>Ga0164242_10002960_pt1 | contig 19460 bp, 24 predicted proteins | sample OricomgcompostMG_FD_108783 | JGI IMG/M metagenome (GOLD analysis project Ga0164242, IMG submission 108783) | Miracle-Growth compost microbial communities from Emeryville, California, USA - Original compost - Miracle growth compost (MG) ... | reverse complement strand
TCCGATATCCTCAGTAGAACGCCTCAAACAAAGGAAAGGGTTACCGGAGCTGGCGACATGTCTCCGGCCCTGGAAAATATTTTCCGAGATCTCAGCGTTGATATGCAGAAAGAAGTCATCCCCACCCTGGATGCGTATGCAACATACCTCACCGAACTAGAGGAACTCTCACTTAACAGGATGCAACGGGTCCTGGACAACCTAGAGAACACAGGTTCTAGTGTGAGTACGTCTAGGCAATCTTCCGGTGTGAATACGCCTAAACAGTCATCCGGTGCGAGCACGCCCCAGCAATACCTAAAAACCAACACGCAAATCAAGGCTAGGAGTATGTGCGGGCCGGGAATGTTCATTTCCCGCTGGCAGGCCATCCTCAACAGGACAGCAATCACACCCGCCTCGCCCACGGGAGCGCCCCGAAGCGGGAAGGACGTGAAGGGTTCTTCAGTGCTAGGGAAAACCGGGGCTTCCGCCCCAAAAGACTCCTGGGATAGTGAATCCCTAGCTCGACAGGCCGAGGCGGATGTGCCTAGGCCTCCAGACGTGGACGCTGTGGTGCGGGCCCTTGGACCGGCTTTCCGGGCCGTAGCGGTTGAGATGGCGAGACGGCAGAAACAATGAATTGGCGATCTGCTTTTGTATTTAGACTCTGTAAGACTTGAGCATTTCCTCGGTTCATAAGTAGGGTGCCTAGCCTCATAGCACACTGATAGATGCCTGGAATATACGCCGCTATAAAAGAAAAACCCCCTGCGAGTTGAAAAGTCCAATTATCCTTTGGGAGATGTTAAGTGCCACGAACCCTGACCGAACAGCAGTCGGTTAGCAACTATTGCTACTATTATACATACGAGCCGGGGAGGGCAATATATACCCTGCCTAAAAAGACCTCCTCAAAAACGACACTGATATCCGTACATATTTTGGAGTAAGAATTGGGAAGCCAAAAAAGACAACATTTCCAAGCTCCAAGCCACGTCATATGGACTTTTAATTACTCAGCCCGCTCTCCTAACCTGGGCGCTGGAGCTACCACTGTCGCCGCCGCGCCTTGTGCGTTGCGTCTATCGGTGGAGTCGCTGGAACCATTTAGGGGTAAAGGTTGCGAGTGCGCTCTCCAGAACTACACAGCTCTTAGCTGCTCAAAATGTTGACCTTTGCGTGGAATATAGTTACATCTCGGGTGTGTTGCGATAGGGGTGGGATCTGCCCACCAATATGGGGTGTGCGGATACCGCCTGAATTTGCGGCATCCTTGGTCGCCTTGTGCGTGCGACCAATCGTAGTGAGAGACAAATGTCACTCCCACGACGCGTTGAAGACGTCCGTCAACCACGTATTATCAGGGATCCACATATCATCTGTGATGACCATCGGGACCGCCATGGGGCCGGTGGTGACGTTGTCGACGAAGTCGCCCGCAACCCCCGAAGTTCCGGCTTGCCCGGCGGCAGCCCCCGAGGGCGCCGGTTTCTCCATCGCCGCCAGCTCGGCGCCCCACCTCGCCTTCATGGTGGCCGCCATGCGGGCGGATTTGACGAACATATCCTCCTCGGACGGGGCCTGGCCGGACCGGGAACCGCAGGTGAGGGGGCGATTCGCGGATACCGCGGTAAACCTCTCGCCGATCTTGTCGCAGACGTCGATGACGTCGATCGTGTCCCGGACAGTGCCGCGGTCCCAGGCTGGCTCGTCGAGGACCGTTAGCTTGTAGAGGGAGATGAGGCAGTGCATCAGCTGGCACCAGAACGTGAAGGCCATGGCCGGGTAGTCCGAGATCGGGACTAGGAAGAAGATGTCGAACCAGTCCTTGGTCGCCTCGAGACATTTAGAACAGGTGTCGTATCGACGGAAGTCCGGATTACTTGAAGGGGTGGGTTTTCGACTTAGTCCGCTCTCTAGGGTAGCGAGTTTTGTGTAGATAAGCTGTAGGTTTATGAAGTCTGCGAAACAGGGTAAGGTTCCCAACAAATCAGCCCTGTTCACGAATAGGTTGCTAGACTTCTCTTTCTTTTCTTTTCTTTTCTTTTCTTTTGTGTTTTGGGTGGGGGGGGGTGGACAATATACCTTTACGCTCTATACTCCTAGGCAACTCCTTTTTGATCTTCTCACGCTGTGAATGGAGAGCACTAATAAAGGGAAGCGGCGGCCCTGCCGACCCTAAGCCCACCTGAGGTTCATAGAATTGCCAGGTGGCGCGATTCAGCTGCTCAACAACTAGTTGCATTCGGACTTGGGTAGCTAGAATTTCGTCATTAGGAGTCTCCGGGTTTCGGGACAGTTCGTCAAGGCACTGGTCCATGTAAGGCGTCCAGTGCAGCCCTTCCATCTTCGCCATCGTAAACGACACCCTGCATCAGAATCAAGTCAGGGGACTGGGACAGGTACTCGCAAGAGGAGAGGTTATCATACTGCGAGGTAATATGGAAGCACGCAAGCACCGCGCGGCGTTCCTCCATTGTCCGCTCTGCTGTTGCTGACTTGTTGACGTGATAGGGCTTGAAGCAAAGCATTATCGAATCCCCCCCTGGCGGCTTGTGAAGAGAGAGGCTGAAGATGAGCGAGATGGTGAGCTGAGCGTAGACTGCAATATAGGGCTTGTCTTTCCTAAGATATTGGGACCTACATAAGATGTGCTGATCAGCGTCGGTATTCTGGGCATTCACGTTGGGGGATGCTCAGCAACTTACCAGCCCAGGAAAACAATGAGCCCCAACAAGATATCCATGCTCTTTTCGTGCTCGATGACCACCTTCTGGGCTACAATTCGTTGCAAGGTGTCGCCCAGGACTACCTGCCGAGATGGCGACTGGCATGTAACCACCATGATACTAAGCCATAACATTGGCCCCTCCTCTCGCAACTGCTCGGCAGTCACGGACGGCGGAATATACACGCAAGGGAAAGTTGGCAGATATTGCGCACGGAAGACCCGTAGGCACTCTTCAGCTTCCAGCCGGCTGTCCGGCGTGTTTGGGTAGGGTACCATGGAGCCGAGAGGGGCGGCAGCGGGATCTGACCTGCGGTCGCAGAACGGATTCGGCTCACAGGCATCTGGGAAGGGGTTGTTGTGGGCGGCGGCTCTAAGTCCGGGGTTCTCATGGGGGCTGGGCTTGTCAAAGCCGTCACCGTTTCCAATGGGCGAGGCGTCGCTGAGACTGTTACTGCTGGGTGTTGGAATGCCAGGAGCTCCATTGTGGTTGGACTGGCTTGAGGACGCGGGCTTGATAGCGTTTTGGTTACGGAGCATAGTAACCAGGTCCTCGAGCTTCTCCTCTAGCTGAGCAGTCCTCGAGCTGGCCTGGCGCTTGTTGCTACGCCTCCTCGCCGACACTGAGGGCGAGCACTCTTTGTTCAGACGGTGGCATCTATGGCTAGTTAGCAAGTCCTCCATAGCCATCACTCCCCCACCCCCCGAGACAAGAAAACCCGGGATGAACCGACCTGTCACACCTAGCACCATCGGTGCGGTAGATGCATCTGCACTTGGCACGGGCACAGTTAGTACAGGCCCGCCCGTAGGGCGCCGGAGTCCCGTGCAACGCCGGCCCAATGCCTGCCTGCACCGGATTTGGGGCAACCGGCGGCATGTTTCTACTTTGCACCACCGCTTCCGGAGGCGGGTGTGGAATTGGGTGCGACCGGAATTCGAGCCGGGGTTAGGGTCTGGTAGGAGCTTTTCACCAACAGCACCACTCTCAGGAAGCTCAGAGCAGAGTATCAGCGCATCCAGATGTGAAGTTTCCTTCAACGAAAGCATCGAGTCCTAGAATTGAAATGGCCCAAGTTCGTCACGAAAGGACAGAATGCAGAGGAGGAGGAGGATCAAGGACGAACATAAGGTGCGAAATCCGGTCCTAACGGGATTGGAGCGGGATTGGGTCTTTCCCGGGTCAGGCTTACCTAACAATCTTACCACAGCGCTAACATGAAGGCTGACTGGGATCGGAGGCAATTGAACTCCGCGCCCGAAGTCCGTCCCAACTGCTGAAACACCTGCGGAATCTCTGTCATGGGTGGGGCCTAGAATCCTACACGGAGGACCTGCGGGAATACCATGCCGCGTCAGTTTCCGGTCCTTTACGTATAATATTGTCCGACCACCCGTTCTCAATGATGGATGCCGTGGTGCAGCCTTGTCTTGTGTCGAATCCTTTTTGGTTGTCCGGTAACCATTCTCAAGCCTAACGGTTCGACATAGACGCTCATCTTCCATACCTGCTGAGACGCTCGGGCCAGAATGAGTCGCCGCTCAAGCGATGTCGCGGTGGAAGATGAGAAGCCAAGCTTTGTCTCAGAGACGCCGTTGTCCGCCCCTGAGGATACGGCAGATGACACCGCCGATGAGGCACCGGAGAGGAATGGATCGCGCAGGAGTGAGGTCAAGGGAGAGGCCGAGGCCGAGGCCGAAGGCGAGCGCGAGAATCCTCTCGCGCTCACTGATACCGAGACCGGGCGCGAATACATTTCCGGGCTTCAGCTTGTCATAGTCATGGCCTGCGTAGTTTTGGTTGCATTTATTATGTTGCTGGACACCTCCATCATTGCCACCGTTAGGACACCCCCTACCTAAGCATGGCTTGAGTCTTGGCTCACCCGTCGTAGGCAATCCCGCGAATTACAGACGACTTTCATTCCCTAGAAGATATCGGCTGGTATGCTAGTTCTTACCAGCTATCGAGGTACACCCCACCCCGTATACCTAGATACCCAAGGTATCGATGTCTGGATCATGCTAACCCCACGTAGCGCTGCCCTTCAGCCCCTGACGGGCAAGTTATTCAACAACTTTAGCTCCAAGGTGCGATCCCGGATCCTCTGGCGCGGCGTGGATTACTCCTACTAACTCTCTAGTAGTGGACTTTCATGTCCTTCTTTGGGATATTCGAGATTGGGTCACTTCTTTGCGGTGTCGCGACATCCTCGACGATGCTAATTGTTGGAAGAGCTGTCGCTGGTATGGGGGCGGCCGGGTTGATGAACGGAGCTATGACGATCGTTGCGGGATCGGTGCCACTACACAAGCGTGCAGGTGAGTTTATCACGTGCGATCTTACTGGATTCTTATGCTAACATTCCCATCATAGCCATCATGGGTATCCTCATGGGCAGTATGTACCCCTTTCTCACACGACAACCGCAAGGCGAATACTAACTTCGCGGGTTTCCACAGTCTCTCAGCTCGGTATTGTCGCTGGCCCTTTGATCGGAGGCGCATTGACTGAATACGCAACATGGCGCTGGTGTAAGCCTTTCTACACAAGTTCAGGTACCGGGCCTGTCAAACCCCTGGCTCGTACTCACCCTCGTCATCTTAGGCTTTTACATCAACCTCCCCATCGGAGGAGCCGTCGCAATCTTCCTTGTTGTCAACCGGATTCCCGACCAGATCGAGAAACCCGACCCTAAAACCGTCTTCAAGCAACTTCATCGCAGCCTAGACCTTGTCGGCTTCGCCCTCTTCGCCCCCGCCCCGATCCAACTTCTCTTAGCATTGCAGTACGGGGGGCACAAGTACCCGTGGAACTCGTCAACCGTGATTGGTCTGATTTGCGGCTCAGCTGCCACCTTTGCCGTCTGGGCTTACTGGAATTATCGGAAGGGCGACGATGCCTTGCTTCCCTTCTCTATGGTGAAAAAGAGAGCAGTATGGTCGAGCTCGTTGACGGCCATGTTCCTCTTTGGCAGTATGTTAGCTAGCAGCTACTTTCTCCCCATCTATTTCCAGGCTGTCAAGGGAGTATCACCAGTCAAGAGCGGGGTGTATACTCTTCCCACCATCCTCAGTCAGCTCGTCACTGCCGTTCTATCCGGTGTCATATGTAGGTGCATCCCTACCACCGGCTCCCTATCACTTAGCAAACGCTGACTCTAGAGTAGCTGGGAAGCTCGGGTTCGTCACTCCATGGGCACTGGCCTCAGGTGTAGTTTCCGCTCTGGCTATGGGCCTGTTTTCTCGCTTCGGCCCCGACACACCGTCCAGAGAATGGATCGGGTTTCAGATCATCGGCGGCCTGGGGCGTGGGATGGGCATGCAAATGGTTCGTGGTCGATATCTCCGTTCCTCCTTTCCCTTCAGCCATCAGCTAATAAGACACATCGGCCAGCCCCTCCTTGCTATCCAGGCCTCTCTCAAGCCATCTGAAATTGCGATCGCCATTTCTCTCCTCTCATTCTCGCAGTATGTCGGTACCGCCATTTTCCTCGTTATTGCCAACACCATCTTCAGCGAGACTCTCAAGTCAAGCCTTGAAAAGTACGCACCCAACGCCGACGCGGCAGCTATCATCGCCTCCGGGGGTACGGCTTTCCGCGGCTTCGTCAGCCCTGAAGACCTTCCTGGGGTGCTGCTGGCTTTTTCGAAGGCAACCGATGGCACCTTCTATCTCGCTGCAGGACTGGCCGCAGGATCATTTTTCACTGCGTGGGGAATGGGTTGGGTAGATATAAGGAAGAAGAAGAAGACGCCAGTCACGGGCGACGCTTGAGTTCAGTTGCAAGCACTGTACCATTTTCCTTCTCGAGTGTTTAGACAGTAGGAACTGGCTCGTTCCAAGACTCCCTCCTCATTTTCTAATTACTATTAATCGCTCCTCCATATAGATTTTAGGCATCAAGCTTGGGACATTCTGGGTATTTATCTTCGGGCGGGTGTTTGTGTCTAAAATAGCTTCGGGACATTTAGCATAGCGAAGGGAGTGTAGGAATTCAAGTGAAGAAACAGTGGAATTGTCAGGAGTGTTGCTTGGAGCCGATCTAGACGCGGCAAACGGCTTTGAATTATACTTAGCCGTCTGATTTCTCGATCCCTGCAGTCAACAAGTACTTAACCGCTGAAATTTGCCGGACTTCTCTACTTCTACTTCGCTACTTATGAAGAAACTAACATTGTTGTCAGAGACGTTGCGGGGGTCGTTGACTTAGGACTGCAAAGAGTAAAGAACAAACTATTATGGCCAGCGTCATGTCCAAGAAGCTAAGGACGCCAGATTTAAAGAAGGGAGCCTACGGGCACAAGGACGGCAAATAGATTTGGCAATGCAAAACCGACGGAGGCGAGGAGATGGAAACTCTACCCCGGCCTAATAGCTTGGCTCCTACGCTACATGGATCCTTGACCTCCGGACGCATCTGGTAGCCGGGGGGGAAGGGGCGTAGTCGGGTGTTTGGAAACACAGTCTACTTGATGGGCTTGCCTAGTCATGACGGCGAGGTGGCGGTCAGCTATCGGAGGTAAACCTGTTCCGGTAGAACGGCACAACTGGATGAGGTGACGGTGCTGAAAATAAGGGCCTCATCGTTTTGATGCTCCTTCCACGATTTATTAGGCATTTCTACTAAAGAGTGGCGGGCAGTCCGGCCCCGATCCCGCAGTAGTAATAGCTTTAGAAGTTCTCAGGTGAGGACGTCGTCTATAACACAGGCGATCCGGGCCGGAACATCGTGGTGAAATTGAGTATCCGTATAGCAATTCTCCTGGCGTAGTACTCAGTAACACCCAGCCCCCAACACCGGGTCGTTTCTCGGCCCAAATCTGCCTTGAATCCTCCAGGATTTCATGAACCGGGCAAGGTCGTATTGCACTCTATTTATTTGGACTATACGACAAAAGTCCCTTTGTATGGCCATGTCGTTTTCCCTTTTTTGTGGAATTTCGACTTCAAGAACTGTTACGATTCGGCGGCCACCGCCAGAAACACCGCCAGAAACATCGTCTTGCGACTTGGAGTTCAGCACGAATGGGTGAATTGAATAAACCTTGCCGAATTTAGCCAGTTGTTTACCTCAAGAGGTATGCAGACTCGTAGGATGAAGGATTGAACTTGTAAATATGTTTATCGTGCTTAGCAGTCTGCCCGTTTGCTGCACAGGAAATTGTACATAAAGCCGTCGTAGCCACCAGAACATATCAACAGCACCAGCCTATCGACCACACCTCGTAACACCACACTCGCAGTCCAAGACCTTCGTAAAACGCTGCGCCTCTAAGTCCTGCAACTATCAACATGCAATTCGGCATTATCACCATTTTGGCTTGCGTGGGCATGGCCAGAGCCAACGCCATCCCGCATTCCTATGTTGGCCGTGAGGTCTCCTTACCCCCTAGGGGTGTTCTTGAGGCCCGCGATACCTATGACTGTGCGGGTAGCAGCATGTGTAAGAGTCTTAAGGTTGCGGCTTGCGACGATGCCGTCAACAGCAAGATTATCCGAAACGATGTCGTGAACTACGGAGCTGCTGGGTAAGCCACGCTGCTTGAGTCCAAGAGATCTATCTAAAAAATGTCGAATATATGCTAATATTCTGCTGAAGGAGTGGAAGACCACTTGGCGGGGCCTGCTCGGCGGTCGCTTTTGGCTTTGGATGTGGTGTATTCATCCAGGGCGACAAGAATTGCGCGCGGACGGGAAATCAGATCTGGTGGGATTACCAGGACATCCGCAAGAATAATTGCCATACTTGCGGCTCCAAGCACTGGGGCAACGGCTGCCTAACAACCATCAACTACGTTTCTGGTTGTACAACTTAGATTGGAGAAATGCTAGAGCGAGAGTAAGCGAATTAGTCGGCTTGAATGTTGAGCCATGGAATTGAACGGGAGATTCGTGGCCCTCTGAATTCTTCAGGAACACTTCCCTCGTTTTCTCCCATCCTGTTTTTCCATCCTGTAACATGGCCGTCCTATATCTATTCATGGCCCAAGACCGTCCGTAAGCAACAAGGAGGTAAACTTTCAAGTGCTAAATGCTCTAGTATATCTTATCTAGCGGTAGAACAGGTTCCCATGGATGTTTTCTCGGTTGTGGTTGGTGGAGGATCAGCACTGTGGTGGGTGTATTGAGGGCTAAAGGGTGCGCCGACCTACCCGGGCTGGCGCGTTTCGTCAACCCCATCTGGTATACGTCGGATGTATACCACGGATCGACAGTCGCCAGCGCCAACCCTAAATTTATCACCGACTTTGCTGTCCGTCTCTGTCGATTTGAGTACTGGGTGAAAAGCTGAAATAGACGAGATCGGCGCTTTCCTAAACTACAACGACTCATAGAATACAAACACTCCAGGCAAGGAGGCCTAGTAAGACCTCGAAACCCATTTCTACTAGCAAGTTTGATGGATTTTTACGTAGACCTGCACACACACGGGAATTCCGGCCCGCTCTCCTTGGACATCTCATTGAAGCACTTGAACCGTTGCAAATAAAATCCGACCGGGTCTGGTTCTTTGTGCCATCATACATACATCAGATGCCAAATCCAAGCAGTAATTACTTAGAGGCTCTACGAATGGACAGTTCGAAGAAATGGAAGATACTCTCTCCGCGTGTTATATCTTGACTGGAGCATTCGTTTTGTAAGGCTCGCGTTAGGGTTTAGGTAGTGTGTGACTTATCGGCGAGTTGAATGCTGTTTGAGATTGAGTTCCAGCTTGCACATACCACAGTGGACATTGAAATGAAAACTAAGGTTACTGGGATCCAACTGGCAGTGGGGATAAAGGCAGATTGTATACCGTATTTACTGAGCATTGCTTGGACTTCGTCCACAGCCACTTGAAGTCAAGTGAATGGAAGATGTTCCTTAGCATCTCCCAACCTTCCGCAACGTAATTACCGTTCGTTGCACATTGGATTTTGGTCAAAACCAAGTTTGATATTCGCCTCACTATCCTTAGACCTTCTCTCAGGGTGCATGAGCAATGAGCACTTTACTCCGGGTGCATGTAGTCTGTGCGTAGCACCTGGGAACGGGCCGCCTAGAATCTGACGGGCCGGTCACCCAACACTACCTTTTCAAGGCCGGCGAGGCCGGGGTGCGGAGGTAGTTCAATTAGTTCGCCTGGCGACCCGTCAGATTTCACGTGGCCCGATGGCAGGTGTCGCTGCACAGACCAAATGCACCCGGAGTAAAGAGCTCATGCACCCACTCCCTCTCAGTTCCGACACCATTCATGGGGGCACCCATCTGAAGCTGGACAAGTTTGTCGAACCAAGACGAAGTGTCATATATGAAATGCCCAAGCATGGGACTTGATTGTGTCAGTCTTGCGAACGGAAACGAGGATCTTCGTCACTGACATGGAATCATCGGCCCGTGCCTTTTCGCCTCCGGTATTTGACATGGTGTGTGTCGTATGTCGTCTAAGCCTTAGCTAAGCTTGGCTATCCCAGTATTGATGGTTGTTTAGTTGTATGCGGAAAGGGTCTCGACTTTGCAGCATAGAGAGTCTGGTGCCTAGACTAACTATCATGGGGCGCTCGGAGGTTTCTAATTTAAATATAAAAAGGGTCATAACATAGCCCGGCAACATTCCCTTCAATTCATGGCCGAGTTCGTCAACAGCGTTGAGAATTTAGGGGCTGGTACGTCGCACTTGTTCTAATGGCTGTGAGCATCTTCGACAGAATACTAATTATGGTGTCTCGAATAACCATGGTGATAAGCCAATAAGATCCCTCAATGCTTGGGTATCTTAATGGGTATCTTAATGTCATTCCGTAACGCAACCAAGTCCAGCACGGGAGCTGAGAGAGGATTAATTCGAGTACGACGACTTTGGCACCAGGCTCTATGCAATACCACCAACCAGCGAAACGAGTATTAGGCACATACGGTAAATTCATCATGACGAGCGAATAGAATCCTTAGCTCCGAGTAGTTCGGAGGTTGCCGACTGGGTGTGGTTGGCTAATGATGTTTTTAACAAACCAACGAGAGTTGCAGGTTTCGAGGGAGGCTGGGAAAGGGAAAACAAAAACAAAAAAAATTGTAAAATGCAAAAGAAAAATAACGGATCCCACAGCAATCGAGGGTCATGGTTTCCCAGCAATGAGGAATAAATACTATAATTCCTGTCGAGGGAATTGTCAGGATTTTTTCTCCTGGGTTCTTTGGCTCCTATTTGAACAACACGCATAGTACTTTCCGCTGCAAATGAAGCTTCAAAACTACTACGATGGCGGTCAATTACACGTCCCCACCTAATTCCAGGCCGAATTCCTTTAATTTTTCGCTCTCTTCAGCAAGTAGATCGAGTCGATCTCATTACTCGGACTATCGGTCGAGTTCTCGGCAAAGAGGCACGGGTGGTATGTTGCAGACCTATCGGCGGGAGGACGGGTATCCGAGTTGCGGCTCCTCGCGCGGACCCAACGTGGTTATCACCCACGGGAGTCACTACCCAGTCTTAGACGAACCTTCGCCGAGCTACAGCAGCGTTGGATATTATTCGAGGAGAAATGACAAAAGGGAAGGACGAAAGGGGATGGCCGCAGACAGGACGACCGACGCAAAGCCAGAACCTCGGTATCCGTTACCGTCTGTTGAGACTGCCCTCCTTACGTTGCCAGAGTCCACAGGAACATGCATGAAGCCGCCCCATCTATCCACCGCCAAAGTTTCGTATTCGTGGTCACCGATCCATACGAAGCTTCCGATGCGGCCGAATACCGAGGGTATGCAGGAGGTAGCACGGCCCATAAAGCCGGGGGCCGTTTCCAAAGAGCCAGGCGAGGCACCTGCATGCCAATTCCCAGGAAGTGGGCGCTCCATCTCGGGCGATACCATAGAATCTATGTTAGATTCGGAACGGTCTTTTACAGGGGGCGAATCGGTTTGTTCCAGTCTGGAGCAAACGGGTCTGGTTAGGTCCATACTCGCCCTCGCCTCCGACCTCGATCTCGATAACTTGGAAGCCTCAGTCCTCGAGAGATGCCAGACACTTACGGAAGACTTTGTGTCAAACCTCAATGCAATTGTTTACTGCGTTCCGGATGGCTCTTCATCGACTTATAGTTCAGGGCAGGCCTCGACGCAGCGAACCGGGCCCAGCAGCGACGGCAGCAGCCTCAGCAACGCCTCGTTAAAGGGAAAGGGCAAGCGCACGAGCGATGACGGCCATGGCGAAAAATCCTTCCAGGACAATCATGACATGACAACCAACAAGAGAAGAAAAGATAACCTGCCTAAACTACGACTTAGCTGCCCTTACCGGAAACGAAACCCGGAGGTCTTCAATGTTAGAGAATATTACTCTTGTTCCATGACATTTTTCCCTAGTATTGCAGCTGTAAGGTGAGATAGAAACCGAGAGTTGCAATGAACATCTTTCTGAAACCTAGGCGCTAACTTCCCCAGACAACACGTCGTCTTAAAACACAAACGCCCTTCGGACTTTTCATGCGACCGTTGCAAAGCGTCATTCAGGGAACGAGGAGATCTACTACAACATATGAGACTCCCGCCGCTAGAAATGTGTGAGGTCAGGGATCTCGATCCGTTGGATGGCATTGACGGGGTTATCTGCGCGAGCCTGTTATCTAGATCGCGCCCACCAGGCAGGAGCATCGAAAGCAGTGGAGTGAGCTTTGGCGTCTTATATTTCCCGATGACCCAAAGCCATACGGTGAGGTTCATCCGTTTACTCCCAAGCATCTCTAAGTATCGGGAGTATATTCACTGAGTACTATTTAGACTACTGCCCTGTTATCGAGCACTTTGAGTTCAGTGAAATACTGCTCGACTCCTTCGCAACATTTACGGGAATCATTGTTATTGATCAGCTGAGGCAGCATATCAAAGACGTCATCGCGGAATGCGATAGCAACTCGAGGGGGTTGCTCTATGAGAACGACCAAAGTAGAAGTGGAGACTCTACACGGCTACCCCCCACTACGAGGAGAGCAGGGCCAAGGAGCACCGAGATATTAGGAGAAAGCTCTCGCTCGTTCTCTACGAGACTGTCACGTCAACTAACACAACCTAGCGGCCGAAGTGTTGCCAATGGAAACGACGATGCAGGTGCGGCAGGCTATCGAGGCAGCCCAATCCTCAGCCCACCAGGGAACCAGACCCAGAGGGACAGGGCTGGGAATCAGATCGGGCGAGATCCCCCAATCTCTTCACCAGACATGATGCGGGATATGGGATTCATGGCCCCGGCGGTGGATGTAGACCACAACACTCTGCATTCATATTCCAGTGCAGAGATGATATATGCCAATACGGCGCAGCAAGAGGCTCGGGTTGGTCATTGTGCGAACGGCAGCCAGCCTGTTACGGGGACTGCGATGACCGGCATCGATACCTTGGGGCCAAGCCACCAATCCAGTCTATCGACACTGTCCTCCGAGCTTGATTGGGTATTGCAAGGCGCTTTCAATGATCATCAAACTGCTGACGGGGGCGTCGATCCCGGCCCGTTGATCGATCTCCGTGCGTTCACCCAAGGCCCTTGTGATTGGACCGCCGCCGAATCGGAGCAGCCTGGGTCGTCCTTGCAGGTACTAGACCACGAATCCAACCAGACGAAGACGGCCGCCGACTCCGAGAACGCGATGGAGGAGATATCTGAAGCTACGGTCGATAGGCTTATGGAAAGGATACTCCCCTTGGTCCGGGCCGAGATGCAGCCAGGGAAAGCAGTGTCTCCAAATACTTGATTAAAAATATTTGTTGGTATCCTGTGTCTAACACCTACCACGGCTGTAGTGTAGTGTATGCTTCAGCCCCCGTTGTTACGCTGTGGGATTCCGCCATCCCGGTCTGGCCCCCTTGGCGGCCCGTTGGCACCCTAGAACCTTTACAAATAAAACCCAACCTTGTCTCATTCTTTGTGGGGAGCATCCTGTCAGGTTGAAACATTAGTCTTCAATTTTCCAATGACTAAAATAATAGATTTGTAGCAATATTTATGTAAAGACACGTATCTTTAGGAGTCTAGAAAGGAGTAAAAGGCTCTGTTGTGCAGAAAACGATATTCAAAAAAAGTCTCATGTTACTCTTTCCGGAAGGCTTGCAATGTCCGATCGAATCTTAACCCTCGTCCTTCTCACTAGAGAACTCCCCACTTAATGAGCTCCCTGAGTTGCTCATCATTTGCATGAGCAAAAATGTCGTTCAGCCCACCCAGGCGCACATCATAGGCTGGTCGTTGAATAGATGTGGGCGCCGGGGAATGGGACGACCGTGTAGTAGCGTTGTAGTCCTCTTCAGGCGGTGCTATAGTGGCGACAGATGCCCTCACCGCCTTGGGCTTCACATCCATGTTCTCCCACAAGGAGCCCTCCTTCGCCTCCCACCGCACGCGATAAACAACCATTCGCGCGCCCTTGTCCAGGTGCCGCCACTGGCAGGACTCGCACTGTATGCTGGCCTTCGCAGCTGTCGGCTTTGCCCGACCGCAGGAGCTACACTCGGGGCCGTCGTGCACGCGGAGAGCACGCCACGTCGTCCTCTCGGGTGCCGACTCGGACACGAGCACACGCCCCTCCCCAGCGAGCGGAAAGCGCCACCGCTGCGCAAAATTGACCACCCGCCTGAGATACTCCTCGCTGTGGCGGCCCTCGCGGTCCTCAAACTCCATTGTCAGGACCCTGAGCTTCGGCAGGTGCGCAAACGCGCCGCCCCACCCGCGCCTCGGCATCGTGAGATTAGCCCCACCTTCGACGTCGGCCATGTCCTGCTGCATCTCCTCGCGGACGGCGCGGCGCGGGCGGTACGGGTTGATGAGCATGCCGCCCTGCAAGTTGTGCAGGCTGCGCAGTGTGAGCGTGAGCTCCTCGAGACTGCTCGCGACGGGCTTGAGCTCGCGTGTCAGGACGGCGGCCCCTTCGGTATCGAAGCCATGCTGCTGCGTGTAAAGGTGGACGGACTGGACGTGTGCGCGCTGCTCCGCAGTTAGACGTGTAAAATGCTCCCTGGACGGCTCGATGCGCGGTCCATAGTTGGCATAGTCAATGGACGGCCCGAAGATCGGCCCGAAGTCGTGGTAGCCCCGGTGGATGTTGATGCGGATCGCGATATGCGACGCCTCGAGGTGGATGTACCGGCAGGTTTGGAGGAGAGCGGTGCTGATATGCTTGTGCGATGTGCAACCTGGTCGGATCCAGGAGTTTGCCGTTCTGTAGGTGTGCTTCTTGGGTCGTTGGACGCTATTCTGTGCCTCGAGCGGAGTGTCATCCAGGTCGGCTTCGCTGATGCCTTCGACGAAGGGACGTCCTGGGTTGTTAGACTCTGTAAGCACGAGACGGAAAATGGAGAAGCGGATCTCGACTGGCAAGTGATATAGGAGGCAGCGAGTTTGTGGGTTAATCTCGAGTTCTTCCCCACTTGCCGAGTTTGATAGATCGACATTACTATTCATTTTGAGATGCTGGGTAACTATAGGCTAGTAGTGTTTGGTGTTGTTGCTCCTGGCTCTGTCCTCCTGAAGAAAGCGCTGTTCGCTAGATGATAAAATGAATCTGGCCACCGGTGCAGACAGGAAGAAGCAACGCTAATATTCGAGATTAGGAGGCCTCCATCGTTGACGAGGCTCACAGGGCGGCCCATTTGATGGCTGAGAGAGACGGTACTGTGCCACCCTGAAAGCCCCGCTACCTGTGTGACGGGCCGGGGTTACATCCCTGTTCCTCGAGAAGCAGCATTCCACGTGTCGCTTAGATCAGGCCATTCCTTGACCATGTGAACCACTTAGTTTGTTTTCTCGGAGGCATGATGTGCTACTTTTGGCCCACCTCTTCAATTCTCGCTGAAAGTTAAGTTTTGGTTTATTGGACGATGTGTTAGTTCGTGCGCCCATTTCGCACATTAGAAGGTTGTTGGCAATATTCCCGATGCCGCGCCCATCGCTGCCACGGCAATGTAAAACTAGAACTCCTCTCCGCACCACGAGTATCTAAGATCCGCCGCCGTGTCGCACCATCACCACACGGCTCAAAGAAATCAATTGCAACTCTTGATACAAACATGGCTGGGAGTGCTAGCCCATCTTTACCCGCCGCCGCCGCCGCCGCCGCCGTCGCCGCCGCTGTCGCTGCTCTAGATGAGCGGCCGGTTGTCCCTCACTCCTCTGAACCTGTCCGCCAGCCAGCACTCGACCCGGCTAGTGATGTCTCGCGCCGCGACGACCAGACTGACGTTGTACCCTTGATTCTACACAAGAGGCTCCTCGTTCTGTTTGATTCTGATTCGGTGATGCGTGCCTGTGCTGTCACTCGAGAGTGGGAGAATATATCGGCTACAGTCCGCGCCCTGGCCGCTGCGGTCGAGACTCAACTCGCGTGGCACACACTTAGCCCCACCACCCAGGCTGAGTTGAGGAACTGGGCACCAAAAGCTCAGGACTACATGGAATCTGAACACACCGGCGTATGTAAGGTGAAAGAACCCCCGAGGCGCCCCAGCCCTTCTCCTTCCTGTGCTACTATCCACGTCCTATATTAATCGCCGGCCCATGATAGGCTAATCAGTAGATGTTTCCTCAAGACACCATTGAAGGGTTCATCTGGCGCGTTATTTGTGCCCGCATCTCCGCCTCCGATGCTACCGAGCTGTGACGCGATCCAGGCTGGAGAGCCTACAGTCAACTGGTGGACCAACTAAAGCGTGAGTCGGCCATGTCCCCTGTTGGCAACTCATCCCTCTCCAATCACTGACCCAATAAAAGCCCCGTGCACTGCCATCACGCCCGAGGTCTTCAAACATTGGCAGACAGCCTCGGTGTTGCGCAGGTACTACGCCGGGCAATCCCTGACCGCTTCCCTACTCGGATCGAGCAATCACGAGACGAACCGGCTCGACAAAGGCTGCGTGTTCAATTGCATCCGCCAGGGTGTCGACCCCCTCGTTCCCATCGATGTGGAGCTACAACCGTTCGTTCGAAGAAGGCTGGAAATAGTCTCTGGGGCCGTGTTGGCAATTGACGAATGCATGCAGTTAGCCAAGGGCCCCTAGCAGTTCGACTTCGCCGACTCTGCAACCGGCAAAGCCCTGGGCTTCCCCTACTTGCCGACTCGTGTTCAGGGGATGACTCTATGTGACAACAAATCAGGCCCCGAGCCACGCAGAGTAGAGGGCCTCCCCGTCGACTTCGTCGTAAGGCCCTGGCTTTATTGGACCAATTTTGAAGAGGAGCTGCCTAGGCCAAAGCAAGTAATAGGTGCCATGGCAGTGGCGGTTGGTCTCTCGCTGCCCATGGACACAGAGCAGGGGGGTGGTATGAATGCTGAAGGGGAAGACAGAGAGGACGGAACAACGCCAAAGGGGGGGAGAGATAACCATCAAGGTCGATGGGGTCAAGCCGGGCTGGACGGCGCGACAGTAGATGTCGCTACCGTCGACAGTTAAACACCAAAAGCGGTCTGACAGTTGGGGGCGTCAACAAAAGTAGAGGTCTTGGCCGGCGTGGAACGACATGCTCGAATCATCGCCAGGTAATTTGAGGCTGGTGGGTGATTTTGCTTGAACGTGTTTCGCATACGTAGTGTTGGTGCGGATGATCACTGCCTCTTAGAGTTTGCTCGTTTGCGTGTTTTGAGCTGATACATCACGGGTAACGCAGCCTTGATGCAGTACGTCCGTTCACTGAGCCCGCAATTTTGGTCGCTTCCAGCCCAGAATCCCTCTATTTTCAAACCAAGGCTTCTGGCCAATTAGAGGGCTAGAATCCAGCCGTTGTATGCGTAGGGCCATGTCACCAGGCACCTAAAATTAGGTTGAGTTGAAATAGTGTGTTGAAAAGTGTGAGTAGCTTCATCCGAGGCAGCTTTGGCTTCCTAATCGCGTTCTTGAGTCTGGTCTAGATTAATTGAACAAGCCAAGCGCCACCTGTGGCAGAACCCCTATTTTCAGCCCAAAACGAGGTACGTACCTTACAACTTGGCAAGGAGCAGGGACGGACTTACCTAATAATTACGCCGTACTGTGTAAACCTGGCTCGTGCGAGCCGAATTTGGGTCGTCGCGTGCTCGGTCGCTCAAGACGCGTAAACAAACAGACGCTTCTTGACTTGGGCATAATTATTGCCTTCTGTCATCCGAAAGAAGGCCATCGACATTACAGCTGAGAGCGGAATCCTGAAGTTGCCGCACATTGAGCATCTAAAGTAGACGCCATACATCCACGACAGTTCAACTCACACGCTGTGACGCGTATCGTCGTAGTTGACAACTGTTTGGGACTGCCAAAATGTCGTCTGGCTGGTCCTGGTCGCCCAGCCGCCCGCTGGCTAATATCGACGCCAACACTCTTCACGTTCCTCTTCCTAGTGTCGCCAAACCCCCCTTTCTGGGGACAGGTAACCGAGCCGCGCCACCGCCGGGCGACCGGACAGACGAGAACACTGTCCCGAATCACAGCAACGCAGGTAAGAAATCTGCGGCTCCAGCACCCAAGGCGACCTCGGCCCCAAAGAAACGAAAGTCGGACGCGATTGAGGAGAAAGAGGATCTATTCCCGGAAGACGTCGCCGAGATCGACGATGACGACCCACGCCTCTGGCAATCAGATGCTGAGACCTGCAATGCCATCCGGAAGAAGATTCGCACCTGGATCGAATCCGGCGCCATGAAGATCGGCGAGTTCCAGGCCGCTATCGGCGTCAGCTCCAGGGCCTACAGCTCCTTCATGAACCGCAACGGAACCTGGGACGGCGACGGTTGTGACACCTACGTAAAGGCGTCCACATTTTTCAAGAAGCGAGAGCTGCAGGGCCTGCCGCTGAAGGCGACCAACAAGCCCAAGAAAGCCAAGGCGATGCCGGGCGCCAAGGCAACCTCGGGCACCAAGGGCGCGGCGGATCTCCTCGACGTCAGCGGCATCGAATTACCCAACGAGGAGGAAGGCAACGTCCCCGTTTACGACACGTGCAACGAGGTACGCCGAAAGATCCGGGCGCTGATCGGCAAGGAGGGAGTCACACAGGCGGCTTTCGCCCGGGAGATCTCCAAGACCTTCCGGGATGGCCGCACGGCGTCGCCCGCGAACCTGCGGTACTTCCTGGGCCAGAAGGGCCCGCGCGGCGGAAACACGAGCACGACGTTTTACGCCGCGTACGTCTTCTTCGAGAAGCAGCGCATCAAGAGCGGCAAGCCCAAGTCAAAGCTCCGGCTGGAGATGGAGGACGTACACGGATGGAAGGGCATGGACACGGTGCATGGCGGCAACACAATGTGGGTCTGCGCTGCTGATAGGCAGCCATATATGGACAAATATGGACGCATTATCTTTTAATGAATGGTTGTCGTAGGACGGTGCCGGGAGATAAGGGGGATTGTACTATTGTCTCAGTTATCAGGCAAAGGCATCTTCTCTAGGTGTTTCTTTTTGGTTAATTGTACAACGGGGTCGAGTAATGAGGAAGGTAGCCAACATGGTTGCACTTGGAGTGAATATGTAACAGTTGCGAAATACAGCCAGATGAAAATCTGCGGTGAAAGGGATAAGGGACCAGAAGTATATTCACGGTAAATAATAAAGAATATCGAGCCTTTTTCTCTTGGATTTTAACCTTGGTATGTGGCGCATCTGGTACACATTGTGTTCACTCGATGTAAACCAGCCGTAAAAGATGATAGCCCTTGTGGTCGAGATTCATGTGCGCACCTCAGGTCCTTGTTCTTTCCCATAACTCTTTCACTACTAGACATTACCGTTTTGTCCATTAACAGGCACACTGCC
>Ga0164242_10002959_pt1 | contig 19464 bp, 17 predicted proteins | sample OricomgcompostMG_FD_108783 | JGI IMG/M metagenome (GOLD analysis project Ga0164242, IMG submission 108783) | Miracle-Growth compost microbial communities from Emeryville, California, USA - Original compost - Miracle growth compost (MG) ... | reverse complement strand
TGGTGCCCGACGGCGTTGTCCAGTACATCTCCAAGCACCATCTGTATCGGAGCGTGGCATGACGTTGAGGCAGGATCAGCAGCAGCCGCTGACGCGCCGTCAGCTCCGCGAGATGGAGCGGGCCGCTCAGGCCGCCGGCGGCGAGCAGCAGGTTCCTGCCGTCGAGCTGCCGTTCTCGGCCTCATCGCCCGCCCCCGTTCCCGCGGACCTGCGGCCCGTTCTTTCGACGGATGCCGCGCCGCCGGCCACCGCGGAGGAGCACGCGGCCCCCGCCGAGAAGGCGCCGGAGGCCAACGGGTCCGCAGCCGCCCCACCCGTCGTCGCGCTGACGCGTCGCCAGCTGCGCGCGCTTCAGCAGCAGCAGACGCAGGAGAGCCAACCCACGCTCGCCGAAGAGCAGCGCTCGACCGGCCAGGCCGAACCGTCGGCCGAACCGCCTGCTCCGATCGCAGAGGCCGAGGTGCCCATCGCCGCGCTGCCCGTGCCGAGCGCGCCTGCACAGCCCGTGATCTCCGAAGCGCCCGCGCCCGAGGTTCCCGCCGCGTTCAGCGCGTCGGAGCCCGAGGTGATCGATGACGCGCCGGTGGGCCCGACGACCGGCGAGGTGCGCGCCTACCAGCCGCCGACCGGCCACTGGTCGCTGGGCACCAACGAGAGCTTCGACGACGTCATCGCGTCCGCTGCACCCGAGGCGCACTTCCGCGCCGCCGAGTCGTCGGGCGGTTCCGCCGCGTCGAGCGCCCTGATCATCCCCGTCGTGCCGTCGGCCGCAGACATGACAGGACCCTTGAACGCCACGGGCGAGATCCTGCTCACGGGCTCCATCGACCTGCCGCGCGGTCTCGGCTCTACCGGTCAGGTTCAGGGTCATTTCGACGGCTCCGAGATCGATCAGCTGCTCGACCAGCACGACCGTGACGCCACGGCGGACTCGAGCGTCCAGCCGGTCGCCGCGACGCGAGCGATCGCCACCCACGCGCCGACCACGAACACGAACATCGTCCCGCCCAAGAAGACCAGTCACAAGGTCGGGGCCATCGTCGGCGTCTCCGTCGGCGGCGTCGCCGCGCTCGGAGTGATCGGTGCCATCATCGCCGGCTTCGTCTTCAACGCGTTCTGAGAGAGATCACTGCATGACGGCATCCGCCCGCGCCCGAGACCTGCTCAACCTGGCCGCGGCGGCGGCCGACTCGAAGGCCGGCGAGGACCTGGTCGCGCTCGACGTCAGCGGTCCACTCCCGCTCGCGGACATCTTCCTGCTGGCCTCCGGCAACTCGGAGCGCAATGTCGTCGCCATCTCGGACGCGGTCGAGGACGCCCTGAACGAGGCCGGCGTCCCCACACTGCGCCGCGAGGGCAAGGAGCAGGGCCGTTGGGTGCTGCTCGATTTCGGTGACCTCGTCGTGCACGTCTTCCACCAGGAGGACCGCCAGTACTACTCCCTTGAGCGGCTGTGGCGCGACTGCCCCGTGGTGCCGTTCGAGCTGCCGCGTTCCGCGGTCGCGGGGCAGGGCTGAGCCGGCCTCGATTTCTTGGCGCGGCCCCGCGTGTAGTACGCTGAACGGGTTGCCGCGAGAGCGAATCAAGCGGGAACGGCAGCTGAAAACGGGTCTGTGGCGCAGCTGGTAGCGCACCTGCATGGCATGCAGGGGGTCAGGGGTTCGAGTCCCCTCAGATCCACCAAATGAGGGCCCCGGGGCGTTTCCCCCGGGGCCCTTTCTGGTTTCTTCTGCTAGCGGCGGAACAGGCTCCCGCCCGCGCGCAGGCGCGAGAGAGCGTCGATCGTCGCCGCGAGCACCAGAACGGCGCCGGCGATGACGTTGTTGATGCCGGAGGGCAGGTTCAGCAGGCCGAGCCCGTTCGTGATCACGGCGATCACGAGCGCACCGACGGCGGCATGGACGAGCCGACCGCGGCCGCCGAAGAGGCTGACTCCGCCGACGACCGCGGCGGCGACACCCGAGAGCACGATGTCCTTGCCGGCCGTCGCGTCGATCGACCCGACGCGCGCCGCGGTGAAGAGGCCGGACCCCACCGCGAGGAACGAGCAGATCACGAACACGAGGAAGCGGATCAGGACCACGTTGACGCCGGAGCGGCGCGCCGCCTCCGCGTTGCCACCCACCGCGTAGATGTAGCGGCCGAACTTCGTGCGGTCGAGCACAAAGGTGCCGATCCACAGCACGGCGAGCACGATCGGCACGACGATCGGGACGCCGCGGATCGAGATGATCGACGACGACCGGTCCTGGCTGAGCAGGAAGACGGCCAGGCCGCCCAGCACCAGCAGGGCGCCCGACTTGATCCACACGAGCGACAGCGGGCCGTTCGGCACGTTCGCCGCGGTGCGGCGGCTGCGATCCCAGAACGCGGTCGCGAGCGACAGCGCGACGAACACCGCGAGCATGAGCCAGCCCGCCCACACGGGCAGGTTGTTGTTCATGATCGCGACGATCGCGGGCGTCTGCACCTGGTAGTTGCCTCCGGTGCCGATGATGATCAGCTCGAGGCCCTGGAAGCCGAGGAACAGGCCAAGGGTGACCACGAACGACGGAATCCCGATCCTCGCGACGAAGAACCCGATGAACGAGCCGACCGCGAGACCGACGAGGAAGGCGACCAGCAATGCGAGCAGCCAGTTCAGCTTCGTCACGTCGACCAGCACGACCCACACGCACATCGCGAGGCCGCCGGTGACACCGGCGGACAGGTCGATCTCGCCGAGCAGGATGACGAAGACGAGTGCCATGCCCAGCATGACGAGCTCCGCCGCCTGAGTGAGGAAGTTCGCGAAGTTGCGCTCCGTCAGGAAGTACGGGCTCAGGAACGAGAACAGCACGGCGAGCACGATGAAGCCGCCGACCGCGGGCAGTGCGCCCATCTCGCCCCCGCGCACGCGAGACCACCACGCGCGCACCTGGTCGCCGACACCCCCTTCCTGGCCGCTGCCGATCAGGTCGCTGACGGACTCGGGCAGGAGCGTCGTGGTGTTCGTGGTCGCGGTGTCATTGCTGCTGGAGGCGCTCATGCGCGTGCTCCGCTCGGGTCGTAGGTCTTGCTTCCGGTGATGTACCCGACGACGTCGTCATAGGTGGTCTCAGCCGTGGCGACCTCCGCGACCATGGTGCCGAGGTAGAGCACGCTGATGTAGTCGGCGACCTTGAAGACGTCGGCGAGGTTGTGGCTGATGATGATGACGGCGACGCCCTGCGCGGCGAGGCGCTGCACCGTGTTGAGCACCTGCTCGGTCTGCGCCACGCCAAGAGCGGCCGTCGGCTCGTCGAGGATGACCACTTTCGCCTTCTTGAGCACCGCACGCGCGATGGCGACGGTCTGCCGCTGGCCACCTGAGAGCGAGGCGACCTTCTGGCGCACCGACTTCACGGTGCGCACGTTCAGGGCGCGCAGCGCCTCAGAGCTCTGGCGCTCCATCTTGCCCTCGTCGAGGGTGCCGCCGACGAGCTCTTCGCGGCCGAGGAACATGTTCTGAACGATGTCGAGGTTGTCGCAGAGCGCGAGGTCCTGGTAGACGACCTCGATGCCGAGAGCGGATGCATCACGCGGGTGGGTCAGCGACACGGGCCGCCCCTCGAAACGCACCTCGCCCTCGTCGTAGGGCTGCACGCCGGCGAGGCCCTTGATCAGCGTCGACTTGCCGGCGCCGTTGTCGCCGACGAGGGCCGTGACCTTGCCCGGGTAGGCGCGCAGCTCGACGCCGCGCAGCACATTCACCGGACCGAAGCTCTTGACGACACCCGTCAACTCGATGATGGGAGTGTCCATGTGGGGAATCCTCAATCTCTTGAATTGATGTCAGAAAGCAGGGGCCGGCCCGGGAAATGACCTGGGCCGACCCCTGCTTGCGGACTGCTCAGGCGCCGGCTACTTCACGCCGTAGGTGGTGCAGGCCGCAGCGACCGCTGCGGTGCAGATGTCGGACGCGCTGGCGTCACCGGCCTGGACGACCTTCTCGACATCCTTCGGGCCGACGAGCACGGGCGTGACCGCGATGTAGGGCGTGCCGTCGTCGAGCTTCTTGTCGACGCTCGGCTTCTGCCCCTTCAGCAGCTTGATCGCGAGGTCGCTCGCGGCCTTCGCCTCGTCGGGCACGTGCTTCCACACGGTGCCCGTCTGCTTGCCGAGAAGGACGTTCTGCAGACCGGCGGTCGAGGCGTCCTGGCCAGAGACCGGAACCTTCAGGTGGTTCTTGTCGAGGACCGAGATGACTCCGGCCGCGTTGGTGTCGTTGGCGACCCACACCGCGTCGACCTTGCCGCCGAGCGAGGTCAGCGCCTGCTCGAAGTTGGTCGCCGACTTGGCGCCGTCCCAGACCCCCGGCGGCTCCTTCGCCGGCTTGATGCCGGCAGCCGACATCACCTTGTCGGCGCCGTCGTGGAACATCTTCGCGTTCCCGTCCGTCGGGTCGCCGCCCATGTAGACGACCTTCGCCGTGGCCGGGTCCTTGTTCTCGGCCTTGAGTCCGTCGACGATCGCCTGACCCTCGAGTTCGCCGACCTTCTCGTTGTCGAACGAGACGTAGTAATCGGCCCCCGAGATCGGGCGGTCGTAGGCGATGACCGGGATGCCCTGGGCTTTCGCCTTCTTCGCGACAGATACCCCAGCCCCGTTGTAGTCGACGAGGAGCATGACGCCGCAGCCCTGGGAGAGCTCCTGGTCTGCGATCGTCGCGTACTTGCCGGTGTCACCCTGGGCGTTCTGGATGTCGGTCTTGAAGCCGGCGCCCTCGAGCGCCTTCTTCAGGCCGGGGCGGTCCATGTTCTCCCAGCGGGGGGACGACGCGGCGTCGGGGAGGATGACGCACGCCGTCTTCGAGGATGCCTTGCCGGCCGAGCCGGCGTTGCTGTTGCCGCCGCCCGAGCACCCCGTCAGCACCAGTGCTGAGGCGGATGCCAGGACAGCGAGCGAGATCAATGAGCTGCGCTTCACGTCGCGCTCTCCTTCGGTTGCTGTGAGCGAGAACACTCGCTGCCACCTCGTCGTTGAGAGTGGCATACGCATCATGCCCGAAACCCGCCGGAACCGCACGGAACCGGTTAAGGGTTTTTTACGTCAGTACCAGTTCGGGGTGTGAGACATCTCGAACGACCACGCTCCGCAAGGGCTCCCGTAGGAGCTGCGGATGTAGTCGAGGCCCCAGTTGATCTGGGTCACGTAGCTCGTCATCCAGTCGGCGCCGTAGCTCGCCATCTTCTGCCCGGGCCATGCCTGCGGGATGCCGTAGGCGGCGCTCGACGGGTTGTACGCGTTGACCCGCCAGCCCGACTCGTGCGTCCACAGCTGCAGCAGGCAGCTCCACTGATCTGAGCTTCCCCAGCCGTAGGCGCCGAGCCGGGACCGCGCGTACGCCTGCGCAGCCGCCGGGTCGGGGGTGATGCTGCGCGAGACCTGGTAGAGGTAATCGGTGCTGCCCTGGGCGGCCCGCTCTCTGGCGAGTGCCTCCAGGTAGGCCTTGTGCTCGGCGTCCTTCTGCTGGAGCTCGGCGCTCTGCTTCTTGAGCTGCGCCATCTCGGCATACGCCGTCTTGCTCTGCTTCTGCGAGGTGGCGAGCGCCGAGTCCGCCCGCTGCTGTGCGGCCTGCGCCGCCTTGAGGGCCGCCTGCGCCGCGGCAGCCAACCGCTGCCGCGCCTGCTGGGCGTCAGCCGCCTGAGAGGAGAGGGCTGCGGCGACATTGGCCTGCTGCGAGGCCTGGTCGCGCAGCCCCGCGGTGAGCCCGGTGAGCCTGCTCATGGCGCTCAGGCGGTCGAGCAGTTGGGACGCGTCACCGTGGTCGAGCAGCAGCTGGGTCGTCAGGCCGCTGTTGCCGCCCGCCAGATAGAGCTGCGAGGCGATCGAGCCGAACCGGCGGTTGGCGGTGTCGGCCGTCCGCTTCGCCGCATCCGCCTGGGCGGCGAGCGACGCGGCCTTGGCGCTCGCCTGCTGGTAGTCGTTCTCGGCCTTCGCGTAGTCGTTCTGCTTCCGCAGCGCCGTCGCCGCAGCCGCCACCGCGGCCGCCTGATTGCGCTGCACGAGCGCCATGATGCGGTTGTACACGGCCTCGGATGCCGCGGCGTTCTGCTTGGCCGCCTGCACCTCCGCCTCGGTCGGCCACTGCTCGGCGGCGTTCGCCGGCGCGGCGAGGCCGAGCCCGGCGATGAGCACCGCGGCGACGACGGCGACCAGCGCGCCCAGGGTCACTCTCGTCCTACGCATACGCACGCCAGCGTACAAACGCGGGGCGGCGGCGCCGTGCGGAACACGCGGACGCCGCGAAATGCTGTCCACCCTCGGACGGGGGCTGACGGCTATGCGAGCTCCTCGCCGGTGATCTCCTCGCGGATGCGGCGTAGATCCTCGAGCAGCGATCCGATCAGGATCCAGTGCGTCGGGTCGGGGCGCGCGACCGTGAGCGGGGCGGTGAGGGCGGGCGGCTCCGCCGGCGGCACGGATGCCTCGGCCGTGGCATCCGTCGGCGTGAGCCGCAGCAGCCGCAGGTCGTGCGCCGCGCGCCGCGTCTCTTCCGCCAGGGCGGCGATCGTCGGCTCATCGAGCAGCTCATCGGTGTACCGGTCGTGCAGGGTGCGCGTCATCGCGAGCGTGCGCGTGACGAGGTGGCCGAGGCGCTCGCGAAGCGCCTCGGCTTCCGTGAGCCCCGGCTGGTGACGGTTGCGGAGCGGATTGATGGACAGCGACTCGTCGGCGGCCTTGAGCGCCTCCTCGGTCTGCTGGTGCATGGGGCGCAGGAGTCGCGCGAGCAGCAGCAGCTCATCCAGCTGCGCGGGAGTCTGGGGGCGGGTCAGCGCGGCAGCGATCGCATCGATGCGGTCGGCGATCTCGTCGAGCAGGCGGTCGACGGCCTCGCGTGCGGGCCTGATAGCGACGGGCGGCACGAGGAACACGTTCACGACGAGGCCGATCGCCGCGCCGATGACGGTCTCGATGATGCGGTCGACGGCGTAGCCCGGAGTCGAGGCGCCGACGGAGAGCACGAGCATCGCGCTGATGGGCAGCTGCACCGACGTCGTCGGGGTGAGCCGCAGCGCCCAGGCCACTGCGATCGCGGCGACGATCGAGAGAAGCACGATCCAGTAGCCGCCGCCGAAAAGCAGGCCGATGACGTAGGCGATGAGCACGCCCGCGATGACGCCCAGGCTGCGCTCCACGGCACGCGACAGGGACTGGTTGAGGCTCGGCTGGACGACGAGCAGCGCGGCGATGCCCGCGAACGCGGGAAGCTGCCCGGGGATGAGCGCCCCCGCGACGACCCAGGCCGCGATCGTGGCGAGGGCCTGCTTCGCCGCCTGCAGCAGCGGGATGCGGGCTGACACGCGCAACGAGTCGAGGTAGCGCACGTCCCTACGCTAGCGAGGCGGCGTCGCGGAAGCGGAGGTAATCGTGAGAAGGCGCGGGGGAGCCGGCGCCCGCCTTACGGATGGGGGATCCTCGGCCCGCGCCGCGAGCCGCAGGCGGCGCAGCTCAGACGCGGCGACCCTCGTCATGGTGGCCTCCCACGAAGCCGAGGTCGCGCAGCTGGCGGTAGAGGCTCATGCCGTCGGGCCCGTACACCCATGGCACCCCGCCCGCCTCGCTGTGCCGTTCGGCCTTCGAACGGCCGCCTGCGAGCATCGCCTCGGTGCCGTACAACTGGCGGATCGCGACGGCGGCGACGGAACCGGGATGCCGGGCGATGAAGTCGCTGTAGATCGCCTCGTCGTGCTGTCCGTCGTCACCGAAGAGGAGCCACCGCATGTGCGGGAACTCACCCGCCAGGCGCTCCAGGCTCTGCTCCTTGTGCACGCGGCCGCTGCGGAACAGGCGATCGTGCGTCGGGCCCCAGTCGGTCAGCAGCAGCGGGCCGGACGGGAACAGATTTCGGGTGAGGAACCGGCGCAGGGTCGGCGCCACGTTCCACGGACCGGTGGAGAGATAGACGAACGGGGAGCCGCGATGCTCGGAGCGGATGCGCTCGTAGAGCACCGCCATGCCCGGCGTCGGGACGCGCGCATGCTCGTCGAGGACGAAGGTGTTCCACGCGGCGAGCAGCGGCCGGGGCAGCCACGTCACCATGACGGTGTCGTCGACATCGCTCACGACGCCGAACGTCGTGCCCGGCGAGACGATCAGCAGGGTCGCGACGCTCACGGAATCGAGCCCCTCGGGTCGCAGCAGGATCTCGTGGCGACCCGGCTCGAGCTCGACAGGCACCACCTGGTCGATGACACCGCCGCGGTCGGGCCGCAGCACGTGCTCCACGCCGCCGATCTCGGCGATGACGGGGACATCGCTGATCGGCACGCTCGTGAAGCTGCGCCACCCCCGCACACTCTCCTCGCGCTTGCGCGAGGCCGCGCCGGGCCGCGCGACGGCGCGCGGCTCCTTCGCGAGCATGACCCGCCCGAGAACGCGCGCCCAGCTCGGCGTCCCATAGCCCGCGTAGGCGACCACCGTCGGGAGGAACCCCTTGGCCCGCGCCCGTTTCGCGCGATAGCGGTTCACCGCGTCGTCGAGCTGCGCCGCGCGGTGCGGGTGCGTGCCGGGAGTTGACATCGAATCCGAGTCTCGCACGGCCGGGCGACGCACCGTCCAGGGAACCCGCAAGATGCGAGGGCGTCGAAAGCCGACGGTCTACACTCGGGGGCACGTGCAACCGAAGGGGACCTCACTTCCGTGCCTATTCATGACCTCGCCAAGGACCCAGAGCGCTCTCTCGCTGCGCTCGTCCGGACGGAGCCGATCCAGGAGCGCAGCGCCGCGCGAGTGGACGCCCTGCTCGACGCGGCCGCGGCCGTCGTCGACGAGACCGGGTTCGACCGGCTGACGACCGCGATGGTCGCGGAGCGCGCCGACGCGTCGATCGGGACCGTGTACCGCTATTTCCCCGACCGGATCGCCCTCCTGCAGGGGTTGCGCGAGCGCGCCATCGGCCGCTTCCGGGTCGCCGTCGTCGAACGCATCGAGGAGGTTCGGCCGAGCAGCTGGCTCGAGGCGGTCGACTGCGCGATCGACGCGTTCGTCACGCTCTATCGCACCGAGCCCGGCTTCCGGATCATCCGCTTCGCGGACGACGAGCGCGGAAACGAGAGCGCCGGGGAGTTCGCCGCCGACGCCATGCCGTTCTCCCGGGGCCTGGCGGAGGTGCTCTCGACCGACTTCGGGCTTCCCGCGGGCGAGGAGCTGGACTTCCGGCTCGGCATCGCGATCGAGATCGGCGATGCCCTTGTCAGCCGGGCATTCGTCGACTCCGCCGAGGGCGACGAGCGCTACATCGCCGAGGCGCGAACGGTCATCAGTGCGTACCTGGGGCGCTACTACAGCTGACCGCGGCGGGTACGCGTATTGCGCGTTCCATTGCCAGTGTCAGTGGTCCATGGTCGGATTGACCGGTGATCGAATTCCGCGACGTGACGAAGCGCTTCCCTGACGGGACGCTCGCCGTCTCCGAGCTGTCGCTCGTCATCCCGCCGCGCCAGGTGACCGTTTTCGTGGGCTCATCGGGCAGCGGCAAGACGACGATCCTGCGCATGATCAACCGCATGGTCGACCCGACGAGCGGCACCGTCGCGATCGACGGCGTCGATGTCGCCACCCGCGAGCCCGTCGCCCTGCGCCGTTCGATCGGCTACGTCATGCAGAACTCGGGTCTGCTGCCGCACCGCACGGTCCTCGACAACATCGCGACGGTCCCGTTGCTGCGGGGCGAGAAGAAGACGGAGGCGAGGGCTCGCGCCCGCGCGCTGATGGATGTCGTCGGTCTCGACGGCTCCCTCGCCGAGCGCTACCCGGCCCAGCTCTCCGGCGGCCAGCAGCAACGCGTCGGCGTGGCCAGGGGTCTCGCCGTCGACCCGAACATCCTGCTGATGGACGAGCCGTTCGGCGCCGTCGACCCCCTCGTGCGCGCCGAGCTCCAGACCGAGCTCAAGCGCCTGCAGCACGAACTCGACAAGACGGTCGTGTTCGTCACCCACGACATCGACGAGGCGTTCCTGCTCGGCGACCAGGTGGTGCTGTTCAAACCCGGCGGAATCGTGGCGCAGGCCGGCAGGCCGGCCGAGCTCCTCGAGCGCCCCGCCGACGCGTTCGTCGCCGAGTTCATCGAGGCCGGCCGGCCGAGGAGCATCCTCAGGTGAGCTGGCTCGTCTCCAACTGGAGCCAGGTGTCGCAGTACGGCCTCGCCCACCTCTGGCTGTCGATCCCGCCGATCGTGCTCGGTTTCGTCCTCTCCGTGCCCCTCGGCTGGGTCGCGAACCGCTTCGCGCTGACCCGCGGCGCCCTGCTCACGATCGGCGGCATCCTCTACGCGATCCCGTCGCTGCCGCTCTTCGCGCTTCTGCCGTCACTCATCGGAACGCGCATTCTCGACCCCATCAACGTCGAGATCGCGCTCACTCTCTATGCGGTCGCCCTGATGCTGCGCACCACGGCCGACGGCCTCGCCGCCGTCTCCGGCGACGTGAAGCTCTCGGCGACGGCGGTCGGCTTCGGTGCGGCGCGGCGCTTCTTCGGCGTGGAGCTGCCGCTCGCGGGCCCCGTGCTGCTCGCCGGCCTGCGTGTCGTGTCGGTGAGCACGGTGTCGCTCGTCACGGTCGGCTCGGTGATCGGGGTCAATAGCCTCGGCTACTTCTTCATCGACGGGTACCAGCGGGCCTTCTACACCGAGGTGTGGGTCGGCATCGTCGGCACGGTGCTGATCGCGCTCGTGTTCGACACGCTGCTCGTGCTGCTCGGCCGCGCGCTCATGCCCTGGACCCGCCGCGGCGCCGGGGGCCGGCGTCGTGACGCCCTCGCGCAGAGCCGATGGGCGGTGCTGCGGTGAACTCCTACTCCGATGCGTTCGCCTGGCTCGCCGACCCCGCGCACTGGGCCGGGGCCACGGGCATCCCGCACCGCCTGCTTGAGCATCTCGGGTACACCGGGCTCACGCTGCTGATCGCGATCGCGATCGGCCTGCCCGTCGGCCTGTACATCGGACACACGGGGCGCGGCCGCGAGATCGTGGTGCCGTTCACGGGCGCGCTGCGCGCCCTGCCGACGCTCGGGCTCGTGATCATCCTGGCGCTGGGGCTCGGCACGGGCATCCTCGCCCCGCTCATCGCGCTCGTGATCCTCGCGCTTCCGCCGATCATCGCGGGCGCGTACGCCGGCCTGCAATCCGTCGACCGAGAGGTGGTGGATGCCGCGCGTTCGGTCGGCTTCACTGGCGGCGGCGTGCTCTGGCAGGTCGAGGTGCCGCTCGCGCTGCCGCTGATCGTCGGCGGCATCCGCTCGGCCTGCTTGCAGGTCATCGCGACGTGGACGGTCGCGGCGTTCCTTCCCCTCGGCGGGCTCGGCCGCTTTCTTTACGATGCATTACCCAATCAGGACTACGCGCAGCTGCTGGCTGGTTCGATTCTTGTGATCGTGCTGGCGCTCCTGGCCGACGGGCTCTTCGCCCTCGTCCAGCGGCTGGCGACTCCGAAAGGGGTGGCGGCCGGGCGCACCGCTGACATCCGCACCAAGACGCACTCACCCACTCGAAAGGACCCGTCATGGCTCGCACCAGAAGAGGCCTGACCGCCGCGGCAGGCGCGCTCGCACTCGCAGCGCTCGTGCTCACGGGCTGCTCCAACGGCAACCCGCTCGCTGATGACACCGCCTCGAAGAAGGCGTCGTCCGGCAGCATCACGATCGGTTCCGCGAACTTCCCCGAATCCGAGATCCTCGCCTACATCTACTCGGATGCCCTGTCGGATGCCGGGGTGAAGACCGACGTGAAGGCGAACATCGGCGCGCGCGACCGCTACATCGCCGCGCTCAAGGGCGGCGAGATCCAGCTGGTTCCGGAGTACACCGGCAACCTGCTGCAGTTCTTCGACCCCAAGGCGACCGCGACCTCGAGCGACGACGTGTACGCCGCGCTCCACGGTGCTGTTCCGAAGGGCTTCGAGGTGCTCGACCAGGCACCCGGCCAGGACGCCGACTCGTACAACGTCACCAAGGAGTTCAGCCAGAAGTACAACGTGACGAGCCTCGCCGACCTGAAGAACGTCAGCGTGCCGCTCAAGGTCGCGGCGAACCCCGAGTTCGCGACACGCCCCTACGGCATCCCCGGTCTCAAGTCGTTCTACGGCGTCACGGCCACGCTGCAGCCGATCAACGACGGCGGCGGCCCCAACACGCTGAAGGCGCTGCTCGGCGGCGACGTGCAGGTGGCCGACATCTACTCGACAGACCCGTCGATCGCGAAGAACCACCTCGTGACGCTCGCCGACCCGAAGAACATGATCGCGGCGCAGAACATCGTGCCGCTGATCGCGAGCGACGCGGCCAGCACGAAGGTCAAGGCGACGCTGAACAAGGTCTCGGCCAAGCTCACGACCGACGAGCTGAGCGGCCTCCTCACGAAGAGCTACGACGACAAGCAGTCGGCCGACGCAATCGCGAAGGACTGGGTCTCCACCAACGGGTTCTGACCCGCGCGCGAGACCTCGAGCGCCCTCTGCCCACGCAGGGGGCGCTGGTCGCGCTCCGGTAACCTTGACATTCGGCGCACAGCGCCGGAACCAGGCAGCACGGAAGACAGGACACACGTGGCAGACCACGAGCAGACGGTGACGCGGGAGAGCGGCGAGACGCGGGCTGACGAGCAGCGCTACGACTTCGCGGCGATCCAGGACAAGTGGGCTCCCGTGTGGGAGGCCATGAAGCCGTTCGCCACGGACGATCCGGCGGACAACCGCCCGCGGAAGTACGTGCTCGACATGTTCCCGTACCCCTCGGGCGACCTGCACATGGGGCACGCCGAAGCGTTCGGCTTCGGCGACATCGTGGCGCGCTACTGGCGGCAGCAGGGCTTCAATGTGCTGCACCCCATCGGGTGGGACAGCTTCGGGCTGCCCGCCGAGAACGCGGCCATCAAGCGCGGCATCGACCCCCGCGGCTGGACCTACGACAACATCGCCCAGCAGAAGGCGTCGTTCAAGATCTACGCGCCGAGCTTCGACTGGAGCCGGGAACTGCACACGAGCGACCCGGAGTACTACAAGTGGAACCAGTGGCTGTTCCTCAAGCTGTACGAGAAGGGGCTCGCCTACCGCAAGGACGGCAGCGTCAACTGGTGCCCCAACGACCAGACCGTGCTCGCGAACGAGCAGGTGATCGACGGGCGCTGCGAGCGCTGCGGTCACCTCGTGACGAAGAAGAAGCTGACGCAGTGGTACTTCCGGGTCACCGACTACGCCGACCGGCTGCTCGACGACCTGAACCAGCTCGAGGGCACCTGGCCGAGCCGCGTCGTGACGATGCAGCGCAACTGGATCGGGCGCTCCATCGGCGCCGACGTGCGCTTCACGATCGAGGGCCGCGATGAGCCGGTGCCGGTGTACACCACACGACCGGACACGCTCTACGGCGTCACCTTCATGGTGGTCGCGCCCGACTCCGAGCTCGCCGCGGAGCTCGCGGCCGGGGCATCCGATGAGGTCAAGGCCGAGTTCGCGGCGTACCTCGAGAAGGTGCGCGCCACGAGCGAGATCGAGCGGCTCTCGACCGAGCGCGAGAAGACGGGCGTCTTCCTCGGCCGCTACGCGAAGAACCCGCTGACCGGCGAGCGCCTGCCGATCTGGGCAGCCGATTACGTGCTCGCCGAATACGGCCACGGGGCGATCATGGCGGTTCCCGCGCACGATCAGCGCGACCTCGACTTCGCGCGGACCTTCGGGCTGCCGGTGAAGGTCGTCGTCGACGTGAACGCCCCCGTCACCGGCGCCATCCCCGTGATCAGCGGCGACGAGCTGCCGGACGAGCCGCCGGCCGCACTGCCCGACCCCGCCGTGACGGGGGAGGCGCTGACCGGCGCCGGGCGGCTCATCAACTCCGGTCCGTTCGACGGGCTGAGCAAGAACACCGCGATCACGAAGGTGACCGAGGCGCTCGCCCAGGCCGGCATCGGTGGCCCGGCCCGCAACTACCGCCTGCGCGACTGGCTCATCTCGCGCCAGCGCTACTGGGGCACGCCGATCCCGATCATCCACTGCGAGGCGTGCGGCGAGGTGCCGGTTCCCGAGGACCAGCTGCCCGTGCTACTGCCGGATGCCGCGGGGCTCGACCTGCGACCGAAGGGCTCCAGCCCGCTCGGCGCGGCGGAGGACTGGGTGAACGTCGCCTGCCCCAAGTGCGGCGGCCCCGCCCGCCGCGACAGCGACACGATGGACACCTTCGTCGACTCCTCGTGGTACTTCCTGCGGTTCATGTCGCCGAACGACGACACGCGCCCGTTCGACCCGGCGGAGGCGGCGAAGTGGGCGCCCGTCGACCAGTACGTCGGCGGCGTCGAGCACGCCATCCTGCACCTGCTCTACGCGCGCTTCATCACGAAGGTGCTGTTCGACCTCGGCTACGTCGACTTCACCGAGCCGTTCATGTCGCTGCTCAACCAGGGCCAGGTCCTCATGGACGGGTCGGCGATGAGCAAGAGCAAGGGCAACCTGGTGGAGTTCGCGTCGCAGCTGAAGGAATACGGCGCCGACGCGCTGCGCGTCACGATGGCGTTCGCGGGGCCCCCCGAGGACGACATCGACTGGGCGGATGTCTCGGCGACGGGCTCTTCGAAGTTCCTCGCCCGCGCGTGGCGCGTGGCGCGCGACGTGACCTCCGCGCCCGACGTCATCTGGAAGGACGGCGACGTCGCACTGCGCAGGCAGACGCACCGCTTCCTCGCCGACGCGCCGGGGCTCGTGGAGTCGTTCAAGTTCAACGTGGTCGTCGCCCGCCTCATCGAGCTCGTGAACGTGACCCGCAAGGCGATCGACTCGGGGCCCGGCCCCGCCGACCCGGCGGTGCGCGAGGCCGCCGAGGTCATCGCGATGTCGCTCAACCTGTTCGCGCCCTACACCGCGGAGGACATGTGGCAGCTGCTCGGCTATGAGCCGACCGTGGCGAACGTGCAGTGGCGCAAGGCCGACCCGACCCTCCTCGTCGAGGACAAGGTGACGGCCATCGTCCAGGTCAACGGGAAGGTGCGCGACAGGTTCGAGGTGCCCGCGAAGATCGGCGCGGAGGAGCTCGAGCAGCTCGCGCGCTCGTCCGCAGCGGTGGCGCGCGCCGTCGGCGACCAGCAGATCGTGAACGTGATCGTGCGCGCGCCGAAACTCGTCAATATCGCGACGAAGCCGTAGGGCTCTTCCCCAGCACAGGGCGCGCCGGGCGCTTCGTTCACCCAGAACGGATGCCCGGCGCGCCGCCGCATCGGCGGCGGCCTCTAGCCTCGCCGGGTGAGCGACTCCCCAGCAGACCCCGACGTGGCGCTGGCCGACTCCGCGCGCGCCGGCGCTCGCTGGCGCGTCGGCCTCGGCGCAGCGATCGTGCTGCTCGTCCTGGGTGTCGCGGTCGCGGTGATCGCGGGACTCGCCACCGGCCACGGGGGAGCCCACCCGGTCGCCGAGCTGACGCCGAACGCGGGCGCGGCGGTGACGCCCGGCACGCCGGCGCCGACGGCTGCGGCATCCGTCGTCGTCCATGTGCTCGGTCAGGTGAACCGGCCCGGCGTCTACGAGCTGCCGGCCGGCGCCCGGGTGATCGACGCGGTCGGCGCGGCAGGCGGTTTCACCCCGGCCGCGGACCAGTCGGCGCTGAATCTCGCCCAGGTGCTCGGCGACGGCGAGCAGGTCGCCGTGCCGAAGCCGGGGGACGCGCCGCCGCCCAGCGCCGCAGCGCCTCCTGGCGCTGCAGGCTCAACGGGCACGGCTCAGCCCGGCGCGAAGATCGACCTGAACGCGGCGACGCTCGAGCAGCTCGAGACGCTGCCCCGGGTCGGACCTGCTCTCGCGCAGCGCATCCTCGACTGGCGCTCCCAGAACGGCCGCTTCGCGTCGGTCGACGACCTGAAGAACGTGTCGGGGATCGGCGACAAGACCTTCGCGCAGCTCCAGGATCTGGTCGTGGTGCGGTGAGGGCCCGCGGCGCCGATCTGCGGCTCGCGGCGCCCGCGGTCGCCGCGTGGCTCGCCGCAGGCGTGCTGCTCGCCCACCCGTCGGCGGGGTGGTGGTGCGCGGCCGCCTGCGCGCTCCTCGCCGCAACATGGGCCGTCGTCGGCGCCGCACGCCGCTCTCGGGCGGCAGGTGCAGCGATCGTCGTCCTCGCCGCCGTTGGCATGGTGGCGGTCGCGACGGCCGCGACGGCGACGGTGCGACACCCTGCGCAGCTCGACCGGCTGGCGAGCGGGCACAGCGCGGTGGTGACCGCGACGGTCGCTTCGGGCGCGAAGGCGGCCGCAAGCAGCCCTTTCGGCGGCGGCGACCGGGTGAGCGTCCGGGTGACGGCGAGCGAGGTGGACGTCGGCCGCACGGCGATCACGGGGCGGATGCCGGCGCTCGTCTACGCCGACCGGGCAGGGGCCCTGCGCATCGGCGCGCAGGTGCGGGTCACCGGCGCCGTGAAGACTGCGGCTCCCGAAGACGACGTCGCGCTCATCGTGTATGCGGATTCCATGCGCGTCACGGGCGGCGCCTCGCCCTGGCTCGCGTGGGCAGACGGGCTGCGCGCCCGCTTCGGGGCGGCGACGGCGCGCCTGCCCGGCGATGGCGGGCGGCTGCTGCCCGGGCTCGCGATCGGGGACGAGACGCGGGTGGACGCCGACCTGGATGCGAGCATGAAGGCGTCGTCGCTCAGCCACCTGACGGCGGTTTCCGGCTCGAACTGCGCGGTGATCGTTGCGGGCCTGCTCGCCCTCGCCTCGGCCGTCGGCTTGCCGCGCGGCTGGCGCATCGCGGTCGCGCTGGCAGGTCTCGCCGGCTTCGTGGTGCTCGTCACACCCGGCGCGAGCGTGCTGCGCGCCGCGGTGATGGCGGCGATCGTCGTGCTCGGCGCGGCGCTCGGGCGGCCGGGGCGCGCCCTGCCCGCGCTCGCGCTCGCGGTGCTGATCCTGCTCGTCCAGAACCCGTGGCTCGCCCGCGACTACGGGTTCGCGCTCTCCGTCGCGGCAACGGCCGCTCTGCTCGTGCTCGCCCCACCGCTCGCCGACCGGCTCGCGAAGTGGCTGCCACGGTGGCTCGCCGTCGGCCTCTCCGTGCCGCTCGCGGCACAGCTCGCCTGCCAGCCGGTGCTCGTGCTGCTGAACCCCACGGTGCCCCTCTACGGCGTCGTGGCGAATGTGCTCGCGGAGCCTGCCGCGCCGGTCGCCACCGTGGCCGGACTCGTCGCCTGCCTCATCACCCCGGTGTCGGTGCCCCTCGCGACCCCGTTGATGTGGCTCGCGTGGGCGCCCGCGGCGTGGATCGCCGGCGTCGCCCGCGCCTCGACTCGCCTGCCGGCGAGCGCCGTGCCGTGGCCGGCGGGCGTCATCGGTTTCGCGCTCGCCACCGTTCTGACGATCGCGGTGATCGCTGTGGTGGCACGCCCCGCGACGGTGCAGGGGCGCCGCTGGCGCGGCGCTGCGGCCGGGGCATCCGCCGCTCTCATCGTCATCGCGCTCGCGCTGCAGGCGGGCCCTGCGGTCGCGGCGCGCGCCGGGATGCCGCGCGACTGGGTGGTCGGCATGTGCGATATCGGTCAGGGCGACGCCGTGGTCCTGCATGACGGGTCGAGCTACGGGCTCATCGACACAGGGCCGGACCCGAAGGCGCTCGCCTCGTGCCTCGCCGGGCTCGGCATCCGCCGCCTCGCGCTGCTCGTGCTCACGCACTACGACGCTGACCATGTGGGCGGGCTCGATGCGGTGGCCGGGCGCGCCGATGTCGCGCTCGTCGGGACGCCTCCGCCCGGGGACGCTTCGGCTGAGCACCGGATCGACGAGCTGAGACAGCACGGCGTCCCCGTGCATCTCGCCGCGCGCGGCGACACCGGCTCGCTCGGCGGGCTGCGCTGGCAGGTGCTCTGGCCCGACGGCGCGCACCCCGACATGGCGACGAGCAACGAGGGCGGGGTCACGCTGCTCGTCGGGCGCGCGCGCCTGCGGATGCTGTTCCTCGCCGACCTCGACGAGAAGGCGCAGGACGCGGTGCTCGCCGACGGCGGGCTGCCGGCCGTCGACATCGTGAAGGTCGCCCACCACGGCAGCGCCGATCAGAGCGACCGCCTGTACGGTCTCGTCCATGCGCGGCTCGGCCTCATCTCCTGCGGGCTGGGCAACGACTACGGGCATCCGACCGCGAACGCGCTGCGCCTGCTGCGCGCGGCAGGGACCCAGATCGCGCGCACCGACCTCGAAGGCACGGTGCTCGTCACGTCCCGCGGGGGTGAGCTCGCGCTGTGGACGCAGAAGAAGGCGACGGATGCCGCGCTGTGGACCCCGGCGTCCGGATGACCGCCGGTAGGCTGGAATGGGCAAGGAGGACGAGTGGCCGCGAAGACCGCCATCCCGCAGGTGAGCTGGGCCGAGGTGCGACCGGCGCCGGTCGTGCTCGTGTCCGGCACCGAGACCGTGCTCGCCGAGCGCGCCATCCGGCTGCTGCGCGACCAGCTCAAGTCCGCAGACCCGAGCCTCGAGGTGAGCGACATCGACGCGGGCGACTACGCCCCCGGTGAGCTCGTGACGCTCGCGAGCCCGTCGCTGTTCGGGGAGCCGCGCCTCATCAGGGCGGGCAACGTCGAGAAGGCGTCGGACGCGTTCATCTCCGAGACGCTCGAGTACCTCGCCGCGCCCGACGAAGGCACGGTCCTCGTGCTGCGGCACGGCGGGGGAGTGCGCGGCAAGAAGCTGCTCGACGCGCTGCGCTCCGGGCTCGGCGGGGGCATCGAGGTGGCGTGCGCCGAGCTCAAGCAGGACTCGGACAAGTTCGACTTCGCCCGCGACGAGTTCCGCCGCGCGGGCAAGAGGATCACGCCGCCGGCGCTTCGCGCCGTCGTCTCCGCGTTCGCGGACGACCTCGCCGAGCTCGCCTCGGCGTGCCAGCAGCTCATCAGCGACAGCGCGGCGGAGATCGACGAGAAGGTCGTCGACAGCTACTACGGCGGCCGCGTCGAGGTTAACTCCTTCGCCGTAGCCGACGCCGCGATCGCGGGCCGCTACGGCGAGGCGCTCGTCACCCTGCGGCACGCGCTCGCGAGCGGCGCGGACCCCGTGCCCATGGTGGCGGCGTTCGCGAGCAAGGTGCGCACGATGGCGAAGCTGAAGGGCTCCCGCGGTGCCGACGGCCAGCTCGCGAGCCGCTTCGGCCTGTCGCCGTGGCAGGTCAAGCGCGCCCGCGAAGAACTCCAGGGGTGGGACGAGCAGGGCCTCGCGGTGGCGATCCAGGCGCTGGCCTCGGCCGACGCCGAGGTGAAGGGCGCCGGCCGCGACCCGGTCTTCGCCCTAGAGCGTCTCGTTCGCGTCGTGGCGGCAAAAGGAAAGCCCCTCCGCTAGGCGGAGGGGCTGACGCGAGACGTGCCGGCCGAGACCGGCGCGTCGCCGCTTACAGGCTGTTGACCAGCTTGCTCAGGCCCGACTTGCGGTTCGCGGCCTGGTTCTTGTGGATGACGCCCTTGCTCACGGCCTTGTCGAGCTTCTTCGACGCG
>Ga0164242_10002958_pt1 | contig 19467 bp, 22 predicted proteins | sample OricomgcompostMG_FD_108783 | JGI IMG/M metagenome (GOLD analysis project Ga0164242, IMG submission 108783) | Miracle-Growth compost microbial communities from Emeryville, California, USA - Original compost - Miracle growth compost (MG) ... | reverse complement strand
GATTTTGGGGGTTGAACTGCAATACGCGCTCAACAAAGCCTTTTTGCAGTTCATGGAAGCAAATAGTACGTCGCTCGATACTCTCAGCAGTAAGCTCAAGGAGCGCCAGAAACTGACGGTTGCAGAAGCAAAACAGCTCATGAAACTGTTTCCGTGCATTGTCAGCGATGCGCGTGGTTTGAGCGAAGTGCTGCCGCTCGATGTCCACGCTTTTGACCTTGTCATTATCAACGTGGCCGATTCACTGTCAATCGCCGAAGTCCTGCCGGCTGTACTGCGTGCCAAAAAGGTACTAGTCATTGGTGACAGCGTCCAATCGCAGCCAAGTCGTTTGCCGCTGCATGGCGCGGTTAACGGGCTTTATACCGAGCGTATCGCGGCGACGTTTGCAAAAAAGGTCAACGCCCTGACAATTGACAGTAAGAAGAACATCATTGCCAAGCAATCGTCACTCCTGAGCGCTGATATTTCAGCACTAGAATTCTTTTCTGCAAGCGCTAACTACAGCACATCACTGACCAAACAATATGGTGCGTATGAAGAGTTGATGGCATTTGGCAATAAGTATTATTACGGCAACAAACTGATCTCGCTGACATCGCGTGCGGTGCCGTTGACCGCAATGTTCACGTTCGCCGAGCTCAAACCCAAACGCGAGCAGGTTTCACGCTTTACCAACGGTGCCGAAGTTGACTATATCGTACAGCACTTGCAGACGCTCAAAGATCAAGGTTTTAGTGGGACGATTGGCATCGTCGTGCCATTTGCCGAACAGGCCGCGCTTTTGCAAAAAGAGCTCGACGAATGCGTGATTACCGACTGGTTCGCACGCCGCGACCTGCGCGTCATGACGTTCGACACCAAACGACATCATGACCGCGACTATGTGTACTACAGTTTGGTTGCGTCCAGTGAATTTAACGATCTCGCACAGCAGTTACCTGCCGAAATCGGTGCCGATGCTTACCCGCACGACCCACGCTCACATCGATTGCTGACAGGCTTTAGCGGCGCGCAACATACGATGCACATCGTCCATAGTCTGCCGCTAGAATCATATAACGGTGGTCTTGGTACGGTGCTCAGCTTCCTTAACGAAAAGCTGCATCAGCCGCTGGTTGCGGTCAATGGCTCGTCAACCGATATCCAGCTAGCTATGGAAGCGAACTTGGCTCAGGCTTTTGCAAAGACCAATTTTGCCAAAAAACACAGCGACCACGTGTCGTTTATTGCGAAGTATCCATTTACGAACTACATCAAGCCGCTGTCGCCAGGCTACTACAAAGCGCCGTATCGTATTCATTTTTTGGCAATGGTCGATGACCGGCCGATTGTGGTGGAATTCGATGATTTCAAAGACAAGTTCCTGCAAAACAACACGAAGTCAAAGGCCGGTACCTACTTGAGTGAACAAGATGCCTATGCCTACAAGCAGCTCGAAGGCTATGGCTATCGCTTCGTGCGTCTGAATAAATTCAACATTGGCGACAACCCCGTCCATACGCTCGATACCTACCTGAGCGAACTGGCCAAAGTCCCAACCTGGCCACGCGACAACGGCTTTGTCGCGTAGCTGATACAATAGATCTATGGCAACATTCAGTTTTGATATTGTGAGCGAATACGACAAAGCAGAGATGAACAACGTCTTCTTGCAGGTAGAAAAAGAAATCGGCGGTCGCTACGATTTTAAAGGCACGCCGGCAGGCATCGAGTGGCTGGGCGACAAAACCGGCTTCAAAATCGTCGGCAGCAATGAATGGCAGATTGACGCCGTGCTCGACATTGTGCGCAAAAAGCTCGCCACACGCGAAGTCAGCAGTAAGGTACTCGACCTCAGCAAACCGGTCGCCGAAAGCAACCTGCGCGCAACCAAAGACGTGCCATTCGTATCGGGTCTCGACCAAGACAAGGCGAAACGTATCACCAAGCTGCTCAAAGAGCAATTTCCCAAAGTCAAAGCCCAGATTCAGGGCGAAGCCGTGCGGGTAAGCAGTGGCAGTAAAGACGAGCTGCAAGCGGTTATGGCCGCTGTTCGCGGTGCTGATTTCGACTTCGTGACAAGCTTTACAAATTATCGCTGACATTGACAAATATACATAAGTGTGATAAAATGGCAAAATCATGACAAATCGGTCGTACGACCGACGCATGAAGACCGAAAGGCTAAAAATGGCTCGCAGCAAGAAGACCGCCACCGTCAAGCCCAAGCGCCCCGGCCCCGCGCCGCGGACGTCCAAGCTGCCGCAGGTCGTGGTCGACCTGTCCGGCTTCGGCAGTACCTACAAGGCGCCGCAGCCCCGCCGCCACCGCGGTCCGAGCACCGCCGGTGCCGTCCCCAACCTCAAGAAGGGCGGCGGTAAGAAGGGCTAGCCCCATCCTTTCGGTAGGGGTCGTATGGATTATTCATGCGACCCCTACTTTTATTTGAGACCTCCAAAAACTACAAGAACACGATTAATAACAGGCCGACACCACCGACGATCCAGCCACCGATGATGTCGCTGGCATAATGCGCGCCCAGGTAAATGCGTGACAGCGCGATAAGCAGGCACGATATAGCCGCCACGATCCATGCGTAAAGTGTCAGTTCTGGCCATTTATTGCTCACGATAAGCGCAAGCATTAGGTAACTGACCAACGAGCCGGCAGCGTGGCCACTGGGAAAGCTGAACGATTTTATCCACATATGGGCCGAATAGTCGTTGCGAGGGCGCGTGCGGCGCAACACGAGCTTGAGGATACTGCTGACGATGATCGTCACAAGGGCGATCAGCCCTGCATGTTCGTAGTGGGGCTTGCCAAGGGCGAAGCCATAACCGAGTACTAGCGTTGCAACACCGACCGTAAAAGGCGGCTCGCCGATCATAGTAAAAACTAACATGATCGGTTTTAGCCAGCCGGGCAAACGCGCGACCCAGCTGTCAACGACTCGGTCAAACGCGTGTATGCCGTTTTTCATGCGTGTTTCCGCGAAACCTTTGTTGCTTGTTGCCGCAGTGGTGTTTTAGAAAGTGGCAAGACGCGCCAAACAAGGACGATAGCAAGCAGTACAGCAAAGCCGCACATGATCGACGGAATGCCGCTCAGCGTCGCAGGGTTAACCAGATTGGCTGCGGTCGTTGGCAAGATGAACGATGCGTAGCCGAACACCATCCAGTGCAGTACGTTGGCCTGCGCAGTTTTCTTGTTGCTGGCAAAAGCGGCGATACCCATGGCTACCAGTAGCCAAGCGTAGTAGTAGAAGCCGTACACTGCAGCACCCCAGCCTTGCACCTTGAATACCGCGTAGTTGGTCGTGCACACATCACCCACAATCGACTGCCCGGCAAATGCAAAGTAGGCAACATAGGCAATCGCTGTCACGTAGGCCGCAATGACTAGCGGCTTGAGTTTAAGCTTGCCAAGTGTTGCAACCAAGTGCAGGCCAAGAGCCGGCAATAGCGTAATCGCGATGTAGCCCAGTCGAGCCCAAGCAGCGTGCCCCATGCCCAGTCCGCCACAAATCATGTATTCGGTCAGCTGGAATAAGCCTAGCAAAAGCAGCATAGCGACGATTAGCCGCGTCACGGTCGTCCACTTATAGCGCCACAGCGTATAAAATGCAAAGACGAATTCGATAATAAAGGTAAAAAGCATCACTGGCGGCGAAAAACACATGAACTTATTGCCGTATTTTTTATACATATATGTCAAGAAGTATAGCATATTGGTAAATTACCATGCGGGTAGTACAGAAATGAGCCGTCAGTGCTACAATGTGGTATTACTATGATTGCACGACGACCAGGAGACATGCCGTTGCCAAGCGCCGAAGACTATGCGGATGGCATAAAAAGAGTTATCACCGAGGAACGGATAGATTCAAAGGCGGCGATGGATCGGACGATGAGCCAGCATATGGCGCAGGACCGTGATTTTGCTGCGCTCATGCAGGGATCCTGCATTATTGCGGCTATTATTGAGCCTCTCGATCGCACTTCGGGTACTTATATTGATGAAACGCACGCTATCGGCAAAGCGGCACAGTACGGCATTGCCTTTGGAGGCTTGCTGGTTCCGCGTATCCATAAGGATGTCGTTCGTCTTGGCGACATAAAACTTCCTATTTATATAGACAATGATCCAGCCAAAGACAGATACGAAAAGATACATACCATGGCCTCGCTGATGGATGAGGTCGGTTCACGAGGTTTGAGCCTGCTTGACGTGCAAGCCGAAGACACGCTCGATAAAGTAGGGGATATCGTCGTTCCTGATATCCATTCGCAACGACACTTTAGAGTAGGCTGCGGTATCGTAGCGCTGGCTGCCTATAACGCTCACGTTCACCACAATGAGGCAATTCTCGCCCAAGATCGCGAAGAATTTGCGAAACAGCTCGACACAGGTGAAGAAATTGACTGGGAAGCGGCTTTCGGTAGACTACTCGACACTGACTCTGGTAACAACTGACAAGATAAGGTATAATAAGACTAAAGCGCTATTTTTTATGTCTAAAAATAGCAATTAAATAACTAACCACAGAGGAAGCAGAACATTATGGCAGCAAAAGACGTCCCACTAAAGGACTATCGTAATATCGGTATTATCGCGCACATCGATGCGGGCAAGACGACCACGACCGAAGGTATCTTGTATCGTACGGGTATCAACCACAAGATCGGTGAAGTCCGTGGCGACGGTGACGGCGCAACGACCGACTGGATGGCACAGGAAAAAGAGCGTGGTATCACGATTACTTCTGCAGCGGTCACGTGTTTTTGGAAGGGTTGCAAGATCAACATTATCGACACCCCGGGCCACATCGACTTTACTGCCGAAGTCGAGCGTAGCCTGCGTGTCCTGGACGGTGCTGTCGTGGTCTTTGACGGCAAGATGGGCGTGGAAGCGCAGACCGAAACTGTTTGGCGCCAGGCCAACAAGTACGGCGTGCCTCGCATCTGTTTCGTGAACAAGATCAACCAAATCGGTGGCGATTTTTACAAATCTCTCGACACGATTCACAATCGCCTTAGCAAGCACGCGCTGCCTGTTCACTTGCCAATCGGCTTCGAAAAAGACATCAACGGCGTCGTTGACCTGGTTGACATGAAAGCCTACACCTACAACGACTACACCGACCACGAAATGGTTGTTGGTGAGATCCCTGCCGACATGCTGGAAAAGGCCAAAAATGCGCGCAGCCTGCTGGTTGAAGCAGCTGTCGAAGCCGATGACGCACTGTTCGAGAAGTACCTGGAACAAGGCGAAGAGGCGATTTCTATCGAAGAACTCAAGGGTGCGCTGCGTAAGCGTGTCTTGGGCGGTGACTTCTACCTAGTGACTGGTGGCGATGGCCGTGGTGTGATGGTCGAAAAGGTCTTGGACCTGGTTGCCGACTACCTGCCAAGCCCACTCGACATCGAAGCTATCCAGGGTACCAACCCTAAAACTGGCGACGTGGTTGAACGCCATGCCGACGACAAAGAACCTTTGGCGGCTTTGGCATTCAAGATTGCAACCGACCCATTCGTTGGCCGTTTGATCTTTGTCCGTGTCTATAGCGGCAAGCTCAACGCCGGCAGTTATGTGCTGAACACGACGACCGGCGAAAAAGAACGCATCGGCCGCGTGGTTCGTATGCACGCCGACAAGCGTGAAGACATCGACGGCATCGGCGCTGGTGACATCGCGGCAGTTGTGGGCCTCAAGGGCACCTTTACTGGTCACACGCTTGCTGATCCTGCACACCCTATCACACTTGAATCTATCGAATTTGCTGATCCTCCAGTCAGTATCGCTGTCGAGCCAAAAACCAAGGCCGACCAAGAAAAGATGGGCATCGCCCTGCAGCGCCTGACCGAAGAAGATCCGACGTTCCGTGTTCACACCGACGAAGAGACCGGCCAGACGATCATGAGTGGTATGGGTGAGTTGCACCTGGATATCTACATCGACCGTATGAAGCGCGAATTCAACGTCGAAGCCAACATCGGTGAGCCACAGGTTGCGTTCCGTGAAACCATCCGTGGTACCGCCGAAGCCCAAGGTAAGCATGCCAAGCAGACCGGTGGTCGTGGTCAGTACGGTGACGTTTGGATTCGTTTCGAGCCGACCGAGAGCGGTGAAGGCTTTGAATGGGCAGACGAAATCAAGGGTGGCGTGGTGCCGCAAGAATACCGTGCGCCTGTCGAAAAGGGCGTCCGAGACACTTTGGCTGGCGGCGTGATCGCTGGGTATCCAATGATCGGCGTCAAGGCAACCTTGTACGATGGTAGCTACCACGATGTCGACTCCAGCGAACTGGCCTTTAACCTGGCCGGTGTGTTGGCTGTCAAAGAAGGTATCCCAAAGGCAAAACCGGTCTTGCTCGAGCCTGTCATGCGCGTCGAAGTCACCACTCCGGAGGAATTCATGGGCGACGTGATCGGCGACCTTAACTCTCGCCGTGGCCGTATCGAAGCCATGGAAGACCTGCAAGGCGGCGCCAAGCTGGTGCGTGCCATGGTGCCGCTGGCACAGATGTTCGGCTACACCAACGACATCCGCAGCATGAGCCAAGGCCGTGCCGCTTCGACCATGGAGCTTGCCGACTACGAAGAAGTTCCACCGAACGTTGCGCAGGAAATCATCGAGAAAAGAAAGAAATAGAGATGTTTCTCTCTGGCTACAGCCTTGTAAAGGTGTAGTCGAAAAGCGCAAAAAATAGTCCACGCTGACTATCACGTAAATACGACTCTGCACGGGGTCGTATTTGCTATATATACATAAATATGCTAAAAATATATCATGCGGTGATATAAATCATTCGTAGAACCTACGAGCACGAAAAGAGAGACAGATGAAGATTGATTGTAAGCCGGGGCTTGTTGCAACGACGATGGGCGTGACTTGGCAAAGCGATTACATGCGGGATGGCTATAGTCGTGAATTTGATGCTATGGTGGCTGGTGGCCCACTCGTCACCAATGTCCAGGTCATCCTCATCGATGAGCGAACATGGTGGGACTGTGAATGTGGGAGTCGTGGCCAGGAGCTCATAGCCTATCGCCAAACGAGCGTTGTTGAAGGCACTGAGAGCGCTAACTTCGGACAGTTCCTCCACTTCACCAAGAACGGTCGTTATTGGGATCCAGCCCCGAAACTGGTCAGTTATTGGCAGGCATGGAAAGATACGAAAATCGCTCAGTCATTAAGAATCAATCCAACTGCCTGGGATGAGCATTTTTTCGATGATCTCTACGAGTTGTTTCATAGCTAGCTCGCTCTCTGGTGGAGGAGGCCTTAAAACCTCTTCCACACGTGCTCCTTGCGTCCATAGTTCACCACTATGCTGATGAGTCCCGCCGACAAGGCAAAGGACGAAACGCAACAGAGATAGTGTATACTTTAGAGTAATGCGCTTACGTAAAACAAACAGGTTGCTATGTTAGAAGGCGTTTTTGCCCAGCTGTCGATTGTTATCGTCGTGGCTGCTGCTATCGCACTGGTTATGCGGCTGCTCAAACAGCCGCTGATCGTCGGCTATATCGTGACGGGTATCATCGTCGGGCCGGGCTTGCTGCATTACATCAAAGACGGCAATGCGTTCGACGCGTTTAGCCAGATTGGTATTGCGTTGCTGCTCTTTATCATCGGTCTGGAACTGAACATGACGGTTATCCGCAAACTGGGGCGGCCGGTGTTGCTGACGGCCGTCACGCTGCTCGCAACCATCGGGACGATCGGTTTTCTGGTGGCAACGGCTTTTCAGTTTCGACCGACAGAAGCGTTGCTCATCGGCTTGTCGCTGTTTTTCAGCAGTACGATTATCATCGCGAAGTTTCTCAGCGATAAAAAGGAGATTGGGCGGCTGAACGGCCAGATCGCGATCGGGGTAATTCTGCTGGACGACATCGTGGCGACGTTTGCGCTGCTACTGGTGGCGGCGGGCGGCGCGGGGCATGCGCTGAGCGTGGTCGACATTTTGCTGCTCATACTCAAAGGCACGGCAACTATCGCCGTGCTCGCGTTTTTGTCGTATAAAGTACTGCCGCGTATCGTCAAATTCGTCGCCAAATCACAGGAACTGTTGTTCCTCTTTGCATTGGCATGGGGTTTTGGCGTGGCAACATTGGTCAGCGATATCGGCTTTTCGGTTGAAATCGGTGCGCTGTTTGCAGGAGTGGCACTGGCGCGACTACCGTATGCCGTACAGATTAGTGCTCGGCTCAAGCCACTACGTGACTTCTTCGTGATTTTGTTTTTCATCAGCTTGGGCGAGAATTTACAGCTCGATAATCTCGCGACGGCTATTATCCCGGCGGTCGCATTGTCTCTGGTGGTGCTCGTCCTAAAGCCGCTCACCGTCATGGTGTCGCTCGGCCTGTTCGGCTACACGCGGCGCACGAGCTTTAAAACAGGTATCAACTTGTCGCAGATCAGTGAGTTTTCAATCATCTTGGTGGTGCTGGCGGCAAATTCTGGCATTGTTGACAGTTCGGTGGCGGCTGTCATGACACTTGTAGCGCTGATTACGATCACGGTGTCGGCCTATTTCATGCAGTACGACAATGCGATTTACCGCAAGCTCGAACGGCGGCTGGTGCTGTTCGAACGGACAGGGGCGGCCGATAAGCATCACGCTGTCAAACGCTATCCACTGGTGTTGGTCGGCTACAACAATGGCGGTCATCAGTATTTGCATACGTTTCGTTCGCTCAAAAAGCGTTTCGTGGTGGTGGACTACGACCCGGAAGTCATCGATGAGCTGGAGCGGGCGAATATCAATTACCTGTATGGTGATGCGACCGATCCGGAACTGCTGGCCGAGCTCGACATTGAGTCGGTTCGGCTGATCGTCAATACGATCGGCGATCATGAGGTGAACGTGATGCTGGCAAAATACGTAAGGCGGCGTAACGACCATGCGGTTATCGTGTGTTATTCGTCCAATTATGCAGAGGCAGCAGAACTCTACAAACTCGGTGTCAGCTATGTTATGCTGCCGCACTTTATCGGCTCGGAACGGTTGAGCAAATTCATATCGACGCATGGCATCAGTCGTGAGAGTTTTGAAAACTACCGTGAAAAGCATATGTTGCGGATCGGCCAGATTGCCGTCAAGGCTCACCGCTAGCCATAACGCTTGACTTTTTACTATAAAAGGTGTATAATGCAATTAAATCCCGGTTGTTCAAATTGGGCAGCCTCGACTAAGGATCAAAGGAGTGACTTTTTATGTCAATGCGATCGTTAGAACGACTTTCTGTCCCAGAAGTCCCTTATGCCAGGGCTGTCGGTCTTGGTGCTGCGGCTGTCGGCGCGGCGTATATTCGTAAAAGGCAGCGTGATTTTGTCGATGCGAGCAAAGAGTTGGCGAATCCACACCCTGAGGTTGCACTGTATCCGGGCAAACGAAGCGAATTTGCAATTAAAGTCCACACCGGCTTGTTCGTCGACCCGTTTAAATACAGCAAAAAGGTAGGCCCGCTTCTGGAAGACCTTGGAGACGTCTACTCTATGCGGCATGGACCGAATGTTGAAGAAAACCTCGAAGCTGACGCGGAAATCAACAAGCGGATTGCTGGCCGGCGAATCATCTCGATTGCGATTTCTAAAGGAGGTTTAGATTACTTGCGCCTCCAGGCTACCAAGCCGGAGCCTGAATATACAGAGCTAGCTATTTTTGAATCTGCTGTCATGAAAAAGGAATTCGTGACAAAGACAGGTGATCGGATGGCACGAACCGGCAGACGGCTTGAAAATAGCTACGCGATGGCGAAGCTATTTGAGTGGCGCAACAACCAGCCGGCAATGCGTGAAGTTCGGAGAACAGGCCCCGGTGCATTCCCGACTGCCCAAGTTGATGCTGCGGTACTGATGTCCGACGAGCCGCATTTTGCTGATAGTGACATACAAAGGGTGATGAGCGAGGACTATGTGGGAGAGGTTTTTGCACTTGCAGCCCCAGACGACGCCATGGTACATACAGCAAAAGGCGCCGAGTGGTTGGCGGGTGTAACCGGCAGAACTGTTGATCATGTGATTGACGACAGGCGCGATCCGGGCGAACATGCAAGCTTCCACCGCAAGCCGGAGCGCCTTTTGTATGAGTTAAAAAGTCGTCTTTATCCTGAAAGTTAATTGACATGAAAAACTATCTTGCAAATTTAGTACAAGCGGTGTATACCGAAGGCAGGAGTTTAAAAAACACAAAACCACCAGGTAACTTTTGAACACAAAAAGGAGTTACTCATGCCACACGAAACAGTTAAATCTCATGACCGACTGGTCAAATCGGGCGCCCTATTGATGGGTGCTTTTTTAACGGCTGCGGTCGTAGAAACGAAAGCAACGATCGACAATCGCCGCCGCCGCACTTCAGATGTTGATGTAATTAGCAATATTCGCCCAGGAATGTACGCCAACTGGTTTTTCCCAGGCTTTCATACCAATATGCGTGTTGTTGGGCCTAATTTTGACAGGCACTGGCAGGAAGAGGGCGCGGCACACTACGCAGTGCACGAAGAGAGCGGCCATTCCATGGATAATCGTCGTGAAAGGTGGTTGGAAGCGCGTAAGAAAGACGGTTTTCGGCCTGCACGAATCTATGCTCAGTCCATGGGTGGTATGGAGGTCTTCGATGCTTTCTCCGATCCAGGTTTCGCCTATGATTTTGGTGAAGTTGACACTCTCGTGATTGACTCGGGTGTCTCAAAGATACGAGATGTTACACTCAGCACTCGATTTGCGATGGCTGCAGCACGGCTTCTACCCCCAATTGATAAGAGTGACAAATTGTATCACTGGGCGATGTCACGGGGATTAACTGACTTCACCGAGCATGGGCCAGAGGTTACCGATAATGAGACACGAGATCACCTTCTGTCATCTGCCGCAACATCATTTGGTTCAGGACGTGATCAAATTCGCTATATTCGTAGAACAGACGTGAGCGCCATGGATCTTAGTGAATGGGGGCAGCGTATTCGTCGCAAAGTATACCTATCGGCTATGGATGATCAAGTCGTCGATCTTGCCGAGGCCGCTTCAACGTTCAACGCTAGTGTAGGTGGTGGCATGGTACATTCTATTGATACGCGCCGCAAATCACCGTCGCACGCAGTCGGTGCTGAGTATCCGAAGGGTGTCCTTGATAATCTCAAGGGTGAAAATCAAGATGACTACCGCACTGTAAGCATTCGCCCACGGCTTGCACAGGCGGCCCAACAACTCGAAAAGGCTGCAGCCTAAGTTTCAAGGCTATTACTCTTTACTTAAGTGGTCAAACCCTGTACAATTGAAGCATACGTCGCAGAGTCTGTTTAGATTGTGTCTCCGTTTGGTAACAGACGAGAGAAGAGTAATCTGAATATAGCCTGGACAGACGCGATAAAACCATAATACTAAGGAGTAAATCTCAAATGGCAGATTTCGATCGAACTAAGCCGCACGTCAACGTTGGTACCATGGGTCACGTTGACCACGGTAAAACAACATTAACGGCAGCTATTACCCACGTTTTGGCTAAGCGTCTGCCAAGCGACACCAACAAGCCTCGCAACTACGAGGACATTGACAACGCTCCAGAGGAAAAGGCTCGTGGTATTACCATCGCTTCTTCACACCAGGAATACGAGTCAGAAAAGCGCCACTACGCGCATGTCGACATGCCTGGTCACGCCGACTACGTCAAGAACATGATCACCGGTGCCGCTCAGATCGACGGCGCAATCTTGGTGGTTGCTGCCAACGACGGCCCATTGCCACAGACTCGTGAGCACGTGCTGCTTGCACACCAGGTCAACGTGCCTCGCATCGTTGTGTTCCTGAACAAGATGGACCTTGCTGACCCTGAGCTGGTCGAGCTGGTTGAAATGGACGTTCGCGAACTGCTGACCAAGAACGGTTACGACGGTGACAACGCGCCAATCATCAAGGGTTCTGCTACCAAGGCTCTTGACGGCGACGCTGCGAGCGAAGATGCAATCATGGAACTGGTCAAAGCACTTGATGACTACATCGAAGAGCCTGTCCGTGACCTCGACAAGCCATTCCTGATGCCTATCGAAGACGTCTTCTCGATCAAGGGTCGTGGTACTGTTGCCACCGGCCGTATCGAGCAAGGTGTTGTTAAGCTGAACGACGAAATCGAAATTGTCGGTATCAAGCCAACCCAGAAATCTGTTGTGACTGGCATCGAGGCCTTCAAAAAGAACCTCGACCAAGGTCAGGCAGGTGACAACGCCGGTCTGTTGCTCCGTGGTATCGAGCGCGAACAAGTCGAACGTGGCCAGGTTATTGCCAAGCCAGGTACGATTACGCCTCACACCGAATTCTCAGCAGAGGTTTACATCCTGAAAAAGGAAGAAGGCGGTCGCCACACTCCATTTAGCAAGGGTTACAAACCACAATTCTACTTCCGCACGACTGACGTCACGGGTGAAGTTGAGCTGCCAGCTGACAAAGAAATGGTCATGCCTGGTGACACGATCACTTTCAACGTCAAGTTGCTGGCCCCAATCGCCATGGAAGACGGTCTGCGCTTCGCTATCCGCGAAGGTGGCCGCACCGTTGGTGCTGGTGTCGTGACGAAAATTACAAAGTAAGCAACGACCTACCAAGTAATTCGCCGCGTATCTCGAAAACTGCCCTTATCGGGCAGTTTTCATTTGGTCTGTATAAAGCGGTGCAATGTTGTGGTCGATCTTGCCAAGTACACGCATAATATTCGTATTGAATCGTACAAGAGGCGGGTCAGGAAGGATCGGATCACGAGTACCCGTTCCAGACAAAAGCGCATCCATATGTTCGTTTGATGGTTCATTGAGCCATCGCATGTCATCATGAACGGTACGAAGGTACTCTTTGTATTGATAATTTCGCGCACGATCAGCTTCACTGTGTCGTTGCTGACGGAAGTATTGGCGTTCGTAGTAAATCTTAGCGACACTGACCAACACGCCTCTATAGGGGTAGACATCTGATGTTTCATGCTGTTGAACAGGATGCTGTAACAGGTTTTCATGCACGTAATCTGTAACCATCAGATTGAATAGCGCCTCCGAGGCAATGAGTCTTGGGGCAAGCAGTTGTTCAGCACCGATTGGCTCCAAAAAACCAAGCGCGCTTTTCATTTTTTCAAATTCGTCAGACAAGGGAGTGAGCGGACCCGACTGTAACTCACCATTCGTTGATGGAGGAAAGGCACCAATCGGTAGTTCGATGCTCATGATTGAGGCGATTATATACTTATTCGTACAAAAACAAAAGTAATTATGCTAAAAAAGCAAATACCCGCCAGTGTCCGGAGACACCAGGGGTATCTGCGACGGAGCTAGCGGGTTTATGACGCCCAGTTGATGATGAACTCGCAATCTGGAACGTAGCTGGAGCCGGTGAACCTTTCGTGTTGCTCAAACGAAATGGTGACCGATCGGGTAAAGCTTTGCGACAGCAGCATTGCTACCTCACTCGCGGCCTTGCAGCCGCTATAGAGTTGCTCCAGATCGTTCGTTTGGAGTGCTGGAGTGCTCCTAAGCAGTTCACTGAGTGGTAAGACGCCGCATCGGTCATTTGCGATCATACCAAGTACGACTTTGGTGAGTCGTTCGGTAATCTTTTCAGTTGACATGAAATAACTCCTTTTAGGCGGATTGCGATCGGTGGAGCGTGAAATACACGCCCGGAACGTTGAATTCGCCACGAACGGCCGCAACGATCCGATAACCGTGAATCACATTGCCATAAAGGCGTTTGAGGGTCTCGTCGGCCGGAAGGATTGCGTGTTTGCGCAGCCCGACGAACACGGGCTTATCTGTGAGGGTTCGCGTGGCGTGGTTGTCATGACGGTAACCGATGGTTCGCTTCAAGTCATCGAGCAGGTCGCTGTACAACTGGCCTTGGACAAGTTGCTTGCGACGCTCTTCTTCGAGCTGAACGACGTTCATGCAAGTATCCTTTACTGTCGTAGTGCTTTGAGGTACTACCCGGCCGTAGCGAGGTAATTTCCGTACTATATCATAATATCCTAAAAAGCGAAACCGCCCGACCCGGAGGCCTGGGCGGCGCTATGGTATACTAAAAATATGAGTGAAGATCAGTTTACGAAGCTGTTTAAGTATGTCGAGAAGCGGTTCGATTCCGTGGACAAGCAGTTTGAACAAAACCGCAAAGAACATTCCGAAATGATGGCGTCGATTGCTGATTTGAGTGGCCAAATTCGTGATTACCATCAGGAACTGATTATGATGGGGCGCAAAGTCGACCGTTTGGAACGCTGGCTGCTGCAGATCGCGCAGGAAACAGGCGTCAAACTTGATTACCTTGCCGATTAGGCAATAGTCTCTAAAAAGCGAAACCGCCCGACCCGGAGGCCTGGGCGGCTTCGACGGGCGAGCGGATGTGATTATGAACGGCGTGGTGACCAGCGAGTGGGGACGATCGTGAGTACCAATCGGTAGCAGCGTTTTTGCACTGCTTTGCCGGGAGCGCCCAGAAATCCAAGATCGCGCTCGTCGTAGCGGTTCACGACATTGCCATTTTTCCAAGCCATGTCATATACCTCGGCGCCATGCTCTTTGATGAGCGCCTCGAGCGCAGACTGAACGCGTTCACGTGAGTCGTCGGCGGTGTCGTAGAGCAAGCCAAGATCTGCAAGTTTGGCTGTCAGACTCCGAGCGATTCCCTCGATATCTGATGCTTGTACGGCCCGATCGGGGCTATAGCCGTTTTGTTCTGCCATTTTTAACCTTTCGGACGGTGGATATGGCTAAGGACAATTATAGCATTATTTATAGCATATAGCAACTTGCTCCTCTGTTGGACATGTGTTACTATAGTCGAGTATTATTAATTTTACCGAGAACTTGCCTGTGAGCGCTTCGAAAGAATAAGTCGCAAAACCAGTTCAAGGTTACGGTCTAGCAGAAGGAGTGTTATCTCATGGCAGATAAACCAGCAGAAGGTTTGCGTATTCGCATCCGTCTCAAGGCGTATGACCACAAGGTCATCGACCAATCAGCAAAACAAATCATCGACACCGCGCTTCGCACTGGCGCTAGCATCGCCGGCCCTGTGCCGCTGCCAACCCGCCGCAGCAGCTACACGGTCGTGAAGTCTCCACACGTCTACAAGACAGGTGGTGAAACGTTCGAAATGCGCGTTCACAAGCGCCTGATCGACATTACCAATGCAACGCCAAAGACCATCGACAGTCTGCAAAACCTCAGCTTGCCAGCTGGCGTTGATGCAGAAATCCGGATGTAATCTATTTGTGTTTACGAAGAGGAGCCCGAAACGGGCTCTTTTTTATGTTCTTGCAATCCCAAGAACCAAGAATCCTCCTTTTGGATCGCCAAAAGGAGTCGAAAAGCTCGTGGTGGCTTCGCCGCACCGGGACGACTCGTTGTTAGCTGCTAGGGTGTCTGCGGAACTCGCGCCGACAGACGCCACTGTCGGGCTCAAACATCCTCGACACGCCTCGCAACTACCAGCTTGTCATCTCTGGCGACTGCAGATACCACAAGGAAACGAAGCGGCAAAGCCGCAAATAATAGAATCAGCATCCTCCGCAACATCTGCAAGCGACCAAGTAAATAGGAGGCTGGACAACCGAATAATTCGCGAGAGCTAAGTCAAAATCACATAACTGAAGTAAACGATTTTGACCGATCCCCGACCGACGGGAGCGGGTCGTTCTCGAGCGACGGTTGGACGGGCTTCTGTTTACCCGGCTCGCTGAAGCCGTTGCAAAAGTTTTGCTTCTTTTGCGCCAAAAGAAGGCGTTTGGTTCTTGGAGCTCCAAGAACATGGTGTTGGTTATTTCGGCTGAAAGAACAACAAGCTTATGCTATGATGGTAAAAATGGCTCAAACAAAAAGTATCAAACAAAGACATCGGACCTATGCCCGTAATCGCCCACGGCGACGAATTTCACAGCGTGTCGCAGAGGCGGATAGCGTCTATTTCCTCAAACTAGTCGTCATTGTGATTTTGGGTACGTTGTGGCTGAAATTTACGACACCGCTCAGCTGGCATGGTATACCGTTTGCGGCCTTTCCGCTTGGTGCGCTGGTGGGTCTGCTTGGCATCAAGTTACTCGAGCGTGACCAATATGACCGCAAGATCTGGTTCGCGGTGCTTGTGGTCGTGATGATTGTCAGCTACTTTGTGCCAGCTGGCATCGTCATTTAGCTATTGCTTGCGAGCTTGTTGTTAATCTGTTATTTTCGGACAAATGGAGTCATTTACGATCGAACAACGTCGAGCTGTTGCAACGAGGCATATTGACGCATGCGCCGATACGCTCACTCATCCAGAGGTAAAAAAGGCACTTGGTGCTTACGCCGATCGTCTGTTGCAAATTTTAGACTGGCTCTATGTACCGAATATGAGAGAAGGTGTTTACGAGGCGCCACGACGTTTCCGTGACAGTCCGCGCATACCACTCATTATTATGGCGCCGGACGAAGAAGCTGTATATCGGACAGATAATCTGGTGCCGATGCACCCAGAACAGCGTGCAAACCTAGAGACGGCACTGAAAAGGACCGACCTATATGAAACAGACAATGTCAGTCTCGACATCGACAGCGCGATTGATGAAATTACGCGTTCTGCGAAAATTCGAGAGGGTGGCTGTATCGGTGTTCTCCAAAAATCGTATCTTGATAATGCGGTGGGATATGTTCATGCACCGCACGGCAGATTACATGAGCAGGGGACCGACAACTCTCATATATGGGTGGCAAACCGCCCAATGGTCGTATTAAATGCGGTTGCTTCCCTGGAAGAGGGTATGACACTCGCCCATGAAAACACGCATGTTGATCAATTCTTTGACGAGACGCTCGTTTATGACCCTCGTGACAATAAAAGGACACAAGTGGAGCTGTTACCAAATCATATAGAATACACGGCACTCATGGCAAAATATGGTGGTCGGCTTCCTGACAGCTACTGGAATATAGAACGCATAGAGAAGGTACGAAGGCTTGCAAATGGTGATGGTGAAAATGCCTTTAAGGCGACCCCTCGACTACTCAAATTGATGGCACGGCGTGGATTTGACGCAAGCTTTGGTCATGCGCCACGGCAGCCCGCCAAAACATCTGTCAGCACGGTTTCAAAAAAGAAAAATAAGCATGGCCGCGTTGGCGTGAAGCATTGCAAATAGTTATTGGTTGCTCTTGAAAGAAAATAACCCTCATATGAGGGTATTTCCAGGGGTCGCGAACGTATCACGACCCCTGGAGGGTACCACCTGAGGCTACAACAACCCGGGAAGCGCTGAGCAGTGTCGCGTGTTGTTGCAGTGACTGCGCGTGGTGCAACTGCCACCGACGCCCTTTCTGGCGCAGAGTGGCGACTCTTCGATGCCGGACGTGTAGATGTGACGAGGTTCCTCGTCGTGGCGTTCTGGGCCAGATGGGAACATCGTCGGCGAAGCACCTACGGACTGACGAAGGAGGCACGAGCCTCCCTTTTCAGTCAAACACCGTGTCAGGCTATGGCAGCCAGCGCAAGGCGCGAATGTGGTTGTCATGATCAGGTACCACCTTTCGGGTGAAAACTCTGCAGGCTTTCTACAGAGGGCGTACCGTGTGGCTTATTCTACCATACAGCCACGTTTCGTCTATGCCTATGAATAAGCCCCGCCGAAGCGGGGCTAGAGCGTGAGTGCCCCAGACTATGATGAGCTATCCGCAACGCGGATATTAAGAGGTTTGTCCTCGACTGCACGGACGATGACTTGGTAGCCACAATCAACCAACACGGTCAAAAGCTTACCGACGAATACGCCACGGAATTCGGGTGCAATGTCGTAATCAACGATTGCGCCGTGTCCCTTGGGTAATTGTTCGTGCTGCAGATGCTCGATGATGAGCGCAGCAAGTTTGTGCGCTTGCTCCTCGGGCGAGCCTTCGATATCGTAGGTGAATCGAAGCGTAGCAACGTCTTTACGTTTCCCAAAAAACCTCATAGAATTACTCCTTACAAAAGTGCATGCTCATGGCTATGAGCTGTGTATATTGTATCATAAAAATAGGATAAATGCAATCATAAGAAAAGCCCTCACGAAGAGGGCTTCGTGCCGGAGGCGGTGCGTATGCAGGCCTCCGGCGTACTGTGACACGTGCTAGAGCGGAATGACAAGGCCACTGGGGGCGATGACGAGGGATCTGACCACGAGGTCGCACGACCCGAGAGTGGTGCTGTTGACACCGACCGAACCGATGCAGTCGTAGACTCTTTTGGTCGCAAGCTGCGACACGGTGCTGTCAAGAACCCTTGTGCTGCCCTTGTACACCTCTCCCTCTGGGAGAAACAACGTATAGGACACATTCGGTTCCGACCACCTGGATTCGGGCCCGAGCGACTCGAATCGAATGCGCAACGGGACTTTCAAGGTGAAAGGTACGGGCATGATGGCTCCTCTCAAAGCAACAATCGCAGGCTCTCTGCAATCGCATCACGTAAGTATTTTTATTATATTTATATAAATATGTCAATTTCGTGTTGCTTGCAGGTAATGAAAAAGCCCTCGGTATGAGGGCTTCGTGCCGGAGGCGTTGCATATGCAGGCCTCCGGCGGGGTAATGAACGGCTAGATCACATAGTTGACTCGTTTCGGTCGCGCCACCTTAATGCCGTAGCAAGGAAGTGTGATGAAGTCCTCGATACGAGCCTTGACCTGGTGGGCATCGGCGCCTTCAGCGATGTAGAAGGTAATCCCGACTCTCCACGGCTGCTCTTGGTATGAAATCACCAGAGATGTACCCAGGTGAATCCAGATGTGGGCAGCGAACGTTTCCAGCCAAGTCAGCGGGAGAGCGCACGCTGTCGGCACACGCCGTATGTGGTCACGGGGGAGCTTCGCGTCCAGGGCATCGATTTGAGCCTGGCTGAGATAGCTCAAGTCGACGTTGACGATGTGACCGTCGGCTGCCACGGTGATTGTGCATGTATCGTTCATGATAGGTGCTACCTTTCGGTCGGTGTCGTGGACAATCCACGAACGTACTCTCATTATAGCATAAATAGTATAAAAATGCAAGCCATAGGGCTTTGTGCAAAACAGGAGTCAGGGTGTTGACTCACCACTGTTTCTGTGCTACACTAGCTTGGTAACTTATTACGTAATACAAACTCGCTTCCGCGTGAATGAGCAAGTCTAGCAGGGGTAAAACCCGACAGATACTACTCGCCACCGGAGGTTTTAAATGGGAGCAGAGCGCGATGAAAGCACTTCTCGGTACCAAGATTGGTATGACCCAAATCATCAGCGAAGATGGCGTTGCAACACCTGTAACGTTGATTCAAGCTGGCCCTGTGACTGTGACTCAGGTCAAGTCCGTCGAAACCGACGGCTATAACGCGGTCCAAGTGGCATATGGTGAGGGTAAGAACCTGAGCAAGGCCGTTGCTGGCCACGTAAAGCCAGCTCAAGTGACCCCGAAGAATATTCGGGAATTCCGCGTCGAAACTCTACCCGAAGACTTG
>Ga0164242_10002957_pt1 | contig 19469 bp, 19 predicted proteins | sample OricomgcompostMG_FD_108783 | JGI IMG/M metagenome (GOLD analysis project Ga0164242, IMG submission 108783) | Miracle-Growth compost microbial communities from Emeryville, California, USA - Original compost - Miracle growth compost (MG) ... | reverse complement strand
GGACCGGCTGCGTGAAGCCGGCTGGAACGTGACCGACGTCGGGAACCTCGAGCTGCCCGAGGTCACCGAGACCACCGTCTACTTCAGCGACGCCCCCGGGGAACACGATTCGGCCACCGCCGTGGCCGGCATGCTGCACGCTGCCGTGGCGCCGCGCGTCCCCGACGTAGCCGAGCAGCCACCGGGCGTCATCGTGGTCGTCGCGGGTTAAGCTCCTCGCATGGTCACAGGTCACCGCAGAGCTCTTGCCGCCGCTGTCTTCGCCACTCCGGTCGTGATGCTGGCGGCGTGCAGCCCCCCCAACGAACAGCCGTCGGACGCGCCGGGCACCACCCCGGCCATCTGGACCGGATCGCCGGCGCCGTCCGGTGCGGCCACCGAACCGGGTGCCTCGGGCGGCTCGGACAACCTCGTCGCGCACCTGACCGCCCCCGACGGTGGCCAGGTCGCCACCGCGACGTTTGAGTTCAGCAAGGCCGGTGGCAAGGAATTCGTCACCGTCACGGTGCAGACCACCAGCCCCGGCGTGCTCACGCCCGGCTTCCACGGCATGCACATCCACGGCGTGGGTAAGTGCGAAGCCGACTCGGTGCCCCCGGGCGGCGGCGCACCCGGCGCCTTCCTGTCCGCCGGTGGGCACTTCCAGGCTCCCGGCCACAGCGAGCACCCGCAGAGCGGCGACCTGACCTCGCTGCAGGTGCGCTCCGACGGCAGCGCGCTGCTGGTGACCACCACCGACGCGTTCACCCGCGACGAGCTGCTGGCCGGGGAGAAGACGGCCCTGATCATCCACGCCGACGACGACAATTTCGCCAACATCCCGGCGGACCGCTACACCCAGGTCAACGGCACGCCCGGCCCGGACCAGACCACGCTGACCACCGGAGATGCCGGTAAGCGGGTTGCGTGTGGTGTTATCGGCACCGGATAGCCCGCCCCACAACAGGGCTTCTGCGAGGTCCGAAGCTCGGATCGAGTTCGCTCACTGCGCCCGGCCCACCCTCGGCGTGGAATGGGAGTTCGCGCTCGTCGACGCGGCGACCCGCGACCTGAGCAACGAAGCCCACGCGGTCCTGTCCGAGCTCGGCGAGAACCCGCGGGTCCACAAGGAACTGCTGCGCAACACCGTCGAACTCGTCACCGGTATCTGCGACAACACCGGCGAGGCGATCGAGGATCTGCGCTCGACGCTGGCGACCACCCGGCCCATCGTGCACGACCGGGGCATGGAACTGTTCGGCGCCGGCACCCACCCGTTCGCGCAGTGGTCGGCGCAGAAGCTGACCGACGCGCCGCGCTACGCCGAGCTGATCAAACGCACCCAGTGGTGGGGCCGGCAGATGCTGATCTGGGGCGTGCACGTCCACGTCGGAATCTCCTCGGCGCACAAGGTGATGCCGATCATCTCGTCGCTGCTGCTGTACTACCCGCACCTGTTGGCGCTGTCGGCGTCCTCGCCGTGGTGGGGTGGGGAGGACACCGGCTACGCCAGTAACCGGGCGATGATGTTCCAGCAGTTACCCACCGCGGGGCTGCCCTTCCAGTTCCAGACCTGGTCGGAGTTCGAGGGCTTCGTCTACGACCAGAAGAAGACCGGGATCATCGATCACATCAACGAGATCCGTTGGGACATCAGACCGTCACCGCACCTGGGCACCATCGAGGTGCGGGTCTGTGACGGGGTGTCCAATCTGCGCGAATTGGGCGCGCTGGTGGCGCTGACCCACTGCCTGATCGTGGACCTGGACCGGCGGCTGGACGCCGACCAGTCCCTGCCCACCATGCCACCGTGGCACGTGCAGGAGAACAAGTGGCGCGCGGCGCGCTACGGCCTGGACGCCGAGATCATCCTCGACGCCGACAGCAACGAGCGGTTGGTCACCGAGGACCTCGACGACCTGCTCAATCGGCTCGAACCGATGGCCGCGCGACTGCACTGCGCCGACGAGCTGGCGGCCGTCGCCGACATCTACCACAAAGGCGCGTCCTATCAGCGCCAGCGCCGCGTCGCCGAGGAACACGACGGTGACCTGCGCGCGGTCGTCGACGCGCTGGTTGCCGAACTGGACATGTGATGGAACTGCCGATGTTCCCGCTGGAGTGGGTGCTGCTGCCCGGCGAGGAACTGTCGCTGCGGATCTTCGAGCTGCGTTACACGGTGCTGGTCGGTGATCTGATGCGCAGCGGCGACCCGCGCTTCGGGGTGGTGCTGATCGCCCGGGGACGCGAGGTGGGCGGCGGCGAGCAGCGCCACGATGTCGGGGCGATGACAGCCATTACGCACTGCACCGAACTCGGTGGCGGCCGATACGCCTTGCGCTGCCTGACCGGCGAGCGGATCCGGGTCCGCGAGTGGCTGCCCGACGATCCCTATCCGCGGGCGATCGTTGAGGTGTGGCCCGATGAGCCGGCAGAACCGGTGAGCGACAACCAGTTCCGTGAGCTCGAAGACCGCATCGTGATGCTGCACAAGCGGATGGCGATGGCCCGTCGCCGGTGGGTCATGCCGGGGCGCAACGCCATGCTGGGGGGCCGCCGGCTGCGGTCGCTGGACCCGGTGCAGCGGCTGTATTCGCTGGCCTGCCGGGTCCCGATGGGGGAGGCCGACCGCTACGCGGTGCTGGCGGCGCCCTCGCTGCCCGAACGGATGAGCGCGCTGCACGAGGCGATCGAGACGGTCTCGGCCCGCGTCGAATTCGATCTCCCTCGCTGATTCTGCGGTGAGGGCGACAAAGTGCGAGTAACTTCCGCCCGCACCGCAGAGTCAACGCTTATTTGAGCATGCTGCCCGCGTCGACGGTGAGCGGAAGCCCGGTCACGTAACGGGATTCGTCCGAGGCCAGGAACAGCACGGCATTGCTGATGTCCACCGGCTCCACCCATCCGATCGGCAGCACGTGCATGAGCTGGGCGACGACGGCCATGTCGTCGGGTCCGGGGTTCTCCAGGTCGGGGCGGAACAGCTTCATCGTTCCCTCGTTCATGAACAGCGGCGTGTTCACGTTGGTGGGGTGCACCGAGTTGACCCGGATGAAATGCTGGCCCAACTCGACGGCGAAGGTGCGCATCAGCCCGACCACGCCGTGCTTGGCCGCGATGTAGTGGCCGGTGTGCGGGTAGGCCTTGAGGCCGCCGACTGAGCTGGTCAAGACGATGGATCCGCCGTTTCCGCCGGAGATAAGGTGGGGAACACCAGCTTTGACCGTCTTCCAGACGCCGGACAGGTTGACGTCGATCATGTCCTGCCAGTCGGCCTCGCTGGTCTTGTCCAGGGTCTGGCCACCGTTGCCGATCCCGGCGTTGGCCACGATGATGTCCAGTCGGCCGAGCTGCTCGACACCGCTGTCGACCGCGGCCTTGAGCGCGTCGAAGTCACGCACGTCGACCTGTGCCGTCACGATCCGACGGTCCAATCCCTTGACCAGATCAGCGGTCTGCGCCAGGTCGTCGGGCGTCGGAGCCGGGATCTCCTCGTTGCTGCTGATCCGCGCGCAGACATCGACGGCGATGATGTCGGCACCTTCCTGCGCGAGTCGCACCGCGTGACTGCGGCCCTGACCGCGGGCCGCGCCGGTGATGAGCGCGACCTTTCCCTCCACTCGTCCAGCCATGTTGCGCACCTCGTCTCGTTGTTGGTCGATCGATCAGCAAGGCTGGCACCAACGGGCCGGGTTGTCAACCGTGGGTTGCTAGTCGGCCGCAGCCGACGGAGCCGCCAGCCGGCCCAGTTCGCGCTCGACGAGGGCGCGCAACTCATCGTGGCCACTGTTGACTCCGACGGCGTCTTCATTGCACAGGCTGCGGGCGGTCTGCGCGATCAGCATGGCGACGGCGACGGGCGGATACTTCTGCAGGTCGACGCCGTTGGTGCGCAATGCCACCGTGACGGCCGCGGTCTCGATGTCGCGGACCCGTTCGGCGTAGGCCTTGAGCTCGGTCCGGATCGCCTTGCGGTGGTTGGCCAGCGCCATGAACTCGGTGTTCAGGCTGGTCAAGCGGGCATCGCCGTTGATCTCCCACAGTGTCCGGAGCGGATCGTCGTCGGTGAGGGCGGCGCGCATCCGCTCTAGCGCGGCGTCGGCGCCGGCGCGCAGCACCTCGACGAACAGGTCGTCCATGGTGGGGAAGTAGTAGTAGACCAGGGCTTGCTTCACCCCGGCCTCGGCGGCTACCCGCCGCGAGGTTGCCGCGGCATAGCCCTCGTCGCGCATGAGCCGGGCTGTTGCTTCGATCAGCCGGCGGCGGGTGGCGCTATCGGTCGATCTGGCCTTGCGCGGCGGCGTCATTCAGGCGACCCTGGCGCTGCGATTGCTTGACCATCCGTCGCCGCACATGGTAGGCATGACGCATTCTAGCAATTTGATCGATCGATCAGCGCGACGAGGTCGTGATACGAGCGAAAGGGCGCATCGCGTGGTGACGGATCTCGCGGCGGTGGACTACTTCTCCGACCCGGAGGTAACCCAGAATCCCTACCCCTATTACGAGTACCTGCGCGGATGCGGGCCGGTCTTCGCCGAGCCGCACCACGGCGTCGTGGCCGTCACCGGCTACGAAGAGGTGCACGCCGCGTTCAAAGACCACGACTCGTTCTCGGCGGTCAACGCCATCGGCGGTCCCTTCCCGCCGCTGCCGTTCGAGCCCGAGGGCGACGACATCACCGAGCAGATCGAGGCGCACCGGCACGAGTTCCCCATCTTCGAGCACGTCGTCGTCCAGGACCCACCGGCGCACGAGCGGACCCGGGCGCTGCTGGGGCGCATCCTGACTCCGGTCCGGTTGAAAGAGAACGAGGACTTCATCTGGCGGCTGGCCGACCTGCAGCTCGACGAGTTCATCGCCGACGGCCGATGCGAATTCCTGATGGATTACGCCAAACCGTTTGCGACGCTGGCGATCGCGGACCTGCTCGGCGTGCCCGACGACGACCGCGCCGAGTTCCGCCGGGCGCTCGGTGCCGGTGAACGCCCGGGCGCCCGGGTCGGCGCCCTGGACGGAGAGCCGGTCGGGCTCAACCCACTGGAGTACCTCGACGACAAGTTCAACGGCTACATCTCCGATCGGCGCAACAACCCCCGGGCCGACGTGCTGACCATGCTGGCCGAGGCCACCTACCCCGACGGGTCGATCCCGGAAGTGATGGACGTGGTGCGTCCGGCCACCTTCCTGTTCGGCGCGGGCCAGGAGACCGTCACCAAGCTGCTCGGGACCATGGTGCAGGTCCTCGGCGAGCAACCCGAGTTGCAGGAGCGGCTGCGCGAGAACCGCGACCTGATCCCGCGCTTCATCGAGGAATCGCTGCGGATCCAGAGCCCCACCAAGGTCGACTTCCGGCTGGCACGCAAGTCCACCACGTTGGCCGGGGTGCCGATCAAGGCGGGCACGGTGCTCATGCTCTGCCTGGGGGCGGCCAACCGGGATCCGCGAAAGTTCGAAAACCCAGACGAATTCAACATGGACCGCAAGAATGTTCGCGAGCACATCGCCTTCGGCCGCGGCATCCACACCTGTCCCGGCGCGCCGCTGGTACGTGTCGAAGGCCGGATCACCGCCAACCGCATGTTGGACCGCATGCGTGACATCAGGATCAGCGAAGCGCACCACGGCCCGGCCGGTGAGCGTCATTACGCCTATGAGCCGACCTTCCTGCTGCGCGGCCTCACAGCGCTGCATGTCGAGTTCGACCCGGTCGCCTAACAGATCCAGCGAGCCGAAAGGCGGGCAATGTCCCTGAATTCTGTAGTGGAAGAACTGCGCCGGCGTCCCGGCTCCGGTGAGGTGATCCCGATCATCGATCCGGCCACTGAGGAGCAGATCGGCGAGTTCAACGACGGCGGCGCCACCGCCATCGACGACGCGGTCGGGCGGGCCCGGGCCTCCTTCGACGCAGGGGTCTGGAGCGCGATGCCGGCCCGGGAACGCGCCAAGATCCTTTGGCGCGTCGCCGATCTGATCGATGAGCACGCCGAGGAACTCGCGCAGATCGACTCGCTCAACACCGGGATGCCCCTGGCGCAGGCGCAGATGATCGTGCCGACCTGTGCCGAGATCTTCCGCTACTACGCCGGCTGGTGCACCAAACTCAACGGTGATGCCTATCAGGTGCAGATGACCGGCGGCATCTCCGGCGCCTATGCCGACATGCACGCCTACACCCTCAAGGAACCCTACGGCGTGGTCGGGCTGATCTTCCCGTGGAACGGGCCGTTGTTCAACGCCTGCACCAAGCTGGCGCCGGCGCTGGCCGCCGGCTGCAGCACCGTGGCCAAACCCGCCGAGGAGACACCCCTTTCGGCGCTGGTTTTAGAGCGCCTGCTGGTCGAGGCGGGTGTTCCCGACGGTGTCGTCAATCTGGTCACCGGTTACGGGCACACCGCGGGCGCAGCACTGGTCGATCACCCCGGCGTCCAGAAGATCGCGTTCACCGGTTCCACCGAGGTCGGCAAGCGGATCGTGGCGGCATCGGCCGGAAACCTCAAGCGTGTCACCCTCGAGCTCGGCGGCAAATCTCCGGTGCTGATCTACGACGACGCCGACCTGAACACCGCGATCACCATGGCGGCCATGGGTATCTTCGTCCACTCCGGGCAGGGGTGCATCTGCGGATCCCGGATCTTCGTGCAGCGCGGCGTCTACGATCAGGTCGTCGAGGGTATCGCCATGGTGGCCAACAACCTTCGGTTGGGCGGGCCCACGGATGAGGGTGCCATGATCGGGCCGCTGATCAGCGAGAGGCAGCTCGACCGGGTGATGGGATACATCGACGAGGGTAAGCGGGACAGCGTCGACGTCATCACCGGCGGGCACCGGCTGGACCGCCGCGGCTATTTCGTGCATCCGACCGTGCTGGCCAACGTTGATCCGGCAATGCGGCTCTACCAGCAAGAGATCTTCGGTCCGGTGGTCACCGTGCTGCCATTCGACGACGACGACGAAGCCGTCGCCCTGGCCAACGACTCCGACTACGGTCTGGCCGCCACCGCCTGGACCCGTGACCTCAGCCGCGCCCACCGGCTTGCCAAGCGGTTGGAGTCCGGAACCGTTTCGCTGAACTGCCAGTTGGTCTTTGATCACTCGGTGCCGTTCGGCGGGTACAAGCAGTCCGGCTGGGGGCATGAATGGGGCCGCGAGGGCGTCGAGAGCTTCCTGCAGACCAAGTCGGTGTACGCGCAGCTGTAGGGAGCCATTCAGCTCATGCCGATGCGAATGTTCTTGATCTGCAGGAATTCGTGGAGTCCGTCGACTCCGCCGGTGCGTCCGAACCCGCTCTGCTTGTAGCCGCCGTAGGGACCTTGCGGCGCGATATCGCTGGAGGTGTTGACCCAGACCGACCCCGCTTCGAGCTGGCGAGCGACGCGGTGAGCGCGCTGAAGATCGCGGGTGTGCACGAATGCGTTCAGCCCGTAGCGGCTGTCGTTGGCGATGCGCACCGCATCGGCATCGTCGCCGAATCTGATGACGGACACGACCGGGCCGAACGTTTCGGTCTGGGCCAACTGTGAAGAGTTGTCAACACCGCCGAAGACCGTCGGCTCAATGTAGTAGCCCGGTGCGAGCTCACCGCCGAGCCGCCGGCCGCCGGTAAGCAGTTCCCCGCTGCCGTTGGCAACGGCACCGTCGATCACGCCCAGGACGCGATCGACCGCCGACTGGCTGATGACTGGGCCGAACGTCACTGTGGGGTCGAGCGGATCGCCAATGCGGGCATGGCCGATCACGGTGAGGAACTTCTCGAGGAAGGTGTCGTAGACCGATTCATGCACCAGTAGTCTGCTGGCGCAGGCGCAGCTCTGACCCGACTGCATCAGCGGCCCCTGGTGTGCTGCCATGACCGCGGCGGCGTCCAGGTCGGCGTCGGCGAAGACGATATTGGCCGACTTGCCGCCGAGTTCGGTGACCACCGGGGTGAGATTGACCGCTGCGGCCTGTAGCACGTCGCGGGCAGTTGCCTCACCGCCGGTGAAATGGATCTTGCCGATGCCGGGGTGGCGTACCAACGCATCGCCGCCCTCGGCGGCCGCCGGTACCACGTTCACCAGACCGGGCGGAAGGCCCGCTTCCAGGCATAGCTCACCGAAGCGCAGTGCGGCGAGCGGTGCCAGCTCGGACGGTTTGAAAACTACGGCGTTGCCGGCCGCCAGCGCGGGTGCGACGCATGATCCGGCGACAACCAGTGCGCCATTCCACGGAGCGATAATGCCCACGACCCCGAATGGTTCGCGTTCGATCAGATTGACGTCGAACGAGCCGTTCACCGGAGTGCTGGACCCGTGCGGCTTGTCGACGTAGCCGGCGAAGTGGCGCAGGAATCGCTCCAACAGGATCGCGTTGCCGGCGAAAGAGATCGGCACCGCGTAGTCCTGCACATTCAGCGCAGCGAGTTCGTCGAGATGCTGGTGCACCACGTCGGCGAGGTCGATCAGCAGATCACGTCGCCGGTCGACGGTCAGCGCTATCCACTGCCGCTGAGCCTCTCTCGCAGCAGCCACCGCGCGGTCGATCTCATGGGCGCCGGCCAGTGTGACCGTGGCGTTCGGTTGCCCGGTAGCCGGATAGATATGCGCGTGTGTGACGGGCGCCGTCATGCAACGCCTTCCGCAGCCCACTCCTGGGTGACGCGCTGCTTCTGCTCCTCGACCACCTGGGCCAGCCGAGACGCCTTGGCCCAGCCATAGTAGGCCCCGAAATGCAGCACCAGCTCGTCCATTTCGCCGAACGTCACGTCGCGGCTCTTCAGCGCGGCATAGACGTGGCTGAGGATCGGATACGGGGCGTCCTGGAACGCCACGCAGGCCACGGTCACCAGCCGCCGTTCCTTCATGCCCAGCCCGGGCCGCAGCCACATCTCGCCGAAGACGAAGTTCAAGATGCCCGCACCCGAGTACGGGTCGTCCCGCCCCGGCGCGTAGGGCAGACAGTTGACGTCCCGAAACGCCTGCTCGCCGACGCTCAGCCGGACTTCGGGATCGCTGGGGGTGGTCAGTGGCAGCAGCGGAGTCGGCGGCGGCACCGGTTCTCCTCGTTCGGCGTGGATACGCTGCCACTGCGCGTCGACGATCATGTTGAACAGCGAGGCTTTCGGCCATCCTGAATACACCGCGAAATGCAGTACGGTCTCCCGCATTTCGTCGATCGTCAGATCTCCACCGACGAGCGCGGCGTAGACATGGGCGCGCAGCGGCTCCTCGGTGTCTGCCGCGGCGAGGCAGGGCAGCGCGATGAACCACCGGTCGCGCCGGCTCAAACCCGGACGCTGCCACACCTGCGCGAAGACGAAGTCGAATAGTGTTTCCGTTGTCGGGGTGCAGTGCGGTGCCGGGACGGTCATCAACTCGGCGAAGGCGCGTTCGCCGCGCCCCGCCTCACCGGAGGGTGACACCGGCGTCAACCTTGAATTCCAGGCCGGTCACATGCCGTGACTCGTCGGAGACCAAAAACAGCACCGCATTGCTGACGTCGCGAGCCTCGGTCATCACGATCGGTAAGGCGTTGGAGAAGATCGGTCCCAGGTCGGCGCGGGTCTCGTGCAGCAGCCCGTGCAGCGTGTCTGGCCGCATCCCGGTTTCGACCCCGGTCGGATGCACGGTGTTGACCCGGACATTCACTGCCGCAAGCTCGTTGGCCAGGGCACGGCTCATACCGACCACCCCGTGCTTGGACGCCGTGTAGGGCGTGTGCAGCGGGCTGCCCTTCAGGCCCGCCACCGAACTGATGTTGATCAGGCTGCCGCCGCGCTCGACTAGATGCGGCAGCGCCGCCGAGCAGGTGTTCCACGCTCCGACCAGGTTGACGTCGATGACGGTGCGCCACTGCTCGGACGTGGTGGTGTCCCAGGTACCCGCGGTGAGCACCCCGGCGTTGGCTACCGAGGCGTCCAGGCCGCCCAAGCGGGTGACTCCGTCGTCGACCGCGGCGGCCAGCGCGGCGGCATCCCGCACGTCGACTACCTGGGTGACCGCCCGGCGTCCCTGTTCTTCGACCAACCGGGCGGTCTCGTACAGGTCATCGGTTGTGGCCAGCGGATATTCGATCTCCGGCAGCGAAGCGCAGATGTCGATCAGGATGAGATCGGCGCCTTCCTCGGCCAAGCGCACGGCGTGGCTGCGGCCCATGCCCCGGGCGGCGCCGGTGATCAACACCCGCTTGCCGGCTACCCGCCCGCTCATAGCTTGTTGCAGAAGCCGGCGTCTACGGGGAAGGTGACCCCGGTGACGTATCGAGCAGCGTCGGAGACCAGGTAGGCGATCGCGGCGCTGATGTCCTCCGGCTCGAGCAATTCGACCGGCATCGGGTTCTGCAGATGTGGCCCGCCGTCGGGATAGTGCTCCAGAAACGACGTCATCGCTGGGTTGACCGCCATCATGGTGTTCACCGCGGTCGGGTGCACGGTGTTCACCCGGATACTGTGCGGGGCAAGCGCATTGGCCAGCGTGCGCATCAGCCCGACGATGCCGTGCTTGGATGCCGCATAACCCAGTCCGCCGCCCTGCAGGCCGCCGAATCCTTTCAGGCCGGCTGTCGAGCTGGTGAACACAATCGACCCGCCCCGGCCGCCGGCGATCAGGTGCGGGATGGCGGCCTTGGCGGTGTGGAACGCCCCGACCAGGTTGACGTCGATCACGTCGGTCCACATCTGCAGGTCTTCGGCGTCGGTCAACTCGCGAAAAGCCATCGTGGCGATACCGGCGTTGACGCAGACGATGTCGAGGCGACCGAAGTGGTCGACGCCGGCGTCCAGGCTCGCCTTCAGCGCGGCGAAATCGCGGACGTCGGCGACCGAGGCGAGCATCTTGCCGCCCTGGGCTTCCACCAGCGCGACGGTCTCGTCGAGCTCCTGCCGGCTTGCCATCGGGTAACCGTTGGAGGCGATGTCGGCGCAGATGTCCACCCCGATGATGTCGGCGCCGTCGGCTGCCAGCCGAAGCGCATGGCTGCGGCCCTGCCCGCGCGCCGCGCCGGTGATGAATGCGACTTCTCCGTCCAGAGAACCCATGCCGGTACAGTAACCTGGTTACTCGCCGAGGGGCAAGGGGGATCAATGGACAGTCCGGAGGATCGGATCCTGGGCATCGTCGTCGAGATTCTCGAAACGCAAGGCTACGACGCCGTTCAGCTCCGCGAGGTCGCCCGCCGGGCCCGGATGTCGCTGGCGACCATCTACAAGCGGTATGCCACCCGTGACGAGCTCATTCTCGCCGCGCTGGACGCCTGGATGGCAGAGCACCGCTATTCCGGCGTCGTCCCGCATTCACGGGAGCCCGGGGAACCGCTGTATGACGCGCTGATGAGGCTGTACCGCACCATCTTCGAGCCGTGGGAACGCCATCCGGCGATGCTGGCGGCTTACGTTCGGGCCCGCTCTGGGCCCGGCGGTGAGAAGTTGGTCCGCCGGGGACTTGACGTGGTCGGACCCGCGATGCGCGCGGCACTCGGCGACGTCGACGAAGGCTTCATCGCCGACTTGGATGTCATCATCTCGAACCTGGTGTACGGACTGTCCGCCCGCTTCGCCGCTGGCGAGATCGCCATCACCGACATCCTTCCCGGCCTGGACCGCGCGGTGTACTGGCTCACCACCGGATATGAAAGGGGCTCCGGCAGTTAACGTCTGGTCAACGCGAACACCTTGATCTCGCGTGCGGCCCGGTGTCGGTAGGTTTGGTAGTTGTTGACGTAGTCGACGAATCTCTGGTAGGCCCGGTCACGCTCCTCGCCGACAACCTCACTGGCGAGCACCGGAATCTCCTTGCCGCCCATGGTCACCCAGGCGTTCGGCTCGGCGATGAGATTCAGCGCCCAAGCCGGGTGGTGCGCTTGACCGAAGTTGCTGCCCACCAGGTACAGCCGATCGCCCTCACGCATGTAAGCCAGCGGGGTCTGCCGACGCTGGCCGGACTTGCGGCCGGTCGTGGTGAGCAGCAGCAACGGCACCGCCATCGGCCCGAAGATGGTGAACCGACCGCCGCTGTGATCGAGCAGCCAGCGGTCCAGCGGAGTGCCTTGACGGATGAGCCAGGCGCCGGGTTTCGACCCCGCGACTGCGCCGATCACCCGCCGCGCCAGCGGTCCGGGGTCACGGCCCCACCGCACCTCGGGAAAGGGGTCGTCGGTCATGTCGCTGATTATCCAGCGTTTTCTGCGCCGTCGTGCCGTATCAGGTTTCCCAGCGGCGGCAACCGCCCCGTGCCGACCGGTGGCAGATCTTGCCGGATCGGATAGCGCCGGGCGCTATCGAGCCGGCGCGGCCCGAGTTCCGCGTACAGCAACGTAGGCTTTGGCCATGCCGGACATCGGGTTCAGCGCGGTGGCACCGATCATTCCGGTGCGCGATCTCGATGCCGCCCTGGACCGCTACCGCCGGCTCGGCTTCACCACCCATCCCTACGACGGGCCGGCGCGGTACGGATTCGCCGAGCGCGGCCCGGTGTCGTTGCATCTGAGTGAGTGGGCGCAGCACGATCCGCTGCCCACCGCGGCCAGCGTGTACCTCTACGTCGACGACGCCGACGCGCTCTATGCGCAGTGGGCGGCAAGCGGAGTTCCGGGACGGTTCATCGAACCGGTCGACACCGCCTATCGGCTCCGCGAGTTCGCCTACGTCGATCCCGAGGGCACCTTGCATCGCGTCGGGTCACCGCTGCCGGCCACGATCGTCAGCGCCAGCCGCGACGTCGCCGCCCCGGCCCCGCGGATCTTCGAGTTGATCGCCGACCCGGCTCACCAGCCGCGCTGGGACGGCAACGACAACCTGGCCGAAGCGCCTGCCGGACAACGCGTGCACGCGGTCGGTGCGATGTTCACCATGGCGCTCACCTCGGGCGCCGTCCGGGAGAACCACGTGGTGGAGTTCGAGGAGGGACGCCGGATCGCCTGGCTGCCGGCCGAACCCGGAAAGCGGCCGCCGGGGCACCTGTGGCGATGGGAGCTCGAGCCGCTGGACGAGGCCCACACCCGCGTCACCCACACCTACGACTGGTCGCAGCTGACCGACCCGAACCGCACGCAGCGGGCCCGTGCGACCACCGCGGACAGACTGGCGGCCTCGCTGAGCCGGCTCGCCGAGCTGGCCGAGCGCGGCTGACAGCCGGAAGCTAACGCGCCGCGGCGAAGGAGCGCAGCGCATCGATCTGCGCGGGCTCCAGTGAGGGCCGGACATTTTCCCGCGCCGCGGTGATATCGGCGTTGGTGACGTCGGCGGCGTCGATACAGCGGCGCATCGCGGTCAGGGCCGCCTCGCGCAGCAGCGCCACGCAGTCCGCGGCGCTGTAGCCGTCCAGGTCGGCGGCCAGCGCGTCGAGGTCGACGTCATCGTGCAGCGGTACGGACTTGCCGGCCACCCGCAGGATCTGCCGGCGGGCGTCGGCGTCGGGCGGTTCGACGAACACCAGCTTCTCAAGCCGGCCCGGTCGGGTCAGGGCCGGATCGATCAGCTCGGGGCGGTTGGTGGCGCCCACCACCACCACGTCGCGCAGCGGGTTGGCGCCGTCGAGCTCGGTGAGCAGCGCGGCCACCACCCGATCGGTCACCCCCGAATCGAAACTCTGGCCGCGCCGCGGTGCCAGGGCATCGATCTCGTCGAGGAACACCAGCGAGGGGGCGGAATCGCGGGCGCGCTGAAACAGATCCCGCACCGCTCGCTCGCTGCTGCCCACCCACTTGTCCATCAGCTCGGCACCCTTGACGGCATGCACGCTGACCCGTCCGGAGCCGGCCAGGGCGCGCACCACGAAGGTCTTGCCGCACCCCGGCGGACCGTAGAGCAGCACACCGTGCGGCGGGTCGACACCCAAACGGGTGAAGGTGTCCGGATGCTGCAGCGGCCACAAAATCGCTTCGGTCAGTGCTTGTTTGGTGGCCGCCATGTCTCCGACGTCATCGAGGGTGACCGAGCCCACGGAGACCTCGGCGGCCGCCGAGCGGGACAGCGGACGGATCACGCTGAGCGCGCCGGCCAGATCCTGCTGGGTCAGCACCGGCTCCTCGCCGCTGTCGCTGGCCCGCGACGCCGCGCGCAGCGCCGCCTCGCGGACCAGAGCCGACAGATCGGTCGCGACGAAACCCGGTGTGCGCTCGGCGATCTCGTTCAGATCCAGGGTGGTATTGGGCACCGACTTGAGCAACCCGCCCAGCAACGCGGCGCGGGTCGCCCCGTCGGGCAGGCTCAGCCGCAACTCCCGGTCGCACAGCTCCGGGGCGCGCAGCCGGGTGTCGACCCGGTCCGGCAGCGCGGAGGTGGCGATGAACGCGACCCCGTCGGAGGCGACCGCGGTGCGCAGCTCGGCCAGGATCAAGGTGCTCACCGGCTCGGGCGGATCGGGCAGCAGCGCATCGATGTCGGTGATCAGCAGCACCCCGCCGCCGTCGCGCACGTCGGTGACCGCCGAGCGCACCGCCGCCAGCCGCTCGTCGGGGACTGTGGCCCCAATCTCGGGCCCGTCGAGCTCGACCACCCGCCGGCGTGCACACACCGCCCGCACCAGCGTGGACTTGCCGACCCCGGGTGGGCCGGACACCAGCACCCCGAGGTTGGTGCCGGCGTTGAGTGATTTGAGCAGGTGTGGTTCGTCCAAGGCCAACTTGAGCCATTCGCTGAGCTTGTCGGCCTGTGCGGTGCAGCCCTTGAGGTCGTCGACGCTCAGCGGCGCGGCGGCGGGTGCGCTGGTCGGGTTGGTCGGCATGGTCGGCGCGGATGCCGTGCCGCTGCCCCAGGTCACCGACGAGTTGGGTTGCACGCTGACCGGCCCGGCCGGGTCGACGCCGGTGACGGTCAGCAGCTCCGAGGTCCAGCTGATCCCCACCGCGGAGGCCAGCGCGGTCGTCGCGGCGGACGTCGACGTGCCCGGGCCCAGATCGCGTGGCAGCAGCGAGACCGCGTCGCCGACGGTGAGTACCTTGCCCAGCAACGCCTGACGCAGCGTGGCCGGCGACAGTGCCTGCGAAACCGAGGACCCGCTCAACGTCACCGCACGGGCACCGTAGACGGTGACGGCGGCCACCACCACGGCGGTCCCGTCGCGCAGTCCGGCGTTGGACAGCGTCACGTCGTCGAGCAGCACCACCCCGGCCGGGGAGTCGGGGGCGGCCAGCCCGGCCACCGCCGAGGTGGTGCGAGAACCGGTCAGCGACACCGCATCCCATTCCCGAATGCCGAGGGCGGCAATGGCTTCGGCATGCATCCGCACCACGCCGCGGCGGGCGTCGACGGCCGAGGTGTTCAGCCGGGCGATCAGGGTCAGGTGGCGGGAGGACCGGGAGGCATCGCCATCCCGATGCTCTTCAATAGAACCCATGCGGTCATTATCGACGTACAGTGGCGGCCTGCTGTCGGCGCTCTGCGCGGTCACACTGCTGGCGGCACCGCCCGCGGCCCACGCAGATAACCCGTTGACCGACCTCGTCGACGCCGCGGCCCAACGCCTGCAGGTCGGCGACGACGTGGCGGCGGTCAAGTGGCACTCCGGAGGCGCCATCGAAGACCCGGCCCGGGTGCAGCAGCAACTGGCCGCCGTGGCCTCGGCCGCTGAGGCCCAACACCTCGACGCCGGCTATGTGCGTCAGGCTTTCACCGACCAGATCGCGGCCACCGAAGCCCTCGAGCACTACCGGTTCGCGCAGTGGAAGCTGGACCCGGCCAGCGCCCCGGCGGTCGCGCCCGATCTGGCCACGTCGCGGGCCCGCATCGACGGCTATAACCGCGTCATGCTCATCCAGATCGGATTGCGGTGGCGGCAGCTGCACGCAGCGGAATGCGCCCCGCGACTCGACGAGGCAATCCGGGACGTCAGCGCTGCGCGGCAGTTCGACGAGTTCTCCCGGCGGGCGCTGTCGTCGGCGACGCGGGACTACTGCACCGGGTAGCTCAGCGCCCGGGTTTGCGCAGCCGCAGCCGTGCCATCGATTGCCCGCTGGGCCGGCGGATGCCCAGCCGGGGCCCCGGTCGCGGCTGCGCCCGGCGGATCGCCCGGCGCGCGGCGCGGCGCTCCCGCGGGGCGTGCTCCCAGGCCTCCGGGTGCGCGGCCACCCAGCGCTGGCTGCGCACCGAGAACGGGATGGTGCACAGGTAGGTCACAATCAGCACCAGCACCAGCACGTAGGGGAACAGGAAGGCCGCCGCGGCCACCAGGGCCAGCACCGCCAGCAGTACCGCGGCCAGATGCGGCGGCACCGACACCGCGTGCATCTTGCGCATCGGGATCCGGCTGACCAGCAGCATCGACGTGCCCACCACCCAGGCGCAGGTGAACCACTGCGACGTCCACCAGCCATCGCCGAACTGCAGTTTCGCCGCCAGCAGCCCCATCAGCGTGATCGCTCCGGCCGGAGCAGGCATCCCGACGAAGAACTCGCGGGTGTAGGCCGGCAGGGTGGCGTCGTCGAGCAGGGCGTTGAACCGCGCCAGCCGCAGCACCACGCACACCGCGTAGAGCAACACCACGATCCAGCCCGCCGGCTGGGTGGACAGCAGGGACACGTAGATCACCACCGCGGGCGCCACCCCGAAATCGACCGCGTCGGCCAGCGAGTCGATCTCGGCGCCCATCCGCGACTGGGCATCCAGGATGCGAGCCACCCGCCCATCGAGACCGTCGAGGATGGCGGCCGCCGCGATCAACGCCATCGCCACGTGCGGCTGACCGTCCAGTGCGTACTTGATCGAGGTCAGGCCGGCGCAGATGGCCAGCACCGTCATCGAGCTGGGCAGGATGTGCAGGCCCACCGGGCCCCGGGTGCGGCCCGGGGTGGATGTCGTCATGGCAGCTGGGCCAGCACGGTCTCACCGGCGACCATGCGCTGCCCGACACCGACCAGAGGCTGCGTCCCGACCGGCATGTAGGTGTCCAGCCGCGAGCCGAACCGGATCAGCCCGTAGGTGTCGCCGATCGCCAGGCGGTCGCCGGGCCTGGTGTCGCAGACGATGCGTCGCGCCACCAGCCCGGCGATCTGCACCGCGATCACCTCGGCGCCGTCGGCGGTGCGGATCCGCACACTGTTGCGCTCGTTGTCCTCGCTGGCCTCGGTGCGGTCGGCGGACCCGAACCGGCCGGCCCGGTGCACCACGTCGAGCACCTCGCCGCCGACCGGGGCCCGCTGCACGTGCGCATCGAACACCGACATGAAGATGCTGACTCGTGGCAGCGGGGTGTCGGGCAGGCCCAGTTCCGGGGGCGGGGTCGCGGTGTCGACCAGGCAGACCATGCCGTCGGCGGGGGCCACCACCACACCGGTGCGGATCGGCGGCACCCGTCGGGGATGCCGGAAGAACCCCGCGCTGGCCCCGGCGGCCAGCAGCCCGGCGCCGCGCAGCCAGCGCTGCTTGCGGCCCAGCGCCGCCAAGCCCAACGCCCCGGCGACGAACGGCAAGCCGGCGGGGTGCATCGGCGGCACCGTCGAGCGCACGAGCTCGATCAGGTGCCGCAGACCGCCGGGATCATCAGCAGCGCGGGGTCGTCTGGCCATCCGGCCATCTTAGAAGCTGGGGGGACTCACCCGGTCAGGTCCCAGACCTCCACCGCGGTGCCCACCGGCAGTTCGGTCACCTCGTCGGCGATGTCGAGCAGGCAGTTGGCCGACGCCAGGTAGCGCAGATGGTGCGAGGCCGGCGGCCCGTAGTTGGTGACGGTCCCGGTTTCGTGGTCGAGCAGTCCGCGCCGGAACTGCCGCCGCCCGGCCGGCGAGGTCAGCGTCTCGCTGAGGATGGCGGTGCGGCGCGGCCGGTCCGGTGCCGGCAGATCCATCGCGCGGCGCAGCGCGGGCCGGACGAACACCTCGAAGGACACCTGCGCACTGACCGGGTTGCCCGGCAGCGTGATGATGGCTGCGTCGCCGACCCGGCCGATGCCCTGCGGCATGCCCGGCTGCATCGCCACCTTGACGAAGTCCACGCCCTGATCGCCGTCGCGACCGAAGACGTCCTTGACCACCTCGTAGGCGCCCGCGCTGACGCCACCGCTGGTGATGACCAGATCCACCGCGCCGTCGCGCACGCCGTAGCGGTCGAGCACCGCGGTGAACTCGGCGGTGTCGTCGGCGACGGTCGCCGCGGCCACCACCTCGGCACCGGCGTCACGCAGCGCGGCGGCCAGCATCACCCCGTTGGACTCATATATCTGTCCGGGCGCCAGCGGCGTGCCCGGCTTGACCAGTTCAGTGCCGGTGGAGATCACCAGCACGCGTTGCCGTGGGCGCACGGTCAACTCGGCCAGGCCCAGCGCCGCGGCCAGGCCGGCCGCCGGCGCTGTGACGAGCTGGCCGGCCCACAGCACGGTGGCGCCCTCGGCGACGTCACCGCCGGCGCGACGGATGTGGCGTCCCCGCGCGGTGGCGGCACTGATCGCCACCACCTCGGTGCCGCCATCGGTGGCTTCGACGGGAACTACGCCGTCGGCGCCGAATGGGATCGGCGCACCGGTCATGATGCGGTGCGCAGTACCGGGCGCCAACGAGGGGATGTCGGTACGGCCGGCCGGAATGTCCTCGGTCACCGGCAATTTCACCGGATGCTCAGGGGTCGCCGTGGCCACGTCGTCGGCCAGTACGGCGTAGCCGTCCATGCCGGAGTTGTCGAAGACCGGCAAGGAGATCGGCGCGGTCACATCCGCGGCCAGGGCCAGCCCCTCGGCGTCGGACAGTGGCACCGTGACCGGTGGGCGGGCACGGATCAAGTCGGCGACGGCGCGTTGGTGCTCTTCAACGGATCGCATGACGACAGTCTGAACTAGACGGGGTAAGTGATTCCTGTCAGTTCCTCGGAGACCGCCCACAGCCGCTGCTGCAACTCGACCTCGTGCGCCTGCTTGCTGGCGTCGACCAGCTTCGGATGCCCGCGCTGCTCCCCCAGACCACCCGGCCCGTAGTACTGCCCGCCGGCCACCTCGGGGTCGGTGGCGGCACGCAGCGTCGGCAGTGCGCCCATCGCGGCGCTCTGGACGACCAGCGGCATCAGCAACCGGTCGGCCGGACGCAGGAACGGCGGCAGGTAGCGGGTCAGTTCGGTGTTGGCAGTGCCGGGATGCGCCGCGACGGCAATCGTCGATTTGCGTTTGGCGGCCAGCCGCCGCTGCAGCTCGTAGGTGAACATCAGGTTGGCCAGCTTGGACTGGCCGTAGGCGGCGATCCGGTTGTAGCCGTGCTCCCACTGCAGGTCGTCGAAGTGGATCGCCGCCATGATCCGGTGCGCCATGCTGCTGACCGTCACCACCCGGGACCCCTTCACCCGCATCATCCGGGGCAGCAGCAGGCCCGTCAGCGCGAAATGCCCCAGATGGTTGGTGCCGAACTGCAGCTCGAACCCGTCGACGGTGGTCTGTTTGGGGGTGTACATGACACCGGCGTTGTTGATCAGCACGTCGATGCGGGGATGGGCAGAGCCGAGCGCTTCGGCGGCTTCGCGGACTGAGGCCAGCGAACTCAGATCCAGTTCCTGCACCTCGACGGCGGCCTGCGGGCTGGCGTGGTGGATCCGTTCGGCT
>Ga0164242_10002956_pt1 | contig 19472 bp, 16 predicted proteins | sample OricomgcompostMG_FD_108783 | JGI IMG/M metagenome (GOLD analysis project Ga0164242, IMG submission 108783) | Miracle-Growth compost microbial communities from Emeryville, California, USA - Original compost - Miracle growth compost (MG) ... | reverse complement strand
GCCCATTGCAGCCAACGCCGCCAACGAGGCGTCGGGTTCTTGCTTACTTTACGGGAAGACGCACGGGCCATGAAACGCAGGCGGGATAGCCGCTAACGGTGCTGCTCACAAGCGGTCAGGCCGCCTCGCCCTTCACCACCGGCCGCGAGCGGAAGTCGAGGCTCAACGAATTCATGCAGTAGCGCAGGCCCGTCGGCGGCGGCCCATCAGGAAAGACATGCCCAAGGTGCCCGTCGCAGCGAGCGCAGCGCACTTCAGTGCGGGCCATCCCGTGGCTCATGTCGCTGTGCTCGGTCACGCGGTCGGCGGCAATCGGCTGGGTGAAGCTCGGCCAGCCCGAGCCCGAATCGTACTTGTCGGCGCTGTCGAACAGCGGATTAGAGCAGCCTGCACAGCGATAGATGCCGTCGGCCTTGTTGTCGTTGTAGCTGCCGGCGAAGGCTGGCTCGGTGCCCGCCTCGCGCAGCACATGGTACTGGGCCGGGCTGAGCTTCTTGCGCCACTCGGCTTCGGACAGGTTGACGGTATCCATGGCTGGTCGCTTTCCCTGCGGTCTTCATGTCGTCAATCGGCGAATGCCTGATTCGAGTCAAACAGGCGATGACCTCGATCAAGCTTTGCGCCGCGGTTTTTCGATAGAGATCGCGCGCCGATCCCGCCATGAGGGGGCATGCCTTCGCTTGTCTCGTTGCTGCCGCTGGCAATGTCCCTGGCCGGATCGGGGCTGCTGCTATGGGCGGCATGGCTGATGCGCCGCCGCGCCGCGGCGAGCGATCCCGCCGCGCCGTGCCCGGCGCCGGCGATCAGCCTGCTGAAGCCGCTCCATGGCGCGGAACCGCGATTGCGAGAAAATCTCGCCAGCGCGCTTGACCAGGATTATCCCGGGGCGGTCGAGCTGATCTGCGGCGTTGCGGACCCGGGCGATCCCGCGGCGACCGTGGCGCGGTCGCTTCCCGTGCGGCTGGTCGCCGATTCGCGGCGCTGGGGCCGCAACGCCAAGGTCTCCAACCTCGCCAACGTCGCCGCCGTTGCCAATCACGACACGATCGTGCTCGCCGACAGCGACATGGTGGTGCCCCGCGATTATTTCACGCGGCTCGCGGGCACGCTGTCGCAGCCCGGTGTCGGTGCGGTAACCTGTCTCTATGTCGGGCGCGGCGATGGCGGTTTCTGGTCGCGGCTGGTCGCCGCCGGTATCGACAGCCATTTCGTGCCGGCAACCGAAATCGGGCTGGCGAGCAGGCTCGGCCACCCCTGCATGGGCTCGACCATCGCGCTCACCCGCGAGACACTGGCCGCGATCGGCGGCTTTGCCGCCTTCGCCGACGCGCTCGCCGACGACCATGCAATCGGCGCGGCGGTCCGCGCCGCTGGCCAGCGCGTCACCGTACCAGCGATGGTGCTGGTTCACGGCTGCGCGGAAGCCAGCTTTGCGGCGCTCGCGAAACAGGAGTTGCGGTGGAATGCGACCATCGCCGGGATCGATCCGGCGGGTTATGCCGGCAGCGTCGTGCTCCACCCCTTGCCGCTCGCCATCCTCGCCTGGTTGATCGGGGGCGGTTGGGCCGCCGGCCTGGCCGCTTTGCTGGCGCTGCTCGCGCGCGGCGCCGTCACGCTCGCCGCGGCGCAGCTCGATTTCAGGGGTCGACCATGGCGTGATCGACTGATGTCGCTCGCCCTTGTGCCACTGCGCGACCTGCTTTCGTTCGGCCTGTTTCTGGCGAGTTTTGGAGTGCGATCGGTTGATTGGCGCGGAACAAGCCTTAATCTTGGGCGCCGGGGCAGGTTGATCGCCCGCGAGGACCAAAACACATGATGCGTACCCTGTTTCTTCAAGCGCCATCGTTCGACGGCTATGACGGCGGCGCCGGCGCTCGCTATCAGATGAAGCGCGAGGTGCGCTCGTTCTGGTATCCCACCTGGCTCGCCCAGCCGGCGGCGATGGTGGCAGGATCGAAACTGATCGACGCCCCCGCGCACGACCAGAGCTGGGACGATATCGCTCACGAGTTTGATGACCGCGACCTCGTCATCCTCCACACCTCGACGCCGAGCTTCAACCAGGACGTTCGCACCGCTGCCCTGGTCAAGCAGCGCAATCCCAAGGCGCTGATCGGCTTCGTCGGCGCCAAAGTCGCGGTCGAGCCAGACAAGAGCCTCGCCGCCAGTCTTCACATCGACTTCGTCGCACGCGAGGAATATGACTTTACGATTCTCGAGATTGCCGAGGGCAAGCCGCTGGCCGATGTCGACGGCATCACCTGGCGCGCCCCCGACGGGGCCTTCGTCCGAAACAAGGACCGCGCCCCGATCGAGGACATGGACGTCCTCCCGATGGTCTCGCCGGTGTACAAGCGCGATTTGACCATCGAAAGGTATTTCGGCGGCTATCTGCGCCATCCCTATGTCAGCTTTTATACCGGCCGCGGTTGCAAGAGCCGCTGCACTTTCTGCCTGTGGCCGCAGACGATTTCCGGCCACAAGTACCGTTTCCGCTCGGTGCCCAAGGTGATCGAGGAGGTCGAATACATCCTTCGCGAGATCCCGCAGACCAAGGAGATCTTCTTCGACGATGACACGTTGACGGATAATCATCAGCGAGTCGAGGAGCTAGCGGTCGCGCTGGGCAAGCTGGGCTTCGGAAAGCCGGGGTTTCCCGTTTCGTGGAGCTGCAATGCCAAGGCCAATGTGCCGAGAAAAACGCTCGAGGTTCTCAAGAGGAACGGCCTGAGGCTCCTGCTGGTCGGCTATGAGAGCGGCAATCAGCAGATCCTACACAACATCAAGAAGGGCCTGCGCGTCGATGTCGCGCGCCAGTTCACCAAGGACTGCCACGACCTTGGCATCGTCATCCACGGCACCTTCATCCTCGGCCTGCCTGGCGAGACGCTCGAAACGATCGAGGAAACGATCAACTACGCCAAGGACATCAACCCGCACACCATCCAGGTGTCGCTCGCCGCGCCTTATCCGGGCACGTTCCTGTACAAGCAGGCGACCGAAAACGGCTGGTTCGACGGCTCAGACCATCTGCTCACCGATGGCGGCAACCAGATTGCGCAGCTTTCCTACCCGCACCTGCCGGCGAGCGTCATCTTCGACAAGGTCGAGGAATTCTACAAGCGCTTCTACTTCCGCCCGCGCAAGATCGGCGCGATCGTCGGAGAGATGGTCCGCGACTGGGACATGATGAAGCGCCGCCTGCGCGAGGGTGTCGAGTTCTTCGATTTCCTCCGCCGGCGGAAGGAAGCGGCTTGATCCACCTCGTCGTCACCGCCGACGATTTCGGCGCGGACGAGACGGTCAACGAGGCGGTCGAGGTCGCGCACCGCGAGGGCGTGCTGACCGCCGCCAGCCTGATGGTGACCGGCAAGGCCGCGGCGGACGCGGTGGCGCGAGCCAAGCGATTGCCGACCCTCGGCGTGGGATTGCACCTGGTGCTGGTCGAGGGGCATCCCGCGCTGCCGCCGGCAAAGGTGCCCGACCTGGTCGGCGACAATGGGCAATTTCGCACCAACATGGCGCTCTCGGGGCTGAGGTTCGCCGTCAGCCCGGCGGCAAGGCGCCAGCTTGCCGCCGAGATCGAAGCCCAATTCGCCGCTTTCGCTGAGACCGGGCTCAAGCTCGACCATGTCAACGCGCACAAGCATTTCCACGTTCACCCGGTGATTGGCCGGCTGGTGATCGACGCTGCCCGCCGCCACGGCGCCCGCGCGATCCGTACGCCGATCGAGCCGGGCTCGCCAAAAGGGTCGGCGCGGCTTGCCGTCGCTTTTGCCCGGCGGCTTCGTGATCATGCGGCGCGCGCCGGCATTGCTGCGCCGGACCGCGTGTTCGGGCTCGCCGATAGTGGCGCAATGGACACAGCGCACACGCTGGAAGCACTGACGGGGGTTTCGGAAGGGCTCAACGAACTCTATCTGCATCCGGCGACGCGCGACGACTGGCCAGGCCACGCGCCGGGCTATCGCTACCGCGCCGAGTTCGAGGCGCTGACCGCGCCTGCCGTCCGCGCGTGCTTGGCGTCGAGCGGCGCGCGGCTTGGCAGCTTCGCCGATTTCGTCGGGAGGTAAGTGCGTGTCGACCAGTCCAGCCCTTCCGCCGCTCACCATATCGCCGCGCACCTTCCGGGCACCGCCGCCCAACGGGCGGATCAAGCGCGGCTCGCCCGACCATCTCGCGCTGATGTGCCGCACATTGCTCGACACCCATGATCCGTACCGCCCGGCACTGATCGACTGGCCCAAGCTCGACAAGGAAACGCGCGACAAGATCGTGTCGCTGCCGATCTGGGATATCGCGGTGGCGACCGAAGGCCGCGCCAGCATAAATGTCGCCTCCTTTGGCGAGAAGGTCGACGACGCATTGCTCCGAGAAGCGGTGGCAATGAACGCCTATGAGGAGCGACGCCACAAGGTCGTCCTTTCCGACATGGTGCAGGCCTATGGCATCGAGCTAGAGCCCGAACCGCCCTATCCGCGTCCGCGCGATCCCGAATGGGCGTTCGTGCGCACTGGCTATTCGGAGTGCATCGACAGTTTCTTCGGCTTCGGCTTGTTCAAGCTCGCCAAGGATTCGGGCTTTTTCCCGCCCGAGCTGGTCGACACGTTCGAGCCGGTGATGCACGAAGAAGGACGGCACATCCTGTTCTTCGTCAACTGGGTCGCCTGGTGGCGGCGCAACATGCCCTGGTGGCGGCGGCCGATCTTCGAGGCCAAGGTACTGCTGGTGTGGTGCGCGCTGATTCTCGAGAGGATCAGCATCGCCCGCGGCATGGAGAACAGCGAGAAGGCCGAGGACAATAATTTCACGCTCAATGGCTCCAAGGAGCTGGGCGTCGAGGTGACCTTCCCCGAGCTTGCGCGCATTTGCCTTGCCGAGAACGATCGGCGGCTTGCGCCTTATGATCAACGGCTGATGCGGCCGCGGTTCGTGCCGGGCGCGATCCGGCTGGCGCTGCGGCTCGCCCCGGGGAAGAAGAAAAAGGAGGCGATCGCCTGATCCGCAACGCGCGATTGTGGCTGCTGGCGGCGACGCTGGGCGGCCTTGGCGTCGCCGCCTGGATGCTCGGTGCGGCCGGGCTTTCGCACGTGCTGCACGTCGCCAGCCGGATCGGCTGGGGCGGCTTCCTGGTCTATTGCGCCTGGTCAATTGCGGTTGCAGGGCTACTCGGCGCCGCCTGGGCGGCTTCGTCGCCGCCGCTGGCAATTGCGCCCAATCTCGTCCGCTTCGCTTGGGCGCGACTGGTCCGCGAGGGGGCGTCCGACGTTTTGCCTTTCTCCCAGGTAGGCGGTCTGGTGATCGGCATCCGGATGCTGATCGCGCGCGGCCTTCCTGGCCCGCTGGTCAATGCGGCCGCAATGGTTGATTTGACCACCGAGATGGCGGGGCAGATCGTCTTTACCTTGTTCGGCATCGCCGGGTTCGTGATGCTGCGATCGAGCGACGGCCAAAGCGAGCTGCTCACGCCGATTCTGATCGGTATCGCCGTGATGATCGCGCTGATGGCGGCGTTCTTTGCGGCCCAGCGCTGGGCGCTGAAGCTTGGCCAGGCGCTCCTGTCGCAGATGCTGCCCTCGGTTGGCCAAGGTCTCGGCGATGTCCGCACCGAGCTTGCACGCATCTATGGCGAACGGCGCCGCGTGGTGCTGGCGCTTGCGTTCAATATCGCCGGCTGGGTCGTGTCGGCGGCGGGTGCCTGGATCGCACTGCGCCTGATGGGCGTGAAACTGCCCCTCATCAACGTCCTTGTCATCGAGAGCCTGATCTTCGTCTTGCGCAGCGTCGCCTTCGCCATTCCCGGCGCACTGGGCGTGCAAGAGGCGGCTTACGCGCTGCTCGGCCCGCTGCTCGGCCTCGCCGCCCCCGCTGCGCTGGCGCTGTCGCTCGCCAAGCGCGCGCGCGATATTGCGATCGGGCTGCCCGCGCTGTTGGCATGGCAAGTCGGCGAGAGCCGCGCGCTGGCCCGGGCGAAGCGAGAGCGCCAGCTCGGCCTCGCCGCTGCCACAAACCGCACTATATATGACCGTTTAGTTTCGGGTGAGAATAACAGATGACCGATAATCCCCGGCCTGCGACGCCGCTGCTCGACACGATCAACACGCCGGACGAGTTGCGCGCGCTCAAGCCTTCACAGCTCCGGCAGCTGGCCGATGAGCTGCGCGCCGAAGTGATTTCGGCGGTTGGCGTGACCGGAGGTCACCTCGGGTCCGGGCTCGGCGTGGTCGAGCTGACGACGGCAATTCACTATGTATTCGACACGCCGAACGACAAGCTGGTGTGGGACGTTGGCCATCAATGCTATCCGCACAAGATCCTGACCGGCCGGCGCGACCGCATTCGCACGCTCAGGCAAGGTGGTGGGCTCTCCGGCTTCACCAAGCGCAGCGAGAGCCAATACGATCCGTTCGGCGCGGCGCATAGCTCGACCTCGATTTCGGCGGCACTCGGCTTTGCGATCGCCAACAAGCTCGCCGACAAGCCGGGCAAGGCGATCGCGGTGATCGGCGACGGCGCAATGTCGGCAGGCATGGCCTACGAGGCAATGAACAATGCCGAAGCAGCGGGCAACCGCCTCATCGTCATCCTCAACGACAACGACATGTCGATCGCGCCGCCAGTAGGCGGCCTTTCGGCATACCTCAGCCGGATCGTGTCGAGCCGCGAATTCCTCGGGATGCGCGGATTCGCCAAGAAGGTCGCGAAGATGCTGCCGCACCGCCTTTATGCGGCGGCGCGCAAAACCGACGAATTCGCCCGCGGCATGACGATGGGCGGCACGTTGTTCGAAGAACTGGGCTTTTACTACGTCGGCCCAATCGATGGCCACAATTTCGACCATCTGATCCCGGTGCTGGAAAACGTCCGCGACACCGGTGAGGGGCCGATCCTGGTCCACGTCGTGACCAAGAAGGGCAAGGGTTACGCCCCGGCGGAGAATGCCGCGGACAAGTACCATGGCGTCCAGAAATTCGATGTCATCACCGGCGCGCAGCACAAGGGGCCGCCGGGACCGCCATCCTATCAGAATGTGTTCGGCGAAACCCTCTCCGAGCTCGCCGAAACCGATCCGAAGATTTGTGCGATCACCGCGGCGATGCCGTCGGGCACCGGTGTCGACAAATTCGCCAAGGCGCATCCGGAGCGCGCCTTCGATGTCGGCATCGCCGAACAGCATGCCGTCACCTTCGCCGCCGGCCTCGCGGCGCAGGGAATGCGGCCGTTCTGCGCGATCTATTCGACCTTCCTGCAGCGCGCCTATGACCAGGTGGTCCATGACGTGGCGATCCAGAACCTGCCGGTCCGTTTTGCGATCGACCGAGCCGGGCTGGTCGGCGCCGACGGCGCCACCCATGCCGGCAGCTTCGACGTGACCTATCTCGCGACCTTGCCCAACATGGTAGTGATGGCGGCGGCAGACGAGGCCGAGCTGGTCCATATGACCTATACCGCCTCGCTTCACGACGAAGGACCGATCGCGCTGCGCTACCCTCGCGGAAACGGCACCGGGGTCGCGCTGCCCGAAACGCCCCAGCGGCTTGAGATCGGCAAGGGCCGGATCGTGCGCGAAGGGCACAAGGTGGCGATCCTGTCGCTCGGCACCAGGCTCGCCGAGGCACTCAAGGCCGCCGATGCGCTCGAAGCAAAGGGGCTCAGCACGACTGTGGCCGACTTGCGCTTCGCCAAGCCGCTTGATGAGGATCTGATCCGCAAGCTGCTCGCCACGCACGAGGTAGCAGTCACAATCGAGGAGGCTGCGATCGGCGGTCTAGGCGCGCACGTCCTTACCTACGCCAGCGACGCCGGGCTTATCGATGCTGGTCTGAAACTGCGTACGATGCGCTTGCCCGACCGCTTCCAGGACCAGGACAAGCCCGAGCGCCAATATGCCGAAGCGGGTCTCGACGCCGACCATATTGTCGAGACCGTGCTCAAGGCGTTGCGGCACAATCTGAGCGGCGTGGCCGAGGCGACGGCGTGAAGCGATTCGCCTTGTTGTCACTGCTGGCGACGTGCTGCACCGCAACTACGGTGCAGGCGGCGACGCTGACCGTGCGCGTCACCAACGTGCGCGACGATCGCGGCAAGGTGCACATCGACGTTTGTCCGCAAGACCAGTTCCTCAAGGACAACTGTCCTTATGCCGCGTCTGCCCCAGCCAGGGCCGGCATCACGCTGGTCACCATCCAGGACTTGCCGCTGGGACATTATGCGATCCAGGCGTTTCAGGACGAGAATGGAAACGACAAGGTCGATCGTGCGCTGTTCGGGATTCCCAAGGAAGGTATCGGCTTTTCCAACGATGCGCCGATACGGCTCGGCCCGCCGAAGTGGCGTGATGCGCGCTTCGCTTTCGACGGCGATGGGCAGGTGATCACGCTCAAGATGCGCTACCTGCTCGGCGAGCCGGGGCCGGGCAAGCGCTGAGCGCGTGATGGGCTCGTTCGTACCCCGCGCGGTCGTGGCGAGCATCCGGCGGCCCTGGCTGACGCTGATCGCCGCACTGGTGCTCGCGGTGCTGGCGGTGTTCTATACCGCCGGCCATTTTGCGATGACCACCGATACCGCGGCGCTGATCTCGCCCGACGTACCGTGGCGCCAGCACGAGCGTGCCTTCGACGATGCCTTCCCGCAATTGCGCGATTCGATGGTCGTGGTGGCCGACGGGCGGACCCCCGAACTCGCCGAAGATGGCGCCGGGCGGCTGGCGCAGGCATTGGCCAGCGACCATGCGCATTTCCGCAATGTCAGCCGGCCCGACGGCGGTCCGTTCTTTTCGCGCGAAGGACTGCTTTTTTCGTCGACCGCAGGCGTGCGCGACGCGACCGCGGCTTTGGTCAAGGCGCAGCCGCTGCTGGGGCCGCTCGCCGCCGATCCATCGCTAAGGGGCATTTCCTCGGCGTTCTCGACGATGCTCGATGGCGTGAACAACGGTTCGGCGAGCCTTGCTGATATCGATGCGCCGATGCGGGCGATGACGAGCGCGACGACGCGCATTCTCGAGGGCGAGCCCGCCTGGTTTTCATGGCAGAACCTGTTCGCGGGGCAGAGCTCGGCGCTGAAGGCACCGGCGCGGCGGCTGGTGCTGGTGCGCCCGGTGCTCGATTTCGGATCGCTGACGCCTGGCGCGCCAGCGGGCGAGGCGGTGATGGCGGCGGCAAAGCGGCTGGGGGTCGATAGCGCCCATGGCGTGAGGGTGCGACTGACCGGCGACGTGCCGCTGTCCGACCAGGACTTCGCTTCGCTCCAGGAGAATATCGGGCTGGTCGGCGCGGTGATGCTGGCGGCAATGCTGATCACCTTGTGGTTCGCCACGCGGTCGGTGCGGTTGGTGGGCGCGATCATCGGGACAATCGTGCTGGGCCTGCTCGCCACGCTGGCATTCGGACTGCTCGCGGTCGGCGAGCTCAATCTCATCTCCATCGCTTTCATTCCGTTGTTCGTCGGTCTTGGCGTCGATTTCGGTATCCAGATCTGCGTGCGTTACGCCGCCGAGCGCGCCGGCGGCGTCGCAACGCCCGACGCGCTGCGGCATGCAGCTAGCGCGCTCGGGGTGCCGCTGACGCTGGCGGCAAGCGCGATCTTCCTCGGCTTTGGCGCCTTCCTGCCGACCGCTTATGTCGGCATCGCCGAACTCGGCATTATCGCGGGTATCGGCATGGTGATCGCGTTGTTGTTCAGCGTCACCGTTCTGCCCGCGCTGGTGACACTGCTCGATCCGCGCGCGCCGCGGCGGGACGTCGGCTTCGCCCAGCTGGCACCGGTCGACGATTGGCTGGTCAGGCGGCGCAAGGCGGTGCTCTGGGCCTTCGGTCTTTCGATGCTCGTCAGCATTGCCCTGCTGCCTCGCGTAGTGTTCGATTTCAACCCAATGGACATGCGCGACTCGAACGCGACCGCGATGCGAACACTCGCCGACCTGACGCGCGATCCCGATCGCACCCCCAATACGATCAGCGTGCTCGCGCCGAACGAGACCGCGGCTGAACAGCTAGTGGTCCGGCTCGGCAAGCTGCCCCAGGTCCGCCAGGTCGTGTGGCTCGACAGCTTCGTACCCGACGACCAGCAGCCCAAGCTCGCGGCGATCAATGACGCCGACGCGCTGCTCGACTTCTCGATCAACCCGTTCGAAGTCGCGCCGCCACCCGCAGACGGCGAAATGGCAGAGGCGCTCAACGGCCTTTCGGCCAAGCTGGCGTCGACCGCTGCGAGGCACCCGGGGCCGGGCGCCGACCATGCTAAGCAACTGGCGGTGGCGTTCCACCGGCTCGCGCAAGGCACAGCCGCTGAGCGCGCCGCGGCCAATACTGCCTTTTCAAAACCGCTCGGCGTCATGCTCGACCAGATTCGCGCCGCTTTGCAGGCGCAACCGGTATCGCTTTCAACGCTGCCCTCCGATCTGGTGCGCGACTGGCGAACACCCGACGGCCGCTACCGGCTCGAGGTCTATCCGTCGGGGAACGCCAACGACAATCATGTGATGCGCGTGTTTCGCGATGCTGTTGCAACCGTAACGCCCGATATTTCGGGGCTGCCGGTGGTAACGCAGGCGGCCGCGTCGACGATCGCCGGCGCCTTCGTTCAGGCCGGAATCATCGCCTTCATCCTGGTCTGCCTGCTCCTGCTTGCGGTATTGCGCGATTTGCGCGAGGTCGCATTCACGCTTGCGCCGATCATCCTGTCGATCTTCCTGACGCTAGGGACGTGCGTGGTGATCGGCCAGCCAATCAATTTCGCCAATATCATCGCCTTCCCGCTGCTGTTCGGCGTCGGCGTTGCCTTCCATATCTATTTCGTGATGGCGTGGCGCGGTGGCGCCACCAACCTGTTGCAATCAAGCCTTGCGCGCGCGGTGCTGTTCAGCGCGCTCGCCACGGGAACGGCATTTGGCAGCCTGTGGCTGTCGAACCACCCCGGCACCGCCAGCATGGGCAAGATCCTGATGATCTCGCTGATATGGACGCTGATATGCGCGCTGATCTTCGAGCCTGCGCTGCTGGGCCCACCACGAAAGGGCGTCGCCCCGAAGCATTCCGGCTAACCACTAGAAACCCGTGCATTGGCCCTTCGATTTCTCGGGGCGAATGAACTTACTTACCTGTTGCCGGATCGGTTAGCGGGTCATCCAGCTCTGGCGGGCTGGGCTGCGACTTGGGAGGCGAGGCGGCAGGATCGGCGAGGGGATTGCTAAGTGGATCGGACAAGCTGGTATCGAGCGGACTGATCGTTACCTTTGCCGTGCCGTGTTTCAGCGCCTGGACCTCGCCGATGCGGTTTTGCAGATAAACCGAACGAAGGGTGGCGTAGGGGTCGACCGCGGTTGAGAACAGCGCCTGCAGGTCCTGGTCCGCCTCGGCGCGCTGGTCGAGGCCGCCGATCACTGCCTTTGGAACCTGGTATTTCGCTTGGTCGAATGGATGCCCGACCGCCAACGGCAGGACGAGGTTCTCGGGTTGGCTGGCGAGAAAATCGCGCAGGTCGGTGGGGCCGACGAATGGCAGGAAGAGATAGGGCCCGGGCCCGACGCCATAATATGCCAGGGTATCGCCAAAGCTGTTGTCGTGATGCGGCAGCTTGAGGCCGGGCAGCTTGGCGATATCGAGCACGCCGCCCAAGCCCAGCGTCGAGTTGAATACGAAACGGCCGAAGGTCTTGATCGCTCGCCCAGGCTTCAATTGCAGAAGGTCGTTCAGGAAGACGATCGGCTCGGTGAGGTTCGACAGGACGTTGCGGATTGCCGATCGCGCCGGCTTGGGGACGACATGTTTGTAGCCCATCGCCGCCGGTCGCAGCACGGCTTTATCGAAAGCCTCGTGCGCACCGAACATCGCGCGGTTGAACGGCTGGAGCGGGTCACCGACGTCGTGGCGGGGCCTTTCGGCAGCAACGGTGACGGATTGCGTGCCCTCTGGTGGTGGCGCCACCGCCGTCGCTTCATCGCTATCCTCTGCGGGCAATGGCGGCGGAAGGGTCTGCAGCTCAATCGTTGATCCGTCGGCCAGGACGGCGCTCGGCACCACGAGCGAGGCGAGCGACACGACCGGCGGCGCCGGATCGGGCGCCGCGATCAGCAGCAATGCCGGCACGATCGCCGGAAGCGTCATCCGCCTGCCTTCGCGGCAAGCGCGTTCAGATGCGCGATCAGCGCCTTGGCGCCGCCCTTGCTCAACGCGCTCGCGAAATCGGATCGGCGCGTGGCGATCTGGCTGATCGAGTTCTTGTAGAAAACGTCAATGATCTTCCAGGCGCCGCCATTCTGACGCAAGCGATAGGCGATCGCGACGTCCTCCCCGTGCGGGTCCTTGAGCGTCGTGCGGACCAGCTTGTCTCCGCCGCGCGATTCGACTTGCGGCGCGATGACGAAGCTCTGACCCGAAAAGCCATCGAAATTGCCGGCATACTGGGCGACCGTCATGCGGCGGAAGGCGCTGACCAGCGCCTGCTGGTCGGCCGGCGCGATGCTGTTCCAGCTCGGCCCAACCGCGAGCCTGGTCATCAGCGGGATATCGAAGGCACGATCGATCACCGGTCCGATCTTGGCGGCACGGCCGCGTTCGCCCGCGGCCTTGCCTGCCCTCATGATCTCGATCAGCCCGTCGTCGAGCGACTGTATCGTAGCGACGGCCGGATCGCTCGCCTGGGCATAGACCGGCGCTGCGACGGCAGCGATTGCCACGGCGGCAAGGGGGAACATACGCATCTCGAACTCCATGTCGGCCGTCCGAGCGCCATACCGACGCCGGACGGCGAGGTCCATTGCCACGCGACCGTGGCCATTTTGCCATGCCCCGGCAGCGCAACGCAGACGGGGGCTTTTTCGTTCGCTAATGCTTACCTAAATGACGCTGAACGGCGGCTTGAGGGCCGATCAGCGGAAGGATCGCGAATGTTGCAGCAACGATCGACCGTCGGAGCCGGGGTCCTGCGCGTGGTGCTCGCCAAGCCGCGCGGCTTCTGCGCCGGCGTCGTCCGCGCGATCGACATCGTCGAACAGGCGCTCGAACGTTACAAGGAGCCGGTCTATGTCCGGCACGAGATCGTCCATAATCGCCACGTCGTCGAGCGGCTGCGCAAGAAGGGCGCGATCTTTGTCGACGAACTGTCCGATGTTCCCGAGGGCGCACTCACCATCTTCTCGGCGCACGGCGTTGCACGCTTGATCGAGGACGAGGCGCGCGAGCGCCGGTTGCCGGTGATCGACGCAACGTGTCCTCTGGTCACCAAGGTTCACGTTCAAGGCCGGCGTTATGCCAGGGCGGGCCGGACGCTGGTGCTGATCGGGCACCGGGGCCATGCCGAGGTCGACGGAACGATGGGCCAGGTCGATGCGCCGATTCATCTCGTGCAGTCGGTCGAGGATGTCGCTGCGCTGCCGTTCGCCGACGAAGCGCCGGTCGCTTATGTCACGCAGACAACACTCAGCGTCGACGACACGCGCGGCATCATCGCCGCGCTCAGGGAGCGGTTCAGCGACCTGCAGGGGCCAGACGTTTCTGAAATCTGCTATGCGACGCAGAACCGCCAGACCGCGGTACGCGATCTCGCAGCGGTCAGCGACCTCTTGATCGTTGTCGGGTCGGCGACTAGCTCCAACTCCAATCGCCTGCGCGAGATCGGTGTCGAAATGGGCGTGCCGAGCTACCTCGTCGACGACGGCGATGGCGTCGATCCCGCCTGGCTCGAGGGCGTCGAGACGGTTGGCATCACCGCCGGCGCCTCGGCGCCCGACGAACTGGTCGACAGCGTAATCGACGCGCTGCGCCTGCTACGCCCGGTTGAGGTCGACCAGCTCGACGGTGTAGAAGAAACGCTGCAATTCAGCTTGCCGCCCGAATTGCGGCACCGCGAACCGCGGCCGCCACGCGCGCAAAGGAACTGAGCTTATGGGTCTGCCCCTCGCCGTCACAGCGCGCATCGGCGCCTACACGATCAAGCAGCATCTCAAGGGTGGCCGCTATCCGCTGGTGCTGATGCTCGAGCCGCTGCTGCGCTGCAATCTCGCTTGCCCTGGCTGCGGCAAGATCGATTATCCCGATCCGATCCTTAACCAGCGCCTGTCGTTCCAGCAGTGCATGGACGCGATCGACGAATGCGGCGCACCCGCGGTCTCCATCGCGGGCGGCGAGCCGCTGCTCCACCGCGAGATGCCCGAGATCGTCAAGGGCTACATCGCCAAGAAGAAATTCGTCATCCTCTGCAGCAACGCCTTGTTGTTGAAGAAGAAAATCGACGATTACAAGCCATCTCCCTTCTTCACCTGGTCGATCCACCTCGATGGCGACGAGGCGATGCACGACCATGCGGTCGACCAGGAGGGCACCTACAAGGTAGCCGTCGAGGCGATCGAGTTGGCCAAGGCAAGGGGTTTTCGCGTCCAGGTCAACTGCACCGTGTTCGACGGCGCCGACCCGGCGCGGCTCGCTGCCTATTTCGACGAGATGAAGCGGCTGGGCGTCGAGATCACCATCTCGCCGGGCTATGCCTATGAACGCGCCGCCGACCAGCAGCACTTCCTCAACCGGCAGCGAACCAAGACCTTCTTCCGCGAGGTGTTCAAGCGCGGCGACGGCGGCAAGGCATGGGATTTCACCAATTCGCCGCTGTTCCTCGATTTCCTGGCCGGCAACCAGAGCTATGAATGTACGCCCTGGTCGATGCCGCTGCGCACTGTGTTCGGCTGGCAGAAGCCCTGTTATCTGATCGGCGAAGGCTATGTTGCAACGTTCCGGGAGCTGATGGAAGGCACCGACTGGGACGACTATGGCGTCGGCAAATACGAAAAATGCGCGAACTGCATGGTCCATTGCGGCTTCGAAGGCACCGCAGCGACCGACGCGATCCGCCACCCGCTCAAGATGATGCGCGTCGGTCGTCAAGGCGTGCGCACCGATGGTCCAATGGCGCCCGACATCGACCTGTCGAACCAGAGGCCGGCCGAGGACGTTTTCTCCAGCCACGTCGAACGCGAACTGGAGCGGATCAAGCGCGAGGATCCGGAAGGCTACAAGCGAGTGCAGCGAGCGGCCTGACCGCACGGCCTGCTGAATGCCGCGCCGGCGCGAATGATCGTCTGTTCCCTGTTCTTCACCGTTCCTGGTGGAACCGGTGCCAGGGCAGGCGACCAGGTTACAGCGGGTGCATATCCCTGCTCGGGATCTCGGCTGGCAAATATTGCCGGCACGACCGAACGCGGTCGCTTGCCACTGATCCACGACAGCGACATTTTTCGCAAATCAACGATCGTCAATCCAAGCCCATCCGCGGCCCGATGCGCGCGGCGCCCTTCTTCAGCTCCCGCATGGCCTTGCTAAAGCCGGCGGTGGTGCGCGCCAGATCGGCGATCTGCGCGGGACGCGCGGCGAGCGAGGCAAACATCGCGCGCGCATTGACACCGCCGTCTGGCCGCATCGACACGGTGATCGCGTGCGGCAGCAGGTGGCGCGCGCCGTCCGAGACGCAGCGGACAATCGCAAAGGGCAAGCCGCGTTCAGCCGCGACCGCGCCGGCGACATGGCTCTCCATATCCACCGCGAGCGCGTTGTGCCTTTCACCCAGCGCAAGTTTCTCGGCAACGGTGTCGATCATCCGACCATCGGCAAAAAAGCCTCCGATCCGCGCACCGGGCAACTTCGCCACGAGCGCCTCGCGCCAATCGCGATCGCAGTCGAGCTCGATCGCACCGGACAGATGGTCGCCGACAACCCAGTCACCGATCGTAAGGCCGTCGGCAAGCGCCCCTGCCATGCCGTAGCTGACGATCCCGGCGGCACCTGCTGCCGCCTGTTCGACCTTGCGTCGCAAGGCCAGCGGATCGCCGCCGCCGGCGACAACCACGACGCCCGGCTGACGAATCGTTTCAACCTCGCGGTTGAACCCGGTTGCGACGACGACATGGCCGGTCATGCGATTAACCCTCGGCCCCGTTGCCCTGGGCTTCTCGAAATGGGCTAACGCAAATCATAGTTGCGAAGGCCCGGCACAAGCGGCGACGCCACCGGCTCACATCCCGTACTCCACCCGGCGCGCGTTGCTGCGCTTGAGATTGCGATAACGCGCCATTGCCCAAAGCGGGAAATATTTGGGATATCCATGGTAGCGCAGGTAGAAAACGCGCGGGAAGCCGCCGCCGGTGTACATCTCCTGTCCCCACAGTCCGTCCTCTTCCTGGTGCCGGCCAAGCCAGCCAATGCCGCGCGCCACGGCTGCGCTCTCCACTTCGCCCGCCGCCATCAGGCCGAGCAGGGCCCAGGCTGTCTGCGAGGCGGTCGACGGGGCTGGTGTATGCCCCGTGTGATCGAGCTTGTAGCTGTCGCAATCCTCGCCCCAGCCACCGTCCGGATTCTGGACCGTCTTGAGCCATGCCACCGCCTTGGCGACCATCGGATGACTCGGTGGCAGCCCGGCGGCATTAAGTGCGCACAACACTGACCAGGTGCCGTAGATATAGTTGACCCCCCAGCGGCCGAACCAGCTTCCGTCGACTTCCTGCTCGCGCTCGAGCCAGGCGAGCGCCGCCTTCATCCTCGCTCCATCGCGCTCGCCAAGTTGCGCCAGCATCGACACGACACGAGCGGTCACGTCGGCGGTCGGCGGATCGAGCAACGCGCCGTGGTCGGCGAACGGGATGTTGTTGAGGTAATAATAGCTGTTGTCAGCGTCGAACGCCCCCCAGCCGCCATCCTCGCTTTGCAGGCCACGAGTCCATTCGGCACCGCGGTCGATTGCCTCGTCGACCCCGCCGGTACGCCCGCGGGCGCGGTCCATCGCCATCACGACAACGGCTGTATCGTCGAGATCGGGGAAATGGTCGTTGCGATATTGAAACGCCCAGCCGCCAGGTCGGACATCGGGCCGCTCCTCGGCCCAGTCGCCTGCGACCTCGAGCACCTGGAGCGGCTTGAGCCAGGCAAGCGCGCGCTCAGCCGCCGTGTCATTTGCTTTGCCGCCTGCTTCCATCATCGCATGCGCGGCCAGCGCCGAGTCCCACACCGGCGAAACACAGGGCTGGCAATAGGCCTCGTCTTCCTTGACGACGAGCAGCCGCTCGACCGACTCGCGGGCAATGGCGCGATCGGGATGCTCGGGCGGATAGCCGAGGCAGTCGAACATCATGACGCTGTTGGCCATGGCCGGGTAAATCGCGCCCAGCCCGTCCTTGTCGTTGAGGCGTTCGGTGACCCACGCGACGCAGGCGTCGATGGCGCGCTGGCGAAGCCGCCTTGGCCACAAGCCGTCGCCGGCCTTGAGCACACGGTCGAGCGCGTTGAAGCCGGCCGCCCATAGCCGCCTGCGATCCGCCGCCTGGCTTTTGAGCGGCGCCGGGTGGCCGGTGAACAACTCGTCGACCCTGATGCCGCGCGGGTTTCGCGCGACAGGCTTTACTGCGCCGAGCACCAGCAGCGGCACGATAACCGTGCGCGCCCAATAGCTCGTCTTGGACAGGTGGATCGGGAACCAGCGCGGCAGCAGGATCAGCTCGGGTGGCATCGTCGGGACGACGTCCCACGAGCCGGCGCCGTAGAGCGCAAGCTGGATGCGAGTGAAGACGTTAACTGCCTCCGCGCCGCCGGCCTTCAGGATTGCAGCGCGAGCCCGGGCCATATGCGGCGCGTCGATGTCGTCACCGATCATCTTGAGCGCGAAATACGCCTTTACGCTGGCGCTGATGTCGAACCCGCCGGCGTGGAACAGTGGCCAGCCGTCGTGCTCGCCCGACTGGATGCGTCGCAGGTAACGGCCGATCTTCGCCTCCAACTCGGCGTCAGTCGGCTCGCCGAGATAATACCGCAGGAGAATGTATTCGGCGGGAATGGTTGCATCGGCTTCCAGCTCGAACACCCAATGGCCGTCGTCGCGCTGCGAGGCCCTGAGCGCAGTTGCGGCGCGGTCAACTGCCTTGTCGATAGCATCGAGCGTAGTGGCGGCGGTCGTATCCAGCATCACGCCCGCCCGTTACGCCGAACCGATGCCCAAGGCCAACCCCGCGGCGGCCTCGCCCGAACGCAGCGCGCCTTCAATCGTCGCTGGCAGGCCGGTATCTGTCCAGTCGCCGGCCAGGAACAGGTTGCGCCAGCGCGTGCGGGCAGGGGGACGCTTCGCGTTCTGCTCGGGGGTGGCAGCAAAGGTGGCGCGCTTTTCCTTGACGACCTGCCAGCGCGGCAGCGGCGTCGCGATGCCAAGCGCCTTCTCGATGTCGGCCCAGCACGATCGGGCTATTTCTTCGCGATCGGTATCGACCAGGCGGTCGGCGGCGCTGGTCGTGACAGACAGGCGGTCGGGAAAGGCGAATAGCCACTCGGCGGTGCCGCCAAACAACCCGAGCATTGGCGGTGCACCTGCGGGCGCAGGGTGGTCGAAATGAGCATTGACGATGGCGTGAAATTCGTCGGGCACGACCAGCTCCGGCACAAGCGTCGCGGCAACCCAGGGCGGCACCGCCAGCACCACCGCTTCTTCCATCCCGACCCGCTCCGGCCCGCGGCCCCAGTCGAGATTGACTACGCGGTCACCCTCGAAGCCGATCGCGCGCAACCTTTTGCCCAGCGACAGCGGAGTCCCTCGCGCTTCGAGCGAGGCAACGGCGGGATCGATGAACGCGGCGGCAAGGCTCGGCTCGGCGATTTGCGGACGCATCGCCGCGCCCCCCTTGGCCATCGTCTCGCGCAGCACATGAGCAGTAAGACGCGCCGACCCCTCAGCTGGCGGCGTGTTGAGCGCCGCGAGCAGCACCGGTTCGAGCAGCCGCTCCCACACCGGCCCGATGGTGGTGATCCGTTGGTCTACGCGCGCCTCGCGGGGGTCGAGCAGGCGAAGGATTGGCAAATAATCGACAATGCCGGAACGCGGCACCCGGCAGCCAGGGCGGGTGATCCACCAGGGGATCCGGCCCTCGTTGACGCGTACCGTCCAGCGCTCGCTTGTCGCGAGGTCGCAAAAAAAGAAGTCGGCGCTGTCGGGGCCGGCGAGCGGCGCCGCTGCGCTGATCGCCGCGCGGAACCGCGCGACTGCCCGATTGCCCGACAAGACGAGGTGATTTCCGTTGTCGATCACGCGACCGATTTGCGGGTCATGATACGACCGGCAGCGCCCGCCAGCCTGCGCCGCCGCGTCGGCCACGGCGACTTGCAAACCGGCGCCGCGCAGCGTCACCGCCGCCGACAGTCCGGCGAGCCCCGCGCCGGCGACCGTCGCGCGGGTGAAGGTCATCGCGCCACCGTCAGGCGCAGCGCCGTTGCCAGCAGGCCTAGCTTCGAGACGTGCGCCCGCCGCCGCGGCGGTGCCCAGCCCGCCGTCTTCATCCGCGCGAGCAGCCGGGCGTAAGCGATCGCCATCAGCCGCGGCGCGATCAGCAGGCCGCGCGGACGCTTCGCGAGAATGGTATTCGCTTCGGCAAAATGGAGTTCGGCCTGCACGGCGAGCTCCCGCGCGATCCCGTCGATGCGGGGATCGTCGACCACTTGTACGGGCTCGGT
>Ga0164242_10002955_pt1 | contig 19472 bp, 20 predicted proteins | sample OricomgcompostMG_FD_108783 | JGI IMG/M metagenome (GOLD analysis project Ga0164242, IMG submission 108783) | Miracle-Growth compost microbial communities from Emeryville, California, USA - Original compost - Miracle growth compost (MG) ... | reverse complement strand
TCTGGGTCTGCGGTATAAAATTTTCTTGATGATTGTGGGTCCTTGGCGGTCGATCCCGAAGTGACAAACGCTGCGACTTGTTCGAAATTTCGGCGCCACGCGCCACCAATTCAGGAGCCCCTGTAGTGAACCCTGCCGCTTAGCTGAGAGCTGCCGCAGCTGGAATTTTTTTACGACCAGGGAGAGCTTGAAGCTGTCACGCTGCTTGGCCCAAGCTCCTTTTCCAAAAAATCTTCTCGGGACAATTGCGAACGAGAAGCATCGAAGGGGAGGAAAATAGATTGAGAGTAGAATCGATTAGTATTCCTAGCCATTGGTTGGGATGGGATGGGCGAGCATGACGGAAGCCATTTCGTTGCATCTTGACCTTGCTGGGAGTCCTTAGGAACTCGCCAAATACCAGAGGGTGAAGAATCGACGTGCATGCACTGCAAGCCCAACAAAGGTAATTCGTCATGGGCATTGCAATTAACTCCTTCGTTACCTACGACCAAAGCTATTTCGTGATTACTTTAGTGTAGTAGTTCCTATTCCTGGCTGCCGTCGTCGTCGTCTTCACCTTCCTCTTCTTCCTCTTCGTCGCCTTCTTCCCCTTCTTCATCCTCCGCTACAGCCGGCTGGAGAGCATAACCCTCAATGAACCCGTTGGGGTCACAGGGCCTATCCAAGTTGATACCGTTCGCGACGACCCAGAGCCGAACAGCCTCCTTGGTGATCTTCACCCGCGGGACATCCGGTATCGCAACCTCCTCCTCGCCATCTTCCGCGCCCACCTCGCCTTGAGCTTCCCGGCGCCGCGGCGGACCCATCCCGGCGTCCTCGGCGACGTCCATCTCTCTGAGAATCTGCAGGCAGTCTTCCGGCGCGATCCACGTCGCCCTGCTGCATTCCTCGACGTCCACGAGAGTCTCTCCCGGGCCGCTCGTGTCCAGGCTGAGAAACCACCTGCAGATCTCGCCGGCCCAGAACCGCTTGTAGCCTTTCTTACCAAGGTCCGAGATGGGCTTCTCCGGCCCGCCTAGGACGCCCTCGCGCTTTGATATCTCGTAGGATATGCCCATGAGTAGCGCCCCCAGTCCCTTGCGCTGCCACGGGGGAAATATCAGGATGCAGGCTAGATTGTTGTTGTCCCAAGACAACTTCTCCTTGGAAAAGAACCCAACAACCTGTTTCCGGGGCGGGAGAACGGGCTCGGGTGCATCTGGATCTGCATCTGGATTGCTCGGAGGCTCCGGGAGACTGTACACCAGTAAGAAGTACTTGAAGCCTGTGACATCGAAGAAGACGGACTTGTTGTCGAGGAAGAGCTTCGCGAATAGAGAGAGATTTTGGCAGAACAGCTGGTTTTATGAATTAGCTACGTGGGGTAGTCGGGGAGCTCTCGGAAGATAGGACTTACCACATCCTGTTCGCCGTCAACCTCCCATATGCTCCATTCGCCTTTGTCCTGCACTACCTCTTCAACCATTTTGCCAGCTGCATTTGCGCGCCTGCCCCTCCCAGACTTCGAGCCGGTGGTTGCGGGGACGAGCACCGTCCGTTGGCCCTTCGGATGGGTATAGATCTTCTTCCCGGGCACCAAAGATCGTAGCTTACAAACGCAGACATGCTCCCACCAGGTGACGAGCTCCTTAGAGTACTTGAAACATGAAGGACACACGTATAGTCGGTCTAACATTGGTGGGGTATCCCGCCGTGCTTGGACTTTCACACCACTTTCCTCCTTGCTGGTGCCATTGGGAACTGGGATGCTGAGGCTCTTAGCACTACTACTCCCCGAGAGATCGCCTAAGACTTCTTTTCCATAGTATGATGGATACCAGGCGCGAAAGCATATATTTCCGAACACGACCTTATCGATGTTTCGGTCTGGGCGGCTGCCTGGGGGCTTTTCGGCTGCACCGGCTTCGGGATTTTGTTGTTGTTGATGTTGATGATGATGATGTTGTTCTTGTTGAGATTGCATCGGCGAGTCTGGGTTTGCTAGAGCTGTGGCCGGCGCCTGCGAGGTAGTAGGCTGCTGGGGTGGCTCGACCGGTTGTGCGCGACGATTAGGTAGGCCCGTCGCCCGGATCAAAGATCGCGCCCCGGCGAACTGAAAGGGAGTCGAATTCATTGTCGCGCCAGGTCTGACATTATCGGCATCAGAGGAACCGGGAATCGACGATGTATTCTTTTTTTCCGCCTGGACACCCCTCAGCCTCGTGTTTTTTCGACTCGGCTTCAAGGGTTCGGCGTGGCCGGCTGGCAGCGGGATATTCTCCTTCCCGCTGTAAGGCTGAGGAAGAACGGGCAGGGAATCCAGAGCTTTGCCAAAACCCGATTTCCCGTTTGCCTGGACTTTTTCGGGCTCTCTGCTGCTGCCCGCACGTCCTCGGCGCCGTCTTGGCTCGGGGTCCGGTTGCGCAGGAAGTGGGGCTATCGAGGTCTGGCGTGTCGCACGACGCGCTATGGGCTGTGGAGCTGGAGGTTGTTCGGGGTCGGGAATCGCACCGTGAGGGCGTTTTCGCTTGAGAGGGGCCATGATCGGGTAGGAGAGGGGTGCACGGGTCGAAGGCGGTCAAACGGTGGCTTGGCCGTCGAGGATATGGTTGGGTTCTAGGCTCTCATGACGCGGTCGGAATCGGCGAGAGGAGGGAGGAGGGGCGCGAAGTCAATGCAGAGGGATTCGAAAGAAAACGCGATTTGTTCTTCTTTTACTTGAGCGCTCAAAAACAGTTCAATGCACAATAACGCTTGGAGAAATATGCAGAAGTCAAGATGTCCAAGGAGCACGAGTAGGTGAGGAGGAGGACGTGACAGAATTGGAGGGTCGTTTTTTGCCAGGAAACGCCGCTCAGTCCATTGAGGTTATCTTCACTGGTTACGTAAGCCTCCTGTAGGGAAATCCACCACGGATTTAATGGTACTACCATTTTCGGTATAGCGTTCCTTTCACCTCATGCATCAACAATCGAGACAATGCATCGACAATGTTCAGTAGGTATGTCTCCTTATTCACAGGTCTATAGTACCCATGGTAAATATATCGTCCCTATTGCACATGTACAATAGACGCGGACAATCTATTAACAATTTGGACGCCGACTGAATGCCACATGCCCTTTGCTCAGGAAATGGATTAGCAGCTCTCATCGTCTTTGTTTACATCATTTGCGTATGAGGTAACACGTTCCGAGAGAGTTCATCTTTGTTGCTTTTGGTCTTGTACTACGCCCGAAGACTTACCCTTAGCTGCTGAACCGCCACTCTTACCATGTCGGTACAGGTTTTGGAAAGATATCATCTAGCAGACGCATGCAACAAAAACCTGAATGCCCATGGAAACATAAATGATTGAATTTGCCCTGCATTTAGTCCGCTCTGATACCTTTGTATAAAAGCACGCCAGAGTTGACACAGAAAATACCGAACCAAATGGCTACATTAAAACGATTTTGTCAGTTTGGGCTATCAAATCCACACCCGAGCCCCCGACTGCTTCTGGGGAGACTTACATGTTTTCTTCAATCAAGGCAAAGGAAGAGGATAAACACCAGCCAGATCTCATAGATGATGACTGAGTACATAAGTCTTATTAGTTCCTCATAACTGCTAAGGGCGGCTAGTCATTAGTCGGAATAGATAGTAATAAGGCTCGATTTGAAATCATCAAAAACAGCCAAATATTTTCTCGGTTTATGTACATTGATCTGTTTTGAAGATGGCAGTATAGGTAGCCTGGCAACCATTCAAGGCTACCAGCGGCCAACTGGGGAGCTGGTTGTGACATGAAAACTGACTAGGTTGAATCTAGAGAAACGAGGCGCTGAGGAGCCTGAGATGGGAGTGGGGGATCTCCATTTTCCCGGCCCCGAACCCGGGGCCGGCCCGGGGCGGGGCCGCGCTGCCCAGGCAATGCTCGCCTCGGCTATTCCTTTATCCGCGAGTTATCAGTGTGGAGACCAAAGCCACGTGATCTTCAAATCGCCTTTTTGGATAGAAAGTCGAGGACACTCCAGATGGGAAGATATCGAAGGAAGCCATTGACATCTACGGAGTACAACGAATGGGTCGAGGTGATTGGCGTCAGGATGGTTGAACACCACCATCTATGTTTACCGCAAGAAATATCTGCTCCAAGAGCGTTGCGAAGGGCGGATGGTTAATAGCTCGAGTGAGTTGGGCGTTGTGTTCAAGTTTTGCCAACTAATACTAACAAACCTCGAATTTGAAGCAATCGCAGTCCCCCACCGTTGCTCGCCGAGCCCAATCGACATTCACCGCCCTTGAGAACCGTGAATATTGTCAGGATGACGCCCGGCCAGCTCCTCGACTTGGCCAGCAGATCGACTGTCGAGGCGAATTGGCTTTTCGGGCAGTTCCCCAACGCTCTGACAATGGGCCTTCTGCCCAGGACGGACGACTGCGACGGTCTAGGGGGTACCAAAAAGTATCGCCCAACCTCGTCCTCGCCATGCGTCTACATAATCGAGACAGCCCCCTGACCTGGGACCGATGGAAAACCTTCCGCTCTGTTGCCAGCAGCAAAAGCCTTCGACTGCCAATATTAACGACACAGATGCTCATCAAACAAGAAGAGGCACGCGTGAAGACGAGTCTTTCGGAACTTCTGAAAACCAACGACTGGGACAGGCGTATGGAGATGCTTGCACCCAAGGGCGTAACCGAGGAACATATACGCGGATGGGCTTGGATTCTCTCGGGCGACACCCCCGACTCGAGACTGGAGAGATTCTTATCGACAGACCAACATAAGCCCATCTTCCTGCTACTCCTTATCGTGGGATCTCAAGAAACCTTCAAGGAGCGCGGGTCGTTTGTGTCACTTCTGCAATATATCTCCAGGTTCTATTGCACTGCCCCTCCGCAAGAGCGCGCCCCAGGCATGCCGCATGCGTTGAGTATGGCGATGGACCCTCGACTCAACATGACACCGGACAGGTTTACCATGTTGCTGAAACGCCTAGTACATCATTCCTTAAGGCTCTGGCCGGACCTTCTCATGTCGATATCGCGCCTTGTCACAGCTTACATTGTGACAATAGAGACCAGCAGCAGAGCTACGATGAGCCCGAGGAAAAGCGTTGCTGCTCCTCAAGTCGGATACGCTGCGCGCTGTCGGGTCTTCAACGAAGCTCTACGGCTTTTCGGCTACACCGCGGCTTTAAACCCGCTTACAAATATGAACCACAACTGGGAGGCGCAGAAGCTCCTTTTGTCATTCTCAACTGGCCTTGAGCGCCAGCTAGTCCTCGGCGAATCGAGTTACGGGGCTATCCGGAAGACCCTGGTTGGCCTGGAGAAGTCGCACGCAGAGGAGAAGGTTGCTGTGAGATCTAGGAAGACATGGCCGCCTTACAGAGAGGAGTGGGACGGCTTGGACGAGAGAAGGCGACCGGAAGACGACCTGAGCAGAAGCGTCAAAGCAGGTATTTTCGCACGCGAAGCAGGTTACCCCGAAAGGGACTATGACCGCAGCCTGGGTGCGCTGGGCGGTGCCATGCTTGGGCAGTCCCCAACAGTTCAGACAAGGTCAACCCAGCCGAAACTATGGACCGGCAAACACGCCAGTCTAAACATATATACCACATGGGCTGCTCAGGTCAGAGCCACAAGGAACGCCCACGAAGCCTGGAGAATCTTCGAGGCTCCGAGGGGGATCAAGCCGAATTTCCAAGTCTATGCGGAGATGTTTGAGAAACTCTTCGCGCATCCGGTGTCCGATCCTTCATCGGCAGTGCCTGGTAATGCGAAGGAGGTATTCCCTCCCTACGAGGCGAACCTCACTGCCGTCGAGAAGGCGAGACTGCAGCCACCTAGCGTGACGGAGCTGTATGACCATATGTTGCATTCGGGGAATCGACCGGTCGGCAGGTGTCTCGCCTTGCTTATTGCGAACTCCCACACGGAAGACATGGCGACGCAATACCTTCTCGACAGCCCATTTCGATCTTCCGCGTTAGCGTTGCGCGAATCAACACCTAGCGCCGCGTTGCCTGAGGCGATAGGGAGGATCCCGCTCGCCATCTTCAACTCCTACATCTACTTACTATGCAAGCTACACTCCGAGGAATACCTTAAATCCGATTCCCACGATCTCATACACCCAGACTCCCACATTAAACGAGCGATAATGCTCACCTCTACTCGCCTTAGACCAGAAACTCCGGAAGGCAGAACGTACAAGCCACCGTGGCATAACATCATACGCGCCCTAGCCACAACTAGGACCCTCTTCATCAGCCGTGGCTTCGCAAGAAATCACCTTGAGACACTGTCAACGGTCTTGAGGCTCTTTGAGCAAGCAAAGGACCAAACAGGCATGGATGTCGTGCTTCTGGAGCTGCTCAGCTTTTCAGTAGGGAGGACAATGGCCGCGATATTTACCGACAGAAAGCTCCCGAACTTCGAGCTGCGACCTAATGGGTTGTATCAGGTATCCTCGACGGGAGAGCAGTGGTCCGAAGACTCCATAGACAGCTTTCCGGTCCACGCGAAAGATCTCCTTGAAGAGGCGCACTTGGCGCTCGTCGCAGCTTTCAACGAATTCGTCTCGCCTGAACAACAAGAGGACCGAGATGATACAGACGCAAATCTAGACTCAATACCTCGAGCACCGCTCCGGGCAGTCTACATTTACAGGTACATGCGAACTTTAGGGCTGTATGACGATACAGAGGAAATGGTCAGAGTGATGAAGTGGATAATCCGCAGCTGCGAGGAAGACGGGCGGTTCTTGGAAGAAGCCAAGGAGGCCGGGACTAGGGAACACGCCTTCATGATTCGCATGCTCACGTATTTCCGAGGGTTTGCCCAAAGTCGTGTCTCGGAGCAGGACTTACTGTATTTCGAGGAGAGCATCCAGCGGCTGGCCGACGAAAAGGGCATTCCTTGGCTGTGGCCAGAGGCTGTGGATGGGAGGGATGATATCTCCCGTGCGGAGGAAGTTGCAGAACGGTGGTCTAGCGTCCGGGAGAAGGTCAATTGGCAGCCCACAGCTAGGGATAGTGATCGCTTTTGAGAAGACGATAGAGGGCGTTTAGGCGGAGAGGGAAGTAGCGGGCCTAAAGCCGGCTGCTGTTGATATACTTCCTACCTAGTAGTTAGGTAAGGAGTTTTGGGCATACACGGATTATCATTGATATAAATACCCCCTAGCCATACATGCGGCTGCATATACGTCGTATTGGTAGGCATTTATCGATATCTGCTAAGTAGCTGCAGAGCGTTGCAAGTGCCAATCAAGATGGAAGACTCATCCTCGATAAAGCTGCCTCGACCGGATGGCTCGTGCCGGCGACAGCGACCTGCTGCGGCCGGGACAACTCATCCATCACCGGCGAGACAACTGCATGACAGCCGGTTCGCCGAAACTGTAATTGGTATGGCTACTTATATTATATATGTTTGGATTTCGCCTGATACCTCTCTCCTCTGGTAGGCAACCATCTTCCGCTAGCCATCATTTCGCCTTTGTGAACTAGAGTGGTATTCTGTACTGAGGGACTTTTGGTACCTACTGAGCGAAAGATATCAGCAGCGGGCGACGTCGCTCGACCTGATAGGGCGAGATCAAGACGACGAATCGGTCGCACTCTCTCCAGGGTCCCACTCAAGTACGCCGCTGATTGGCCAATTCCTGACCAGCAACTCCCCCCCACATTGCGTTCCCGCGTCCTTCTAAATAATAATATGGGCTCTCAAGAAACGCGCCGCCGGAGCACACACGGACGCGACCAAATATTCAGGGCGCCGACCAGCAGGGCTCGTTGCTTCGAGCGTTGTAGGCGTGCCCTTATTCCTGTTTATTCTTCCCCTCCACCAAGTCCGTACCTGCCATTTTCGCCTTTTTATATTTTTAATGCCGTACTCACCACGGAGCTCACCGTGCTCGATTGGCGCATTACTCCCTCTCAAGATTACATTAGACGGTTTAAACTTACCTCCCCCTTCTCCCATTGGACATCGGCCTCATCGAGGATGTTGGTACCTATGGTCATCTGACATCTAAGGTTTCACGATGGACTGGTTGGAGGACACACCAGATCCGCTCTCCTCCGACTTTGACCTGCCACTCGTCAGGGGCGATATTGAGCCACCGCGTCCCCGATGGACCAAGTTTGGAGACGACAACCAAGCTGAAGGGAGCCAAGATTTCAAGTCCACGTACTCCACCCCGGAGTTCCAGCCAGGTCTGGTCGTCGAGACGAAGGGTCATGCCTTCGATGGCAGACCTAGTGTTTCTGTCAGTGTTTCTGCCAGTGTTTCTTCCTCGGATTCGGCAGATTCGGCCTCGACCAGACCGGCAGCTGCAGTGCCTGTACAGGATGGTTCCGTCGAACCAGGCGAGCTAGCATACGACCCTCCTCGACATACTAAGGGGAAGTGGAATAATCAACTCGCCGTCTGCCTTCCACAATCTAGCCTGAACCACCCTAGGTCACGGATTGATGGATGGCTTCCACCGCTGCAGCCATCCAGGGAGAGTACCGCTCTTGCTGACCTGATGAGATTTGCCAGGTTGCAAGGCAGCTTGTCAGAGGAGGACTTTGTCGAGTTCGAGTTAGACAACTTCTCCGTCTACGTTAGGAACTACACCTATCACGACGAGCTACGACCACTCCAGCACCTGGCAACGAAACACTCTCATGATACCTTCTACTTCGACGGGGTGTTGAAGATTGGTGATGTCATGCACTACGTCCGGGGTGTCCAATTCAAGGAGTTGCCTATTGGAAATTACGGCACGTCCAACGCAACCGTGGAGGACCAGATCTGGATCCGTTCGAGGATGAACGAGTCGAATGAGACCTACTATCGACTGAAGCATCCTTCGGCCGAATATGCCAGGTTCTACACACCATTTTTGTGGCTTGCCGACCTTGCCAAGCACGTCGTGGACTTCTGCTCTTGGATGACAGAAAAGAAGCGCCCGGTGACACTCAGGCACTTTCAGAAGAAGTTCATCGACTGGCTTTTGAAAATCCATAAGAACTCCCCAAGCTTTCGAAAGTGGCATAAGGAACATGGCAGCGACGATTATCGCTCGTCTGTCGTGTCCAACGTGGAATTCATCTGGAAGGAAGTCAACGGCGTGTTGGGGTTGGGCAAAGCAAACTCTCTGCAGATATTTAGAGAGATCAAGCATATCACTCAGTACAAGCCTACCAAGACGCTCTCCAAGAGCGATGATATCCCGCTTACCATCGTAACACCATACGCATATGAGTGTTTCGGCCACATGAAGATCGGAAGGCTGCTTAGGATCCTTCATCCACAGGACGACAAGGACCAAACCCCAGAAGCCCCCTCAAGAGAGACCGAGTCCGTGGACCCTCTCGCTCTATCAGAACAAGAACCTGAGCAGCCTGACGGCCAACCTTTACGCAAGTTGTCATCGACAGACCACAAGGTGATGGTTTCGACTATCAAGCCGGGTGATACAATATCCACTCCCCCGGATGATCAAGGCACGGGTACCAAGTGGAAGAGGGAGGCTGCTAAAGGCTTCGTGGATGATAATCGGTGGTTTGGATTAGTCCAAAAAGTCCATATTAACCGGAAGAATGGCACCAGGTCATTCGACGTCATATGGTTATACCGGCCGGTCGATACACCCTGTTGCAAAATGAAGTATCCGTGGGCCAACGAGTTATTCCTCTCGGACCACTGCACATGCGACGAGGGTAGGGGTGCGCGGTGGGATGAGGACGAGGTGCTCGGAAAGCACACCGTGGATTGGCTCGGCAATCCCAACACCACAGCCGAGTTCTTCGTGCGGCAAACCTACATGGTTGAGCGACGGCGGTGGGTTACACTTGATCCGAAACAAAGGATGTGTAACCACAATACACCCCTGCCGTATACTCGGGGCGACACTGTCCTTGCGTCGTTGGGTGGTACGAAGCTCGCCGAGCCCTATGAAGTCGTTGAGATGTATGAACGACACCACACCCACTTTGCCCGGCTTCGCAAGCTGCTGCGGCGGAAGGTAGTTGAGCCTCAAGCAAAGAACATCCAGCCCAACGAACTTGTCTACACCGAGCGGTTGGTGGTCGCACACGTAGCGAAGATATTGCGGAAGTGTTTGGTCAGGTTCTTCAGCCCGGGCGAGCCTCTACCATGCCCGTACAATAGAGGCGGTGCTGCAAACGTGTTTTTCATCACCCACAAGCTGCAGACTTGCAAAGAGGGCGCTCGGAAGGGGGAGGAAATCTGCGTACCGTTTAAAGGTGAATACCCACCATCGATGCGGCAGGCATTCAACCCGAAGCGCAGGAACCCGAAGTTAAAGGGCCTCGATCTGTTCTGTGGTAGCGGTAACTTCGGGCGGGGTCTCGAGGAAGGGGGTGCAGTGAATATGCACTGGGCCAACGATATCTGGGACAAGGCTGTGCATACCTACATGGCGAATACCCCCGCCAATACGTGCCCATTCCTTGGCTCTGTAGACGACCTCCTACGGGACGCCATTGAGGGGCGCTACTCGAATTCGGTGCCTAGTCCAGGGGAGGTCGATTTCATCTGTGGCGGGAGTCCCTGCCAGGGCTTCTCACTGCTGACTGACGACAAGAAGTGCGATCGCCAAGTCAAAAACCAGTCCCTTGTCGCCTCGTTCGCCTCCTTTGTGGACTTTTACAGGCCGAAATACGGCATCCTCGAGAACGTCCCAGCCATTGTGCAGAGTAACAAAAACCGCAGCGAGGACGTTTTCTCGCAGTTGATCTGCGCCATTGTGGGCATGGGTTATCAAGCCCAGATCATCCTAGGAGACGCATGGTCCTACGGTGCACCGCAGAAGCGTAGCCGCGTCTTCCTATGCTTCGCAGCCCCAGGAAACCGCCTTCCGGAAGCCCCCTTGCCATCACACTCTCATCATCCGGGAGCGACGGCCCGCTCCCTGGGACTGATGTCGAACGGTGAACCCTATGTGCGCCGCTCCTTCGAGCCGACGGCGTTCAAATTCGTTAGCGCTGCCGAGGGTACGGCCGACCTGCCGGAAATCGCCGACGGCAAGCCGGACTGCTGCGTTGGATATCCGGACCATCGACTCCAGGCTGGGGCTACGCCGAGCCTCCACCTACAGTATAGTTTGATCCCGACCCATCCGTACGGGATGAACTTCGCGAGGGCGTGGAACGAGGGCGCTGGCGTCATGACGGCGAGCGAGCGGGAGTTATTCCCCATGCACAAGTGCGGTCGCACGGCCTCGAACTCTAAGGGGTGGGGACGCGTATATCCCGTCGATGTCTTCCCTACCATCACAACCACCTGCGGACCGACAGATTCGCGCACCGGACGCCTGCTCCATTGGAACCAGAATAGGCCAATCTCAATCATGGAGGCTCGCCGAGCGCAGGGGTTTCTAGATCACGAGGTTGTCCTAGGCGCCCCGCCGGAGAAGTGGAAGTTGGTCGGCAACAGCGTCGCCCGTCAGATCGCTCTTGCGCTGGGACTGCATCTGCGCGAGGCTTGGCTAGGCTCCCTATACGACGAACCTACTCTCGCATTGCCAGTAGCCCACCCGTACGAAGCGCCTCTGAACACCGTATCCGAGGAAGCGTGGGGCGTGGCAGAGATGTTTGCCGAGGGATGCAGCGAGATCGGAGACTCCGCGGCTCTATCTTCGGCTTCGTCCATTGTCGAATCTCCCGGTTCCAACGACGAACCCCGCGTGTTCCGCACCTCCGAGTGGACACCCCCGACGAGTGCCTCTGAGACCACCGAGGCGAGACTGCTCAACTCGAATGGCGCGAAGAAACGACCCCTGTCGTATGCGCTGGCGGTGGAACTGCACGCATCCAAGAGGAGACTATATGAAACGCAATATGAAGACAGCCTTCCTGCGGCCGGAACGACGGGACCAGATTAATAGCGTGCATAGACTTGGGCGTCTTTGATTGGCATTTGGCCGGCGAACTCAGTTTAGCGACATTTCGAGGCGTTTGGGGACATACAATGGCGATGATATTTCTGGGACTTGATCAACAGGGGTCTGCGTTGGTTATGAGAGATGGCAGGTATATATTGGGAGGGCCATGAAGTCGCCCGCCCGCATTATTGGACTCAGCTGGCGCCGGAGATAGGCCTACTCAAGGCGGCCCGAATCACATTTTCCATTTCGTGCCCACTGGTGGTCCGCCGTCGGGTCGCCATAGGCCAACAGCCCAGGTCCCGATATTTGCGTGGGTTTACTGGCGAGTGCAGACCGGTGGCCTGGCCTGCAGCTTCTCCTCGAGGGACGCTAGGTCAAGGATACCATATTACTAAAGCTACCCACCTACTCTACCTAAGTGGAAATGCACTAGGTCAATATCTAGGTACTAGATATGAATAATTCGCGACAAAGTCTTAAATCCAGCGATACAGCCAGTTTTCATGCTGGTCAAATCTCTTTGTTAATCGGCCCCTAAAAGGAGTATTTGGAGAGCAGAGGGATGGTGACCAGCGATGAGATCCGAGATAGTGGATCACGTGACAAAGTTGCTAACTTTTGCGCCGCCATTTCAGGGCTATCGCCCTACTCCAGAAGTGACTCCCCCACCCCCGGACCCTTCTTTAAAGATTAGATAGAGACCACCTTACGCCTCCTGAACCCGATTTACCTTTTCTGAACAGTACGACAGCAACCTCACACGCCCATGATGCCTACAGTCATCCACTTCAGGGCTGAGACTAAGCCATTCGAGCGTCGGTCGCCGAGTATGTGACCACTACGCACTGTGACATCCGTCCCGTTATGTCTCTGACAAATAGTGTAGTGTCGCCCGAAACAGCCAAGGCTCTCATTCAAGCTGGCTACCTTGTTCGTGTCGAACGATCTGGCGAACGCATCTATAACGATGATGAGTTTGAAGCCACTGGTGCAGAAATGGTGCCTGCCGGATCATGGCAGAATGCCCCACGAGAAGACATCATCTTAGGTCTCAAGGAGCTGCCCGAGGATGATATCCCTTTACCCCATACCTATATTCACTTCCAACATATCTTCAAGAAACAGCATGGATGGGCCCCTTCACTCTCACGCTTTGCGCGAAGTGGTGGTACGCTATATGATCTTGAGTTTCTGACCGATGAAGCTGGACGACGTGTCGCAGCTTTTGGCTATCGGGCGGGATATGCTGGCGCTGCTCTGGCCCTATTATCCTGGGCCCATCAAGTCTTACACCCAGGAGTCACTCAAGGCCCAGTACCTCTTTTTGACAGTGTCCCGGTTCTGCTTCAACATATCAAAGCTGCGATCGAACCCGCGATTCGTGCCAATGGCGGTCAACCTCCCCGTGCTGTGGTTGTTGGTGCCCTTGGACGATGTGGCAAAGGGGCTGTTGACTTTTTCCTTGAGGCCGGACTTGGCCAAGAAACAATCCTCCAGTGGGACATGGCCGAGACCGCTCGTGGTGGCCCGTTTGCGGAGATCGCTGCCGCCGACGTCTTCGTCAATTGTGTCTATCTCGGCCCTAACCCCACTCCTCCTTTCGTCACCTTCGAATCTCTTTCGGCACCAGGGAGACGTCTACGAGTCATCTGCGACGTAAGCTGTGACCCCAACAGTGAGAACAATCCTATCCCAGTGTATTCTGGCTGGAGCACTTTCGACAAACCTACGGTTCCCGTTTCTAAAGATCTGGATGGACCAGAACTCAGAGTCATTGCCATTGACCACCTTCCAACGTTGATACCCCGAGAGTCCAGCGATGAATACTCTGCTTTGCTGCTACCAAGTTTGTTGTCCTTGGACCGCCGGGAAAACGAGGGCGTTTGGAAGAGGGCGGAGCAAATTTACAAAGATAGGGTAGCGGAGTTGCCATAGTTCCGAGCACACTAGGCAGGCTTTAAAGGTACTTTCCTTTAGCCAGCAAACATGTCACTCTGGCAGTTGCCTGGCGTCCTGCCTTGACGAATACGCTCTCGAGCCGGGAAGTGCCCTCGTGTCACACATGTGAACTCCATTAGCGATTCTAATATTCGGCTCACGCCATAGATTCCCAGGGCCACCATTTATCGGCATTTGCCCCCGCAGCCACGACTGTATCAGGTAGGATCCGTACCTACATAGGCAATCGGACCAACCCCATTATCGGCCCAGTCAATTTTTATGCTGGTCAAATGGTTGTATGGTCCATTCATGGCCAGTCGTAGATGACACCCACCTGAAACCCTAGCTCATGCTCGAAGCTTGGACTCAAGAAGCGACAAGAACCCAAAGGTCCCAAGCGGAGGGACGTGGCGTCAATACGCGTCAGGCATTTGTTAGGCGTGCGCGTATCTGAGGCATGAGAAAAGCGACTTACACGAGCAGGGAGTGCAGTTAAGCTTCATTGGCCCCACTTCCTTGACCCCTGTTCTGCGGCAGTGTTAGTAAATCGGGATGTAGTGATTGGCCATCGTTGCTCAGGAGCTCTAAGTGAGACCCCCGTCAGCAGCCAATGACAAGCCAACTCGCGCTTGTCTCGACCACACTCGGAAACCCGTCAAGCTTCCTCAGCCCTTGTCCAAGACAGACTGGTTGGCGCTTAAGATGTTTGCAAAACCTGGCGTCCTCCGTGGCATTGGATCCCGATGATCAACATGAAGCTGGCCGTTGTCCCTGGATTCATCTTAAATTCCGACGCATTATCCTACCCGCCATGGCTTCATCCCCGACGCGAGGCAAGCAGAAGCACATTGGCTGGGTAAGCTCGATGTGGACGCCATCGCCTGGCAAGTGCCAGGGTTGACGGCCAGAGAATCGTGGCCATTCTTTCGTGTTCATTGTCCTCTGAATCATACAAAGGCGATTGTCACCGTCCACGACACGTCTGGTGAAGCCTCCCATCTCCCACCTCCCAAACGTTCCTTCACTGCCCCCCCTAGCGCGTTCTGTCATGAGTCTTATCTTTTTTTCTGTTACCTGAAAGGGGTTTGCTCCGCTGGCCTTATGAGTCAGTGACGATAATACAGCTTGAGATCATCCCCTGTCATCCTCTAACCCATCTTCATTCATTCACTACTCTCACGGGCAGGCGCGTGAGACCTAATATTGGTTGCTTTTCTCAACCGCCAGCACAATTTCCTTCTTCCTTTAGCATCATACCACAACCCTGCCGCGTTTAGACATGCAGATCTTTAACTTCATTCTACCTCTCCTGTTGATCTCGCTCTCAGAGGCTGGTCCTCTGAAGCGAGACGCGGAGCCGTATGTCTACCCCCCCCAACGCAAATCTTTACCCTCCTCCGACTTGCCTTACTAACTTCAATAGAAAACGTCCTGTCTGGGTCCGTCGGGATTCAGGGTGGCCACAACCAGAAGCGCGGGTCAAGTGGCCGAGGCAGTTTGGCCTTGTCAACACCGGCGTGACGACGACCACTTCCACCACAGCCGACTTGCCACTTACGGATGCTGCGAGCTCTACCAACTCGTTTACAGGTCCATCCGACAGCATCACCTCGAAATTGATACCAACGTCGTCATCGCCACTAGACCAACCTACCTCTACGTCTGGTGCTGCTCCCACCAGTGATGGCGGGTTGGAGCTGTCGGGGTCGTCGTCGAGCGAGGCTAGCCCGCCACAGTCCGAAAGCTTCATAGTCGTGTCATTCGTACCCAACCCGACTCTCCTCGGTTCCTCAATCACGACGTCCATATCTAGCATGCCAAGTATCTCGCTGCTTTCCTCCGAGATCCCCTTCATTACGTCCTCGTCGCAGAGTATCGCGGATCAGGTTAGCTCGACTACTTCAACGACAAGCACTTCTTCTGTCATATTCGATACGTCTTCGTCACAGAGCATCGTGGCTCAGTCTACCTCTTTATCAACCCCCCTAAGTAGCTCAAATTCAATAAGCTCTTCCGCCTCCATCGCTTCGGTGCTGAGTTCAACGGGCAGCTCATTATCCTCCACACACTATCGCGCAACGGGAGCAGTCAACGCCCAAGTGCCTACCGCTATCACATCTCTCCCAACTGCTACGACAACGCTGTCCCCGGCAGACTACCGGGCCAACGTGGATCGGGCGAGAGAACTCAACGTCCTTTACTCTAACCTCACGGAAACTTCTGCTTGCACAGGCGGCCAGGCGGCATGCATCGACCGCAAAGTTGCCAGGTGTCGTCCTGATGGCTCCTACAACATTATATCCTGCCCCACTGGTACCGACTGCTTTGCGATGCCCTTGGAGAACGCTCCGGGTGTTCTCCTCGACTGTGTTGATAGAAGCACAGCTGGCGGCATATTGGGTGCTCTTCTTCCACCTTCTTCAAGCGAGGCCACAGGAGGGGTGGGTGCGGATAGTACAACTTCAGCAGAGGACTTCAGTAGTACAACTACGCTGGTGAAGGACGGCTCAGGTTTCACCTTGACTGTGACGGTGACCGAAACTTCGGGTGCCGCGCAATCGGAGGCCCCTTCCGCGACGGGGGAGGGAGAAAATTCTGGACGGACTACTTCATCTTCGTTGACGGAACCCATAGCCACGACGTCGCGAGCGCTGAAATCAGAGCCTTTGCCGTCAACGTCGGATACCTCCATCTTCATCACAAAGTCGTTCGCTTCCAACTCGGTTGTCCTGGCTACGCTTCCACCCACTACGACAGTAACTGTGGTGGCAACAGCCACCTACACGGTTCCGGCCAGCTGAATAAGCTCCTCTGGGGGGCCTGAGAGATGAGAGAGTTATCGGTCGGTGCCTTTCGACTACGACGTAAACAAAGGCGACAAGCACCACCTAGGGCTTGAAGGAAAATATCGGCGTGGGGGTTTTGAGTGGGGACTGTGTTTGCGGACGATTAAACTTCGTGGAGGGAAGAGATTGTGCAGAGCTTTGGGTATGGATATGCGTATTTGTCCGGTTACAGCTGGAGTCTTGGTGAACCTGGTGTTTGAGGGCGCTTGACCTACAACGGGCTTTTTTTTTTGTTGTTCACTTAAAGCATACTAGGATACATGATACGTTTTGGATATCATATACACATTTAATATTGTTTTCACAAGTGCTCCAAGAGATGATGATCCGGCCTCGCTTGTGACAACTAACTTGGAGTGTGGTCATGGTGGCGCTGTATTAATAGGTCTGTCTAGTTCAGTACGAGGATATTATGCCAAACACACAATTGATGGAGATAAAAGCATTCATATACATATATATATATATATATATATGTATGTATGTATATATATCCCCTACTGGGTTGACGCTCGGCGTGCTAGTTGAAGGCGGACCACATTGGTTCAGCCTACTATCTATCGTCTTCTTCTAAACTTGCTGTTGTATCCAGGCCCACCCTTAGCTCCATTGTTCCTCAGCTTCAGCCGTTTGAAATTCGCGTGGGCCGTTGCCTTGACCTTCCTGGCTGTCCGTTTGACGACGCCTTCGTCCTTCCCCTCAGCCTTTTCTTTCTTCGTCTTTGCCTTTACATTTGCTTTTGCCGTGGCCTTCTTCTTCTCTGCCTTCTTAGCCATTTCCATGGCATCTTCCTCAGAATCCGAGCCATCAAACTCAGAGCCGGATCCAGCATCGAGCGGATCCCTATCTTCTGCAATCTTCGTAGCGTCAAATTGCGTCTCGGGAATCGCTTCCTCATCGGCGTCATCCTCGCTATCATCCGTCGGCCTCCTTGTGCGTGTCGGCTTCATCTTGACCAACCTTGTGGTTCGCTTCTGCCCCTTCTTCTTGAACACGCGCAGTGGTCGCCCACGGTCCATGCCCCCTTCGACGGGGCTGTCGTACGCACCCTCATCGTCGAAACCACCTAGTAGGTTTGTCGCCTGCACCTGACTATCCTCCACCTCAACAGGAGCTGCGGAATTGCCCGGCATGGCACCATCCTCTCCGGCAGTGGGTGGAATGTTTTCTCGCTCCGCTGATGGCCGTCCCTCGACGAGTAGTTTCGGTACAGGAGGCCCACGCCCCTCCTCCTCCTCCATCTCCATCTCCCGCATCACTTCCAGCTCCTCGTCTAGTGCTTCCTCCTCCAGCTTCCTCAAGCCCGCAACGATGCTGCTTAGCCCTCTAGTGAGCGGCTTCCTCGGTAAACGGAGTGGCTGCGGTGGTGACGCAAGGTACTCGCCGTTTTCGTCCAAACTCGGGAGAGGCGGCGCGCCGGCTCGCTTGAGGAACGCCGGTGTCGCGAACTGTAGCCGAGAAGCCGACCCGGGCCCTCGCGGGGTCGTTGCCTCGCGGTTGCCGAGCCCGACGCGGGCTGCAAAGCTGATACCACCACCAGGGCCGAGCTTGGCGTTGCCGTCGTGCCTCTTCAGAGGTGTCGCAAAGCCGTCTAACATCCGTCTCTTGCTACTAGACATTGGTGTGTGCCCGGGCCTCCTGGTGGACTCGGGACTTGAAGGTGCTGTCTGTTTACGGGGCGTCGCCTGCACGGCCGCGGCCGCGTCGCCGTCGCCCGCCATCATGCGGGCCCGGGACGGCGTGTCTGCATCGCTACCCGCGAGTAGGTCGAACAGGCCGAGGACGCGGCCGTCGCGCTGAGGAGTAGGGCCGATCGAGGTCGGCGCTACCGGGCTGAAGAGCCGCCGGCTTAGTGAGGGGGTCACCGCTAACGCGGAGCCGGGGGCGGCGGCATACGACTGGGTCTTGACGGGCGTTTCTGCGGGGCGGGAACGCTTGCTGGGTGTTCGGGCGAGGGCCGGAGCGTCTGTGGACTTGCGCTTCCGGGAATTGGGTTGTACTTTCGACGGTGGAGGGATCTTGCCCGCAAGGATGTCCCGGATCTGGTTGTAGGATTTGTATTTTTGCGCTTTGGGGGTAACGTGTTAGCCCACGGACAGAATGAGGGTTGACGTAGAAAGAAGCAGAGTACTTACCTATTTCTGTGTTCTGCTTGATATCATTGCGAGCGGGCTTCTTGCCTGCATGCTCTTTTGCCCAGGTGTTTTCCCATTGCTTCAAGTCGGCACGCAAAGATTGTGACTGCGTCTCGTACTGGGTTCGTTCTTGTTCGTCCATAATCATATACCATGGAGTGCAAACAACCTTGGAAAACAAACCACCAAAGAAAGTTGTTGGCGTTTTCTTCTGATTTGGTGGAGGAGTCCTCTGTGTACAGAGTTAGTCGTACACTAATAATCCGTAGTGGTGGACGCGTTAACGCGATGTGGTTTTGCAAGGACGCGTTAAGCAGAATAGCCCCACTACGTCACAAAACGGGGAGCATCCACAGTGGGGCCAGGCCGCTAGTTTGCCATTTGTCCTTCAACACCATCACCTTGAACAGCTCTGGTTCGCAACCTTGGAGCGACAACAACAACAACAACAACCGGGTCTGAGCCTTTGGAAACCCCTCAAACCGGCGGTGAGGCAATTTATTGGACACGATGGCAGCCTCTGCGGGTTTCCATGTCCAGTCTATCGAGCCGGATATCCGCCTTGAAGATTACCTTGACGACAAGTTGCAGTCGACCACCGACCTCGACGATCTCGACACATTGCTAGCCAGCGTAGAACACCAGCGGAGCCAACTACAGTCCCAGCTAGAC
>Ga0164242_10002954_pt1 | contig 19472 bp, 17 predicted proteins | sample OricomgcompostMG_FD_108783 | JGI IMG/M metagenome (GOLD analysis project Ga0164242, IMG submission 108783) | Miracle-Growth compost microbial communities from Emeryville, California, USA - Original compost - Miracle growth compost (MG) ... | reverse complement strand
CCTTCCTGCTGCTTGCCGCCCTGGCGGCCGGTTCCGCCCATGCGGCCGAGGATGACGGCGGCGACGCCAAGAAAAAAGCCCCGGAACACAAGCTCACCCAGTCGGAAAGCTGGGTCGAACTGGACGATTTCTACACCACCATCGTGGGCGACCGCCGCGCCGCCGGCATGCTGATGGTGCGGGTGGGTCTCGATATCCCCGACGCCGGGATGCGCGAGAATGCCGAGCACGCCATGCCGGTGCTGCGCGACGCCTATCTGCGCAGCCTGATGGCCTATACCGCCACCAATGTCCGGCTCGACACCCAGCCGGATGTCACCGCGATCGCGGACCGGCTGCAGGCCATCACCGACCGCGCCCTGAAGAAGAAGGGCGCCCGCATCCTGCTGCGCCAGATCGCCCTGCGGGCCAAATAGCGCGCGCCGCCATTGGCTTCGGGCCGGTCCCGACCCTATGGTTAACGCCGGGTCGAAGACGGCAGGGGCGATGATCTGGGCAAGGCCGATGGGCGCAGTGACGGCCCCGCTGGCTTTTCTCGCCTTTGCGGCTTTTCTTATTCTTTTCAATGTCCTGGGCCTGGAATCGGCGTTGGCCGGCTGGCTGGCGGCGCACTATGCCGCCGCCGCGCCCGGCCATCCCGTGCCCCATCCCCTGCCCCTGCGCCTGGCGGAAACGGCTTGGCTGCTGCTGCTGGGAGGGGCCGCGATCCGGCTGCTGCGTCTGGGCATGCTCTGGGCCGGGCTGGCCGTGGCCGCCGGCATCGGGCTGACGGCCTGGACCGGCTGGGCCCTGTTCCTGCGCTTTTCCCGGCTGTTCGACGCCGCTTCGGTGATCCTGGCGCTGGCCTTGCTGGGCGTGGTGATGACGGCCACCTGGGCGCTGTCGCTATGGCTGGCGCGGTTGAGCCTGCGGCTGGCCTTCGCCGATTCCCTGCCGCGCGCCAGCATCGAGCGCATCGCCCGCGCGCCCTCGCTGCTGAAAGCCGATGGCGAGGTGCGCGACTGCACCTATCTGGTTTGCGGCGTGCGCGGCCTGGCGGGACTGGGCGCGGCGTTCCACGACGATCCCGCCGCATTTACCCGGCTGATGCAGCACCTGCTCTCGCCGCTGATGGACCAGGCGCTGGCCCATGGCGGCACCATCGACCGGCTCACCGCCGACGGCTTCGCCGCTTTCTGGAACGCGCCGCTGGACGATCCCGCCCATGCCACCCATGCCTGCGAGGCGGCCAGCGGCATGGCGGCGATGGCGGCGCGGGTGAACGAGGCGCTGGCGGGCCAGGTCCGCGCCGACGGTTCCGCGCTGCCGGCGCTGGAAATCGGCGTCGGCCTCGCCACCGGGCCGGTGATCGCGGGCGCCTTTGGCGGCCAGGGGCGCATGGGCTACAGCGTCAATGGCGAAGCGGTGACGCTGGCGACGCGCATCCAGGCGCTGTCGCATCAATATGGTCCCGCGGTGATCGTCTCGCATGCCACGCGCGAGGCCGCCGAACGCAGCTTCGCCTTCCTGGAAGTCGATACCGTGGCGGCGGGCGCGGGCGAGCCGCCGGTGGCGTTGCATGCCATCCTGGGCAATCCGGTGCTGAAAGCCTCGCCCAAATTCCGGGCGCTGGCGACGTTCCACGACCATATTTTCCAGGCGGTGCGCAAACAGCAATGGCGCCAGGCGCGCGCCCTGATCGAACAGTGCCGCAAGCTGTCGGGCGCCAGCCCCAAGCTTTATGATCTGCATCTGGGCCGCATCGGCTATTTCGAGCGCAACCCGCCCGGCGAAAACTGGGACGGCGCGTTCCGGCCGATTTTGAAATAGCGCATGGCCACCCCAGGTAGCCATGACAATTAGGGCATTTCCGCCTCGCCATAATGCGCCGCGGCGGCGCCGGTGATGGCGGCCCACATCTGATCGCCCCAGGAGAAATGCCACCATTCATCGGGATGGCCGGCAAAGCCTTCCTCCACCATCAGCCAATGCAGCAGGCGGCGGTTGGCCTGGGCTTCCTGGTCGGAGAAGGAGAAATTCTCCGGCGAGAGATTTTCAAAGCGGTCACGGTGCGCCAGCGCCGTGACGTCATCGAACAACGAACCCATCCAGAGCGTATCGCCGGTCTTCCAGCGTCCCCCTTCTTTCCAGCGCACTGTGAGATCGACGGCGCCGCCGGTGGCGTGGGGCGCGGGTGAATTCTCGTCCTGGCTGGGCGCGGCCCAATAGCGTTCGACCGCGTCGGTTAATTCCTGGCCGCTCAGTCCGGGATGGCGGCGCTTCAGTTCGTTCGGCATCCAGACATCATGGAAGAAAGCCTGCACGGCGCGCGGCCGCCAGGCATCGAACAGAAAAAGCGCCAGCCCCGCTTCTGCCGCGCGCGCGTTCACCCGCGCCAGCTTCTCGGCCACCGAACGGCGCAGCAGCAGCTTTTCGGTCGCCCCGTCCACCGCCAGCCAATAGGGCGGATTGTTGGGCGTGGCGTAGAAATTGCTGCCCTGAAGACCGAAATCCCGCGCCTCGGCCATCGCTTCGCCGAACAAAGCGTTGTCGCGGCGAATGGGCACGCGCTGGCGGCAGCCGATGCGGGCGGCCCGCGCCGCGGCCTGGCCGCCAATGGGGCGGCGCCGCAATTCGTCCAGTGCACCGAAGAGTGTCATCGGGTTACACTAAGCGCATGTCCCCACCTCCCGACAAACCCAAAAACGGCACCTGGACCGATGGCGGCCCGTCCGGCGGCGAGCCCCAGGACAAATCCTTCGCCTATCGCCAGTCGCGCAAGGCCTTCATCGCCGCCTGCGAAAAGGCGGGCGCCGATGTCATCGGCCGGGTGCATCCGGCGCGGGGGCCGGACGGGCTGCCGCTGTTTCTGGATGCGGCCGCTTTCGGGCCGCGCCTGGCCCAATCCGGCGTGCTGGTGGTGGCCTATGGCGCGCCGGGCGCGGCGGTGCTGCAGGCGCTGCTGGCGGCGGGCACGCCCGGCCGCGTGCCGGCGGGCGCGCGCCTGGTGCTGGTGCATGGCGCCGATCCGGCGGCTTTTGCCTGGAACGGCGGCAGTCACAGCGATCCGGCCTGGGAAGCGGCCATGCTGAACGCGATCCTGCTGGAGGATTTGCGGCAGGCGAAAAGACTGGCGGTTGTGGGCCTGGGCGGCACGCCGCGGATCGCGACGGCGGCGGATGTTGCGCTGACCGGCGCCAGCATCACACCTGGCGGCACCGCCAAGGCGGCGGTGGAAGCGGTCATCGCCACCGCCTGAGCGTTGCCCCGCTTGTCTGGATCGGCGAACCGGCGGAAACTCGGCATGGATCACGCCCCGGGGTTTGTCATGTATCGCCTCTCTGCCATCGCCCTTCTCGCCATTGTCGCCGCCGGCGCGGCGGCATCGGCCGCCCCGGACCGGCATACCGCGCGCAAGGCCTGCTCCAACCGCTGGTCTTCCATGTCGGGCTCCGAGCGCGGCGACACCCGGCGCCAGGATTTCATCGCCAAATGCCTGAAGAACGCCCCCGCCGGGCCCGCCATGACCCCGGACGCGGCCGGCTCCAAGGCCAAGCCGGCGCCAACGCCGCAAAGCGGCGCCGGACAGCCTTGACCGCCGGACGGACGGGAAACCGATCCCGCCTTTGCAAGGTGGGCCGTTTTCTTTATAGCCTCGGATCACGCACCCGTAGCTCAGCTGGATAGAGCGCTGCCCTCCGAAGGCTCACGTCCAACGCGAGAGTGACGGAATCATACAATGTTTTCGGCTAGTTAGAAAGGTCGTAGAAAGGACGAATAAAAAAACTCACCAGAAACTCACCGCGATCGGACAGCCGATTTTGAACGCGGATTGACCTTCATCGGCACAACACATACGGCTTCATGCCATCCGCACCCGTAGCTCAGCTGGATAGAGCGCCGCCCTCCGAAGGCGGAGGCCACAGGTTCGAATCCTGTCGGGTGCGCCAAAAACATAAATAAAATCAATTAGTTATAAGGGGCGTAGCGATCCCATTCGCGGTCTCGCCAACCTCAAAACTCACCAACCTCGGCAGTGACGCCTCGCAAGTCCTTCGGATTTCGGATAAAAATGCCCGGCGCAAACTCACCAGCGGCCGCGAAATGGATTCGGGGCAATCGGACACTGCGTATCGCCCCGCAGGCCGATCGTGATGCGGGCAAGCCCGCCACATTCTGGTTTCTGATCGAAGATTTGGCCCTTGCACCAAGCCGAACGCGATGAAGGTGGGCGCCAGAAGAAGGCCAGGTTGGGGGAAGCCTCCCCCTGAGCGGGAGTCCTTGGGTCTCCCGCTACCCCCTCTGCGGGGCACCCCGCAACGCCCCGAGAGTGAGAGTCCGCCCGGTCGGCCGTGACGGGTTTACGAGGCAGAGGGAGCGGCCCCTGTCGGCCCGTCGCGGAGACACGCGATGGCGCTTTCCACCGCCGCGGCCCGCACCGGCTATGATCCGGCGGGCCTCATCACCCTTGGCCAGACACCAGACCGCGAGCGGGTCCGACTGCGCGTGCTCAGCCTGGGCGCCGGCGTCCAGTCGACCACGCTGGCGCTGATGGCCGCCCACGGCGAGATCGGCTCGATGCCCGATTGCGCCATCTTCGCCGACACCGGCTGGGAGCCGCGCGCCGTGCGCGAGCATCTCGCCTGGCTCATATCCCCGAACGTGCTGCCCTTCCCGGTGCATATCGTCTCGGCCGGCGACATTCGCGCCGATCTGCTGCGAGCTGGAAGCGGCGCGCGCTGGGCTTCGATTCCCGCTTTCACGCGCACCGTGAACCGCGGCCGCATCGAGGTCGGCATGATCCGGCGCCAATGCACCAAGGACTACAAGATCATCCCCATTCGCCGGAAGGTGCGCGAGCTGGTCGGCCTGACCCGCCGCCGCTCCCCCGATCACGCCATCGTCGAGCAATGGATCGGCATTTCGGCCGACGAGCTGATGCGGATGAAGCCCTCCTTCGAGGCGTGGCAGGTCAATCGCTGGCCGCTCGTCGAGCAGCGCATGGCGCGGCGCGACTGCCTGCGCTGGCTCGAACGGCACGACTATCCGATCCCGCCCAAGAGCGCCTGCGTCGGCTGCCCCTTCCATTCCGACATGCGCTGGCGCGAGATCCGCGACAGCGATCCCGAAGCCTGGGCCGAGGCAGTCGAGGTCGATCATGCGATCCGCACCGGCCTTCGCGGTATCCGCGGTGACGTCTATTTGCACCGTTCGGCCGTGCCGCTCGACGAGGCCGACCTCAGCACGCCCGCCGATCGCGGCCAGCTCGATCTCTGGGGTAACGAATGCGAGGGCATGTGCGGGGTCTAGCGGCGTGCGCGGCGGCGGCGGCCATGAGAGTGAGAGGAGGGCCTTGGGTTTCGTGACGGGCTGGATAGCCGAGAGAGTGTCTCGCGGCGGCCCGTCATGGAGTAACCGACATGGCAAAAGCTACCCCCAAGATCACCCTCAGCGCGTCGCGGGACATTCCCTTCGACAAGCTGTTTCTCTCCGATTCCAATGTTCGCCGCGTGAAGAACGGCGTGACAATCGAAGACCTCGCCGACGACATCGAGCGGCGCGGCCTGTTGCACGGCCTCAACGTCCGGCCCGAGGTTGACGACGAGGGCAACGAGACCGGCCGGTTCGGCATCCCCGCCGGCGGCCGCCGCTACTCTGCGCTGGCGATCCTCGTGAAGCGTAAGCGCATGGACAAGACCTGCCCTGTCCCCTGCATCGTCAAGTCGGCCAGCGATCCGATCCTGGCCGAGGAAGATTCGCTCGCCGAGAACAGTCTGCGCGAACCGCTTCATCCGCTCGACGAGTTCCGCGGCATGAAGCTCCTTCACGACAAGGGCGAGCGCGAGCAGGCCATCGCCGCGCACTTCCGCGTTACCCCAGCCGTCGTCACGCAGCGCCTGCGGCTGGCGTCGGTCTCGCCCAAGCTGCATGAGGTCTATGCCGCCGGCGACATGACGCTCGATCAGCTCATGGCGTTCACGGTCAGCGAGGATCATGCGCGCCAGGAGCAGCTCTGGAAGCAGCTCGACCACAGCAGCAACAGGTCGCCGACGTTCATTCGCGAAAAGCTGACCGAGGACATGGTGCCCGTTTCGGACAGGCGCGTGCTGTTCGTCGGCCTCCCGGCCTATCTCGCGGCCGGCGGCACCGTGCCGACGCGCGACCTGTTCGAGCCCGATGACGGCGGCTGGCTGTCCGATCCCGCTTTGCTCGACGGCCTGGTGGCCGAAAAGCTCGATGTCGAAGCCGCAGCGATCAAGGCCGAAGGCTGGAAGTGGGTCGCGGCGCTGATCGACCTGCCCTATGGATACGACGACGACTACCGGGAAATCGACGCGACCCGGGAGCCGCCGACCGAGGCGGACGAAACCCGGATCGCCGAGCTTCGCGCCGAAGCTGACGCGCTGGAGGAGCAGTGGGCGGGCAGCGGCGATGTCCCGCCCGAGGTCGAGGCCCGCGTCACCGCCATCGACGTCGAGCTGGCCACGCTGTCGCGCGGGCGGTTCACCTACGATCCGCAGGAGCAGGCGCGCGCCGGCGTGTTCATCGGTCTCGAAACCGACGGCACGCTCTATATCGACCGCGGCTGGGTCCGGCCGGAGGACGAACCCGAGGAGGAACCCGACGAGACGGGCGACGACGAAGCCTTGGCCGGAACGTCCAGCGACGAACCGGCTGGCGACGACGCGCATCCCGTGCCGGCGAACCCGGATGATGCGCCGGTTCCCGGTCCTTCTGTCGAAAGCGGCGACGACGATGATGACGTCATCAAGCCCCTGCCGGATCGGCTGGTGGCCGAGCTGACCGCTTCCCGGACGGTCGCCCTGCAGGACGCCTTCGCGCAGAATCCCTCGGTGGCCTTCGCCGCTGTGCTGCACGCGATGGTGCTCACCACCTTCTATCAGGTGCGCACGGAGACCTGCCTGGAGCTGTCGGTTAACCGCGTCTATTTCCCGTTCCAGGCGCCCGGCCTGAGGGAAAGCGCGGCGGTCAAGGCGATGGAGGAACGCCACGCGGGCTGGAAGGCGCGGCTGCCCAGGTCCGACAAGGACGCCTGGGACGCGATCCAGCAGCTCGACGGTGCCGATCAAGCCGCCCTGTTCGCGCATTGCGCCGCCTATGCGGTGAATGCGCAATGGGAGCCGGTGCCCAAGCATGGCGGTGGCCGCGTCTCGGCGCATGGCGTCGCGCGGCGGGTCGAGCACGCCAATGTGCTGGCGCGCGCGGTCGGGTTCGACATGGTGGCGGCCGGTTGGCGGCCCACGGTCGAAAATTATCTCGGCCGCGTCACCAAGCCGCGCATCCTCGAAGCCGTGGCGGAAGGCACGGAGCCGCAGAAGGCCGGCCTGATCGACCATCTGAAGAAGGGCGACATGGCGCGCGAGGCCGAACGGCTGCTGGCCGATTCCGGCTGGCTCCCTGAGCCGCTGCGGATGCCGGCCCCCGAACCCGCCCTGTCGATCGCCGACACGCCGGCTGACGGCGGGGATGCGGAGGCGCTTCCGGCGTTCCTGGGCGACGAGGGCGAGAACGAGCAGGACTCGGCCTACGCCATCGCGGCGGAATAGCCGCACACGGGCGGGGCGGTTTCGGCCGCTCCGCCCATTTCTTCACATCACCTCGATGGCCCGGCCGAGCGCCGGGCCTTTTTGCGTGGCCGCCGGGCCACTTCCGACCTGGCGGCTTCCACCTTCAGCATAGGAGAATCACCATGAAGATCGACGACATCGCGCTGGCCGACGCCGACGCGCTCGCGCCCGTTCTGCTCGCCGCCATCCAGCGTCTCGGACAGCTCGGCCGCTCGGGGGCCGTCGCGCTGGCGCGGCAGGTCGAAGACGGCGATGCCGATTTCGACGAGGCCGCCTCCTGGATCGCCGACATCGCAGCCGGGACGCTCGCCGACTGAGCCGCGCGCCGCCGGTCCCGTCACGGGGCCGGCGGCCAGAGCGCGAGGGCGGGCCGGGGCCGGGTGAGCCGGGCGGATTGAGAGAGAGCGCCGGACGGCTCGATCCTTTCCCCGCTCTCCACGGAGACCCATAATGTCCGACCTGATTTCCAATCCGGCCCAAGCCGCCGTTTCGGCTGTGCTCGATGGCCACGCGGTCATCGCCACCGCGCCGCTCGGAACTCTGCTGCGCTTTTCCGACGGGGAACCGCGACCGCCCGAACGCTTCCGGCGCAAGCTGTCCGCCTGGAAGAACCGCAACGGCACAGGCCGTCTGGTCGAGAAGTCGGCCGCTTGCACGCTCGGCGACCGGCCATTTCCCGCCACGTTCACGCTGCACCTCGCCAACTACGGCTCGAACGGCACGATCGTCATGGTCGTGAATCGGGGTTTCCAGGCCACGACCGATCTTCGCTTCGAGGTTCTCGAACGTCCCGCATCCGGCATGGTCCGCGTGCTCTCGCGGCGTGGCGGCCGGGTCGAGCTGCATCGCCTCACATCCGACATGGCCGAGGCCGAGGCATGGATGGCGAAGAACCGCTACTGCGATCCCATCGCCGAGATCGTCGGTGAAGATGAATCCGGTGCCGCCGCGCTCGGGAGGGTGGCATGAACGCCGCCGCTCCCACGCAGGCCATCTATGGCCGCACCGCCGATGGCGACCTGGCGGCGCTGGTCGGCGACAATGCCTATCTCGCCCTTCCGGTCGCGGATGGTCTTCGCCTCTGGAGCGGTTGGCGGATCGACCGTCCAATCGCCGAGTGGCGGCGGGCCGACTTCTCCGGCTTCGGCGACGCCATCGCCGACGAAGCGGCGTTTCGGGTTCTCGTCGCGGAGCAGGTCGAGCATCGGCGCGAGATGATCGCGCTCGATCGGCAGCACCGAGCGTCCGACCGCTGGAGCCCCTGGGGCGCGTCGCAGGGCGGCTCGGTCTATGCCGAGGGCGTCGTCTTCCATGTCACCGCGAGCCACGGCGGCTTCAATCTCGATGACGCCCACAATGCGGCCATGCCCGCCGCGCTGCGCATCGAAAGCGGCTGGTATGAGGAGGACTGCGATTGGGCGATGGTTGCGTTCGGCTTTCCCGAGCTGTTCACTGCCTACGAACGCCGCATAGCCGAGAAAACCCTGCGCGATACCTATCCCGAACGCTGGGAAGCCGTCCACGGTCGGCCCCTCGCGCCGGGCGAATCCTTCACCAAGGATCGCCGTCTGTTCGAGGAAGCCCATGCTCAGGACTGGATTGTCATATCCGCAAGCATGTCGGGGACCACGCCGGGATTGGTGCAATGCGTCGCGGCGCTCGGCGGAAAGCGTGACCGGCGACCCTATCGCGGGTTTCTCGTCCCTAAGACGGAATATCGCGCCGGGCCGCATGGCTTCGTGATCGACGAGGCCCGGCACGAAACCTGGGAGCTGCCGACCGCTCCCGACGCCTGAATCCTGTCTAGCCCGTCCCTGCGCCTCGGCCGGGGACGGGCTTCTTTTTTGTTCGACCGCTGGAGATCGCTTCTCCCCGGCGCGCGGCAACCGGCACGCCGCAAGCGTCGGGCCGAACTGCGGACCAGGAGAGTGAGAGGTGGGCCGGAAACGGGCGGGTCGGCCGGATCGAGAGAGAGCGTCCGGCGGCCCATTCCCTCCCGGCTCTCCAGGACATCCACCATGACCCTTGCTGCACCCGCTGCCCGTCCGGCCACGCCATATCCCATCGCGCCCGGTTTCGCTGCGACCGCGCGATCCATCCTTGCCGCCGCCGCGCTCATCCTGCCCGATCTCGAACGGGGCCGCGCGATCGACGCGCGCGCCCTGCGCTGTGCGATGGAAACCGCGTTCGGCGGCTCCGACGCCGATGGCGCCTGGGACTGGAAAGCTGCCTACGACGCCTGCGAGGCGGCACAGGTTCTGTTCCTGCGCAAATACGGCGGCACGATCCTCCGCAAATCCGGGTCCACGGTCGCCGCGCTGGCGATGATCGAGAAGGTGGCAGCGCTGCTTCCCACCCATACACGCCGTTCCGAGACGTCGCAGGCGTTCCAGCAATTCTCGACCCCGGCCGGGCTCGGCTTCGTCGCCACCATTGCAGCCGCGATCCGGCCGGGCGACCTGGTGCTCGAACCCTCCGCCGGGACCGGGTTGCTCGCGGTCCAGGCCGAGACGCGCGGCGCAGGGCTGGTTCTCAACGAACTGGCCGAGATCCGCGCCGAGATGCTCGCCGGCCTGTTCGGCGAATGCCCCGTCACACGCCACGATGCCGCGCATATCCATGATTATCTGCGCGCCGACATTGTGCCGAGCGTGGTAGTGATGAACCCGCCATTTTCGGCCGTCGCCCATGTCGACCGCACGATGAAGGATGCGGCGCTTCGTCATATCGGCTCGGCGCTGGCCCGGCTCGCCGAAGGTGGCCGCCTGGTCGCGATCACCGGGTCGAGCTGCGCCCCCGACAATCCCGCCTGGGCCGACAGCTTCGCGCAGCTTCAGGAGCGTGGCCGCGTCCTGTTCTCGGCGGCGATCGACGGCCGGGTCTATGCCAAGCACGGCACGACCATCGACACGCGCCTCACTGTTATCGAGCGCGTTCCCGCCAGCGATCCGCGCCACTTCCCGGCCTCGCCCGGCGTCGCGCCCGACACCGCGACCCTGCTCGGCTGGGTTCAGGACCATGTGCCGCCACGCGGCTCCGGCCCCGACACACCGCCGCCCGCCATGCCGGTGGCCGTGCCCGTCGCCATGCGGGCGATGTCGGCGAAGCCCGCCGCCCGCCGCCAGGCCAGGCCCGCACCGCGCGCGCCCATCGTGCTGCCCGAGGCGGCGGAGCTTGCCTATGACTCGATCGACTGGACGCCGGCCGAGGCGGGCCGCCTGACCGACGCGATCTACGAGCCCTATGCGCTCCAGTCGCTGCGCATCGACGGCGCGAAGCCGCATCCGACCCCGCTGGTCCAGTCGGCGGCGATGGCCTCGGTCCCGCCGCCCAAGCCGAGTTATCGGCCCATGCTGCCCGCCAACCTTGTCGCCGACAGCATCCTGTCGGACGCCCAACTCGAATCCGTGATCCTCGCGGGCGAGGCGCATAGCGGCCATCTCGCCGGGGCGTGGACGGTCGATGATAGCTGGGATGTCGTCACTGCCGCGCCCGACGATGCGGAGAAGGCCGTGCGCTTCCGCCGGGGCTGGTTCCTCGGCGACGGCACCGGCGCGGGCAAGGGCCGCCAGGTCGCGGGCATCATCCTCGACAACTGGCTGAAAGGCCGCCGCCGCGCGGTCTGGGTCAGCCGGTCCGAAACCCTGCACCAGGACGCCATGCGCGATTGGGAGGCGCTCGGCCAGGAGCGCCTGTTGGTGACGCCGCTCTCGCGCTTCCGGCAGGGCACGGCGATCGCGCTGGACGAGGGCGTCCTGTTCGCCACCTACGCCACCCTGCGCTCGCAGGAGCGCGGCGAGAAGGCGAGCCGCGTGCAGCAGATCGTCGACTGGCTCGGCGCCGACTTCGACGGCGTGATCGTGTTCGACGAGGCGCACGCGATGGCGAATGCGGCCGGCAGCACCAGCGAGCGCGGCGAGCAGGCGCCCTCGCAACAGGGCCGCGCGGGGCTTCGGCTCCAGCACGCGCTTCCGCAAGCCCGCGTCGTCTATGTGTCCGCCACCGGCGCGACCACCGTGCAGAACCTCGCCTATGCCCAGCGGCTCGGCCTGTGGGGCGGCGAGGATTTCCCGTTTGCAACGCGCGCTGAGTTCATCACGGCGATCGAGGACGGCGGGGTCGCGGCAATGGAGGTGCTGGCGCGCGACCTGAAGGCGCTTGGCCTCTACTCGGCGCGCGCGCTGTCCTTCGATGGCGTGGAATATGAGATGCTCGAACATGCGCTGACGCCCGCGCAGATCGACATCTACGACGCCTATGCCGGCGCCTTCCAGATCATTCACAACAATCTGGACGCGGCGATGCAGGCCGCGAACATCACCAGCACGACCGGCACGCTCAACGGCCAGGCGAAGGCGGCTGCGCGCAGCGCCTTCGAGTCCGCCAAGCAGCGGTTCTTCAATCACCTCATCACCGCGATGCAGACGCCATCGCTGATCGCCAGCATCGCGCGCGACCTGGAAGCCGGGCACAGCGCCGTCGTCCAGATCGTCTCGACCGGTGAGGCGTTGCAGGAACGGCGGCTGGCCGACATCCCGACCGAGGAATGGGATGACGTGCGCGTGGACGTGACGCCCCGCGAATACGTCCTGTCCTACCTCGAACACAGCTTCCCAGTGCAGCTCTACGAGCCGTTCACGGACAGCGAGGGCAACCTGTCCTCCCGGCCTGTCACGGACGCCGACGGCAACCCCGTCGAGTCCCGCGAAGCCGCCGAGCGGCGCGCCCGGCTGATCGAGCGGCTGGCGTCGCTCACGCCGGTCCCGGCCGCGCTCGACCAGATCATCCACCATTTCGGGACCGATATGGTCGCCGAGGTGACGGGACGCTCACGCCGGATCGTCAAGCGGCGCGGCTCAGACGGTATCGACCGCTTTGTCGTCGAGAGCCGGCCGGGTTCGGCCAATGTCGGCGAGACCGACGCGTTCCAGAGCGACGCCAAGCGCATCTTGATCTTCTCCGACGCGGGCGGGACCGGCCGCAGCTATCACGCCGACCTCGGGGCGCGGAACCAGCGGCTGCGGGTCCATTATCTGCTGGAGGCGGGCTGGAAAGCCGACAACGCCATCCAGGGCTTCGGCCGCACCAACCGCACCAATCAGAAGCAGCCGCCGCTGTTTCGGCCGGTGACGACCGACGTGAAGGCGCAGAAGCGGTTCATCTCGACCATCGCGCGCCGGCTCGACACGCTGGGCGCGATCACGCGCGGCCAGCGCCAGGCCGGCGGCCAGGGGCTGTTCCGGCCGGAGGACAATCTGGAATCGCAATATGCGCGCGACGCCCTGCGCCAGCTCTATCGGCTGCTTTTTGCGGGCAAGGTCGAAGGCTGCTCGCTGCTCGCCTTCGAGGAGGCGACCGGTCTCAGCCTACGCGACGACACCGGCCTCAAGGACGAGCTGCCGCCGATCACCACCTTCCTCAATCGTATGCTGGCGCTCACCATCGCCCTCCAGAACACGCTGTTCACCGCGTTCGAGGATTTGCTGACCGCGCGCATCGAGGGGGCCATCGCCTCGGGAACCTACGAGCTGGGCCTGGAAACACTTCAGGCCGAGAGCTTCACGATCGTCGACCGCAGCATCATCTATACTCATCCGGGCACCACGGCGGAGACGAGGTTGCTGACGATCGAACGCAAGGACCGCAATCGGCCGATCACGCTGGACGACGCGCTCGACCGGCTTTCGGAGCCACGCGCGGTCCTGATGGTCAACGCGCAGTCGGGCCGCGCGGCGGTGCAGATACCGACGCGCGGGCTGCTGCTCGACGATGGCAGCATCGAGCGGCGCGTGCGGCTGGTCCGGCCGATGGAATCGACGCCGATGCCGTTGGAGGCGATGGCGCAGACGCAATGGCGCGAGGCCAGCCGCGCCGACTTCGCCCGCGCCTGGGAAGCCGAGCTGGCCGAGGTGCCGGAGTTCGCCACCAGCACCATGCACATCGTCACCGGCTTGTTGCTGCCGATCTGGAAGCGCCTGCCGAACGAGTCCACCCGCGTCTATCGCCTCCAGACCGATGGGGGTGAGCGGATCATCGGCCGCCGGGTCTCGCCGGCCTGGGTGGCGACGGCGACCGCCAACGACGACGGCCCGCGTCTCGATCCGCAGGCGGCCTTCGCCGCGCTGATGGACGGGCGCACCGTGCTCGACCTGGCCGAAGGTCTCCAGCTTCGCCGGGTGCGCGTGATGAACGCCTACCGCATCGAGCTGACCGGCTTCACCGACGCCATGCGCGAGCGGCTGACCGCCTACGGCCTGTTCCACGAGATCATCTCGTGGTCGCTACGCATGTTCGTTCCCGTCGACGCGGGCGGCGTCGCGGTGCTGGAGCGGCTGATGAAGCGTTGGCCGCTCCAACGCATCGCCGATCGGGCGGCCGCGTGATGGGCCGGCTGTCGGACCAGGCAGGCGAGTTGGCGCACCGTCTCGGCGATCGGGCCGAGGCGGTGTGCCGCCGCTACCTGTCGAAAGGATGCCGCGAAGGCCGCTACTGGATGGTTGGCGACGCGCACAATACGCCGGGGCGCAGCCTCTATGTGCGGCTTACCGGCTCGGAGGGCGGCCGCGGTGCGGCCGGCAAATGGACCGATGCGGCGACCGGCGATCATGGCGACCTGCTCGACATCATTGCGCTGGTCTGCGGCCATATGCAGCTCGGCGACACGCTGGACGAGGCCCGGCGCTTCCTCAGCCTGCCCGACCCCGAGCCTTGCCCCGAGGGTCCGCGCCGCCGGGGCGAACCGAAGGCGCCGACCGGCTCGCCGGAATCGGCGCGGCGCTTGTTCGCCGCGTCCCGGCCTGTCCGGGGATCGCTTGTTCAGGCGCATTTGCGCGCGCGGGGGATCACCGATCTGCGGGCCGACGATCCGCTGCGCTTCCATCCGCGCTGCTACTACACCCCGTCGCGGAAGGATTTGCCGGGGACACGTCGCGCATGGCCCGCGATGATCGCCGCCGTCACCGATTTGGACGATACGATCACCGGCGTTCACCGCACCTATCTGGCCTCTGGGCTCGACCCGGCCGCACCGACGAAGGCACAGGTGGCCACGCCTCGGCGCGCGATGGGTTTCCTGCTCGGGAACGGCGTCCGCTTTGGCGGGGCGGATGCGGTGATGGCAGCGGGCGAAGGCGTCGAGACCATCTTGTCGCTGCGTCAGGTCGTGCCCGCTGTGCCCATGATCGCCGCTCTGTCCTCGGCCCACCTCAGCGCCATCCTGTTCCCGCCCGCACTTCGGCGCCTCTATGTCGCCCGCGACGACGATCCTGCCGGCGATGCGGCGTTGGCGACGTTGACCGAGCGGGCGGCGGCGGCCGGGATCGAAGTCGTGCCGCTTTCGCCCATACTCGGCGATTTCAACGACGATCTGCGCCTGGTCGGGCCTGAGCGGATGTGCGCGTCGCTCGCCGTGCAGCTTGTCCCCGAGGATGCCAACCGTTTCCTGGCCATCTCCGGCTGAAGGCCGGAAGGAGGGCGGAGGGCGTCGGTTCGGGATTCGGGGAAGACCCGGCCTGTCGGCCCGTGATGACGGTTCGATCATCGCAAGAGGACCGCGCCATAGCGGCCTTCTTGAGAGGCGTTCGGGACGACAGCCGCCCCGGCCCGGCAACGGCGGTCTGCGACTAATTTCCGCCGCGGCCGCGAGCGGCCGCTTTGCATCGCGAGACAAATTAGTCGTCGCCCTGCCGTCCGGCGCTTCGCTTGGCCCCCACCCGCGCCAGAGGCGCGCGATGGCGGTGCAAGCCCGGTTCGCCCGCCGTCTTTCGACGCCTGCGAAGGCCGCGATGGTCGCGGTCAGCCGATGAAAGGCGTCACCATGACAACCGACAATCCGCTCCCCGAACATGAACCCGAACACGAGGCATCCGCCACCGCCCACTTGCTTCAGGAGATGGCCCTATACGGATACCGGCCCTTCGACGACGAGCCCGACGACCGACCGCTTCCCGACGACCGCCAGGCCGAAGGCGCAATCACCGACATCTTCGATGCGATGATCTCGTGCCTGATCGACACCCGCCTCGAACCCGACCTCGAAGACCTGCTCTGGAACATCACCAACGTCTTCCACCGTGCCGGCGAACGGATCGAGCGCGACCTGGACAGCAACGAGGTCGCCCAGAAGCGCAGCCAGCAGGAACAGGACGGCTCGGAGGTGAAGTCGGTCGAGCTGGAGCGGCTTCTGCGCGAAGGCGCGACCATGATCGAGCGCCGCAACGCGATGGAGTTCTTCCGCGACACCTGCGCCGACCAGTTCCGCACCCATTTCCTGAAAGCCTGGACGCCGCGCTCCGGCTCGAAGGTGAACCACAGGGCGCTGACCTCGGCGGTGATCGCCAGCCGCGACTTCATCAATGCGCGCAAATGGGCCGACAAGCAGGTGCTCGTGCCGCCCGGCACCCGCATCGCGGTCTCCTCGGGACCGGCGTTCAACGACGTCGATTTCATCTTTGCGACGCTGGACCGCATCAAGGCGAAGTTCCCCGAGATGGTGCTGCTGCATGGCGCGACCCCCACGGGCGGCGAGAAGATCTCCGTGAAGTGGGCCGACATTCGCGGCGTCCCCACCGTGCCGTTCAAGCCCGATTGGACCAAGCACAAGCGGGCAGCGCCGTTCAAGCGTAACGACGAGATGCTGTCGGTGATGCCGAAGGGCATCGTCATATTCCCCGGCACCGGCATTCAGGACAATCTGCGCGACAAGGCCAAGGTGATGGGCCTCAAGGTCTGGGACTTCCGAGATCGGGACGGCGCGTGAGCGCCGCCCGCCCGTGCTGCGGCCGACAGCGCAGTGAACCGCCCACCGGCCTGGTGCATGGCTGGGCAATTTTCCAGGAGGGGATTCCGGCTTCTGTCCCGCGCGCACCACCCGGCTCTTTGAGGCGCGATCCTTGGTCTGACCGATGGCCTGGCACCATCAACCCGTAAAGGGTCCGCTACGCGAGCGTGCGGCCTTCAGGCTTCGCCTGTGCGGTGATTGCGGCCATCCGCCCGACGCTTCGGGCGCCTGTCGAGCGGGGATGGTCCCCGCTCCGAAAGACAGGAGCCGGATCAATGTCCCTGGAAATCGCTCAAACGCACGCCTGGAACCTCGCCCGGACGCTGATGACCTGCATCGTCGTCATCAGGATCGCCGACCAGATGTTCGGCGTCGTCGAATCCCGCGAGTTCGACGGCGACACCGCCACCATCGTTCACGAATATGATCCTTTCGCATGACGATCGGCGAACCGATCACATAGCGAGCGCAAGGGCGGCCGTAATGGCCGCCCACTTTCATTTGCGTTCAGAAATGGATGAACCGACCGTGCGGGGCGAGCTGCTGGATCAGGTCGAACTCGTCCCGGTTGGCTGTCAGCACCGGCAGGCCCGCTTTCGCCGCCGTCAGGAAGATCAGCGCGTCGTTCAGGGCCTCCTTGCGCTGATGCCGCTGCCAGTTCTGCACGCGGGCGAGCGTGCCTGCGATCAGCCCCGCCTCGGCCCAGACGTCAGGGTCGGGCGTCAACAACCGTGTGGCCGGGATGTTAGCGATGACCCCCGCATAATAGTCGCGCAGCGCCTTCCAGCCGGCATGAGCGGGATCGGCATTGGCGACGCCGGTGCTCAATTCGCCGACGCAGACCGAGCAATGGAACAATAGCCCCTGCACGACGAGCAGTTTCACCGCCGCCGGCAGAGTGCCGGCGGCAGCATGGATATAGACATTGGTATCGACCATGACCGCCGCCCGCCCGCCGCCGACGAAATCGGCGGCCGCGACCAAATCGTCGGGCCGACGCGGGACGAACTGGCGAAGATACTTATCCGGCTTGATGCGCCGCAGATGCGCGCGCAGGTCAATAGTCAAGCTGGTGATCCGGGCCGAGCTTACCGTAGTTTTTCTTGAGATAGGTCGCGACCGGATCGGGCTGGGCCAGCATCGCCAGCGCCAGCAGACCAAGTTCGGTCGGTTTGGTCGCACCGCTCTCGCGCTTGGCCGCCTCGATCAGCGCCTTGGGCGCGCGGAAGCTGACATGCTCGGTCGAGTCCCCGTCCAGCAGGCCGGCGCGGCGCGCTTCCTCCATAACCACCGACGCGCCCGTGATGCGCCCGGTCGCGCGCGAACGCGCGCCCTTGGGGGCGCCACGCTTCTCCGCGCTCTTTCCACTTTTCGACGTTGCTGCACTGGCGACCATGATCGACTCCTTATGTGTGCAAGATAGTATCATCTGTCACACAAATCAAGGCGGCCGACAGAACTGCGCCGGCCCTCTCGCACCCCGGTTAGGGGACCGCCGCGATCGCCGACGGCGGCATTCTACCCGTCGGCGCACGCCCGCAGCCTGTCCGCCTGGCCATCATCCCGATGCCGCAGACGGGCACCCCTGTCGCTCCCTTAGTTCGGATGCGCACGACCAGCCGTCTTTCCTTCCCGGCTCCTGAGCGGATCGCCGGGCCGTGCCGGGATTGCGCCATTGGAATCCTGAACCGCGCCTCTTTCCCGTCGAAATGCCCACCGTCCGCGAAGGGCGGCGGTGGGGTGACAAAGGCGTTGGACCACCCTCGGAGGCGGCCAGGCCGACCAGTCTCGCGTCACCGCGAACGACGCTGCGCCCCTGCATATCCCTCCAGGTCGCTTCGCCGAAGGAACAGCCCCTTCCGACTGACTGATCCCCTAAGCCCGTGCGGTTTTCGCCAGCAACCCCCGCGGCATCCGAACCGTGTTGGCGCTGAAGCGCCTGCCCGCACCACTTCGGGCCTTGGGGGTCGAGGTCTCCGCTGCGCGTCGATGCCAGCGCCTCCCGCCGGTCTTTGCCGGGTCTCGTCGGAGGGGCGGTCCCTCGGACTTGAAGCAACGGAGACTTAAAATGCAGAACATCGTCATCCTCGCCGGCAACATCGGCCAGGCCCCGGAAAGCCGCACCACCCAGGGCGGCACCACCATCACCCACTTCACGCTCGCCACCTCGCGTCCCCGCTACGCGGAGGGCAAGGTTCTCCGGGACGAGAACGGCTACCGCGTCCAGGACACCGAATGGCACCGCATCACCGCCTTCAACGGCCTCGGCAAGACCATCCAGGATCATTGCGAGAAGGGTATGAAGGTGCTGGTTCGCGGCCGCATCCACTACACCAAGTGGACCGACCAGCAGGGCGTCGACCGCTACGGCTGCGAGGTCATCGCCGAGACGGTGGACTTCCTTAGCCGGGGCAAGTCCGGCCAGACGGGCAATAACGCCACCGACGATCTCGACGACGACGACATCCCTTTCTGATCCGGGGCGCGAGAGGCCCGGCGGCTCCCCGCCGCCGGGCTTTTTTTCTTGAGACATCGCGCCGCGTTGCAGTTATACCAAGACGACTATAATAGTCGTTTTCATGGCGTATAGTTCTCGCCTGGTGAACGTGATCGCACATGATCACTTCCCGCCAGGTGCGGGCCGCACGCGCGCTTCTCGGTTGGACACAGGAGATGCTTGCCGACAAGGCCCTCGTCGCACTGACCGCGCTCAAGCGCGTAGAGTCGGTAAGCGGCCTGCCCGTGCGCGAGGAAACCCGGCACCAGGTGGTCAAGGCGCTGGAAGCGGCCGGCGTCGTTTTTCTCGACTCGGACCGAGGCCAGGGCGTGATGGTGGTCAGTGAGGCGGCGAACAAAGCCGCAAGTAAAAACCGGCGGCGTTAGGCGGACTATCCTTCGTCCATGACGCGGCCATAGCCAACCCGGTGTGATTACTTCGGTCCATTATGGTGTATATCTTGTGAGTCAGCAGGCGCAGGAGGCTATGGCTGAAGGCGGAGCGAGGCGATGGCGATAGCCGCTTTCGAGGATCGCGCGCCTGACGTGCTCCAAGTCACCGATTATGACGAACGCCACCACCGGACCTACTGGCGGTTGCTCGACGCCGCGGAGGAAAATGCCGATTG
>Ga0164242_10002953_pt1 | contig 19474 bp, 20 predicted proteins | sample OricomgcompostMG_FD_108783 | JGI IMG/M metagenome (GOLD analysis project Ga0164242, IMG submission 108783) | Miracle-Growth compost microbial communities from Emeryville, California, USA - Original compost - Miracle growth compost (MG) ... | reverse complement strand
TCGCGGCCCCGTCGAGGCTGCGCTCGAGGACGCCGGGCGTGCCGCCCGAGTCGGGGACGCACCCGGCGAGCAGCAGCGTCGCGAGGCATCCGCACACCGCGCTCGCCAGAAGTCTCGACATCCGCATGAATTCCCGATGCCCCGCCGGGGCACTCAGCACACATGCGCCTGCGCCACAGCGACCCGGCCGGCCCCGGCATCCGCCGGCTGCCCGGCGACGAGCCGCGCTTCGTCGACATCCGGGGCCGCGCGCTGAGCGATACGGACGAGCTGGCGCGCATCGAGGCTCTCGCGATCCCGCCGGCGTGGGTCGACGTGTGGGTGTCGCCGTGGGCCAACGGGCACATCCAGGCGGTCGGCACGGACGCCGCCGGCCGGCGGCAGTACCTCTACCACGAGGACTGGCGCCTGAAGCGGGACGCCGCCAAGTTCGACCGCATGCTCGAGCTCGCCGCCGCGCTCCCCGGCGCGCGCCGCACGGTCACGCGCGATCTGCGCCGCGCGGGGCTGCCGCGCGAGCGCGTGCTCGCCGCCGCGTTCCGGATGATCGACCGTGCCGCCCTGCGCATCGGCGACGAGCGCTATCGCCGCGCCTACGGGTCGCGCGGCCTCACGACCCTGCTCGTGCGCGACGCCACGGTCGCACCCGACGCGATCGAGCTGCGCTTCCCCGCCAAGAGCGGCCAGGGCTGGGATTCCTCCTTCCGCGACCCCGAGCTTGCGCGCGTGCTCGCCGCGCTCGCGGACGGCCGGCGGCCCGGCGCCCGGCTGCTGGCGTGGCGTGCGGATGCCGCGCTGGCCGCGCACCGCGGCGCGTGGCATCCGCTGCGCCCGGCGGACGTCAACGACGACATCCGCGCGCGCACGCACGCCGACGCGAGCGCCAAGGACTTCCGCACGCTGCGCGGCACGATCGTGGCCGCCGACGAGCTGGCCCGGCACGGCGCCGCGGCGAGCGCACGCGAGCGGAACGCGGCGGAGCGCGCGGCGGTGGCGGCTGCGGCATCCGCACTCGGCAACACCCCGGCCGTCGCCCGCGCGAGCTACATCGACCCGCGGGTGTTCGACCGCTACCGGAACGGGGAACTGATCGACCGGCAGCGCTCGCCCGAGGCGGCGCTGATCGAACTGCTCAGTGACTAGGAGGTTCAGGATGCCCGGCACGAAGGACATGCCCAGCACGCTCGAGCGCTCGCCCGAGCACGCTCAGCAGATCTGGGTCAAGGCCCACGACTCGGCGCTCGAGGAGTACGGCCACGGCCGCCGTGCGCAGCAGACGGCGTATGCCGCGCTCAAGCGCGAGTATGAGAAGGTCGGCGACCACTGGGAGGAGAAGGGCCGCCGCGGCCCGTCCGACGCCGGCGCCGCTCACCGGGGCCGCAAGACCGAGGGCGGCGTCGACGCGAACGCCTCGAAGGCGCACCTGATGGACGTCGCGAAGCGCCTCGACGTGCACGGCCGCTCGTCGATGACGAAGGGCGAGCTCGTCGACGCGATCAAGAAGGCGAATGACAGGGAGACGCGCAAGGCCCGGAAGTAGCTCGCTACGGTGGGCACATGGCGTACATCGTCGACTTCGTGAACGTGTCCACCGCAGGGCTCGAGTCCTCGCCCGTCGCCGAGGCCCTCGCCGGGCTGCGCGCGAACGAGGCGCGTTACTTCAAGAACAAGTACGACCTCGTCTTCACGACGTCGCCGGCCGCTGAGGCGGCGGACGACCTCGCGCGCGTCGCGCGCATCCTCGAGGCCGAGCGCGGCATCGTGATCGCCTCCCCCGCGCTCGAGGTCGCGCGCTTCCACGTCGAGGGCATCGACTGGACCTACGTGTTCTACGAGTCCGGCCTGTCGGTCAACGTGCTCTACACGCTGGCCGATGCCGGCAAGCGCGCCGTCGGCTTCAAGCTGTCGATGGGCATGGATGTCCCCGAGGAGCTCGGCGCCTTCAAGTTCGCACGCCAGCGCTCGAAGCTCGCGGGCGAGATCCGCGGCTCGTACTTCGTCATCAAGGGCGAGCACTGAGTTGACCGCACGGCGGGTCTCGCGTCGCGTCGCGCTCGGCGTCGGCGCAGGGGCCGCCGCTGCGGTCGCGGCAGGAGGCCTGGCTCTGCTCATGGAGCGCGGCACGGCCGACGCCGACCGCTCGCTCGCGAGGAACGCGGGCATCGCCCTGAAGCCGGCGCCGGTGCGCTACCCGGATCCGCCCGAGGCGGCATCCGGCCGGCTGGTCTCGGGCACGTTCGCCTCTGAACGCGCAGCGGTCGCCGGCACGACGCCGATCGACTACGAGATCTCGTACCCGCCGGGCACGGAGCCGGGCGACCGGCTGCCCGTCGCGGTGCTGCTCCACGGCCTGGGCCGCAGCGAGTCGACGCCCTTCGACGCGACGCTGGCGTTCAACCTGTACCAGGCGCAGGCGGTCGCCGAGGGCGTGCCGCCGTTCGCGATCGCGACGGTGTTCGGCGCGGCGAGCTGGTGGCATGCGCGCGCGGACGGCACGGATGCCGGCGCGATGGTGGTCGACGAATACCTGCCCGTGCTCGCCGGCCGCGGGCTGCGCGCGGCGCCCGCCGACCGCATCGCCCTGATGGGCTGGTCGATGGGCGGATACGGGGCCCTGCGCCTCGGCGGCCTGCTCGGCGCGGCGCGGGTCGCGGCCGTCGCGGCGATGAGCCCCGCCATCTGGCCGAGCTATCCCCAGACCGCCGCGGGCGCATTCGACAGCCGCGGCGACTTCGAGCGCAACGGCGTCTTCGGCCGGCAAGCCTCGCTCGACGGCATCCCGGTCCGCATCGACTGCGGCACGGGGGACGACCTCTGCGCCTTCGCCCGCCTCTATGTGCGCGGCTTCACCCGCAAACCCGAGGGCGGCTGGCAGCCCGGCGAGCACGTCGACGGCTACTGGCGCAGCGTCGCCCCCGCCCACATGCGCTTCGCCGGCGAGGCTCTGGCCGCCTAGGGCGTCGGCATGCCGCCCGTCACCGCGAGCGTCGCGCCGACGACGTAGCTCGACTCGGGCGAGGCCAGGAAGACGTAGGCGGGCGCGAGTTCCGCCGGCTGTCCGGCGCGGCCGAGGGCCGTCTGCGAGCCGAAGGTCGACAGCTTCGACGGCGGCTGACCCTGGCTCGGCTGCAGCGGGGTCCAGATCGGGCCGGGCGCGACCGCGTTCACGCGGATCCCCTTCGGGGCGAGCTGCGCGGCCAGCGCCTTGGTGAACGCGTTGATCGCGGCCTTGGTGGTCGCATAGTCGAGCAGCTGCTCCCCCGGCAGATAGGCCTGCACCGAGGTCGTGTTGATGATCGTCGCGCCCGCGGGCAGGTGCGGCACGGCGGCCTTCGTCAGATAGAACATCGCGTGCACGTTGGTCTGCATCGTGAGCTCGAACTGCTCGTCCGGCAGGTTCACGATGTCGGTGCAGTACACCTGCTTCCCGGCGTTGTTCACGAGGATGTCGAGCCCTCCGAGCACGTCGAGGGTGTGCTCGACGGCCACCGCGCAGAAGGCCTTGTGGGTCAGGTCGCCGGGGATCAGCACGCACGTCCGGCCGGCCCTCTCGATCTGCTCTGCGACGTGGTTCGCGTCGGCCTGCTCGTCGGGCAGGTAGACGAGCGCGACATCCGCACCCTCACGTGCGAACGCGATCGCCACGGCCGCGCCTATCCCGGAATCTCCCCCGGTCACAAGCGCTTTCCGGCCGGCCAGGCGGCCGCTTCCGACGTAGCTCGCCTCGCCGTGGTCGGCGGGCGGTTCGAGCTGGGAATCGGAGCCCGGCTCCGGCACGAGCGTCGACGGCGGCTCCACCTTGGGATAACGCGTCACGGGGTTGTCGAAGGTGTTCTGGTTCCACGTCATGGCTCCACGAGAAGCAGAAACGGCAGGTGGCCGCAAGGGGGTTTCGCGAGGCATCCGCATCGCGCTCTGATGCCTGTGAGCGGTACGCACCCACCCCGCGGGCCGCCGACCGTGAACCGAATGAGGAAGCCATGAACGAGATGACGGAAGCACGCCAGCGCCGGTCCGAGGAGACCGCGGCCGCGTTCGAGACCGTCCGCGAAGCGACCCCAGCCGAACGGCGCCGGATCGAGAACCGGATCGTCGTCGCGCACATGCCGCTCGCGGAGTCCATCGCCCGCCGCTATCGCCGCGGCGACGAGGACGACAGCGACCTGCGCCAGGTCGCCCTGCTCGGCCTGGTGAAGGCCGCGCGCCACTACGACCCCGAGCGCGGCACGCCCTTCGTGCCGTACGCGGTGCCGACCATCGACGGCGAGCTCAAGCGGCACATCCGCGACCACGGCTGGCTCGTCCGGCCCGGGCGCCAGCTGCAGGAGCTCTGCACCGCCGTCACGCGCACCCGCCCGCGCCTGGCGCAGGTGCTCGGCCGGGAGGCGAGCGAGGCGGAGCTCGCCGACGAGCTCGAGGTCACGGTCGCCGAGGTGCACGGCGCCCTCGCCTGCCTCGACGCCCAGGCGCCCGTGCCCGTCACGGCCAATGTCGACCGCGACGACGACCAGCCCTCCGTCATCCCGCCGGTCGTCGACGCCGGCTTCGAGCACGCCGAGCACCGCGCGATGCTCGCGCACGCCCTCGGCGGCCTCGACGAGCGCGAGGCGCTCATCGTGCAGCGCCGCTTCGCCGAGGAGAAGACGCAGGCCGAGATCGGCGCCGAGCTCGGCGTCAGCCAGATGCAGGTCTCGCGCCTGCTCGCACGCACCCTCGAACGGCTGCGCACGGAACTCGCCCCCACCTTCCCGCAGGGGCTGCGGGACGCGGCCTGATCGCTCGATCGAAACTCCACGGAAAGAGAGGAACACCCCATGTCCATCAAGCCGAGCCCGGCAGAGGTCCGGGACTACCTCAACGGCGTCGTCTACCCCGCCAACCTCGAAGCGCTGCTCGCGCAGGCGCGCGAGAACGGCGCAGACGACAAGGTGCTCGCGACGCTCGCCCGCATCCCCGACGAGGACTACAACGCGCCGACCGCGGTCGAGCGCGCGCTCATCGTCGAAGCCGACGCAGAGGCCGGGCAGGTGCGCCCGGTGACGCCGATCCGCTAGCGGCGCAGCACCTCGCGCGCACAGCGCAGCGACCACCGCCGACCGGAGAGAGCGAGGCGGATGCCTGGAAAAGGGGGGACCCGGGCATCCGCCTCGCAGCTTGTGGGGAGCGCGTCCGACGCGCGGGAAGAAGCCGGTGAGGCTAGGGCGCGACGGCGGCGCCTGCGGCGTCGAGGTATTCCTTGACCTCGCCTTCGCGCAGCAGCACCATGCCGCGCACGCCGTGGGAGGAGCGCTCGAGCGCCTCGAGCCACTGCCGGTTCAGTTCCGGCGGCTTCGGGGCGGCGAAGAGGAACTGCAGCGGGATCGAGGGCGACAGCCAGAGGCTCACGCGGCCCGAGCCCTGCTCTGCCGGGATGGTCCAGTTCAGCAGGAACGACTCCTGCCGGCGCAGTTTCGTGGTGATGGCGATCTTGGCGTGTGCGAGCGAACGGTCATCGATCTCGAACCGGCCAGAGTCGCCGTAGACAAGGGTTCCCATGGTTGCTCCTCGCGGGGGCCCCGGGGTGGGGTTGCGCCGAGCACGGCTGGTGGGTCCCCCGTTGTGCCGACCGTAGCACGGCCACCCCCGGACAGGTGTCCCCACGAACGCGGACAGAACAGACGTGCGGGCCGGGTGCCCGGGCACCGGAGCCGCAGGGCATGCCGGTCGGCGGGCCGGGGTACCCGACGGAAAGGACCCGACGGAAAGGACATCCGCATGCCCGCTGCCCCGTGGCCGCCGCGCGGCCTCGTCTACGGCATCGACGTCTCGCGCTTCCAGGACTCGGACGGCGACGGCTTCGGCGACCTGCAGGGCCTGCTCGCGCGGCTCGACCACGTCGCCGCGCTCGGCGCGTCGTGGATCTGGCTGCTGCCGATCTATCCGAGCCTGCGCCGCGACAACGGCTACGACGTCGACGACCACGAGTCGGTCGACGAGCGCTTCGGCACGCTCGACGACTTCGCGGCCGTCGTGGACGCCTGCCATGCCCGCGGGCTGTCCGTGATGATCGACCTGGTGATCCACCACACCTCCGAGCGGCACGCGTGGTTCCGCGACCCCGAGCTGCGCGGGACGCGCTACATCTGGGCGGACGCGCCCGTCGAGGACCCCGACGACGAGCCGATGTTCCCCGGCGAGGACGGCACGACCTGGTCCTTCGACGAGGACGCCGGAGCCTGGTACCACCACCAGTTCTACGGCTTCCAGCCCGACCTGAACGTGGCACGCGACGAGGTCTTCGACGAGCTCGTCCGCATCGCGACGCTCTGGGCCGACCGCGGCGTCGACGGCTTCCGCATCGACGCCGCGATGCCCGCGATGAAGCCGAAGCCCGTGCCCGGCACCGGGGCCGACCCGGCGACGTTCTACGACCGGCTGCGCCGGCGGCTCGCGGCGAAGCATCCGCAGCTCGTCATCATGGGCGAGGCCGACGTGCCGCCCGAGGAGATCGGCCTGCTCACCGTCGACGGGCGCATGAACGCGGTGCTCGACTTCTCGCTCAACAACGCGATGTTCCTCGCCCTGGCGCGCTCCGACGCGGGTGTGCTCGCCGCCGAGCTCGACCGCCTCGATGCCGCCGTGCCGGTCGGCGGCCGGCTCAACTTCGTGCGCAACGTCGACGAGCTCGACCTCGACCAGCTGACGGACGACGAACGCGCCGACGTGTTCGAGGCCTTCGGCCCGAAGCCGGGCATGTACCTCTACGGCCGCGGCCTGCGCCGCGCCTGGGCGCCGATGCTCGCGGACCGCTTCCGCATGTCGCTCAGCCTGCTGTTCGCGCTGCCGGGCGTTCCGCTCATCATGTACGGGCAGGAGCTCGGTATCGGAGACGACCTGTCCGTCGAGGGTCGGGACGCCTGCCGCCCCGTCATGCAGTGGTCCGACGAGCCCGGTCTGGGATTCTCGACGCTCGCCGACGCGCCGCTGATCCTGCCCGGGCAGTCGAAGGGCGCCTACGGCGTCGCGAAGGTCAACGCGCACGACCAGCGCGAGGACGCCGCGTCGAATCTCACCCTGACCGCAAGGCTGGCGCGGCTGCGTGCGGATGCCCGGCTCCACGAGCTGTCGGGAGTGCTGCGCCCCGACTTCGGCGGGCGCACGGTGCTCGCGCTCGAGTCCGCGGGCATCCTCACGCTCCACAACCTCGGCCCCGACCCAGTGCAGGTGCCGCAGGCCGCCGCGCTCAAGCCGCTGCTGGCCGAGGGCTGGGATGACGGGGAGCTCGGCGGCCACGGCTTCGCCTGGCTGCGGCGTGCATAACTCCTGAGCGGCGGACCACTCGGTCCCCAGTCGCCTCGGCGTTCCGCGCGAGGCCGCCGCCGTGGCGGCCGGCGCTCAGGAGTTATGCACGCCGGGCGCCTGCCACCGCCCCGACGATGCCGAGCGCTGCCCCGGCGATCGCGCCGGCCGCCAGCAGCCGGCGGCGCCGCAAGGCCCACAGCTGCGGCGAGTCCCACACGGCGCGGTCGTCGAAGACGCCGTGCGCGCCGTGGTCGCCGGGGATCGGCCGCCACAGATTCGCACCCAGCAGCGGCGCGCTCCCCTTGTCCGGCGCCTGCTGCCCCGCGTAGCCGGTGCGCGCGAGGTAGCCGTCGAGCATCCACGGGGCGACGCGCTGGCCGAGCACGGTCGCGACCGTGGACCCGCCGACCCAGGTGCGCCGGCGCGGGCGCTCGGCGACATCCGCCACGATCCGCGCGGCGGCCTCGGGCTGGTACACCGGCGGCACCGGCTGCGGGTGCTCGGGCAGCGACGACTTCACCCAGTCGAACTGCACGGTGTTGAGCGCGGGCATGTCGACCTGCGAGATGCGCACACGGCTCTTGTCGTGGATGAGCTCGGTCTGCACCGACTCGGTGAAGCCCGCGATGGCGTGCTTGGCGCCGCAGTAGGCGGACTGCAGCGGGATGCCGCGGTGCGCCAGCGCCGAGCCGATCTGGATCACGTGCCCGCGGTCGCGCGGCCGCATGCGGGCGAGCGCGGCGCGGGTGCCGTTCACGCAGCCGAGGTACACGACGCGGGTCACGCGCTCGAAGTCCTCGGGCGCGGCGTCGACGAACTCGCCGAACACGCTCACCATCGCGTTGTTCACCCACAGCTCGATCGGCCCGAGCTCGTCCTCGATGCGGGCTGCCGCGAGCTCGACCTCCTCGGCGGAGGCGACGTCGGTCTCGATCCCGAGCCCCCGGCGGCCCCGCTCCTCGACATCGCGCACCGCACCCTCGACCCCCTCGGCGCCGCGCGCCAGCACGGCCACGTGCCACCCCCGGCCGGCGAGCTCGCGCACGATCGCCCTCCCGAGCCCCGCCGAGCCGCCCGTCACGACGGCGACCCTCGGCTCCGACATCCGCTCAGCCATTCGCTCTCCCTTCCGAGAGCGACGTACCCGCCCGCGCCGCCGCGTCAACCCCCTGCGCCCTGCGATAGGCGGATGCCGCAACCGGGCACCCCGCAGTCACCGCAGTCAGTCCTAGAAGAAGGAGGCACGATGTTCGAGCACTTCGACACCAAGGAAGAGCTCTTCGAGTTCCAGCTCGGCTCGGCGCTCACGATGGAGCACGACTCGCTGACGATGCTCAAGGAACTCGAGCTCGCCGCGCAGAGCCAGGAGGTGCGCGACATGTTCTCGCACCACCAGACCGAGACGCAGCAGCAGATCGAGAACCTCGAGCGCGCGTTCCAGCTGATCGGCAAGGAGCCCGAGCGCAACCCCTCGCAGACCACGAAGGGAATGATGAAGGAAGGCACGGCGCTCATCGCGAAGAGCGACCGCAGCCTGGTCGATGCCGTCGCGCTGTCGGCGGCGCTCGGCACCGAGCACTACGAGATCTCGGCGTACGAGACGCTGTGCACGGTCGCCGACTCGCTCGGCCGCGAGGAGATCCGAGCGCTGCTCGAGCAGAACCTCGAGCAGGAGCAGCACACGAGCGAGGAGCTCAAGGCCTGCGCGAAGAAGCTCGCGCACGTCTAGCCAGCCGAACGGGGCTGCGCAGTCGTCAGTTGCGCACAGTCGCGAGGCCGCGCACCGTGCACAACTGGCGACTGGGTTCCCTCGGTCGTCACTCGTGCACGGTCATGCCGCCGCGCACCGTGCGCAACTGACGACTGACGGCTGACGCCGCTCCCCCGCCTCAGTCCTCGTTGAGGTGGCCGCTCATGCGGCCGTGGAAGCGGCGCGAGATGTCGTCGAGGCCGACGATGTCGACGGATGCCCCGTGCTCCCGGTACTTGGCCTCGACGGCGTCCAGCGCAGCCACGCTCGATGCGTCCCAGACCCGCGAGCCGCTCAGGTCGACGGTGACCCGCGCGGGGTCGTCGACGTAGCGGAACTGCTCGACGAGGTCGTTGCTCGAGGCGAAGAACAGGGGACCGAAGACCTTGTATGAGGCCCGGCCGCCGTCATCCGCGAGCGACCGCTCGACGCGCACCACGTTCGCGACGCGGCGCGCGAAGAACACGATCGCGAGCAGCGTGCCGACGCCGACTCCGATCGCGAGGTTGTTCGTCGCGACGACGACGCCGACGGTGACGAGCATCACGAGAGTCTCGGGGATCGGCATGCGGCGCAGCGTCGACGGCGCCACGCTGCGCCAGTCGATCGTGCGCACGGCGACGACCATCATCACCGCGGCGAGCGCGGCCATCGGGATGACCGCCATGATGTGCGACAGCCCGGCGACGAGGATCAGCAGGAAGACGCCGGCGACGACGGTCGAGTAGCGGGTGCGCGCCCCGCCCATCTTCACGTTGACGACGGTCTGGCCGATCATGGCGCAGCCGGCGACGCCGCCGTAGAAGCCCGCCAGGATGTTCGCGACGCCGAGGCCCCACGACTCGCGCGACTTCGAGCTGGTCGAGTCGGTCGCGTCGTCGACGAGCTTGGCGGTGAGCAGCGACTCGAGCAGCCCGACGAAGGCGACGGCCACCGCGGTCGGGCCGACGATCGACAGCGTGCGGATGTCCAGCGGGACGTGCAGCAGGGTGAGCCCCGGCAGCCCGCCTCGGACGTCGCCTTCGTCGCCGACATCCGGCACGTGCAGCCCGAGCGCCACCGCCGCGATCGTCACGACGATGATCGCGATGAGCGGCGCCGGGATCGCCGCGTTGAACTTCGGCAGCAGCCAGACGATCAGCACCGTCGCGGCCGCGAGCGGGTAGACCGCCCACGGCACCCCGATCACGTGCTGCAGCTGGGCGACGAAGATCAGCACGCCGAGCGCGTTCACGAAGCCGACCATGACCGAGCGCGGGATGTAGCGCAGCAGCTTGTCGAGCCCCACGGCGCCGAACGCGATCTGGATGAGCCCGGCGAGCAGCACGGTCGGCAGGACGTACTCAACGCCGTGCGCCTTCACCGTGGGCCCGATCACGAGCGCGACCGAGCCGGCCGCCGCCGTGACCATGGCGGGGCGTCCGCCGAGGAACGACATCGAGACGGCGAGGACGACGGAGGCGATGAGCGCCACGTCGGGGCCGACGCCCGAGATGATCGAGAACGAGATCACCTCGGGGATCAGCGCGAGCGTCGTCACCATGCCGGCGAGCGTCTCGGTCGTGATCGCGCGCGGATGCCGCAGCAGCGCCCGCAGCGGGATCTGCCCGCGCCCGTCGCGTTCGCGGTCGAGCAGAGAGGAGTGCGGGCGAGGAGGCATCCTCTCGATTATCGCCGCTGCCGGTCGCCGGGGCGTTGCGGCGGCTGCCGCTGCCGCCCGCCTCACCCGGACGAGGCTCTCGGCTGCAGGGGCGCGCTGTGCTTGACTGGCCGCGCCGATGCCGAACCCGACCCCGCCCCGCGCGCCCGACGAGCGCCCAGCGAGCCCATGGGCCGCTGCGGTGGCGGCCGTGCTCATGGTCGTGCTCGGTGTCGTCCTCGTCCTCGCGATCACGTCGCCGTTCGCCGTGATCGTGCGCCTGATCGGCGTCGGCGCGGTGCTGATCGGCGCGCGCAGGCTGCTGCGGCTGCGCCGTGCGGAGCGGGCATCCTGGCCCGACGGAGTGGTCGGCGGGCTGCTCGTCGTGCTCGGCGCCGGCATCGCCGCGTGGCCGGGCGTGACGGTCGGCCTGCTCGCGATCGCGCTCGGCGTCGCGGTGATCGTCGCGGGCGCGACATCGGCGCTGCGGGCGATCCGCGGGGTTGCGGATGCCCGGGCGGCGGCGCTCGTCTCGGGGGCGGCCCTCGTCGCCGCGGGCGTCGCCATGCTCGCCTGGCCGAGGTTCTCGCTCTATGTCGTGGCGCTGGCCTTCGCCGGCTGGCTGCTGTTCGAGGGCGTCGCCGAGCTCGTCCGGCTCGTGGGCCCGGCCGTGCGGCGGCCTGCCGGCCCGCGAGGCAGGTGGCGGCGGCGCTTCGACTTGCTGGGCGCGGTGGCCGGCCTCGTCGTCGCGGTGCTCGTGCTGGGCGGCACGGTGTGGATCCACCGCGGCGACCCGCGGATCGTGCCGGACGCCTTCTACGTCCCGCCGCTCTCGGTGCCGCACGAGGCCGGCCGCCTGATCCGCAGCGAGCCGATGACGAGCGGGGTGCCCGCCGGCGATCGCGCCTGGCGCATCCTCTACACGACCACGACGGGCGACGGCAGCCCGGCCGTCGCGAGCGGCACGGTGCTCGCGCCGTCGGCGGCGTCCGCCGCGGGCAAGGGTCCGCTGCCGGTGATCGCGCAAGCGCACGGCACGACCGGGGTGACGCCGGGCTGCGCGCCGTCGCTCATGGCGCAGCCGTGGGAGGGCGGCGTGGACGCCGTCCCCGACATCGTGAAGCAGGGCTGGGTCGCCGTCACGAGCGACTACCCGGGCCTGGGCACGGCGGGTCCCACCGCCTACCTCGTCGGGCCGGATGCCGCGCACGCCGTGCTCGACTCGGTCCTCGCCGCGCATGAGCTCGCCGACCTCGACCTGTCCTGGAGCACCGCGGTCTGGGGCCATTCGCAGGGCGGCGGAGCGGCGCTCTGGTCGGGCATCGCGGCGCCCGGCTACGCACCGCGGATCCACGTCATCGGCGTGGCCGCGTTCGCACCGGCCGCCGACCTGTACACGCTGGCGCGCGGGGTGAAGGACACGTCGGCCGGCCGCGTCATCTCGGCCTACATCGCGGTCAGCTGGAACGAGCTGTATCCCGATCTGGATGTCCGGTCCCAGGTCACGCGCGGGTACTGGCCCATCGTCTCCAAGATCGCCTCACGCTGCTTCACCGGCCGCGATGCCCTCGCCGCCATCGTCGCGGGCTCGCAGCTGACCCGGCCGGTCTTCACTCAGGCGGCGTTCGACGGCGAGCTGGGCCGGATGCTGAAGGCCAACACCCCGGACCATCCGATCGCGGCCCCGGTGTTCATCGCGCAGGGCGGCAGCGACCAGCTGATCCTGCCGGCCGCGCAGAAGCAGTGGGTCGACTCCCGCTGCGCCGCGGGCCAGCACCTCTATTACAAGGAGTACGCGGGCCTCGACCACGTGCCCCTCGTTTCCCGCTCCTCGCCGCTGACGGCCGATCTCATCCAGTGGACGAAGGACCGCCTCGCGGGGATGCCGGCGCCGCAGACCTGTTAGCGGCGAGCTCTTTCAATTTAGGTAAGGCTAACCTACGCTTCAAGGATGAGCCGTCGTCGCAGCCCGTCCGAACACGTCCTGATAGCCGGCGATGAGCGCGACCTCCCCGCCATCGCCCACGTGCTCTGGCTGCTGCCCGAGGACACGTACGGCCAGGTCTTCATCGAGACGCTGTCCGACGACGGGCACGAGCCCCTCCCGACTCCGGAGCGGGTCGCCGTCACCTGGCTCGCCCGCAGCCGGCGCGAGAGCAGCTCCCCGCTCCTCGCCTTCGCCGATCGCGGCGAGGCGCTCGCCCAGGCGATCGCCGGGTGGGCCGCCGAATGGCTCCCCGACACCGACGCCCGCATGGCCGAACGGCACCTGCTGTGGATCGGCGCCGACGAGAACCGCCGCGTGGCGGCCGCGTGCGAGCTGCTCCTCCGTTCCCGCTGCGACCACGTCTACCCGCTGGGCGACGCCGCGGGCTCCGCGCCCGCGCAGATCGCGTCGCAGCCGGGCGGCGCCGGCCTCACCTCGGGCGAGTGATCGTGGCGGCGAACTGGCAGCGCGGCGTCCTCAGGGCGATGCGCGTGAAGAATCATCCGATCGAGGTCGTCGAGGTGACGGATCTCACGCCGTGGTACCGGCGCGTGCGGGTGCACGCTCCGGGCTTCCTGGGCGCGCTGGAGCCGTACCCGACGATGTGGGTGCGGCTGTGGGTCCCCTCGTTGAAGCGGGACATGCTCGTCCAGCGCGGGTACACGATCGTCGACCCGGACCCGGCGTCCGGCACGTTCTGCCTGGACTTCGTCCTGCACGAGCCCGAGGGCGCCGCGGCGCGCTGGGCTCGGAACGCCGCCGTCGGGACCGCGGCGGAAGTCGCCTACACGCCGCAGCGGCTGGTCCTCGACCCGAGCCTGTCCGCGATCGTGCTGGCTGGGGATGCCACAGCTGTGCCCGCGATCGAGTCCGTCCTCGCGGCGCTGCCCGACGGCGCCGAGCCGCACGTGATCATCCAGGACGACCACCCCGATCGGCTCCGCCTCGGCGGCGCCCGGCCCCGCTCGGTGACCTGGGTCGACACGCACCCGGACGGTCGCGGCGTCGTCGATGCGATCGCCGCGCTGGGCCTGGGCCGGAGCGGCACCTACGTGTGGGCGGCCGGCGAACGGCGCCTGGTGAAGGCGGTGCGCGAGCATGCGCGCGCGGACCTCGGCCTGCCGCGTGAGCAGCAGCACACGCAGTACTACTGGATCACGGGCAAGGACGCCGGATGAGCAGGCACGAAGCGGAGCAGGGCAGCCACTTCCTCCTTGCCGGCGTCGGTGCGGACGCGTCCTTCCTCGGACGGCTGGTGAGCATCCTTCCCGCCGACGGCTACGGCCAGTTCTTCCTCGAGTCGGGCGGGGCGATCGAGATGGAGTACTGGCCGGGGCCGGCCGGGATCATCCCGTCGTGGCTCCGCCGCGATCAGGCCATGGGCTCCGCGCAGTCGCCGGCGCAGCCGGGCTCACTGCTGGTCCAGGCGCTGAGCGCCTGGACGGACGAATGGCTTCCGGAGCCCGGCCCCGCTTTCGATCTGCCCTACACGATCTGGATCGGCGGCGCCGGGATCGGAGAGGTCGACGCCTTCTGCGCCTACTTGGAGGGCGCGTACCCGGGCCTCCACCTGCACCACCCGGAGCCGCCGAAGGAAGTTCCGACGATGGCCCGGTTCTGAGCCGCTCATAGGCTAGGCATATGGATTTGGGTGTCTACGCGATCATCGGCGTGGGCGTCATCGTGGCCGTTGCGGCCTTCTCTCGGCGCCTCGGTGTCGCGGCGCCCATCATCCTGGTCCTCGTCGGCGTGGGGATCTCGTTCCTTCCCGGCGTGCCCGAGGTCGAGGTGCCGTACGAGATCATCCTCGATGCGGTGCTGCCTCCCGTGCTCTACGCCGCTGCGCTGACCGTCCCGATCACCGATTTCCGCCGCAATCTCGCCCCCATCGCGAGCCTCTCCGTCGTGCTGGTGGGCATCACGGCCTTCGGCTCGGGGTTCCTGCTGTACTCGCTTCTGCCGAACCTGAACCTCGCCGCCGGGATCGCCCTCGGGGCGATCATCGCTCCCCCGGATGCCGTCGCCGCGACCTCCATCGGGCGCCGCCTGGGCCTGCCGCCGCGGCTTCTCACCCTCCTCGAGGGCGAAGGGCTCGTCAACGACGCCACGGCTCTCGTGCTCCTGCGATCCGCGCTCGCGGTGGTGGCCGGAGGGTTCAGCTCTCCCTGGCACGGCGCCTTGGACTTCTCCTACGCCGTCGTGATGGCCGTGCTCGTCGGCATCGGCGCCGGCTTCGTGACGACCCGGGTGCGCGCGCGGTTCACGGACCCCACCCTCGACACCGCGATCTCGCTCATCGTCCCGTTCGTCGCCTTCGTGCCGGCCGAGGCGCTGAACGCCTCGGGCGTCCTCGCCGTCGTCGTGGCCGGGCTCTACGTCGGCGCCCTGGGGCCGCGCCGGCTCTCGGCCCAGGTGCGCATCAACGAGCGGGTCAACTGGGGCACGGTGCAGTTCCTCCTCGAGAACGCGGTCTTCCTCGCGATCGGGCTTCAGATCCGCTATCTCGTGGATCACGTCAATCAGTCGGTGCTGAGCGTCGAGGCGTCGATCGTCCTCGGTCTGCTCGCCACGGCCGCGCTCATGCTCATCCGCTTCGCCTGGATCGTGCCACTGCTGGCGGGGATGCGCCGCGGAGTGGCTCGTCGCGAGAAACGGCTCCTGCGCCAGTGGCTGTGGCTGTCGTACTTCCGCGTCCACCCCGTCACGAGCCCGCGCGTGGCGCGGCGCAAGCGCCGAGCCGAGCAGGACTATGTGCGGCGCAGGGCCGACCTGGAGCACGACCGCGAGAACCAGATCGACTGGCGTGGCGGCATCGCGCTGGGCTGGTCGGGCATGCGCGGAGTCGTGACGCTCGCCGCCGCGCAGTCGCTGCCGAACACCATCCCGTACCGTTCCCAGCTCATCCTGATCGCGTTCACCGTGGCGGTCGTGAGTCTCGTGCTGCAGGGCGGGACGCTGCCGTGGCTGATCAAACTGCTCAGGATCCCGGGGGTGGATGCCGACGCGGACGGCCGCGAGGTCGCCCGCCTGCTCGACGACGTCAGCACGGCCGGCCTGAAGGCGCTCGACGAGCCGCACGAGGCCCTGGAGATCACCACCGAGATCGATCCGGAGATCCTCGAGCGCGTGCGCCAGAGCACCTTCCTGCGTTCCGAGATCGCTTGGGAGCGGGTGAAGGACGATGTGCCGCTGGAGCAGCGCCCCCAGCAGCTCTTCATCGCGCTGCGCCGCCTCGTCGTCGAGGCGGAGCGCACCAAGCTCGTCGAGGAGCAGCGCCTCGGCCGGTATTCGACGCGCGTGCTGGCCACGGTGCAGACGATGCTCGATCTCGAAGAGACCCGGCTGCGGCCCCCGCGCGCCAGGCACTGAGCACCGCAGAGCGTCTCGTAGAGGCGAGGTTCCCGGAACCGATCTTCCGAGCGAAGTGCCCCGTATTGGATTCGAACCAATGGCCTTCTGCTCCGGAGGCAGACGCTCTATCCCCTGAGCTAACGGGGCCAGGGCGTTGCCAGGCTATCAGAGCGCGGCATCCCCCGATGAGACTGTCCCCATGAAGCAGCAACTCGCCGACGCCTGGCGCACCGTGTTCCCGTCGCGCGACGACCCCCACGGCCCCCTGCCGCCCCTGCTGGTGCTGCTGACGGTGGTCACCGGCCTGGTCGATGCGTTCAGCTATCTCGAGCTCGGCCGCGTGTTCGTCGCCAACATGACGGGCAACGTCGTGTTCCTGGCCTTCGCGCTGGGCGGCACGCCCGGATTCGTGTGGTGGGCGTCGCTGCTGGGCATCGCGACCTTCATCGTCGGGGCCTTCCTCGGCGGCCGCATCGCCACCGCGTGGGGAGCCCACCGCGGCCGGCACCTGCTGCTCGCGGCATCCGCACAGGGCGGGGTCGTGCTCGCGGCGTTCATCGCCGCCGTGCTCCTCCCCCGCCCCTACGGCTCGGGTGCGCTCGTGCTGCTCATCGTGCTGCTCGGCGTCGGCATGGGCCTGCAGAACGCGACCGCCCGCGCGCTCGCCGTCCCCGACCTGACCACGACGGTGCTGACGCTCACCATCACGGGGCTGTCCGCCGACAGCCGGGCGGCGGGCGGGCGCGGCGCCAAGCTCGGCCGCCGCCTCGTCTCGATCGCGAGCATGTTCCTCGGCGCGCTCATCGGGGCCGGCCTCGTCGCGGCCGGGCAGCCTGCGCTGGTGCTGCTGATCGCGACGGTGCTGATCGCGGCGATCGTGGCGCGCACGGCATCCGCGGCCCGATCGACAGAGGCCTGGACCGCCCGCCCCTGAACCCGCTCGAGAGCATCGAAGGCAGGGGCGGCGGCGCGACGAGACGGCGCAGGGGTGCGGATGCCTCAGGCATCCGCACCCCTGGAAGAAGCGCGAAGAACGCGGGTTACGCCGCGAGCTGCTCGCTCAGCTTGCCGGCGACGGCCTTGCCGTGCTCCTCGGCGGCGGCGTGCGCGTCGGCGAGGTTCTTGCGGGCCAGGTCGACGAGGTCGGCCATGTGCGGGTTCGTCTCGGCGAGCGTCAGCTCGGCCTCGATGACGGTGACCTCGTAGCCCCAGACGTCCTCGAGGACGCGCTTGAGCCACGCGGTCGCGTGGTCCCAGCCGAAGCGGGGCGAGCCCTCGCCGTAGCCGCCGCCGCGCGCGATGACGAGGAAGGCCGACTTGCCGATGCCGAACTTCTCGGTGGCGCCGGGGCCGAAGCGGCCATCGGTCAGCAGCAGGTCGAACCAGGTCTTGAGGTGCTGGGTGACGCCCCAGTTGTAGAACGGCGCGGCGATGATCGCGACGTCGGCCGCGGCGAGCTCGTCGGCCAGCTCGGTCGCGAGGGCGACGGCGGCGTTCTGCTCGGGGGTGCGGGCGTCGGCGGGCGTGTAGCCGGCGAACGCGGCAGTGGCCCATGCGTCCGACGGCAGCGGGTTCGTGCCGATGGCGCGGGTGGTGACGACGGTGTCGTCACCGAGCTCTGCGACGATCGCGTTCTGCAGGGTGTCGGACACGGCGCGGGTGACCGAGCCCTCGGGCTTGATGCTCGCGTCAAGACGGAAGACGGTGCTCACGGATACCTCTCCTCATGGGTGGGATGTTGCTGAAGTCAGCGTTGTTCACAGCAGATGATCTGCGATGCAGACGATAATAAGCACAGATGATCTGAAACCGGCAAGAAACGTAGGCGACGAGATAAAGTGAGCGATATGTCCGAGACAGCTGTGCAGGCCGAGCGCGCCGACCTGGGTTGGTCGCTGGGCACGCTCCTGCGCGGCTACATGAAGGCGTCTGCGGATGCCTTGGGCGATCTCCCCGGCGGGGCGCGCGGCTTCCAGGTGCTCTCGATCGCGAGCGCGAAGTCCTGCTCGAATCAGGCCGAGATCGCCGAGGCCACGGGCCTCGACCGCACCGTGCTCACCTATCTGATCGACGACCTCGAGAAGGCCGGGCTCGTCGCCCGCACCCCCGACCCCAACGACCGCCGTTCGCGGCGCGTCGACCTGACTGCCGCCGGGACCGCCCGCCTCGCCGAGCTGACCGAGCGCGTGGCCGCCGCCGAGGATCGGCTGCTCGGCGGCATCCCCGGCGAAGACGCGGTCGCGCTGCGCTCGATCCTCGCCCGCGCCGCCAATTCGCTCAATGAGGACGCCGCCGGCGTCTGCCAGACCGTCGACGAGGCCGCTGGCGGCTGCTGAGCCCGCCCCGTCGTGTCGGTCGACTGAAGCGAGCGCCGGCGAGTCCCCGCCCCGCCGGTCGACTGAAGCGAGCGCCGGCGAGTCCTCACTCCGCCGGTCGACTGAAGCGAGCGCCGGCGAGCGGAATGGAGACCCCGATCCCTACGGGGCCTCGGTGACGAAGTCGATCAGCTGCTCGACCCGGCCGAGCAGTGCGGGCTCGAGATCGGCATAGGTCCGCACCCGGCCGAGGATCCGCTGCCACAGGCGCGCGATGTCCTCCTGGTTCTCATGCGGCTGGCGCAGCGCCTGGGCGATGCCCTTCTTCCACTCGATCGAGCGCGGGATCTCGGGCCACGCCGCGAGCCCCACGCGCTCGGGCTTCACGGCCTGCCAGATGTCGATGAACGGATGCCCCACCACCAGCACGTTCGCCCCGAACGGCCCGCGCATCACGGCATCCGCGATCCGCGACTCCTTCGAGCCCTTCACGAGATGGTCGACGAGCACGCCCACCCGGCGCCCGGGCGCCGGGTGGAACTCGGCGAGCAGCTCCTCCAGGTGGTCGACGCCCTCGAGGTACTCGACGACGACGCCCTCGACGCGCAGGTCGTGGCCCCACACCTTCTCGACGAGCTCGGCGTCGTGGCGGCCCTCGACGAAGATGCGGCTGCCGCGCGCGACGCGCGCCTTCACGTCGCCGGCGTGGAACGAGCCGGAGGCGCTGCGCGCATGGCCGGCAGGCGCGGCGGCCTTCGGCTTCACGAGCACGACAGGCTTGCCATCGACGAGGAAGCCGTGGCCGAGCGGGAAGACGCGGGTCTTGCCGCGCCGGTCCTCGAGCTGGACGAGCCCGCCCTCGGCGATGCCGACGACCGCGCCGACGAAGCTGCCGTCGGCCAGCTCGACGACGAGGTCGCGCTCTGCCGGGGTCTCGACCGGCTGCACGATGCCGCGTCGGCGCCAGTTCTTGTCGGCGAGCACATCCTGGCCGTACGGGTCGTCCCATGTCACCCGCTCGACGGTACCGTCAGGACGCCGCCCGCCCTGCGGCGACACTCGATGAGGGTATGCGCGCCTGATTCCCGCATCTGTTGTCGCCGCCGCGCCACCCCGCACGCGGCGGCGACAACAGATGCCGGAATGACAGC
>Ga0164242_10002952_pt1 | contig 19479 bp, 14 predicted proteins | sample OricomgcompostMG_FD_108783 | JGI IMG/M metagenome (GOLD analysis project Ga0164242, IMG submission 108783) | Miracle-Growth compost microbial communities from Emeryville, California, USA - Original compost - Miracle growth compost (MG) ... | reverse complement strand
CGCCTGCTCGAAACCGTGCTCGACGATTTCAACGTCAAAGGCGAGATCACCGCCGTCCGCACTGGCCCGGTGGTGACGATGTACGAGTTGGAGCCCGCTCCCGGCATCAAGGCCAGCCGCGTGATCGGCCTCGCCGAAGACATTGCCCGCAACATGAGCGCGATCAGCGCGCGCGTTTCCTCGATCCCCGGCAAGACGGTGATGGGCATCGAGCTGCCCAACGCGCACCGCATCACCGTCAGCTTCAAGGAGCTGGCCGCGAGCGAGATGTTCCAGGACAGCAAGGCGACGCTGCCGATCATCCTCGGCAAGGGCATCGCCGGCGAGCCGATGGTCGCGGACCTTGCCGCCATGCCGCACCTGCTCGTCGCCGGCACCACCGGCTCGGGCAAGTCGGTCGGACTCAACGCCATCCTGCTCTCACTGCTCTACCGCTTCACGCCGGGCGAGTGCCGCCTGATCCTGATCGATCCCAAGGTGCTCGAGCTCAAGAGCTACGACGACATTCCGCATCTGCTCTCCCCCGTGGTCACCGAGCCGCACAAGGCGGTCCGCGCGCTCAAGTGGGCGGTCGAGGAGATGGAGAAGCGCTACCGGATGATGAGCGACATCGGCGCGCGCAACATCGGCGGCTTCAACGAACGCATCAAGGCGGCGATCGCCAAGGGCAAGCCGCTCGGCCGCCGGGTGCAGGCCGGCTTCGACCCCGAGACCGGGGACGAGATCTACGAGGAAGAGCAGCTCGATTACCAGGTGCTGCCGCAGATCGTCCTGATCGTCGATGAGCTGGCCGACCTGATGGTCACCGTCGGCAAGGAGATCGAGGTGCTGATCCAGCGCCTCAGCCAGAAGAGCCGCGCCGCCGGCATCCATCTGATCATGGCGACGCAGCGCCCTTCGGTCGATGTCATCACCGGCGTGATCAAGGCCAACCTGCCGACGCGCATCAGCTTCAACGTCACCAGCCGCATCGACAGCCGCACTATCCTGGGCGAACAGGGCGCCGAACAACTGCTTGGCAAGGGCGACATGCTCTACAAGCCGAGCACCGGGGCGCTCGTGCGCGTCCACGGTCCGTTCGTCAGCGACGAAGAAGTGGAGCGCGTCGCCGAGCACTGGCGCGCTCAGGGTGCGCCCGATTACGTCGACTCCGTCACCGAAGAGCCGGAAGACGGCGGCTTCGGCTTCGAGGACGAGTTCACCGCGAGCGACAACCCCGAGGAGCGTAAATACCGCCAGGCGATCCAGATCGTCATCGAGAACCAGAAGGCATCGGGATCCTGGCTCCAGCGCCAGATGGGCGTCGGCTACAACACCGCCGCCAAATGGATCGAGCGGATGGAGGAGGAAGGCCTCGTCGGCCCGGCCAACCACGTTGGTCGGCGCGAGATCTATCGCGATCGGGACGGGAATCCGTTGTAAATCAGCGGGGAGCCAATCTGGCCTCTGAAGCATTCAGATCGGTGATGGACGGAACATCCGACAAGCAGCGCCCCTGGTGGGAGCGCGGGGCTGTTTATCAAATCTATCCGCGCTCGTTTCAGGATTCGAAGGGAGACGGCGTCGGCGATCTCGCGGGGGTCGAAAGCCGGCTCGACTATGTCGCCTCACTGGGGGTGGAGGCGATCTGGCTGTCGCCGATCTTCCCCTCGCCGATGGCCGATTTCGGTTACGACGTGGCCGACTACACGGGTATCGAACCGCTGTTCGGCACCCTGGCGGATTTCGACCGGCTGCTGGATGCCGCGCATCGGCGCGGGCTCAAGCTGCTGCTCGATTTCGTGCCCAACCATACCTCCGACCGGCACCCGTGGTTTCAGGAAAGCCGCTCGAGCCGCGACAACCCCAAGCGCGACTGGTACATCTGGCGCGATCCCAAGCCAAACGGCGGCCCGCCGAACAACTGGATCGGCGACTTCGGCGGTTCGGCGTGGCAGTGGGACGAGACGACAGGGCAGTACTACCTGCACGCTTTCCTGCCGCAGCAACCGGATCTCAACTGGCGCAACCCCGCCGTCAAAGCGGCGATGTTCGACGTCATGCGCTTCTGGCTCGAGCGCGGCGTGGACGGCTTCCGAATCGACGTGCTATGGCACATCGCGAAGGCGGAAGGCCTGCCCGACAATCCGGCCAATCCCGATTGGCATCCGGGTATGAACGAACGCGACCGGCTGCTTCAGCTCAACTCGACCGACCAGCCCGAGGCGCACGCGCTCGCGGCGGAGATGCGCCGGATCGCCGACAGCTATGGCGCCCGTACCGGACGCGAGCGCGCGCTGATCGGCGAGATTTTCCTGCCCTTCGACCGGCTCGCCCGCTGGTATGGCACGCCCGAGCGGCCGGAGGTCCATTTGCCGTTCAACTTCTCGCTGATCGAGAGCCCGTGGGACGCCGAAACCATCGGCCGCCTCATCGCCGAGTACGAAGCCTCGCTGCCCGCGTGGGGTTGGCCGAACTGGGTCCTTGGCAGTCACGACGCGCCCCGCATCGCCGCGCGTGTCGGCGAAGCGCAGGCCCGCGTGGCCATGATGATGCTGCTAACCCTGCGCGGCACGCCGACGCTCTATCAGGGCGACGAGCTCGGCATCGGCGCCGTCGCCATCCCGCCGGGCAAGGTGCGGGACCCGCGCGAGCGGCGCCAGCCGGGCATCGGCCTCGGCCGCGATCCGAGCCGCACGCCGATGGCCTGGGACGGCTCGCCGCACGCCGGGTTCAGCTCCGCCGAACCGTGGCTGCCGCTGCATGACGACTGGCGCAGCCGCAATGTCGCCGAAGAAGAGCAGGACGCCAACTCGATGCTCAACCTGACGCGCGCCCTGCTGCGGCTGCGGCGCGCGGAGCCGGCTTTGGCGGCAGGCGATTACATCCCGGTCGCTGCGGCAGGCTCGCTGCTCGCCTACGAGCGCCGCGCCGGCGCCTCTCGGCTGCTGGTCGCGCTCAACCTCGGCGATGGGCCGGTGGCGCTGCCCGACGAGGCGCGAGGGGGCAAGCGGCTGCTTTCCACGCTGCCTGGCGCAGCCGAGGAACTGCGCGGCAACGAGGGCCTGATCGTAAGGCTTGGCGGCTGATGCGCGTCGCGATGCTCAGTTCGATCTCGTGGCGCACGCCGCCGCGCGCCTATGGGCCGTGGGAACTGGTCACCAGCCTGCTGACCGAAGCGCTGGTCGCGCGCGAAGTGGACGTGACGCTGTTCGCCACGCTGGATTCGCTCACCGCCGGCAAGCTCGACGGGGTTGCGCCGCGCGGCTACTCGGAGGACCCGAGCCTCGACGCCAAGGTATGGGAAGCGCTGCACGTCGCCCACCTGTTCGAGCGCGCGGGCGAGTTCGACCTGATCCACAACCAGGCCGACTTCATCCCGCTGGCGTTCTCACGCCTGGTCGACACGCCGATGGTGACCACGATCCACGGCTTCTCCTCCCCGCGCATCCTGCCGGTGTTCGAGCGCTACGCCGACCGCCAGCACTACGTTTCGATCAGCGATGCCGACCGCGCACCCTCGCTCGCTTACGCGGCGACGATCCACCACGGCATCCCGGTGCACGACTTTCCCTTCGATCCGGAAGGCAGCGACGACCTGCTGTTCTTCGGCCGCATTCACCCGGACAAGGGCGCCGGCGAGGCGATCCGCGCGGCCCGGGCAACCGGCCACAGGCTGATCCTGTGCGGCCTCGTGCAGGACGAGGGCTATCACCGGCGCGAAGTCGCGCCTTTCATTGACGGCCGCACGGTCGATTATCGCGGCGTGATCGGCGGCGAGGACCGATTGCGCGCCCTCGGCCACGCCAAGGGCCTGCTGCACCTGATCGGCTTCGACGAGCCGTTCGGCCTCTCCGTGATCGAGGCGATGGCCTGCGGCACTCCCGTGATCGCCTACCGCCGCGGCTCGATGCCCGAGCTGATCGAACACGGCGTCACCGGCTTTCTGGTCGACACCTTCGACGAGGCGGTGGCGGCGATCGGCCTGCTCGGCACGATTGACCGCAAGGCCTGCCGCCGCGCCGTCGAGCGGCGTTTCACTGTCGATCGCATGGCCGGCGAATACCTGGCGCTTTACCGGCGGGTCCTCGCCGAAAACTGATTTCGCCGCGCAATTCGTAGAATCCCGGAGCGCGCCGCTTCGGCGAGCGTGCGAGACAAATGCGCCATGAAGCCCAAGCTGCTCACCACACTTGAAACCTACGACCGGCGGCAGTTCCTCGACGACACCGTCGCCGGCGCCACCGTCGCGCTCGTGGCGCTGCCGCTCAGCATCGCCATCGCCATCGCCTCGGGCGCCCCTCCGGCGGCGGGGCTGATCACCGCGGTCGTCGGCGGGCTGCTGATCTCGGCGCTCGGAGGCAGCCGGGTGCAGATCGGCGGGCCGACCGGGGCGTTCATCGTGGTGGTTTACGGGATCGTCGCCAGGCACGGGCTGGCCGGCCTGCAACTGGCGACTCTCATGGCCGGGGGCCTTCTCGTGCTCGGCGGCTTGCTGCGCGCCGGGCGGCTGATCCGGCTGATCCCCGAGCCGGTGATCGAAGGCTTCACCATCGGCATCGCGGTGGTCATCGCCGCCAGCCAGTTGAAGGATCTCGCCGGATTGCGGACCGGCGCGCTGCCGGCCGACTTCCTGCCCAAGATGGAAGGCCTGTGGACGGCGCGCGCAACGGTCGATTGGTCCTCGCTGCTGCTCGGCCTCGCCACCGTGGTCGGGATCGCCCTCGTCCGCCGCTTCGCCCCGCGATTCCGCGCGCGCGCCGTGGTCGTCCTGATCGCCAGCGTTTTCGCCCTGGCGCTGCCCTCGGTGGCGACGGTCGTCAGCCGCTTCGGTGCGCTGCCGGACGGCTTGCCGATGCCGCGCCTGCCGCCCCTCTCCTGGCCGCTGATCGTGGACATGGCCCCGGCCGCGGTCACCATCGCGCTGCTCGCGGCCATCGAATCTCTGCTCTCGGCGCTCGTTGCCGACCGGATGATCGGCGGCGCGCACCGGACGAGCGCGGAGCTGCTGGCGCAAGGCGCGGCCAACATCGCCTCGCCGCTGTTCGGCGGCCTGCCCGCGACCGGCGCCATCGCCCGCACCGCGACCAACGTCGATGCCGGCGGGCGCACCCCGGTCGCGGGAATGGTCCATGCGCTGCTGATCCTCGCAGCGATGGCGCTGCTGGCGCCGCTCGCCGGCAAGCTGGCGCTGCCGGCGCTGGCCGGTCTGCTGGTGGTCACCGCCTGGACCATGTCCGAGCCGCACCGCTGGCCGGAACGGCTGGCGATGCCGCGCTGGGAACTGGCGCTGCTGCTGCTCACCGCGGCCATGACCGTGCTGGTGGACCTCACCGTGGCCATCGGCACCGGCACGGCGATCGGGCTGGCCGTGCGGTGGTGGACGCGGCGTCGAACGGCAGCCGCCTGATCCTCAGCGTTTCTCGGAGCGCAAGGGGCGCCGTGCCCTCTTCTTTGTCCTTCCTTGTCACCCCCGGACCGATTGGGGGTACGTGACGGCTTGCCGCACGGCCACGCCCGGCTAGACTGCCGCCAGGCGGCAGGATCGCCGCATGCGGGAGGAGCGCCGATGGCCAGCCGATACGAAGCCGAAGTCTATCACTGCATGGACCCGACGCTGGAGCTGCTCGAGCGGACCGAGAACCCGCTGCACCGGGCGATCCTCAAGAACTACTGCCGCCACGTGCATCTCGAAGGCGCGGCGATGTTCGAGGAAATCACCGCGCCCGACATGATGGCCGACGATCCGGTCTATCACGTGACCTGGGGCGAGAAGCCGTTCCAGGTGAAAGGCCGCCAGGGCGTGTTCGACTTCTACGCCTCGATCGGCGAGATCGTGCTGTGGAACTCGGGCGACATGGTCGCCGTGGCCGACTGGGGCATCGCCGACGAGATGTGGTTCCACCAGATGAGCACCGGGGCGGAACTCAGGAAGCTCGGCCACAAGGTGGACAAGGACGACGGGCTCTACCTCGTCCACTCGCTGCAGGCGTTCATCTGGCCCTACGACGCGAACGCGCTGCTCAAGGGCGAGCACCTCTACGAGGACAAGTCCACGCTGACGATCGAGGAAATCGACCCGGCCGAGTTCATGACCGCCGCCCGCGTGCGCGAAATCCACCGCGAGTGCCTCGCCGACCTGGAGGCACGCTGGGGGCAGGAATACTGGGTGTGGAAGAGGTGAGCGCGCTTCCCGCGCCGGTCCCGGAAATTCCGGTCGGCGACCTTGTGGCGGGGCTGGCCTATTATCGCGACAAGCTGGGTTTCACGGTCGATTGGCAGGACGAGGAACTGGGCCTCGCCGGATTGTCGCAGGGTAAGGCGCGGCTGTTCATGGGCGCGGCGCCTTATCGCGCTCACCTGAAGACCGCCGGGCCGCAAGTGATCTGGTTCAACCTCGACGGCCGCGCCGAGGTCGATGCGCTTCACGCCCGGTGGCAGGCCGCGGGCGCGAAGGTCGGACCGCTGCGGTCCGAGACACCGCACAAGCTCCACGAGTTTCTCGCCTTCGATCCGGACGGCAATATCCTGCGGGTGTTCTACGATTACGGTTGGGAGGAGCGCGAGGGCCGGAAATAGCTTTCCTACAGGGGGCCGAATGTGCCAGCCAGACGAAGTTCAACCGGGCAAGCCGCACGGCCTTTGGGAAATATCGGAGAGGGGGCGGAGATGTATTTCGTGAACAAGACCCGGGGCATGACCGCGCTGGCGGCCGCTTCCGTGCTGGCCCTCGCCAGCCCAGCCGGAGCCAGATGGGTCGCCAGCTGGACCGCCTCGCCCCATGCGCCAATCGGCACCACCGGGCCCTTCGCCGCCGCCGATTACGACAACGTCACGCTGAGCCAGGTTGTCCGCGTGAGCGAAGGCGGGGACCGGCTGCGGGTGCGGTTCACCAATCGCTATGGCCAGCATCCGCTCAAGATCGGCGCCGCGCGGGTGTTCCGCATCGACGATGCCGGGAAGGAAGTGCCCGGCAGCAGCCGCACGCTGGCGTTCGGCGGCGCGGGCAACGCCGTCATTCCCGTCGGCGCGCCGTTCACCAGCGATCCGGTGGACTTGAAGGTGCCCGACCGGTCGCGGCTGCGCATCGAGTTCTACCTGCCCGAAGCGACGGGGCCGTGCACCTGCCACCTGACGGGGCAGGACGAGCTGGACGTGTCGCCGCCGGGCAACTTCGTCGGCAAGCCTTTCGAACCGGCGGACAAGAAGCAGTTTCGCGCCTTCCTCGCCGGTGTCGAGGTCGATTCGCCCGACGCGCTCGGCACGATCGTCGCCTTCGGCGATTCGATCACCGACGGGGTCGGTTCCACGGCGGGTGCGAACCACCGCTGGCCCGACCTCCTCGCGGACCGCCTCCATGCAGCAGGCAAGCCATGGGCGGTCGCCAACGCGGCGATCAGCGGAAACCGCGTGCTCAGCCCGGGCATGGGGGATGCCGCATTGACCCGCTTCGACGACGACGTGCTGAGCCTGCCGAACGTGAAATATGTGATCGTGTTCGAGGGAGTGAACGACCTCGGCATCCAGTACGGCGCGGCGCGAAACGGCGGGCCGCCCGTCCCCGGCCTGGCGCAGACGCCGATCGACGCCGATCAGATGATCGCCGGTTACAGGCAGTTGATCGACCGCGCGCACATGCACGGAATCAAGGTGATCGGCAGCCCCATCGGTCCCTACAAGGGCGCGAGCTACTGGTCGGAAGCGGGCGAGGCGGCGCGGCAGAAGATCAACGCCTGGATCGTCAACGGCGGCGCGTTCGACGGGGTGATCCGGCTCGATACCGCCTTCGCCGACCCGGCCGATCCGCAAAAGATGCGCGAAGGCTATCACTTCGGCGATCATCTTCACGGCAACGACGCCGGCTACAAGGCCGCGGCGGATTCGATCGATCTGAAGCTGTTCAAGCCCTGAGCCGGAGCGCCTGAGCCGAACAGGGCGGCGGCGCGAGCCGGGGCCCGCGCCGCCGGTGAACGGTGACGCTTACTTCAGTTCGTCGCCGCTCAGGGGAGTCATGGCGTCGGCCGCGGCCTTGCTCCTGGCGAGCACGTCGTCGGTCGCGGCGACCAGGCCGATCCTGGCCAGCGGGCCGCCCTTGGCCCACATTTTCGTCCACTCGGCGACGAATTCCCTGAGGCCGGGAATGGCGTCCACGTGCGCCTTCTTGACGTAGATGAACAGCGGCCGGGCGCCGGGATACTTGAAGGAGGAGATGTTGTCGTAAGTCGGCACGATATCGTTGATCGTCAGCCCTTGCAGCCGATCCTGATTGGCTTCGAGATAGGAGTAGCCGAAGATGCCCACGGCCTTCGGATTGGCCTCGATCTTCTGGACGATGAGGTTGTCCTCCTCGCCGGAATCGACATAGGCGCCATCGCTGCGGATCTCGGTGCAGGTCTGGTCATGCTTGTCCTTGTCGCTGGCCTTCAGCGCCTTCATCGCCGCGTCGCTGTCGCAGCCTTTCTCGAGGATCAGCTCCTTCAGCGCGTCGCGCGTGCCGGAGGTCGAGGGCGGACCGTAAACGAGGATCGGCGTGGCGGGCAGGGCGGGATCGACATCGCGCCAGGTCTTCGCCGTCTGGTCCTTGCCGAACGGATGCGCAGCGAGCGCCTTGTAGATCATCTCCGGCGAAAGATTCATCGTCAGCCCGCCCTTGGCGGTGGCGAAGGCGATGCCGTCGAGCCCGACCTGGATCTCGACGATGTCTTTCACCCCGTTCTGCTGGCAGGTGTCGAACTCGCTCTTCTTCATGCGCCGCGAGGCGTCGGCGATGTCGGGGCTGTCGGCGCCGACGCCGGCGCAGAACAGCTTCATGCCGCCGCCGGTTCCGGTCGATTCGATGAGCGGCGACTTGAAGTTCGGATTGTCCCGCGTGAACGCTTCGGCAACGGCCTTGGCGAAGGGATAGACGGTGGAGGAGCCGACCGCGCGGATCGAATCGCGGCTCGCGCCGGCGCCGGCGCCGGCGTCCTGCCCGCAGGCGGAGAGCGCCAGCGCAGAAAGCGAAGCCGCGGCAAGGGTCTTGAGTTTCATTGAGAGAATCCCTGTTGGCTGTGTTCGACGGTCCGTTACGAACCGTCTGTGACAGGTGTGTGACAACCGAGTGCGCTCAGAAATCCACCTGCGCGCGCATCGCGAACGTATCGACACCGTAGGATGTGTCGCCGCCGGCCGCCGGGATGGCTGCCTGGGTGTACTGCAGCCGGCCATAGTTCGCGATGAAGCGGGTGTACTGCGTCGGCGACCAGACGATCGCCGCCTGATAGCCGTTCTGCTTGCCGCCGACGATGCCGGCGTCGTTGAGATCGAGATAGTCGTAGCGCAGGTTCAGTTCGATCGCGCCCACGCCGCCTTCGCCGACCGGATGAGCCGGCTTGGTGCGGTCGAACGTGCCGCCCTTGTAGCCGCGCGTGTCGCCTTTGGTGAGAAAATACCCGACCTCGCCGTAGCCGCCGAAGAAGGTTGGGTTGGGTCCGGCGATGCGATCGACGGTCTGCCAGCGGGTTTCACCGGCCGCATGGAAGCGCCCGCCGATCCACGCCGCTTCGAGGCCGTAACCGGTCTCGCTCGTCGCTGGAATGGTGCCGGTATCGATGAAGCGTAGGTCGGTCGTGTGAACGAACGGGCGCACCCGGTAGCGCACGCTGGCGGCGCTGTCGTTGAGCTCGTGGACATGGACCGAGCCGCCGAGATGGAACTGGCCGCCGAGCAGCTTGGGCATGAACACCACGCGCGCGTCATACGAGAGCGAATTGTCCTCGTCGTTGTTGAGGTCGGCCACCTGGTCGGTGAACACGCCGCCCTGCACCAGGAAGGCGCCCTTGGCGTAGGCCGCGCTGGCGCCGAGGCGGCGCTCGTTGCCGAAGGCGTTGTTGATGGCGGAACGCTCGGTGAAGCTGGTGAAGAGATCGCTGGTCAACTCTTCCAGCCCCCAGAACGGCTTGTGCTGGCCGACCGTGAAAGTGAGTTCCTTCGAGGGATTGTAGGTCAGATAGAGGTCGGTGATTTCGACCGCGCTTTGCGCCACGTCGATCTCCGCGCGATAGCCGAACCCGCCGGGCATCTTGCCGTCGAAGCCGAGATAGGCGCGGCGCACTTCGCTGGCGAAGCCCGTGCTCTTGTCGGCGATACCGCTCGGCACGCCGAGATAACCGACATCGAACTGCATCCGGCCTCGCGGCTTGAAGCTCCAGCCGCCGCTCGAGATTTCGGGGGCGCCCTTGAAGGCGATCTCCGTCTTCGCAGCCGCGGTTTGTGCGGCGTTGGCCGAAGCCGTTGCCGTCTGCGCTGCTTGTGCGGCACTGCCCGCCGCCGTTTCCGCGGCCGCGGCCTTGGCTTTCGCCTCGTCCAGTTCGGATTGCAGTGTCGTGATCTCGCTGGCCATCTGCGTCATCTGCTGACGCATGGTGTCGAGCTGTTGCTGAACCGCTGTGGCGGAGGCCGCATCCTGCGCCTGAACAGGCAGGGCCCAGCCGCACGCGGCGGCGACGGCGAGAACGGAAATGCGCGAAATCTTGTTCATCTGTTTTTTCCTGAACCTTGCTTGTCGAAGGCAGCGCCCCGCTAGGCGCCGATTGTTACGGCGCGGTGACACAGACGGGCGGCAATCCGTCTTTCGGTATTGGCGACTTACAAGCGCTCGATCTCAAGCAGGCATTGCACGGAACCGGTTGCACTTGTAACGGCCTGACAGGCAGGAGACTCATCCATGCGCATCGGTTGCCCGAAGGAAATAAAGAACCGTGAGTACCGCGTCGGCCTGACTCCGGAGAGCGCCCGGGAACTGGTCAAGCATGGGCACGAAGTATGGATCGAGACCGAGGCGGGCACGGGCATCGGCGCGAGCGATTCCGAATACCGCGCGGCGGGCGCGCAGATTCATCCCGATCCGCAGATTCTCTTCGCCGAGTGCGAGATGATCGTGAAGGTCAAGGAACCGCAGCCGAACGAGCGGGCGATGCTACGCGAAGGGCAGATCCTCTACACGTACCTCCACCTCGCGCCCGATCCCGAACAGACGGCCGATCTCGTAAAGTCCGGCGTCACAGCCATTGCCTACGAAACCGTTACCGGTCCCGGGGGGACACTGCCGCTGCTGAAGCCGATGAGCCAGGTCGCGGGCCGGATGAGCATCCAGGCCGGCGCCACGGCGCTGGAGAAGGCGCATGGAGGGCGCGGCGTGTTGCTCGGCGGCGTGCCGGGCGTGATGCCGGGCAAGGTCACTATCATCGGCGGCGGTGTGGTCGGTTTCAACGCCGGGCAGATGGCCGCCGGCCTCGGCGCCGACGTGACGATCCTGGACCGCAATCCCGACGTGCTGGAAAAGGTCGGGACCCACTTCGAGGCGCGGGCGAAGACGCGCTTTTCGAACCACGCCAATCTCGAGGAGTCGGTCTGCGAGGCGGATCTCATCATCGGCGCGGTGCTGATCCCCGGCGCCGCCGCGCCCAAACTGGTCACCCGCGACATGCTCAAATGCATGAAGCCGGGCGCCGTGCTGGTCGATGTCGCGATCGATCAGGGCGGCTGCTTCGAAACCAGCCACCCGACCACCCATGACGAGCCCACCTTCGTCGTCGACGGCATCGTCCATTATTGCGTTGCCAACATGCCCGGCGCGGTCGCGCGCACCAGCACTTATGCGCTCAACAACGTGACCCTGCCGCACGCGCTGCGGATCGCCGATCTCGGCTGGAAAGAGGCGATGCGCACCGATCCGCACCTCGCTCAAGGGCTCAACGTCCATGCCGGCCGGGTGACTTATCCCGCCGTGGCCGAGGAACTCGGCTACGACTTGCTGCCGCTCGATCGGGCGCTCGCCTGATCCGAGCTTATCGGGGCTCTCGCCTAAGCTCCGCCAGCGCGGATTTAACGGCGGCTAAACGCTTGCCGGGTAAAGGCATTTTCGAATGTCTGCGAATCTTGTCTCGGCATGCCTGAAATGGCTGTTCGCCCTCTCGGCCCTGCTCACCGCGGGCATTGCGGCAGCGGCACCCGCGAGCCTTGAATTCGGCGCCCTTGCCACACGCTGTTTCGCCGACGGAGCGCGCGGCGAGAGTTTTGCGGTGGTTGCGGCTCGACAATGGAGTTGCGGGGAGGCGAGTCACTCGATCGCGCCTGAGCGGGTCTTCGCGCGCTTCGATGTCGAACGAGGCGCCGAACAGCCGCGCTTCCTCGAAACCCGCCGGGCCGCGGTCAAGGGGATCGACGTTCTCGTGATCGACGCGACCGGCGCGGCCCGCTTCGCCCATTACACTCCCTCGGACCTCCTGCCGTCGCGCCGCGGCGGATATATCCGGGCCTCGCTCCCCGTAGCCGACTCTCCGATCAAGCGAGTATTCGTCGCGTTCGACGAACCGGTCCACCGCATGATGCTGGAAAAGGCGCAACTGGCCCCCGCCGACGCACACGATGCGCTCGGCTCACGCCGGCTGCTGCTGGTGCTTGCGGCCCTTTGCGGCATGCTGCTGATGCCTCTGATGTTCGACGCGGCCTTCTACCGCGTGCTGCGCGAACCGTTCGTGCTGTGGCATTCGGCCCTGGCGGTCACGCTGCTACTGACCATCCTCATCAGCTCCGGCTTGTCGTTCTATCTCGGCAATCTGCCGGTGATGGCGATGAGCGCCATGAACACGCTGCTGTTCGGCTTGTCGGTCGCCGCGGCGGGGATGTTCGCCTGCAGCTTCATCGAGGAAGACAAGCTCGACCCTCGGCTGCGGCGCGCCTTGCCGCTCACCGGCGGTTGGGCGGTACTCGTCAGCAGCCTGCACGCCGCCTTCCCCTTCGCTTTGCGCCCCGTTCAGTCCGATATCTACTACTGTGCCTACTTGCCTGTGCTGGTGATCTTCGTCTGCGTCCTGATCGACGCACTCAGACGCGGAAGCCGCGCGGCGCGTTATCAGGCGGTCGGCTGGGCGCCGATGCTGCTGGTCGGCGTGATCCGGCTGGTCAGCGGCCTCGCGCCCTCGCTCCCCTCCGCCGATGCCATGATCCTGTTCTACACCGGTTGCGTGGTGGAAGTGCTGGCAACCACGCTTGGCGTCGCGGACAGGTTCATGATTATCAAGGACCAGCGCGACAGTGCGCGCACCGAGGCCCTGGTGCTCGAGCGTCTCTCCGAACGCGATGCGTTGACCGGCCTGTTCAACCGGCGCGTGATCGAGGATCGTTTCGAGCGCTTGCGTGCCGAAGGCTTCACCGCGATCGCCATCATCGATCTCGACCACTTCAAGCAGATCAACGACACTCACGGCCACGCGGTCGGCGACAAGGTGCTGCAAGCCGTCGCGGACGTGCTGCATCCGGACGAGGACACTCTCGCCTTCCGCATGGGTGGCGAGGAATTCCTCCTCCTGCTGCGCGGCTCCAGCGTGCTGCAGGCCGCCGAGCGGCGGCGCCGGGCCATCACCACGCATGTCGCCGCCAAAGTCGAAGGCCTCGACCGCATGGTGACGGCGAGCATGGGCCTGCTCGAAGTGCCGCGCAACGCCATGCCCAATGCCCGTTTCGCCGAGCTGTACGCCCGGGCCGACCATTTACTCTACGAAGCCAAGCAGGCGGGACGGAACCGCACGCTGAACGAGCGGCTCAAAGCCTTCACCCCGCGCCGGGCGGAACGGCGCAAGGCCGCCGCGGCCTAATCGCCTTCGGATAGGAACCGCACGGCGATCTCCGCGAACCCGCATGATCTTGCCGGTACATTGCCCAACGGATGACGGCACTGACGGACGGCTATAGAGGCACACCCATCTGCCACAGGATGAAGGCGAATTCCTCGGCGGTTTCCTTGAGGCTCTCAAACCGCCCCGACTTGCCGCCGTGGCCCGCGCCCATGTTGGTCTTGAGGAGCAGCTCGTTGCGGTCGGTCTTGAGCTCGCGCAGCTTGGCGACCCACTTGGCGGGCTCCCAGTAAGTCACCCGCGGATCGTTGAGCCCGGCGGTGACGAGCAGCGGCGGATAGGCCTGGGCCTTGACGTTGTCGTAGGGCGAATAGGAGCGGATCAGCTCGAACGCCGCCTTGTCGTCGATCGGGTTGCCCCATTCGGGCCACTCGCCCGGCGTGAGAGGCAGCGAGGCGTCGAGCATCGTCGCGAGCACGTCGACGAACGGCACGTGAGCCACTACAGCTCCCCACAATTGGGGATCGGAATTGATCACCGCGCCCATCAGCTCGCCGCCGGCCGAACCGCCTGAAATGCTGATCCGCCCCGCCTCGGTGTAACCCTTGGCGATCAGGCCTTTCGCAACGTCAACGAAATCGGTGAAAGTGTTGGTGCGGCTTTCGAGCTTGCCCGCCTTGTACCACGCCCGGCCGAGGTCGTCCCCGCCGCGGATGTGGGCGATGGCATAGGCGAAGCCGCGATCGACCAGGCTCAGCCGCGTGGTCGAAAAGCCCGGCGGAATGGCGATGCCGTAAGCGCCGTAGCCATAGAGATGCAGCGGCCCGGACGGCTGGCGGTCCTTGCGGTACATCACGCTGACGGGGATTTTCGTCCCGTCGTGCGCGGCGAGCTCCAGCCGCTCGGTGGTATAGAGCGAACGATCGTAACCCGAAGGGATTTCCTGGACCTTTAGCAGCTTCAGTTCGCGGGCCGCCACGTCGTAATCGTAAGTGCTCGCCGGGCTGACCATGCTTTCATACGACACACGCAGCACGGTCTGCTCGAACTCGGGATTGTTGCCCATGGAAGCGGTGTAGCTCGCCTCGGGAAACGCCACCGGCTCGATGCGGGCAGGGTCGTCGTAATAGCGGATCTCGATCCGGTCGAGGCCGGCGAGACGCCCGTCGACGATGTAGAAGTCGCGGAACAGCTCGAAGCCGGTCAGATAGAATTCGTCGGTGCCCTCGATCAGGGTGGTCCATTCGGCCGGCCTGTCGAGCGGCGCGGTGGCGAGGCGGAAGTTCTCGTGCGTGTCGTTGGTGTGGACGAACAGCGTGGCGCCATTCGCGCCTGGCCGAACATCGACGTCGTACTCCACGCCCTTCTCCCGCGCCTTGACCAGCTTCGGCGCGGTGAGCGGCGCGTCGGCCGGAATCAGCCAGACTTCGCTGGTCTCGTGATCGCCGGTGCCGACGATCACCCAGTCTTCGGCGGCCGAGAGCGAGGCGGAGACGCGAAAACCTTCGTCGTCCTCATGGAACAGCTCGACGTCCTGCTCGATCGGCTGGCCAAGCCAATGCAGCCGGGCGTTGTCGGTGCGCCATTGCTCGTTGGCGAGGGAATAGATCAGGCCCTTGTCGCCCGCGACCCATACCAGGCCCGAGAGCGTCCCGGGTATCTCGTCGGGCAAGTGCTCGCCGGTGGTCAGGTCCTTGATCCGCGCGGTGAACCGCTCCGAGCCGTTGTCGTCGACCGAATAGGCGAGCAACCGTCCATCCTTGCTGGTCGAAATCGCCCCGAGGCGGAAGTATTCCTTGCCCTCGGCCAGCGCCGGCTCGTCGAGGATCAACTCGTCCGCGCTGCCGTCGTCCTTGGCCGCGACCGGCCTGCGCCACCACTTCTTGTATTCGGCGCCTTCCTCGAACTCGATCCAGTAAAGATAATCGCCGTCCTTTTGCGGCACCGACTTGTCGGCTTCCTTGATCCGCGCCCGCATTTCCTTGAACAGCGCGTCGATCGTTGCCTGATGCGGCTTCATCCGCGCCTCGAACCAGGCGTTCTCGGCCGCGAGATGGTCGAGAATCGCCTTGTCGTCGACTTTCGGATAGTCGGGATCGCGCAGCCAGGCGTAATCGTCGGTGACGGTCACGCCGTGATGGGTCACGCTGGAGGGCTTCTTCGCCGCGACCGGCGGTGCGAGAGGTGTGGTATCGGCCATCGCGCGGCCCTATGTTGCTGCCGAAAGGACCGCAAGCCATGCTGATGCAGACCCATGAAGCCCGCCTCGACGCCCTGAGGAAGGAACTGGCCCGTCGCGGGCTCGACGGCTTTGTGATCCCGATCTCCGACGAGCACATGAGCGAATACGTCGGCGATTACGCCAAACGCCTCGCCTGGCTGACCGGATTCGGCGGTTCGGCGGGGACGGCGGTGGTATTGAAGGGCAAGGCGGCGATCTTCGTCGACGGCCGCTACACCGTGCAGGTGCGCGAGCAAGTGGACGGAAAGCTGTTCGATTACCAGTCGGTGCCGCAGACCAGCCCGGCCGAATGGCTCGCCGCCAATGCGCCGGAAGGGGCCAGGATCGGCTTCGATCCGTGGCTCCATTCGAAAGGCTGGGCCGACGCCGTCGCGCGGGCGCTCACAGCCAAACATGCTGAGCTGGTTGCTGTGGACGGCAACCCGGTCGATGCGGTGTGGGCCGACCGGCCCGAGCCCTCGACCGCCCCGGCGATCGCGCAGCCGGACGAATTCGCCGGCCGCTCCAGTGCCGACAAGCGCGCGCAAGTCGCCGACTGGCTCAAGCGCGAGGGCTATGACGCGGCGGTGATCAGCGCGCTCGATTCGATCGCCTGGTTGCTCAACATCCGCGGCTCGGACGTGGACCGCACGCCGGTGGCGCTGAGCTACGTGATCGCCCATGACGACGGCACCGCCGAACTGTTCATCGCGCCGGAGAAGGTGACGCCCGAACTGACGCAGCACCTTGGCAACGCGGTGACGATCCGTCCGCGCACGGCGTTCGAGACGGCGCTCGGCGAATTGTCGGGCAAGCGCGTGGCGGTCGATCCCAACTTCGGCGTCGCGGCGATCTTCAACGCGCTAGACAAAGCCGGCGCGGAGCCGGTGGCGGTGCGCGATCCGACGATTCTGCCCAAGGCGATGAAGAACCCGCGCGAGCAGCAGGGGCAGCGTGACGCCCAGGCCCGCGACGGCGCGGCCGAGGTCAGGTTCCTGCGCTGGCTCGAGGGGGCGGCGCCGAAAGGCGGCGAGACCGAGCTCTCCGCCGCCGCCGCGCTGCAGGGCTTCCGCGAGCAAACGGGCATGTTGCGCGATCTGTCGTTCGACACGATCTCCGCCGCCGGCCCCCACGCCGCGATCCCGCACTATCATGTGGACGAAGAGAGCAATCTCAAGATCGAGCCGGGCAGCATCTACCTGGTCGATTCCGGCGCGCAGTATGCCGACGGCACGACCGACATCACCCGCACGGTGTGGATCGGCACACCGGATGGCTTGGGCGAGCCCTCGGCGGAGCAGAAGGACCGCTTCACCCGTGTGCTCAAGGGTCATATCGCCCTCGCCATGCAGACCTTCCCCCAAGGCACCATCGGCGCGCAGCTCGACACGCTGGCGCGGCAGTTCCTGTGGCAGGCGGGGATCGATTACGCCCACGGCACCGGTCACGGCGTCGGCAGCTTCCTCGCGGTGCACGAAGGCCCGCAGCGGATCGCCAAACCGCGCGGCGGCCAGGCCGGCACCGATCAGGAGCTGATGGCCGGGATGATCCTCTCGAACGAGCCCGGCTACTACAAGCCCGGCGCGTTCGGCATCCGCATCGAGAACCTGGTGCTGGTCGAAAAGCGCGAGATCCCCGGCATGGAAGGCGATTGGCTCGGCTTCGAGACGCTGACGCTGGTGCCGATCGACAAGACCCTGGTCGAACGCGACCTGTTGAGCGAAGCCGAGCTCGAGTGGTGGAACACCTACCATGCCAGAGTTCTGGAAGTGCTCGCGCCGCAGCTCGAAGGCGAGGATCTGGCGTGGCTGGAGAAGGCCTGCGAGCCGCTATAAAAGGGGGGTCTGCTCGAGGAGAGACCGATGACCGCGCATTCGCTCGAAACATTCCCGATCCACCTCGGCCTGGGCGCCACAGCCGAGCCCCAGCCCGAGTTTCCGCGCAGCGAAGCGGCGATGGACTGGTACATGGACTATGCCCGGCGGAACGAGGCGGACGGCTTCGAAGGGCGGCTGGTCTCCAGCTACACTTTCACGGAAAGCTGGCCGATGTGGGAGATGCACCCCAACGGCAGCGAAGTGGTGATCTGCACCGCCGGCAGCATGACCCTGCATCAGGAACTGGCCGACGGCAGCGAGAACACCGTCACGCTTGAGCCGGGCCTGTATGCGATCAATCCGCCGGGCGCATGGCACACCGCCGACATCCACGGCGAAGCCAGCGCGGTGTTCATCACCTCCGGCATCGGCACGCAGCACCGCCCGCGCTGATTTCAACGCGGAATGTCCGCGTTGGCGCGCGACAAAGTGCGACATTTTTGCCCGTGTTCGGCAAACCCCTGCGACATTGCCGCTGTAGACCGCGCCTCATGAGCAGCGAGGCGCCACCACGGACCTCCCCCCTTCCAGCCGAGGCGCCTTGCTGCTCTATCTGTTTTCCGGATCGAACATTCGTAATGGCCATGCGTGAATTGACACTTTCCCTGAACGCGGCCGCGGTGGCGCGTGACAGCCTGCGCCCGCGGTGGCAGGCTCGCCATGAAACGCGAACTACCTGAGCGGCTTGAAGGGGGAGCCGAGATCATGACCGACACCGCGCCGACCCGGCTGCTGCTCGTCGACGACGAAGCCAGCCTGCGCGAACCCCTGGCCGAATACCTCACGCGCCAGGGGTTCGTCGTGCGCCAGGCGGAGGACGCAGCCAAGGCGCGCTCGGCGCTGATCGAGGAAACCCCCGACCTGGTTCTGCTCGACATCATGATGCCGGGAGAGGACGGCCTTTCGCTGTGCCGCCACCTGACCGAGACCAAGCATCTCCCCGTTATCCTGCTGACGGCCAAGGGCGAAGCGATGGACCGCATCGTCGGCCTCGAGATCGGCGCCGACGATTATGTCCCCAAGCCGTTCGAGCCGCGCGAGCTGGTCGCCCGCATCCGCTCGGTACTTCGGCGTGCTGCGCGGCCGGCCTCGACGCCGGAGGAGGACGCGCTTTACGAATTCGATGGCTGGCGGCTCGATCCGCTCAAGCGCAAGCTGACCGACACCCAGGGGGCGGTCGTGCCGATCTCTTCGGCCGAGTTTCGTCTGCTCGTCGCTTTCCTCAATCACCCGCGTCAGGTGCTCGACCGGGACCGGCTGCTCGACATGGTCCAGGGGCGCGAGGCCCACTTGTTCGACCGCGCGGTGGACAACCAGGTCAGCCGCCTGCGCCGCAAGATGGAAGAAGACAGCCGCGATCCCAAGCTGATCCAGACGGTGTGGGGCGGCGGCTATCGCTTCGCCGCCGACGTTCGCCGGCTGGCGCCGGACAGCGATTGATGTTCGCGTTCGTTGGACGCTTCGTGCCGAAAAGCCTCCTGGGCCAGATGCTGTTGGCGGTGGCGGCCGCGCTGCTCGTGGCGCAGGCGATCTCCGCGGTTCTGCTCTATCGCGCCGCCGAGCAGCGCCGCGAGATGGGCTATGCCAGCGGCCTGGTCTTCCAGCTCGTCGCGCAGCCGCAGATCGACATCCGCCAGAACGCGCGCCACGGCGGGCACGAATCCCGGCGTTTGCGGGTGGAACACACGCCCGATTATCCGCTCCTGCGCGGCGAGGCCCGCGACAGCCGCCGGGAGCAGATGCTGCGCACGATGCTGACCGAGCAGGGCGTCGCTCCCGCGCAGCT
>Ga0164242_10002951_pt1 | contig 19480 bp, 17 predicted proteins | sample OricomgcompostMG_FD_108783 | JGI IMG/M metagenome (GOLD analysis project Ga0164242, IMG submission 108783) | Miracle-Growth compost microbial communities from Emeryville, California, USA - Original compost - Miracle growth compost (MG) ... | reverse complement strand
GAGATGCATGTCGACGAGCGAATTCCGCCCCGCATGCGCGGCGATGCAGACCGGACCGCGCAAGCCGGAACCGGAAAGCACCAGGAGCAGGCATCCGCCCGCGCTCATCAGGAAGCTGCCGAAGCGTTCGAGCGGCACGCCGTCGCACGGATGCGACGGGCGCAGGATGCGCACGCCGCAGGAAAGCGGCGTCTCATCCGTGAACTTCCGGCCGTTCAAGACGACGCCGCTCATGTGCCGGACGGTCGGCGCATAGGCGGTGCGGATATTCCGCAGCGCGAGCGTCTTGCCGAGCCGTTCGCGGAATTCCATCGCCTGGTGCGGCGGCACTTCGCTGTCGTACAGCTGGGTCAGCGACCAGTTGCGCTCGGTGGGAGCGCGGAAGACGACGTCATAGGGCGCCCGATCGGACGCCGGCGTCTTGAACGAAAAGAGGCCCGATTCATGGGCCACGAGTGCGGCAGAAGCCATCTTGTTCCTCCCTTGAATGGTGTTCAAAGATCCTGGTTGGGTCTGGTTCTCACCATACCACTTTATTTTTTCGCGTAAATGAGGCAGGGTAGAAGGATATGGCCGAATCCGCGCAAGGAACGCTTTCCGTCGTCGCCACGCCCATAGGGAACCTCGCCGACATCACGCTGCGGGCGCTCGAGACGCTGCGCACCGCCGATGCAATCGCCTGCGAGGATACGCGCGTGACGGCGAAGCTCCTCGCGCGCTACGACATCCAGAAGCCGCTGCTCGTGTACCACGCGCAGAGCGGAACGCTCGCGACCTCCCGCATCCTCTCGCAGCTCGGGGAAGGCAGGCATATCGCGCTCGTCACCGACGCCGGCACGCCGGGCATTTCCGATCCCGGCACGGCGCTCGTCGCTGCTGTGCGCGAACGTCTCGGCGACGCCGTTCGCCTTGAATCCATCCCCGGCCCCTCCGCGCTGACGGCCGCGCTTTCCATCGCCGGCGTCCCGACGAACGAGTTCACCTTCCTCGGATTCCTCCCGCACAAGAAAGGGCGCCAGACGATCATGAAGGACATTGCGCAGATGCCGCGCACTGCCGTCTTCTATGAATCCCCGCACCGCCTCGAGAAGGCGCTCGCCGAGCTTGCTGCCGCCCTCCCCGAAGGACGCATCGTCACCGTCATGCGCGAGCTCACCAAGCTCTATGAATCCACCGTCAGCGGCACGGCAGCAGAGGTGCAGGCGCATTTCGAATCACATCCGAAAGAGATACGCGGCGAGTTCGTCATCATCGTTTCGGCGTAGCCTTCACCAGGTTCTTTAGTTCCAACTGATCTTATATAAAGATCGGTTTTTCTTTATTTTATTTCGACGGTTCTCTCATTCCGCTCCCGCTATTCTTGCTCTGCGCCGGCGGTTAGGATACGAGGTTGAGAGTTGTCGTCCCAGCCTTGAGGGTCCGATTCCCTCCGCCGGCTTGACTGTATGAGTGAAGAAGACTACCATTGTGGTACGACAACTCAATCGTTTCCGAACGAGGCTGGGAGCAAGAACCGCTGAAGGCGGTTTTTGCGTATATAATCCCGTAACTCGATACTCAGCCGCAAAGAACCTGCATGCTATACTTCCCGCATGACTCGCGAGACTGTCCTCATGATCCTCGGTGCGCTGGTATTCGTTTCTCCCTGGGTCGGCATCCCTATGGCATGGCTGCAGTGGGCGTTGCTCGTCCTCGGCCTCGCCATCATTGCCATCGGCGTGACGCTCCGTCGCCGCCTGCATCAGGAAGAGCTCCCGCCTTCAGCGACTCCGCCCGCGCACTCGACACATCCTGCGCACCCTGCGGCTCCTCCGGAGCCGCGCAGCTCGCACATCGCATTCTCGTAGGACGTACGCGGCGCGTCAGCGCCGCTTTCGGTATATACTTATAGCGTATGTACAACCCCGACCGCGTCACGTACTTCGCCGCGACCGACTCGCGGGGCAAGCGCACGCCGTTCGGCCTGAAAGCGAAGGATAGGCAGCGCCACATGTACGTCATCGGAAAGACGGGCATGGGGAAGTCGACCCTGCTCGAGAACATGGCGATTCAGGACATCCAGAACGGGGAAGGGCTCGCCTTCATCGACCCGCACGGCAGCGCCGTGGAGTCGCTCCTGAACTACATCCCGAAGGAACGCATCGACGACGTCGTGTATTTCGCGCCGTTCGACATGGAGCAGCCCATCGCCTTCAACGTCATGGAGGACGTCGGCTACGACAAGCGCCACCTCGTCGTCTCCGGCCTCATGGCGACCTTCAAGAAGATCTGGCAGGACGCGTGGAGCGCCCGCATGGAGTACATTCTCACGAACACGCTCCTCGCGCTCCTTGAGTATCCGGACGCGACGCTGCTCGGCGTGAACCGCATGTATACGGACAAGGCGTACCGCGCGAAGGTCGTGGACAACATCAAGGACCCGGTCGTGAAGGATTTCTGGACGAAGGAATTCGCCGGCTACACCGACCGCTTCACGCAGGAAGCGACGCCGGCCATCCAGAACAAGATCGGCCAGTTCACCGGCAACCCGCTCATCCGCAACATCATCGGCCAGCCGAAGTCGTCCTTCGATATCCGGCAGCTCATGGACCAGAAGAAGATACTCCTCATCAACCTCTCGAAAGGGCTGGTGGGAGATACGAACATGCGGCTCCTGGGCTCCATGCTCGTGACGCGCATCTTCCTGGCCGCGATGAGCCGCGCCGACCTCTCGCCGGCGGAGCTCAAGCGCGCCGAGAACTTCTACTTGTACGTGGACGAGTTCCAGAACTTCGCGAACGATACCTTCTCCGAGATTCTTTCCGAGGCCCGCAAGTATTCCTTGAACCTCATCATCGCGCACCAGTACGTGGAGCAGATGGAGGAGCAGGTACGGGCGGCCGTCTTCGGGAACGTGGGTACGACGGTGGCGTTCCGCGTGGGGCCGTTCGATGCGGAGACGCTGGAGACCATCTTCACGCCGGAGTTCATGAAGGAAGACCTGGTGAACCTGGGCTTCGCTCAGATATATTTGACGCTCATGATAGACGGCGTAGGGTCTCGGCCGTTCTCTGCCGTGACGCTGCCGCCCATCGAGCCGCCGCGCACGACCTTCGGGAAGGAGGCCATAGCGCATTCGCGCCAGACGTTCGGCGCGCCGCGCGCCAAGATCGAGGAAGCGATATTCTCCGAGCTCGCTGAAACTGCCGCTACAGGCCCTGTGGAAGCCCCTAAACGGCCTCAAGGGGCCTCATCCGGCGCGAAGCGGTCTGGTACACAGGGTGCCGGTTCCGGCGGTTCCAATGGCTCGAGCGCTCGATCGGGTCGGCAGGACGCGGGCGAGCGGTCTGCGCCGCGGCAGGAAAGGAACCGAGCCGATGGGCAGCAGGATGGACGCCGCGAACGCTCCCCGGGAGAGCGGAAGGAACGGTCGCGCCCCGATCCGGAGCAGAATGCGAAGACCTCGGAAGACCTGAAGGCGATCCTGCGGACGATGACCGGCGGAAAGAAGGAGGGCGCGAAGGGTGGCGGAGGGAAGGGCACGGGGAACGGTGCGGGGGCGCAGGCGGAGCCTGCGCCCCTCAAAGGCGCGCTCGCCGACGTCCTCAAGCGCAGCGACATGCAACCCGCTGCTGCGCCTCCAGAACCTGCGTCTAAAGAGAAGAAACCGTTCGAGGTCCCCGAAGCCGACCTGAAAGCCATCTTCAACGAAAAACTTTGACATGCGACTGATTACGAGTACACTTGAAACGTAGTTGACTTCGGTCTCGATTCCCGAGAGGGATGATAGTTGTTGCCGAAAGGCCGTCAGAATAATCTTCTGGCGGCTTTTCGTATCTCAGAGAATAATTCCTCGTCCAAGAATCCAAGTTTTCTCTGAAGTCTTCGTGTATCAATAGTCCGCATCTGTGAGATATTTGCGACGGATTCTCGGTCATCGATCGATCCCACGGGGATGCGGAATTTATTCTTATGTTTGGAGGTAGTAAGAGGTGCCACCAGGCAGGCATCCGGTCCGAATCCTCGCAAGATCACGCAGGGCCGGGTATACCAGTCGTTCTTTCCGTCCTGTTCTGTGCCAATATTCACCCCGAATATGCACCACCATATCTCGCGGGGATTATATAATCGTGGATCCTTGGAATTCGTACGCTTCTTCACTTTGTTCCATCCGTCGAAGTCCTTGCGCATTGAACCATTGTGCGGAGGTGCCGTAGGAATCAATAAGAAAGGCGGGTGAATAACGGTATGAGCGCCTCATCTTTTCTTTAAGACCGCTGCGCAAGCGCCGCTTCATCGAATCTTTCATGCCTGTGCGAGAAACTTACCTGCATGTCGTGGGGTTATACCGTACGTAGCGACAGCTTTAGCAGATAGCAGCACCTTAATCATGAGATTGGCTTGATTGCCCCGCCTGGCAGGGAAGGACTCCCTGCCAGGCGGGGCCTGTGCTACGCTACAAGCAACCCTATGAGCGCTCCCGATACCGCGTCCACTCACGAATCAGCTTCTGGCCGGAAGCTCGTCCTCGTCACCGGCGGAGCCGGCTTCATCGGCTCGCATCTCTGCGCGCGTCTCGCGAAAGAAGGCCATCGCGTCATCTCGCTCGATAATTACTTCACCGGCTCCCGCGAGAACCACGTGCCGGGCGTCGAGTACCGCGAGGGGCACACGAAGGACGTCGCGCAGCACGTATCGGAGTCGCCGGATATCATCTTCCACCTCGGCGAGTACTCCCGCGTCGAGAAGAGCTTCGAGGAACCGGACCTCGTCTGGGACCTGAACAGCAACGGCACGCACGGAGTGCTCGAGTTCTGGCGCGCGAAGGGCGGAAAGCTCGTCTACGCCGGCTCGTCCACGAAGTTCGCCGACGGCGGGATGGGCCGCGACGGAAGCCCCTATGCCTGGACGAAGGCATCGAATACGGAACTCGTCCGCAATTATGCGCAGTGGTTCGGCCTTCCCTATGCCATTACCTATTTCTATAACGTGTACGGCCCGGGCGAGCGCGCTGGCGCATACGGCACGCTCATCGAGATCTTCCGGCAGAAGCGCGAGGCCGGCGAGCCGCTCACGGTGACCGCTCCGGGCACGCAGCGCCGCAATTTCACGCACGTGGACGATATCGTCGAGGGGCTCCTGCTCGTCGCGCAGAAAGGGGAGGGGGACGAGTTCGGCCTTGGCGATGAAACGTCGTATTCCGTGCTCGAGGTCGCGGAGCTGTTCGGCGGTCCCGTGGAGATGCTGCCGGAGCGCGCCGGCAACCGCATGAGCGCGTCGCTCGACGCGACAAAGTCGCATGCGATCGGCTGGAAGGCGGCCCATTCTCTGAAGGACTACATCAACGACGTCATGCATGGCTAAGCGTGTCCTCATCTTCTCGCTCAATTATTACCCTCGGTTCATCGGCGGCGCGGAAGTCGCCATCAAGGAGATAACGGATCGCATCGCGCCCGAGGACATCGAGTTCCATATGGTGACGCTCAGGTTCGACTCGGGCCTGCCGCGCGTCGAGAAGGTCGGGAATGTGCTCGTGCATCGCATCGGCTTCACGATGAAGAATCCGGACATCGCCGACCTGAAGAAGTGGCCGCTGAAGCTGAACAAGTACTATTTCCAGTTCTTCGCCGCGCGAGCGGCAGCAAAGCTGCATGCGCAGTACCACTATGACGGCATCTGGGCGATGATGGCGCACTCCTGCGGGATTCCGGCCGGCATCTTCAAGAAACAGCACCCTGAGGTGAAGTACCTGCTCACGCTGCAGGAAGGCGACCCGCCGGAATATATCGAGGCCATGATGAAGCCCGTCGCGGGGCTGTTCCGGCAGGCGTTCACGCGCGCTGACGCCCTCCAGCCCATTTCCACGTTCCTCTACGCGTGGGGGAAGCGCATGGGCTTCTCGAAGGAGGCGAAGGTCATCCCGAACGCCGTCGATACGGCACGCTTCGCGGAGCGTTTCAGCGATGCCGACGTGCGGGGCATGAAGGAGACGCTGGGGAAGAGGGAGGGCGACGCGTACCTGGTGACGACCTCGCGGCTCGTGCATAAGAACGCGGTGGACGACGTCATCCGCGCGCTGCCGCATCTGCCGGAGAACGTGTCCTTCCTCATCTACGGCATCGGGCCTGACGAAGCGAAACTTCGCGCGCTCGCGGCCGAGCTCGGCGTGGAGAAGCGCGCGCGCTTCATGGGGCAGATCGGCCATGCGGACATGCCGCTCATGCTTGCCGCCTGCGACATCTTCATACGGCCGTCCCGCTCCGAGGGCATGGGCAACTCCTTCATCGAAGCCATGGCCGCAGGCCTGCCCGTCATCGCGACGCAGGAAGGCGGCATCGCCGATTTCCTGTTCGATGCGGTGCGGAACCCTGGCCATGAGCCGACCGGCTGGGCCGTCGATGCGGACGCGCCGGAGCAGATAGCCACCGCCGTGAACGACATCCTCGCACATCCCGAGCAGGCCGCGAAGGTGGCGGCGACCGCGCGCGCGATGGTCATGAAGAACTATGACTGGGATGCCGTCGCTGCGGATATGCGCGCGCTGTTCGGCACACTCCTCGGAAGCCAGTAGAATAGAAGTATGAAGCTGGTCGTCGCCACGCCCCTGTATCCGCCCGAGCCGGGCGGCCCGGCGACGTACGCGAAGCTGTTGGAAGAAGGGTTGCCGGCGGAAGGGATCGAGGTTCGCGTCGTTAAATTCGGCGAGGTGCGGACGTATCCGAAGGTCGTCCGGCACCTTGTGTATTTCTGGAAGGTGTACTCGGCGGCGCGTGGTGCGGATGCGGTCCTCGCGCTCGATCCAGTACCTGTGGGTCTGCCGGCGCTCTGGGCCGCGCGCCGCAGGCGCGCGGCCTTCCTCGTGAAAGTGGTGGGCGACTATGCCTGGGAGCAGGGCGTGCAGCGCTTCGGCATCACGGATTCGCTCGATGCGTTCGTGAAGCGCGCTCACGTGCCGTTCAGGGTCGCGATGCTGCGGAAGATAGAGAGATACGTCGCGTCCCATGCCGCGCGCGTGATCGTGCCGAGCGAGTACCTTAAAGGCATCCTTCAGGCGTGGGGAATTCCCGCCGAACGCATCGAGGTGATATACAACGCGATCCAGCTTGAAGCGGGCGGGGTAGTGCCGGAGGCGGCCGCGGCTCTGCCGCGGCCGCTGGTCGCCTCCGTCGGGCGCCTCGTTCCCTGGAAAGGGTTCGAGGGCGTCATAGACGCGGTTGCGGGGCAGGCTCTGCCGGCGTCGCTCGCGGTCGCCGGCGACGGGCCGTTGCGCGAGCGACTGGCCACGTATGCCGAGGAACGTCTAAGCTCACGCGCCGCGTTCCTCGGCGCGCTCCCGCATGCCGATACGCTCGCCGTCATGGCATCGGCCGACGTCATTGTCCTCAACTCGACCTACGAAGGCCTCTCGCACATGCTCATCGAGGCGCTCATGCTCGGCAAGGCGGTCGTCGCGACGGACGCAGGCGGCAATGCCGAGCTCATCGCGAACGGCAGCAACGGCATGCTGGTGCCGGTCGGCGATACGGATGCACTCGCGAGCACGCTCGGAAAAGCGCTCGCGGATGCCGCCCTGCGCGCCTCGCTCGAGCGAGAGGCCGTAAGCGCCCGCGAACGCTTCTCGCCAGCGGCTATGTGCCAGGCAACAGCGGCCATTTTGCATACGGTATGAACCTCCTCTTCATCTCCAACGACCCGAATATCTTCAAGGAGGGAAGCGCGACGCGGCTGCGCATGCGCGCGTACGCCGACGCGCTCGCCGCGAAGCATGGCGGCACGCTCCACATCCTCTCCCGCGCCCCGCGCACCGAGACCGTCGCCGACGGCCCGCTCATCCTCCATGGCGTCGCGGCAGGAAGGCTCGGAATGCTGCTGCGCTTTCCGAGTATCGCGCGCGGCATCATTCGCACTGAGTCTATTGCAGCCGTTTCCGCGCAGGACCCGTTCGAGCACGGATGGGCGGCGATGAAAGCCGTGCGCGGGACGAACGCGAAGCTGCATATCCAGGTACATACCGATTTCCTCTCGCCGTGGTTCACTCGCGGCCATATCTCCCGCTCCCCGCGCGTGCGCATGCTGCTCCTGAACCGTATCCGCCGGCGTATGGCCGGTCCGGTGCTGCGGCACGCCGACGGCATCCGCGCTGTCTCGCACCGCGTCGCCGATTCCATCGTGAAGCGGTACGGCAGGAGCGTCCCTGCGCCGTCGGTGATTCCCATCGCCGTCGATGCGAACGCTCCCGCCGCCGTGCCGCTTCCGCCGCACCCGTTCACCTTCGCGCTCCTGGCCGTCGGCCGCCTCGAGCCGGAGAAGCGCGTCGAGGATATCATCGCCGCCGTCGCGCGCCTTACGGACGCATACCCGACGCTCGGCGCGTTCATCGTGGGCGAGGGGAGGGAGCGGGCGAAGCTCGAGCGCCTGGCGCGCCGGAAAGGGCTTGCCGAACGCATCGTCTTCCTGGGCGCGCGCGCAGACGCGCGCGCCCTCATGCCGAGCGCGCAGTGCTTCATCCAGGCGAGCGCGTATGAAGGCTACGGCCTCACGCTCATCGAGGCGGCGCTCGCGCGCGTCCCGATCGTCACCAGCGACGTCGGCATCGTCGGCGAGGTATTCGCCGGCTACCACGAAGTGCTCTCCGCGCCGGTCGCCGACCCGACCAATCTCGCCGCCCACATCGCCTGGCTCATCGAGGACCAGGAAGCCCGCCAGGAGCTCGCCATGAGCGCCGAGCGGCGCGCCAAGGAGCATCTGGCCGCGACCGACTCCTCGCCGGAGGCGGTCATCGCTGATGTAGCCCGGCTCGCGTCTCGATCTTCCTGAAATGGTAAACTGACCCTCATGAAGCCGTCTTTCCTTCGAATGGTGAGATCCCGCCTCAAAGGCCGAGATTTTATCCAGGACTTCTATTGCCGCGATAAACGAGTTCTGGATATCGGATGCGGGGAAGGTGAATTCCTGCGTCGCGATCCCGAGCATATCGAAGGGGTCGAGCCGAACGAAGATGCTGTGCGCAGGCTCCGTGGCGCTGGCCTTAAGGTCACGCAGGGCAAATTGCCGAACCTCCCGTTCCCCGAAGAATCCTTCGACGTCGTCCATTCCAGGAATGTCATCGAGCATCTGGATATCCCGACGGCGTATACTTTAGTGACTGAAGGCGCGCGAGTACTCAAACCTGGCGGCTATTTGATAATTGCGTCCGAAGTGCCGACGAAGAGATTCTGGGATACCTTTGGCCACGTGAAGCCGTATACCCCCCAAGCGATTCGCAGGCTGCTTCGCGTAGAAAGCCGCGAAGAATTCGAGCCGGTGACGGGGCTTCAGTACGTCGCAACTATATATCTCGGCATGTACGCGAGGAACAAGTTTCTATATCTCGCTGCAAGCTTCATCGCGTACTACCTCCCGCTTTTCAGACGGGAATATTTCCTGGTGCTCTCGAGGCAGTGATGCAATACTCTTCAGAATATGGCTGAACCAAGAAGCAAACCATTCGTAGCCTGGGCGATGGAGGAAATATCTAAGGAGTCCGTAGTGCTTGATGTTGGGGGAGGCGCACGCTTCGGCAAATGGCTTCAGGAATACGAGCACCTATTCGCTGAGTGCGACTACCGCACATTCGACTTCGACCCCACGACGGGAGCGGATGTCGTCGGGGATATTCATGCGATACCGCTACCGAACGATTCTATAGACGCGGTCATATGCAGTTCCGTCCTCGAGCATGTGCGGAATCCGGTCGTCGCGATGGACGAGATCCGTCGCATTCTCCGTCCGGGAGGGAAGCTCTTCTTGTTCGTGCCTTCGACCTATCCCTATCACGCGCATAAAGGGCATTACCCTGATTACTGGAGGATCTTCGACGACACGCTTGAGATACTGCTTCATGGCTTCTCGCAAGTAACCATGCATAAGCGGGGAGGGTATTTCCTCGCCATGTCGTTCTTCGTACCGCTCCAGCATAAGCTTCGATGGCTGCTTACTCCGCTCGCCGAGGCGCTCGACGCCCTCTTCAAGACCGAGAAGAAGAATACGACGGCAGGATACTTCGCGCTCGCGGAGAAATAATATATGCGCCTTCTCATCGTTACCCAAACCGTCGATACCAAAAGCGATACCCTCGGCTTCTTCACGACATGGCTCCAGGAACTCGCGACGCGATTCGAGTCCCTCGAGGTCATTTGCTTACACGAAGGATCGCATACGCTACCGGCAAACGTTCGTGTGCATTCGCTCGGGAAGGAAGGTGATGGTAATCGCTTTCAATACCTGTACCGTCTCTATGCATACGCATGGAACTTGCGCGGCGAGTACGATGCGGTCTTCGTGCATATGAATCAAGAGTATGTCCTGCTCGCCGGCTGGCTCTGGCGGCTCATGGGGAAGCGCGTGTATATGTGGCGGAACCACTATGCCGGCTCATGGCTCACTGATCTAGCCGCGTTGTTCTGCACGAAGGTCTTCTGCACCTCGAAGCATTCATATACGGCGAAGTACAGGAAGACGGTGCTCATGCCGGTCGGCATAGACTTATCCCGTTTCGAGCTCGTGGGAGGGGAACAGGAGAATCTGACGCAGCATGCGTTCCGTTCCATACTCTTCCTCGCGCGCATCGCGCCGTCGAAGCGGCCGGAAATGCTCATCGATGCGCTCGGCGCCGTCCTCGCGCGCGGCGTCTCGTTCACGGCGGATATCGTCGGCTCGCCCGGGGAAGGCGACGAAGGCTACGCACATAGCCTGGAAGCCCGAGCCGAGTCGCTCGGCCTGCGCGACCGCGTACGGTTCCATGCCGGCATTCCGCACGAGCAGACGCCCGCGCTCTACGCCGCGCACGATATCTTCGTGAACTGCTCCCCATCGGGTATGTTCGACAAGACGCTCTTCGAGGCGGCAGCCTCCGGCTGCCGCGTCATCGCCGCGAGCGACGATTTCAAGGATGCGGCAGGAGAGGAGGCATATGCGCCGGATGCGGACCAATTCTCCGAGCGCCTCTGCGAGGCGCTCGGAGAATCAGCTGATTCTCGCCTACGCCGCCGCACGCAGATGCAGGCGCTCGCACGGGGAGAATCATTGGGTACGCTTGCCGATACTTTATATGTCCAGGTACATTCCTAACGCTATGAAGAATCGATTCGAAACAGCATCTACAGACCTGAGCCTCTACCTGAACTTGAGGCGCGATTCAAAGATAGTGAATCGGATCCGGAAACTCATTCGGCATCCTTTGAAGTACTTATCCCATTTCTTATATAAACTCGGCATGCTTCCCGGAGCGGATCGTACGATACTCACCTGCTTCGGCTCGCGCATGACCATCCCGCTTTGGGACCAGAATGCTGTCATCCTCTTCTACACGGGCACTCTTGCTCCTGAAGAGCTCTCGATGACACGGTACCTTCAGCAGATTCTTACCAAGAATGACGTCTTCTTCGACATTGGTGCGAACCTGGGGTATTTCTCTTCGTTGGCAACAGCCTGCGGAGCATCAGTGCACGCATTCGAGCCGAACGGAAAGCTCTTGCCGTATCTGCGAGAGAATGCTGGAGCGGAAGCGGTCATCATTTCCTCCGCTATCTCGGATCGCGTCGGCACTGCGGAATTCTTCGATACTTCAGAGACAGGAAAGTCGGGGACAAGTTCATTGCTACGACCGAAAGGGAGCTCACTATCACTATCCATTCCCGTCACGACGCTTGACGTATATTGCGAGCGGGCTGAGGTCCCGACGGTGATAAAGATAGACGTAGAAGGAGCCGAAGAGCGCGTCTTGGCCGGCGCACGAGCTATGCTTATTGCGCATCGACCGATCATTCTCATGGAAGTCCTAAAAGGGGAACGAGATGCCGCTTCCCAAAGGGCGATTGGATATCTTACGGATGCCTCGTACGAGGCTCATGGAATAGCTGCCGATGGTTCGCTCATTCCGTATACGCCAGACGCATTGAATCTGGTATTCATAAAGAAACGGTCATGAGACTTGTTTACTTGACAACGAAGACCTATCCAGGTTCGACCGCTGATCATGCCTACGTGCGCTTCCTTGCGCACGGGCTATCTCGTGCGTGGGATGGGGTGTTCGAATTAGTCGTTCGATCCGCAGCTAACGTCGACATCGAGAATATACCGATACGCATAGTCCATGCGCCGCGGCGATTCAGGAGCGCGTGGATGTTCTTCTGGGTTCCTTGGTATTGTTTCCGGCATCCCGCGAAAGATGGAACGGTATTCTTCTCAAACGACCTCAACCTCCTCAGCGCATCGATTCTATGGAAGAAGCTGTTCCGTCACACATATATAGTCTCGGACTGGCATGAGCTCTCAGGGACATGGAAGGACAGGTTCGTAGCCCGTCGGAGCACTCTGTGCATATGTACGACGCAGCACCTGGCGCAGAACCTGATAGCGGCTACCGGTACGAAAAAGCCGGTCGAAGCTATCTACGGCGGCGTGGACATGAGCGCGTTCGCCTTGCCGCCGATACCCCGATCCGCGCTTGCGCTCCCTGATGCCGCAACCCTCGTAGGGTACGTAGGATACTTCACGACTCATGGGTATGAGAAAGGGTTGCGCACCTTGATAGATTCGATGCAATACGTGGAAGATGCACATGTAGTGCTGGTCGGCGCGAGAGGAAGCGAGCGCGATGAGTATGCAGCATATGCGGAACAGCGCGTGCCTGGCCGTTTTCATATCGTTGATGCCCAAACATTTACGCGCGCGACCGCATACGAAAGAGTCATGGATGTGTTGGTCATACCGTATCCTGACGAGCCTCATTTCCGCGAATACGGCTTCCCGATGAAAACCTATGAATATATCGCAGCGGGAAAACCCATCGTGTATTCAAACCTCCCTATACTCATGGAAGTCCTGGAAAAGCGAGGCGTTCCGTTCTCGCCAGGTGACGCTAAAGATCTTGCAAGGGCGATACGTACAGCGATTTCCACCCCAGCGTCTCCGGATTCTGCCAGAAAAGAGTATTCATGGGATGCGAAAGCGGCTCGTATTGTTGCAGCTATACAGAGTCATATATAGCGTATGGATCAATTGGTATCGAAAAGAATAGGTTGCAGCGTAGGTATCCTTGCAAGGAACTCAGCAGCAACGCTCGAGCAGGCGCTCGAGAGCCTCTCGAGGTTTGACGATATCATCGTTTGCGATGGCGGCTCCACTGATTCGACGCGTAGAATCGCAAGGCAGCATCATGCAAGGATTCTCGAGCAAGACCCTGCGTACCTAGATTCATCCGGTAGGATCATCGATTATGCCGGCGTACGGAACCAGACGCTCGATGCGGCTGCGCACCCTTGGTTCCTCTTCATCGATTCGGATGAATATCTCTCGGAAGAGCTGGTATCCGCAATCGATGAGGCCGTTGCGGCTGATGCGAGAGGAGCATATTTCGTATATCGGGAATATGAATTGGATGGCGAACGTATAACCTGCGCATCGACCTATCCGACAAAGAATATGCGATTCTTCCACATGGATTCTGTATCTCGTTTCATCAAGCCGATACATGAGCGCATAGATGTTCGCGAGGATGCGTCGGTACGTGATCTGCCGCGGACGGCACCGCTTATCGTACCGATACGCGATACGCCGGCTGAATCGCGCCAGAAGAACCGCCGATACATAGAATTAGAGCTCGGGAGAATCGAGCTGCTTTCTGCAAGGGAATGGGCACGGAGAGCCTTCCGCAGATTCCTCATTTCCGGCAAGCTGCTGCTTAAGATGCTAAAGGGTCTTTTCTTTTGCAAAGGAACGCCATTGCCGGTCAGTCATGAGATGAATCGGCATTGGTACCATCTGGCCCTTACGTATCGAGAATTCTTGTTACTCTTTCGGCACAGCACGCAGGAGCGCAAGGGAAGCAATGCTCGTAATCGTTGAAGAAAGTATCTTGGCGACGATAAGTCCCCAGATTCCCCAGACGATGATTCCAAGAACCTGGATAACGATTTGGAGTACCGGTATGGCTGTGTTGAGAATATATAGTTCCTTCACTCTCCGATGCGCATAAAAAGCCGAGGTCACTATGCCGCCAAGCGCGCTTACCATGGTGAGCGCGTATAGCTGCGAATATGGAATAGCCGCGATATATGCGGGGTAAATGAAAGCGAATATGAATGGCGCGCATAATGCATAAAGAACGACGAGGAGAAGGATCCCGAGAAGCAGAAGGGAAAGCCGGAGCACGATGTTCTCTTGTATTTGCTTGAGGTCCCGTCCCGCGAAGCGGGGGAAAGCCGATGATGTTAGGGACTTGAATACACCCCCGATACGTTCAGGAATCAAGGTTGCAAGGCTGTATTGCGCGAGCGTGACGGGGCCGAGGAAGTGGAATACAAATATGTTATCTATCTGGTTCGCGACCAACGTTAAGACATTGATGACGCTCACGTGCCGGGCATAGGTTGCTGCGCCACGATCGCCGAGAACGGGCGGGTGATAGGTCGCGATGGTTCTCAGGTAGAAGAATACTGCCGCCGCCGCAGTTACGCATAGATTTATGGCGACAAGGAGCAGTGCGCTCGGGTAAAGAGCAAGAGCCAGGAACATGAGACCGTAATACGCCCCGCTTCCGCAGAGCATATAAAGAGCCGCCCGCTTAAAGTCCTGCTTGCCATACAGATATGCCGTATAGGCGTTGAAGGTGTTTACGACTGGAACAGTGATTGCGACGAGGAACGAACCGTACCCTAGCAAGGGATTACCCACTATGAAGTAATAGGCACCCAATACCAATGCGCCGCATGCAGGGAGTACGTTCCATGCGAGCTGCGGCCGAATGGATGCCCGCAATATGCCTTCTGCGCCGCGTGCGACGGATTCCGTCACGGCAGTGTTGAATCCGCTGAAGGTGAACGCTGCAAAGAATGCTGAAACCGAAAGGATGTACTGGTACGTTCCGTACGCCTCTTTACTCAGGATATTCGCAAATCCGATAGAGAGAAGAAGGGAAAAGACCGAACCGAAGATAAAGTTCAGATTCAACCAAGATCCGCTTGTGGCCAGGTACACCATATCGGTCTTGGTGTACCGTTCGGTCCAGCGAAGGAAGCCGACGAGGCGGCCTTTGAGGGTGTCCATGTAGGAGTATCGTAGCACTATATAAGGTATATAACGCCCTGGCGGGCACCGAGGTTTCCGGCGTATACTATCCTCATTATGACCACCAAGACCATCGCCCGCTGGGTCGCTATCATCGCGCTCTTCATCATCCCGTTCCTGGGCCTCTATATCTCTAACGGCCTGTACTTCCCGTTCATCACGGGGAAGAATTTCCTCTTCCGGGCATTGGTTGAGATCGCGCTCGCGGCATGGCTCGTGCTCGCGGTCTGCGACGCGAAGTACCGTCCGCGCTTCTCGTGGACGCTCGCATGGTACGGCATCCTCGTGCTGTGGATGGTCCTCGCCGACGCGCTGGCCGTGAATCCGCATAAGGCGTTCTGGAGCAACTACGAGCGCATGGACGGCTGGGTGACGCTCGCGCATCTCCTCGTATTCTTCGTCGTGCTGGCCGCGGTGCTCTCCGCCGAGAAGCTCTGGCGCAAGTGGTGGCTCGCCTTCATCGCGGGCAACGCGCTCGTCTCGCTCTACGGCCTTTCGCAGCTCGCGGGCTGGAAGGCTATCCATCAGGGTTCGACCCGCATTGACGCGACCATCGGCAATGCCGAGTACTTCGCCGGCTACCTGCTCTTCGCCATCGCCATCACGCTCTGGCAGGCCTTCGAGACGCGTGAGAAGGGCCAGGCATGGCTCCGGTACTCGCTCTTCGGGCTCGCGATCGTACAAGCGGTCCTGCTCTTCGCGACTGGCACGCGCGGTACGCTCATCGGCCTCGTCGCTGCCGGCATCTTCGGCAGCGCGCTCTGGATATTCGAAGCGGGGAAGCAGGGAAGGAAGGTGGCCGCCGCCGTCTTCGCCGTGCTGGTGCTCGTCGTGGGCGGGCTCTTCGTCGCGCGCGATGCGTCCTTCGTGAAGGACAACCCGAACCTCGACCGCCTCGCCTCCGTCTTCACGCTCAAGCAGGCGCTCGGTCCGCGCCTCACCATCTGGCACATGGCCACGGAAGGCATCAAGGAGAAGCCGGTCGCGGGTTGGGGGCAGGAAGGTTTCAATTACGTCTTCAACCAATACTACGAGCCGAGCATGTACGCGCAGGAGCCATGGTTCGACCGCGCGCATGACATCTTCCTCGACTGGGCGATCGCCGGCGGCATTCCCGCGCTCGTCTTCTTCCTGCTGACGCTCGTCGCGGCAGCCTGGGCCCTCTACCGCGCGCCGGTCTCGCGCTTCGAGCGCGTGCTGCTCCTCTCCGCGCTCGCCGGCTATGCCGTGCAGGGCCTCGCCGTCTTCGATAACCTCTTCACGTACATCCCGCTCGTCGCGATCTTCGCGCTCGCGCACGCGAATTCATCGCGGCCGGTACGCGCCTTCGAGCGCGCGCCGGAGCTGAATGATACGCGTCTGGATACGCTCGCCGGTCCTGCCGCGCTCGTCGTCGGCGTCCTGCTCGTGTACTTCGTGAACGTCCCGTCGGTGCTCGCCGGCCGCGAGCTCATCGCCGGGCTCACGCCGTCGAACTCCGCGGACGCCCGCCTCGCATCCTTCAAGGAAGCGGTGAGCCGCCACGGGCTCGCGCACCAGGAGATCACCGAGCAGCTCATCTCCTTCGCGGGCCAGGCCGCCACTGACGGTTCTATACCGCAGCAGACCCGCCAGGACATCGTCGACTTCGCGGGCGCCCAGATGAACGCGGAACTGACGCGCGCGCCGAAGGACGCCCGCCTGCACATCCAGTACGCCCTCTTCTATCGCATCATCAGCGACTACGACGACGCCATGAAGGAAAGCGCCGCAGCCCGCGCGCTCTCGCCGAAGAAGCAGACCATCATCATCGAGCAAGGGCTCGAAGCGTTCCAGGCAGGGAAGTACGCCGATGCGAAGGACCTCTTCATGCAGGCGTACCAGCTCGATACCGGCTACGCCGACCCCGCAGGGTACGCGGCGTCGGCGATGATCGCCACCGGCGACATCGCCGGCGGGAAGACGCTCCTCACGCAGGCGTACGGCACAACGACCGTCGATAACCCGCTGCTCGTCGTCGCGTACTATGACGCGAAGGACTGGAACGACCTCATCGCCGTCCTCGAGCTCAAGCTGAAGGACGAGCCGACGGCCATGAACGGCTTCCAGCTCGCGGCCGCGTATTCCGAGTCCGGCCGCCGCGACGACGCGATCGCGCAGGTGCGCGCGACCATCGCCGCGCACCCCGACGCCGAGGCGCAAGGCGACGCGCTCCTCGAGCAGCTCGGCGTAGGGAAGTAAGCCGAGGGGCGCGCATGTGCGCGCCCCGTTGCGTTGACGCATACCGCCTGCGCGCGTAGAATAGGTGCAGGTCTTCTTGAAAGACCCAATTTGGCACTAGCCACGGTCCCGCCCGAAAGGGCGGGAAAAACGTTATAGAGGGCCTATATTTTTATATACAGCTTCCTAAACCCTTTCTGCACCTTCTTGAATTGCCGTTCACTTAACGTTCCGATTAGGGATTACAAAATAGAGTGCGTCTGAGAACTTCCTGAGTACTATTACTGGTCGCGAGAAAAGGTCGCTCTTCCCATATACCTCGTGCCCAATATTCTTCCCGATGCTTGCCCACCAGATCTCGCCTTCGTTAACAAGGGGAGGAGTTTTGCGTACCTTATCGAGACGCTGCTTAAGATGTATCCATCGCATGAATTGATTCATCGAAGAATTCTACGGAACGCGTCATAAAATTTCTGTAACGAAGTTCTGAAACTAAACTGAAAGTTATCCACACAAATATTTTTTTCGCGTACAAAAAATTTCTTTTCGCGCAATACTTATATGCAGAACACATTCGCGCACATTATTTTTTGAACGCGTTTCGAAAACTAATGTGTGCGCGGGTGGGTCGACATTAGTCATAGCTTTTTGATTCTCGGACCTATGGCAGCAAAGAAACGGACTGCAAAGAAGTCGACGAAGAAAGTAGCGAAGAAGCGCCCTGCAAAGAAGCGCGTCGCGAAGAAGTCGGCGAAGAAGGCAGTCAAGAAGACCGCAAAGAAATCTGCAAAGAAGACGACGAAGCGCGCAAAGCGCCGCTAGTCCCTCTCTCGCAGAGACCGAAAAGCGCCGCCCTCTGGGCGGCGCTTTTCATGTTGACCACGACTATACTAAAGTATATACTTTGGTATATGACTGCGAAAGCCGCCTCAAAGACCCTGCTGACCGTGAAAGTCGACAAGAAGCTGAAGGAGAAAGCGCAGAAGACCGCAGAGCGCGTCGGGCTTCCGCTTGGCACGGTCGTGAACGGCTTCCTCCGTCAGTTTGTCCGCGACAAGCGCGTCGTGTTCTCAGAGACGCCGACGCCGTATCTCGAGAAACTTCTCGCGCAAGCTGAGAAGGATATTGCGAACGGGGACATTTCTCCTGTATTGAGAACGCCTAAAGAAGTCGTCGATTATTTGCGCGCGCAGCGTTAATTATCGGCATGGATGTCTTTCTTACCAAGAACTTCTCGAAGCAGTACCAGAAGCTGCCACAGCGTCTCCAAGAAAAGGTAGAGGAGCGGTTGGGACTTTTTTCGTTGAATCCTTTTGATACAACGCTCCGGAATCATGCTTTAAAAGGTTCTCGTAAAGGCTCTTGGAGCATCAATATCACCGGAGACTACCGCGCGCTCTACACCGTGCAGGATGATACGGCCATTTTCATAGCGATCGGCACGCATGCCGAGCTCTACCGGACCTAGTCGTTCAGAGGTGCGAAAAAGCCTATATATAGGTATACTACGCCCATTATGGCCAATTTCCTGGGAAAGATGTTCACGAAGAACCAGTCCGGCGCTTTCCTGCGCGGGGCGCGGGGCGTCATAGACGCCGCGGCAGCTATAGAGCCGGAGCTCGAGAAGGCGACCCAGGAGGAGCTGCGCGCGCGGCTCGCGGCGGTGCGCGAGCGCACCGCCGGCGAGCCGCAGGCTGACGCCGACATCGCCGAAGTGTTCGCGCTCGTGCGCGAAGCGGCCCGCCGGACCCTCGGCCAGCGCCACTACGACGTCCAGCTCATGGGCGGCCTCGCGCTCGCGAAAGGGAAGATCGCCGAGATGCGTACCGGCGAAGGCAAGACGCTCGTCGCGACGCTTCCCGCCGCGCTGCGCGCGCTCGCCGGCAAGGGCGTGCATATGGTGACGGTGAACGACTATCTCGCGCGCCGCGACGGCGCCTGGATGGGGCAGGTCTACGATTATCTCGGCCTCACTATCGGCGTCGTCGTCTCGACGGGCGCGTACCTCTACGACGCGTCTCATGTGCAGAAGGCGAAAGAAGACGAAAGCGATGCAGAGCGCGACGAGCAGGGCTCCTTCCGCGTCTTCTACGACTACCTCCGCCCGGCCTCCAAGAAGGAGGCCTATGCCGCCGACATCACCTACGCGACGAACAACGAGCTGGGCTTCGACTACCTGCGCGATAACACGGCG
>Ga0164242_10002950_pt1 | contig 19481 bp, 17 predicted proteins | sample OricomgcompostMG_FD_108783 | JGI IMG/M metagenome (GOLD analysis project Ga0164242, IMG submission 108783) | Miracle-Growth compost microbial communities from Emeryville, California, USA - Original compost - Miracle growth compost (MG) ... | reverse complement strand
AGGATCCAGCCGCTGAGCCACCCCCTCGTTCACGCTACTGATATTCCGCAGGCTTGGTGTTCCATCGGCGATCCTATCTGCAAGTGCCCGGAGACGATCAGGCGCGGCTGTGCCAACCAATTCACGGTCTCGGCCAAATGGCGCGCGGAGGGCGACGACGCGTAGACTAGAGTAAACGAAGCACACGTCAAAATTCTGAAAGTGTCCCAGCGACCTGACGGAAGCTGCCGGGGAGGTCGCCGGCGCCCAAAAACACTTCGACGGGGGATCTAATCCCCTCTCCCCCATGCCCTGCCCCTCAGGCCATCCGTGCGAGCAGGGCATCCACCGTCGTGCTGGCGAAGGCGGCGAAATTATCCGCCACGCCATACGGGACGAGCAGGCGGCGGCCGTCGAGCAGGCTGCCGCAACTATAGACCACATTGGGCACATAGCCGTCGCGCTCATTGGGCGACGGGCGCAGGATCGGTGCGGTGGTGCGCGCCAGCAGCTTCGAGGGGTCTTTCTTGTCCAGGAGGCAGGCGCTCATCGTGTAATTGCGCACCAGCCCGACGCCATGGATGATGACCAGCCACCCCTCATCGATCTCAAGCGGCGATCCGCAATTGCCGATCTGGACGAATTCCCAAGGGTAATGCGGGGCGATGATCTTGTCCGCATGATCCCAATGATAGGGATCATCGGAGCGCATCAGCCAGATATTCTCATTGTCGAGCCGGCTCAGCATCGCGTAGCGCCCATCGATCCGGCGCGGAAACAGGGCCATGCCCTTGTTGTCGACCGTTTTGCCGGTGAGAGGGCGCATCGTGATGTGGGTGAAATCCTCGGTACGGAGCATTTCCTGACGGATGGCGGCCCCGCTGAATGCGGTATAGGTGCCCATGTAGCAGGTCGTGCCGTCGTCCTCCGCGCACCGCACGAGCCGCAGATCCTCGATGCCCTGGCGCTGGCTGGGCGTCATCGGGAAAAGCACGGCTTCCGAAAGGTGCTCGATCCCCTCAAACTCCAGTGAGAGCGCGCTGTTGTCATCGCCGCCCGGTGCCATCGGCTCGATGCGGGGCGGCGTCGAATAGGTGCTGGGATCATCGATCCATACGTCCCCGCCGGCTTTCCACACGCCCGTGCGGAATGTGACCGACGAGACATGCCCCTCCCCGATGCCGCGCAGCGACAGGATGAAGCGCACGTCCCCTTTCTCCATACCCGATTGGTCCCAGTGGCGCACGATGCTGGGGTTGAACAGCGCCGCTGCCTCGAACGAATATTCCTCGCAGAAGAACGCGCCGATCAACAACGCCTGATCGCGGCTGACGCGGGAGCGATCCGGCACCGCGTCACCCAGTTCCTCATAACGACGCAGCAGAACCGTATCGACGTTGCGATAATGCACGCCGAGAAGATCGGTAACACTCTGCAACCCCCGCATCACCTCCGCGCTATCGACCGACAGCAGGCGTTCGACGATGCGCTCCGGGCGCGATCCCTCCTTGTCGAACGGCGCCGGGTATTCGGGTGCGAACGGGCGCAGCACGGTGCGCGCGGGATCGGGCTCCAATATGATCGGCGAACGCGTCCAGATATCCTCGTCTGGAGATGTGAGATCGGCGTCGGCCATGGACTTTCCTCGTTGCTGTGGATCACGATTGTCCCCGGGATAACGCCCGAAACCCCTCGATATCCTCTCGGCGGACGAATACGGAATGTAACTTGAACGAGACGGCAACGAATTTTGACTCGCGCGCGTGCCCGATGACAAGGAATACGAACTCAATTATGCTCCAAAGCCCGCTGTGGATCGCGGCGATCTGATTGATCTGGCGAGGAACAGGTTCTGAACTCCGATCCCGTAACCCTGGCTTTCATCCGTCGGTAAATCCATGCGTCCACCGACCCGCCCCTCCCCGGATGAAACCGCGCATGAACAGCGGCGGCTGCAACGCGCGCCGGGCTTTGCCGAAGAGGTTTTCGATCTCATTCGCGCCGACATCATGTCGCTGCGCATCCCGCCCGATACGCGCATCTCGATCGACAGTCTGGTGCGTGAGCTCGGCATTTCGCAAACACCGATCCGCGAAGCGTTGAGCATGCTGGAGGCGACCGGCTTCGTCACCAAACGGCGCTACGTCGGCTTCTGCTCGGCGCCGCAGTTGAACCGCAGGCAGTTCGAGGAATTGTACGAAGTCCGCGGCCTTATCGAGCCCTATGCCGCGCGCATGGCGGCGCAGAGAATGAGCGCGGAGCGGCTGGCCCAGCTCTCGCGCCTTGCCGAAACGATGAAGCCCGGCGCCTCGGCGATGGCTGATGACGGCTTCGCCGATCAGGATTCCGAACTACACGATATGATCGCCACGGGCAGCGGCAATACGATCATCCAGGAATCGCTCGCGCGGCTTCACGCCCATCTCCACATTTTCCGTCTGCGATCGAACAATGAAGTGACGGCCGAGGCTTATGCCGAGCATTCCCGCCTGATCGAATGCCTGCTGCGCCGTGACGCGCCGGCCGCGGAAGCCGCCATGCGCGATCATATCGAGAAATCCTATCGTCGGCTGATCCCGTTCGCTCCCGACTGATTTCTCCACCGCTCCCATTCAAGCCCACCGCGCGGCATTCGCCGTGCGGTTTCACGCGCCCATGCTTGACGGTCATCCTATTTCAGATATCATATATGAAATTGGATAACTGATTGCTCGGGGAGGATGGCAATGCGAGACCGTGCCGTTGCGCTGGGGCCGACGACCGAACGGACGGCGGGCTGGGGCAGCGCCTACACGGCCCTGGTGGAGCCAGCGCAGGTCACGCAGCCCTGCGAGAAGAAACTTTCCGGCGAACTGATCGCGCACGATCTCGGCCCTACCCGACTCATCCGGATTCGCACCGACGAGGCCACCATCAAGCGGTCGCCCGGCGACATCGGTTATTTACGGGAGCGTACCTTCACCCTCGTCCTCCAGGTCAAGGGCAAGGGGCTAGTCGAACATTATGGCCACGCGATCGAACTCCACGAAGGCGATTTCACGCTGTACGACAACAGCGCGCCCTTCACCTGCCGCCTCGACGATGCGTCCGAGCTTATCATGCTGCGTGCTCCCGCGCGGATGATGAAGGAGCGCCTGCCCAGCCCCAATCTTTTATGTGGCAAGCGGCTGCCCGCCGGGGAAGGCCTTGCCTACACGGCGGCGGCGATGATCGTCAGCTTGTTCCACCAGATGGAGGACGGGCTGGAGGACGAGTGCCGCGAACGCGCCGCCAACCATCTGCTCGCCGTCGTCGCCAGCTGCTACGTCGCCGCGTTCGATCAGATGGTCGTCCCGTCCTCCGTCGTCAGCGGACGGCATTGGAAGGTAAAGCTCTTTATAGAGCAGCATCTGCGCGATCCGGATCTCAGCCCGTCCCTGATCGCGGAACGGCTGCGCATCTCGTCGCGCTATCTGCGCATGATCTTCGCGACCAGCAACGAAACGCCGTCCGCCTATATCCTGCGCCGCCGGCTGGAGGAATGTGCGTCGCGCATCGGTGATGCGCGCTGGCGCGGCCATTCGATTACCGAGATCGCGTTCAGCTGGGGCTTCAACAGCGCGCCCCATTTCACGCGCAGCTTCCGCGATCGTTTCCATATTTCGCCGCGCGACTATCGCCAGCAGCACCTCGATCGGCGCCAGGCCGACGCGGCGGAGCGCACGCCATGCTGGGACGGCCTCGCAACGGCCGGCGCGGCCTGAACCCATCCGAAACCCGCGGGCCCCGGCCCGCGCAACCAGGTGCCATGAATGATCACGGAAATTGCCGATATCACGATCGATCCCGCGCGCGCGGCCGCGTTCGAGGCCGCCGTCGCGCGCGCCTCTCCTTATTTGCGTTCGGCCGAGGGATGCCACGGCATGGCGCTGACCCGGATGATCGAGGATCCGTCGCGTTACCGGCTGCTGGTGCAATGGGACAGCGTCGAACATCATATGGTTACGTTTCGCCACTCGCCGGGATTTCGCGAATGGCGTGCGCTGGCCGGGCCGTTCTTCGTGGGCACGCCCGTGGTTGAGCACAGCGTAACGATCGGCACCTTCTTCTGAAGGCCGATACCATGCCAAGCATGCGCCAGTTCCGGGCGGGATAAGCCGGCCGGCCGGCCATGTGCCATAGGAACGATCGACGAAGGACCGGGGAAACTCCCCGGTGTGGTGGGAGCAGGATATGGCGGTGGAATCCGTACGGTTCGAATTGGTGCCGGATTGGGAGAAATGCCCGCCGGGGGAAGAATATAGCCACCAGGACGTCGCCGCCGTCGCCTGCGATTCGCGCGATCGCGTCTATCTCCACACCCGCAAGGGCGAACGGGTGATGGTCTATGATGCCGACGGCAATTTCATCAAGAAGTGGGGCGACGGTGTCTTCAACCGCGCGCATGGCATCACCATCCACGATGACGTGGTCTATTGCACCGACGATCAGGACAGCGTGATCCGCGTCTTCGATCTCGACGGCAATTTCCAGCGGATGCTCGGCACGCCCAAGCAGGTGACGGACACCGGCTACGGCTTCAAGCGCAAGCCCGATATCCACCATAACGAGTTCGTCGAGCGTTCGGCCGGCCCGTTCAACTGCTGCTGCAACGTTTGTATCGCCGCCAATGGCGACATGTTCGTCGCCGACGGTTACGGCAACGCGCGCGTCCACCATTTCTCGGCCGACGGCGCGTTGCTCAATAGTTGGGGCGACGTCGGCACCGCGCCGGGCCAGTTCCATCTGCCGCACGGCATCGCGCTCGACGCCGACGAGAATGTGATCGTCTGCGATCGCGAGAATGACCGGCTGCAGTTCTTCGATCGCGCCGGCAACTTCCTCTATCTGTGGACGGACGTGCTACGCCCGACCGACGTTACGGTCGACAAGGACGGGCTGATCTACGTCTCCGAACTGTGGCGGCCGATGGAGGCGGGGCAAGGCTCGTTCGTGCATGGCTTTGCCGATCATGACCTGCCGGGCCGCGTCTCGGTATTCAGGCCGGACGGCAAGGTCCTCGCGCGCTGGGGGGCGGACAGCGAAAATCGCGCCGCGCCCGGCAATTTCATCGCGCCGCACGGCCTCGCGCTCGATTCCAAGGGCAGCCTCTATGTCGCGGAGGTTTCCGCCTCCTTCGGCGGCGGCTTCAAGCGGATGCCGATGGAAGATTGCCTCCACCACAGATCCAGAAATTCGCGCGGGTCGGCTGAGCCATGCCGACGCCGCTCATCGCCAACCTGATCTGCGGCAGCCCGCACCGCAATCACGATTTCGATTTCGCGCGGCTGCGCCTCGCGCAGGCGCTGTATGACGCTTATGATATCAAGGTCGATTGCTTCCAGGATTATGAGGACAGCGCGGCCATTCTCGGCGGCGACCTGCTCGTCACCTACACCTCCCAGGTGGCCGTGTCGGACAAGGCCTGCGCGGCGATACGACGCTATCTGGAAAAGGGCGGGCGCTGGTTCGCGCTGCACGCCAGCAACAGCGTGCTGGAGAACCGGCTTCTGCCCAAGATACTCGGCACCCGCTTCATCACGCACCCGCGCTACCAGCGCTTTCCGGTGCAGATCACGAAAACCGACGAACCCCTGCTGGAGGGGATTGCGCCATTCGACGTCGATGACGAGCTCTATGTGATCGAGAACGTCACGGATGACATCGACGTGCTGCTGCACACACGCTGGGGCGGCGAGGCGTTCGGCGGGCGCACGTTCGAGGTGGACGATCGCCCGCTGATGTATCGCCGCGCGGTCGGCGACGGGGGCGTGCTCTATCTGGCGCTGGGCCACGCCAACCGTCCCTATGACAAGCCCTTCCCCGAAATGCCCGATCAACCCGATTATCGCGGGCCATGGGATTTGCCGGTCTACCAGACGCTGATCCGGCGCGGCGTGGAATGGGCGGCGCGGCGGCGCCCCTTCTAGCTTCAGCGACCCGCGTGCTTCAGTTCGAACATGTAGAGTTGCGCGGGCGCCGTACTGCTCATCATGTAGAGCAATATTTCGCCTTTCGGCCCGGTACGGACCGAGGTGCCTTCGAGCCGCCATGCGGGCATCGGAGCGCCGAACATGGCGATCTCCCGGGCCCTCAGGGTGTTGCCGATCCTGACGTCCGTGCCCGCGATCCGGCTCAGCCGGGCCTGATCGACACCGACATTGGGAACTTGGTGCAGTTCCAGCACCAGCAGATCGCCGTTCGGCAACTGGGCGAGGGAAACGGGCATCCAGGGAAATGCCGCACGCAGCCATAACGGCCCCTCCGCGCCACTCGCGGTACGCAGCCAGCCACGCGGGCGGGCCGCGGCAAGTTCCTTCTTCCTCTTCCTTTTCCGGGGTTCATAGGTGGATTCGGGCAGGAACAACATGCCCCCATCTTTCAGCGCGACGACCGACGAAAAGCCTCCGCCGCGAGGGATACCGTCCCGCGCTTCATCAGGGAGCTTGATAGGCCGCGCGGGTGCCTTGAAATCGTCATAGGCCAGCACACGCTCATGCGCTTTGAAGCCGACCAGAAACTGCCGCCCGTCGAAATCAAGCGCTTCGCTGTCCTCGTCATCCTTATCGGTGAAGGGCCTGCCCTTTTCGTCGAGCAGTGGCCCACCGTCCTGCGGTGCGAACCCGCTCAGGTTGCCCTGCTGATCGTAACTGAGCGCGGCGGTGATCCATTTCCCCTGCTCGACCGCGGCAAGTGTCTTGCCGTCGGGCGATACCCAGAGCCCTGAATAGCCATGGAATATGGTGGGATCGGCGGTGCTGCGGATGGTGACGCCACCACGATATTGCAGCGCTCCCAGCTTGACCTGCCTACCCGGCTTCGTGGGCAGGGTAAGCGGTTCGACCGTGAGACCGGGAATCGGATCGCGCGCCGCCTCGGCGAACGCCGCCGTCGCGCCGATCAGACCCACGGTCGCGATCAATCCCGCAAGCCGCCTGATCATTCACACCCCTTCCGCCTCATTGCACCGCGCAATCCCTCAGTACATCCTCATCCAGCGTCAACCCAAGCCCGGGGCCCTGCGGCATGACGAGATCGCCGTCCTCCACCCGCATCGGCTCGGTGAACAGCGGCTGCCCCCATGGCACCAGGCCGACGATCAGCCCGTTCGGTACTGCCGCCAGCGCGTGGGACAGCACTTCGGGCGCAAGGTGGTTGATGACGGGGCGGCCATACGCCTCGGCCATATGCGCCACCTTGAGGAAGCCGGTCAGCCCCAGATCCTGATCGATCATCACGTTATCGGAGCATCGCTCCTCCAGCAGCCGGCGGAATTCGTGGACGTGCTGGAACACCTCGCCCGCGCAGATGCGCTGCGTCGCCGTGTCGGTGATCTGCCGCATGCCGGCATAATCGTGATACGGCACGGGATCCTCGATCCAGTAGAGATCCGCTTCCTCGGTCTCGCGCGCGAAGTGCAGCGCCTGCTTGACCGTCCACTGGAAATTGCCATCGACGATGATCTTCACCTCCGGCCCCGCGCAGGATCGCACGAACCGCACGTGATCGATCGCGGCATCGAGCGGCGCGAAACCTACGGGACACTTCAGGGCACGAAAGCCGCGCGCGATCAGGCGCTCTATATGCGCGACGAGTCCGTCGCGATCGCCCCCGGGCATCAGCCGCCAGTTGGCTGAGATCGGCAGACGATCGCGAAAGCCCCCCATCAGTTTGTAAACCGGCTGGCCGAGCGCCTTGCCCTTGATATCCCAGCAGGCGACGTCGATCGCGCTGGCCGCGCGCAATTCCATGCCGCTGACGGGCGCGCCCAGCATGCCTTTGGTCAAGCGGGCGTGGACGGCTTCGGTGTCGGTTGGGTTCTGCCCGCTCAGGCTTTCCACCATGCCTTCGATCAACAGCTTCATCGGCTGCATGGTGGCGGGCCCGATACGGCTGACATAACTGATGCCTTCCAGCCCTTCGTCGGTCCGCAACCGCAGCACGACATGGGCGCCCGGCATGACGCCCTCGAAATTCACCTGGACCGCAACGGTCTCACACCCTTGAATCCGCACGAAATCCCTCTCCCCTCCAGCGCTTTTGGTCGTCATATATCATATAGGATAAGCGACCAACCAGCGTCCTCCCGCTTCTCCCGCCTCGATGGCGCAGCGCAACGGAATGTTCCGTTGAAGGCAATTTTTTACGCCCGTTCCCGAATAGACGGCGTGAACGGATGGGACAGCCGCACGGCCTGCTCCCTATAACCTGTTGAAAAAATGGGAGGGGAAGATGTTCAAGAGCATTTTGTTGGGGTCCGCGTCGCTGGCCGCGCTGATCGGCACGCCAGCCATCGCGCAGACGGCAAAGCCAACCGGGCAGGCTTCCGCCGCCCAGAATGACGACGCCCAGAGCGATACGGGCGGCCTCGCCGACATCGTCGTCACCGCGACGCGCCAATCGACCAATCTGCAAGCCACCCCGATCGCGATCACGGCCGTCACCGCCACGACCATGAAGGAACGTGGCCTCACAAGCACGGCGGACCTGTCACAGGCGGTGCCGAACGCCACCTTCCGCAAGGTGCAGGGCGCCTATGGCCCCGGCGTCTCGGCCTTCATCCGCGGCATCGGTCAGGCGGATACCAGCCTCGGTTCGGAGCCGTCCGTCGCTTATTATATCGACGACGTTTATTATCCGCTGATCCTGGGATCGAATTTCGACCTGCTCGATCTCGATCATATCGAGGTGCTGCGCGGCCCGCAGGGCACCTTGTTCGGGCGCAACGCGCTTGCCGGCGCGGTCAACATCGTCAGCAAGCAGCCAAGCCTGACCGATCCGTCCGCCTACGTGCAGGTGACGACCGGTGCCTACAACCGGATGGATGTCCGCGCGGGCTTCAGCGTACCGCTTTCGAACCAGCTTGCGCTGTCGGTCTCCGGCCTGTCGCGCAAGCGCAAGGGCTATCAGAAGCTTCTCGATTTCCGCTGTCAGATGATCAAGAACGGCACGCCGGAGCTCGCCGGCACATTGCCCTTCTCCAGCGCGATCAACGTTCCGGCCAGCAATTACACGCCCAAGGATTGCACGATCGGCCGGCTCGGCGGCGAAGATGTCCGCGCGATACGCGGCACGATCCGGTGGGAACCCACGTCCAATATCAAGCTGACGGTCAACGCCGATTACACGCGCGATCGATCGGCCAATCCCGCCGATCAGTTGATGGCGGTGGTCGGCACGGGTTCGGCCAATGTCATCGCGGAGGCGAATTATTTCGGCGTGGCGTATGACAACCGCTTCGTGACGGGCGATCCGTTCAAAGCTTATGCGACCTATTCCGACCCGGTCGGATCGGGCGTGGTGGTGCCGGGCAGCACCTTCCACAACGGGTTCGGCCCGCAGCGCGGCGGCTCGTCCTTCCCGTGGGCGCCTTCGGTCAACAATTGGGGCGTCTCCGGCAAGCTGGTCGTCAGCCTGACGGACAACATCGATCTGACCGGCATCTTCGGCTATCGCAAGATGACCGATGTCCACGCATTCGATGTCGATAACTCACCGTTGGTGATCGAACATACGCTGCTCGATATCGGCGAGGATTATAAGAACGCGGAGATCCGGCTGTCGGGCAAGTCCCAGCTGATCGACTGGGTGGCCGGCGCATTCTATTTCTCGGGCGACGGCTACACCCACGCCATCACCTATTCTCCGCAAAGCGGTTTCTTCAAGGTGCAGAACATCTTCTACACCCCCAAGAGCAAGGCCGTATACGCCAACGTCACGGTCAAGCCGTTTGAAGGCCTCGGCATCACGGCAGGGGGGCGCTGGTCGGACGACGAAAAGAATGTCGACTACAGCAACATTCCGGATACCGGCATCGGCGCCACCATCTTCCAGGTGAAGCCGCACGCCAAGCGTTTCGACTGGAAGTTCGGCGCCGATTATCACGTCACCGATGCGGTCATGGTCTATGCTTCGGCCGCGACCGGCGCCCGCCTGCCGGGTTACAATGCGCGCCCGCAGCAGCAAGATCAGGTCGGCAGTTTCGCGGGTGATGAGACGCTGGCCTATGAACTGGGCGTCAAGGCGGATCTGTTCGATCGCAAGCTGCGTATCAACGCGACCGGCTTCTACACCGATTACAAGACCCGCATCACCAGCATTACCGGCGCCGAAATCAATCTCACCACCGGCGCGCCGCAGGCCGGGATCCAGACGGTGGTCCCGCTCATGGCCGGACCCGCCGGCGCCACCACCTGCCGTGCTTATAATGCCGCGACCGACGGCGCGCCGAATCCGGCGGGCGGCGTCGCGGTGCTGTGCATTCCGCGCACCTACTACCAGAACACGCCCGGCAAGGTGAAAGGCTTCGAAATCGAGGCGGAGGCCCGCCCGATGGATGGGCTGACGCTCAACGGCGCGGTCGGCCTCGCCAAATTCTCGTCGCCCGATCTCAAGGTGGCGACGCGCGCCAACGATCGCCTGCAAGGCGTCCCCAACTGGAACGCGACCGCCGGCATCCAATATATGGTGGACGTGCCCGCGCTGGACGGCACGATCACGCCGCGCCTCGACTGGTTCTTTACCGGCAGCATCGCGGAAAGCGCGAGCCGCAACACCTATAACCAGCCGGCTTATTCGGTCTTCAACGGCCGTATCACCTATGCGAACAAGGAGCATGGGTTCACGCTTGCGGCGGGCGCGACCAACCTGTTCAACAAGCGCTACTATCGCAACTTCTTCGTCTATCAGGACATCGGCTTCCCCAATATCAATGCCCAGCCGGCGCCGCCGCGCGAGTGGTTCCTTGAGGTGAGCAAGAAGTTCTAGGGTCTGACGGCAGGCGCGTGACGGCGCGCCGCCACAACCGGTTCGGGCGCCCGGTACGCTCAGGCGTATCGGGCTGTCCGGTTCCCGGGCCCGATGACGGGCTCGATCCGATCGCGCAATAAAGGAAGCATCGATGAGGCGTTCGACCGACCATATCCTGAGCAGCCACGGCGGAAATCTGCCGCGCCCGGCAGATCTTGACGCCCTGCTGATGAAGGCGGACGAAAATCGTGCCGCGATCGATAAAGCGCTGCCGCATGCGGTGCAGTGGATCGTCGACAAGCAGATCGAATGCGGCGTCGATATCGTCAACGACGGCGAATATGTGAAGGCGGCCAACGGCGGCGCCTACACCAATTATATCATGGGCCGCGTCACCGGCTTCGGCACGCGCGAGCGGCCGGAGGGCGTCGCGCCCAAGCGCGCCTTCGTGGCGGAGCGCGACAAGCGCGATTTCCCCGGTTTCTACGAGTCCGGCCTGTGGTTCGCCGGTTCGGGCGGTCCGGTCCGGCCCGGCTTCGTCACGCCCGGCCAGATGCAGTTCAAACCCAGCGGGCGCGAGCAGGTGTGCGACGGCCCGATCACCTATACCGGCCAGGCCGAAATCCAGAAGGACATCGCCGCCCTCCGGAAGGCGCTCGCAGGCAAAGAGGGAGCGGATGGCTTCATCGCCGCGCTCGGCCCGCTCAGCCTTGGCGCCGGCACGCGCAACCTCCACTACAAGGACGAGCGCGACTATATGATGGCGGTCGCCGAGACGATGCGTCAGGAATATAAGGCGATCACCGATGCCGGGCTGATCGTGCAGATCGACGAGCCCGAATTCGCGACCGCGTGGATGTTCTATCCCGATTGGAGCGTGGAGCAGTATCGCACCTATCTCGAGTTCTGCGTCGAGGTCATCAATCACGCGCTGGAGGGCGTGCCCGAGGAGCAGGTTCGCTTCCACATGTGCTGGGGATCGGGCCACCGCCCGCACGTTCACGACATCGAGTTCCGGCACATCGTCGATCTCCTGTTCAAGGTGAAGGCGCAGGCTTATTCGTTCGAGGCGAGCAACGTCCGTCACGCGCACGAATATCGGGTGTTCGAAGATGTGAAATTGCCGGACGGCAAGATCATCGTTCCCGGCGTTGTCGGCCATTATACCGATCTGGTCGAGCATCCCGAGCTGGTCGCCGAGCGGCTGATCAATTTCGCGAACCTTGTCGGCATGGAGAATGTCCACGCAGGCACCGATTGCGGCATCGGTTCACGCGTCGGCCACGAGGAAATCGTCTGGGCGAAGCTGAAGGCGATGGCCGACGGCGCCCGCATCGCCACCAGGCGGCTCAAGGGCAAATAGTCCGCTTGGTTCCCGCGCGGCCTGCCCGGGCCTGTCGTTCTTCCCATCCGGGTAAGCGGCACGCGCCGCGGCAGGCCATGCGGGAACGATCCGAAACGCGTTCAAGATCGGCAGGTGGAAAATGACGGCACCCGTATTTCTGGTCACTGGCGGCAGCCGGGGCATTGGCGAGGCGATCGCGCGCAGCGCCGCCGCAGCCGGCTTTCAGGTTCTGCTCACTTATGCGGGCCGCGCCGATGCGGCGGCCGCCGTCGTCGCCGCGATCCGCGCCGGCGGCGGCACGGCCGAAGCCGTTCAGGCCGATACCGGCAAGCCGGAGGACGTCGCGAAGATGTTCGCGGCCGCCGACAAGCTCGGCCGGCTCGGCGCGTTCGTCTATAATGGCGGCATCACCGGCGGCGTCGGCAGGCTCGCCGATCAGGACGACGCAACGCTCGCCAAGGTGATCGAGGTCAACCTGACCGGGGCGTTGATCGGCTCGCGCGAAGCGATCCGGCGCATGTCGACCCGATTGGGCGGGCAAGGCGGCTCGATCGTCCTGATTTCCTCCCTCGCCGCCCGCCTTGGCGCCCCGGCACAGCATTGCTGGTATGCCGCGTCGAAGGGCGGCATCGACAGCCTCGTCATCGGCCTGGCGAAGGAGGTCGCGGCGGAGGGCATTCGCGTGAACGGCGTCTCGCCGGGCCCGATTCTCACCGAAATCCACGCCCCGGGGCGGCTAGAGGCGGTCGTCGATACGCTGCCGATGAAGCGGATCGGCGAGCCTCAGGAAGTGGCGGATGCGGTGATGTACCTCGTGTCCGACGGCGCGTCCTACGTCGCCGGCGCCAACATCGAAGTCGGCGGCGCGCGCTGAGGCGCTCGGCCCGGATCGACCGACCGCGTCAGGCATCAGGCACTTCCGCGTAAGCTAAGCGCATGGGCCGGCGCCGGATCATCGTTGTGGCGCAAAGGAGATCAAGCCGGGTGATGATGATCAAGCGGGGCGCCAGCCGTGGGTTCTGACGCAGTAATTCTCGATCAGGTCGGGGCGCTCGCCTTCGGTCCCGGCGTATCGCTGGAAGTGGCCGACGATCTGGAACGGGCGGGTGCCGGCGCGGTGTTGATCATCACCACCCCGCCGATCCGCGCGCAGGCCGAACGCATCGCCGACGCGATCCGCTCGCGGGGAGCGCGCGTCACGCTGTGGGACGAGTGCGCCGGCGAACCGTCTCTCAGCGATTTCCAGAATGTGCTCGATGTCGCGCGCACGCAGGGCGTGAACGCCGTAATCGGCATTGGCGGCGGCAGCTCGATGGATCTCGCCAAGCTGACGGCGGCGTTGCTCGACGGCCGGCAGACGTTGGCCGAGATACAGGGCACCGATAAGTTGAGGGCGCGCGGGGCATGGCTCGCCTGCATCCCCACCACCGCCGGCACGGGCAGCGAGGTGTCGCCGATCGCGATCCTGCTCGATGAAAGCGATCTGCTGAAGAAGGGCGTCGTCAGCCGTCATCTCGTGCCCGATGCGGCTTATGTGGATCCGCTGCTGACGATCTCGATGCCGCCAGCCGTGACGGCGGCGACGGGGCTCGATGCCCTCACCCACTGCATCGAAGCGTATGCCAACCGTTTCGCCCATCCGCTGGTCGATAGCTACGCGCTGGAGGGCATCCGCCTGATCACGCGAAACCTGCTCGATGCCGTCCGCGACGGCACCAACGTCGCGGCGCGGAGCGCGATGGCGCGGGGCAGCCTTTACGGCGGGCTCTGTCTCGGGCCGGTCAACACGGCCGCGGTCCACGCTCTCGCCTACCCTCTCGGCGGTGAGTTTCACATCGCCCACGGCGTTTCCAACGCGCTGCTCCTGCCGCACGTGCTGGCCTTCAACCTGCCTGCTGCCGAGGAGCGATACGCCGATATCGCCGAGGCGGCCGGCGCGGTAGGGCGCGGAACGGCTGCGGTGCGGGCAATGCGCGGGCTTGAGCTCGTACGACGGCTCAGCAGCGAGTGCGGCGTGCCCATGCGGCTATCCGACCATGGCGTACCCGCCGACGCGATCGATCGCATGACGGACGGTGCGATGACGGTGACGCGCCTGCTTGAGCGCAATGTGCGTGACGTCACCTGGGCGGACGCGCACAGGATATATGAGGCGGCGTTCTGAGCGAAAACGAATACGAACGACGACGCCAGAGCGCGCGATGAAAAAGTAAGAGCAACGTCTCGAGAGGACATGCCGGTGGCCGTTGAAGTAAGCGCAGAGGCAGTGGCGGTGGATGTACAGGCCGAAGAGGCCGTCATGCCGCCTGCCCAGCCCTGGCCGGGCAAGCGCGCGGCTTATTATTCGCTGTTCGTGCTCACCATCGTCGTGATGTTCACGGTGCTCGATCGGCAGATTCTTTCGCTGCTGATCGATCCGATCAAGGCCGATTTCCAGATCACGGATACCGAGGCAGCGCTGCTGATGGGCGCGGCTTTCTCCATCACCTATGGTATCGTCGGCCTGCCGATCGCGCGGATCGCGGATACCGCCAATCGCCGCAATCTGGTGGCCATCTGCATCGCTTTCTGGAGCGCGTGCACCATGGCTTCCGGCATCGCGCAAAATTATGCCGGGATGTTCCTGGCGCGGCTCGGCATCGGCATCGGCGAATCCGGTTACGGCCCGGCGACCTGGTCGATCGTGACGGATAGCTTCCCGCGCGAGAAGGTCGCATTCGCCACCGGCACGCTCGGTATCGGCGCGATGATGGGCACGGGCCTCGCCATGTTCCTGGGCGGCGCGGTGCTTGCCTTCGTGGAGCATCTGCCACCCCTCTCGGTTCCATGGATCGGCCTGATCCGGCCATGGCAATGGGCGTTCATTATCGTGGGGCTGCCCGGGCTGATCTGGGCGCTGGTCGTGATGACGACGCACGAACCCGTGCGGCGCGGCGTCCGCGGCGCGAAGGCCAGGTCCGTGCCCGTCCGCGAGGTGGGGCGCTACCTGCTCGATGATTGGCGCAGCTATGTCGCGGTGATCGGCGGAACGTGCATGAAATATCTGATGGCGCTTGGCCCGGCCCAATGGGGCCCGACCTTCTTCCACCGCGAGTTCGGCTGGCAGCTCTCCCATGTCGGGCTGGTACTCGGCACGATGACCGTCATCGTATCCCCGATCGGGATGATCGCGGGCGGAAAGCTATCCGAATATTGGACGAAGCAAGGCAAAGCGGATGCCAACCTGCGCATCGTGCTTTACGGCCTGCTCTTTTCGGTACCGTTGCTGACGGTCGCCCCACTCCTGCCCAATCCATATATGGTGCTGGCGTTCAACGCGGTCGGCATGTTCATCGGAACGCTGGGATTCGGGCCCGGCGTCGCGGCGTTCCAGCTCATCACGCCCAATACGATGCGGGCACAGGTCAGTTCGATCAGCCAGTTCAGCACCAACGTGCTCGCCTTCGCGATCAGCCCGCTGATCGTGGCCCTGTTCACCGATTACCTGTTCAACGATCCGGCCGATCTCAAATATTCGATGGCGCTCAGCATCGGTATCCTGGGGCCGCTCGCGATCCTGATCACGTGGCAGGGGATGAAGCCTTACGCCCGCAGCTACCAACGGGCCTGCCGCGATTTCGCCAACTGAAGCCGATCAGGGAGACATATCGATGCCCGACATCGAATCGCTCGAAATCATCGACGCCCAGATACACGAGCCCTGGCCGGGCCATCCCCTGAGCGATGAGCAGAAACCGCTCCTCAGCCTGTTTCAGGTGGAGCTGGCGCGCGAGGCGATGGACGCGATCGGCGTCGATATGGCGCTGGCCGTGACGGACGAAGCGTTCATCAACCTCGCCCACGAACTTTATCCCGGCCGCTTTCCTGGCGTCCACACCTTCTGGCACACGCATCCCGATCTGGCGTCGGAGGTCCGCCGGATCCGCGCTTCGCCGGCGATGGTCGCCGGGCGCGCGCTGGTGGGCAATTTCCTTAATGCCGAAATGCGGCCCGAATTCGATCAGGGCGTGTTCGATCCCGTTTTCGCGACCGCCGAGGAAGTGGGCCTGCCGCTCTTCAATTCGACGCATGGCGGCTGCGCGCGGATGGCTGCGGTGGCGGAGCGCCACCCGAACCTGACGCTCATCATCGATCATATCGGCGTCGCCCAGCACCCCGTCTCCCCGCCGGAGACCATGTCGTGGCGCACCTTCCCCGATCTGCTCGAACTGGCGCGCTATCCCAATATCGCGGTCAAGCTGTGCGGAGGGCCCCTGCTGTCCGAACAGCCTTATCCGTTCGACGACATCTGGCCGAAGCTAGACCAATTGTTCGCCACGTTCGGCTTCGATCGTGTCATGTGGGGCAGCGACTATACGCGGATGCGCGTCGCCGATCTGCCGCGCGGGGATCGCCCCCGCAAACGCGGCCTCTCCTATGCGGACAGCATGAACTATCTGCTCCGCAGCGAGCGCATCAGCTTTGAGGACAAGCGCAAATTGTTCGGCGGGACCGCGCGCCGCCTGCTCGCCCTGCCGGAGGTTTCCCAGAACTGGGGCCCTCCGCCGATGCGGTGGTGATCGGCACGGGCGCATCATGACGGACGCCGAAACCCTGCTCGCCCAGATTGAGGAAGCGTGCGGCCGGCTGAAGATCGCGCAGACCACGTTCGGCCGGCTTGCCGTGAATGACGGCAAGTTCGTCAACCGCCTCCAGCAAGGCGGCCGCGTGACGATCAGCACGGTCAATCGCGTCCACCGCTTCATCGCGGATCAGGGCGGCCCGGACGCGGTCAGCCTGCGTTCCGCCATTCGCGGGGTGAGCGCCGAACCGCAGCACAATTTCCGCTTCTACGGCAATCGCCAGAAATATCTGATGTTCGTCAACACGACATCGGAAAAGCAGCTCGTCGCCGATCGCGCGTTGCAGCAGCTCAGCTTCGCGCAGCCGAGGCCGCCGGCGATCCGTCTGTTCGATGGCGGCGCGGGTGACGGCACCGCGCTGGCGCGGCTGCTGCGCGGTGCGCATCGGCGCTATCCGTGGCTGCCATTCTACGTCGTGGCGAAAGAGATCAGCATCGAAAATGTCCGGCTGATGCTCGAAAAGATGCCGGATCGCTTTCAGGAGCATCCGGCGACGATGCTGGTCGTCACCAATCTCAATTATGCCGACGCGCCGTGGCTCAAGCCGGGCTCGCCGATCGAGGCGAGCGCGATGGTGTGGCGCGAAGTCGCGCTCGATGGCTCGACGGCGGGCGATTTCGAAGAGGCGATCGCCGGCCTACAACCCTTTCTTGAACAGAATTGGCAGGTCGAACTCAGCAGCCAGAGCGGCCACCCGCTCCACAAGACGCCGGCCGTGCTCGTCCTCTACCGCCGCGACAACAAGTTCGCGCTCGATTCCATTCTCCCGCGCCGCGGGCTGGCGCGCGCCGACTTCGATTTCATCCTGCTGTCGCAACCCTACCGCGCGCGCGCACCGATCGAGTTCAAGGCCAGGCGGATCGTTGCGCCGCTGGTGCGCGCGCTCCGGCCAAGCGGCCGGCTGATGGGAGTGCACTCCTATGGCGAGGATCCGGGGCTGGAGATCATCCGCTCGATCTGGCCGGGGGAAAGCCCCTTCGCCACACGCCGCGAGGCGCTGATGCGCGAGGTCCGCACAGCGCTCGGTGATGCGGCGCGGCCCTACAAATTCCACAACCTGTCGGACAAGGAATCCCTGTTTCGCTACCATATCCACACCCTCTCGACCGAACTCGACCCGGCGGCGGAGATGGGCACCTCCACCATCTTCGCGGCATGGAATGCGGCGAGCTATGTGGCGCAGATCGAGGATCGACGAATGACGGCGGTGATGAACGGGGACGAGTATCTGGAGGCGACCCGCGCCGCGTTGCGCAAGCATGCGGGGCTGTGGTTCAACAATGAAACCTATATCGTTTCGCGCCCGGCCGAGCTTGGCCAGGTGCCATAGGAGTTCCCATGCACGATCATCAGCCGGTTCCTATCTGCCCGTTTTGCGGGGCGGGTTGGACGCCGGCGATGCTGGCGCAACTCGACAGCCTGTCGTCGGCGGCATCGTGCGCCTGTTGTGGGGACGACGCGCATATCCATGCCGCCCCCCTGCCGACGCCGACGGACGACCTATGCTGTGAATCGTGCGGACGGGCGATCTACCTTAAGCCCGGTTCCGCCCCCGCCTGAACGGGAGCGGGGATGGGCAGGCGCGCGGCGGATCAGGCCTCGATGAGGTCCGCCAGCGTGACCTGCGGGCGCGCACCGAAATGGCTGATGATCTCGGCGGCGGCGATGCTGCCGAGGCGCCCGCATTCGGCCAGCGGCAGACCGCGGCTAAGCCCGAACAGCACGCCGGCCGCATAGAGATCGCCTGCCCCGGTGGTGTCGATCACCTGCGCGACGGGGGCGGCGGGAACGTCGATCCGCTCGCCGCCGCTCAGCAGCACCGATCCGGCCGCGCTCCGCGTCACCGCGGCGATGCTGACCTGACTGCCCAGATCGCGCGCCGCCGCGTCGAAATTCTCGGTTTCGTAGAGCGCCTGCAACTCCGCCTCGTTGGCGAACAGGATGTCGACATGCTGCGCGATCAGCTCGCGGAATTCGTCGCGGTAGCGATGCACGCAGAAGCTGTCGGAGAGCGTCAGCGCCACGCGCCTCCCGGCGTCGCGCGCGATGGTCGCGGCCTTGCGGAACGCTTCCTTGGCAAGCGGCCGATCGAACAGATAGCCTTCAAGGTAGACGATGCCCGCCGAGCGGACCAGCGCCTCGTCGATATCGTCCGGCGCCAGATCGGCGCAGGCGCCGAGAAAGGTGTTCATCGTGCGCTGCGCGTCCGGCGTCACCAGGATCAGGCAGCGCGCGGTGGATGGGCCGGATGTCGCCGCCGCCGTTTCGAAGCGGACGCCGATCGAGCGCAGGTCATGCGCGAAGATTTCGCCCAGTTCATCGTCGCGCACGCGCCCGATATAGGCCGCCTTGCCGCCGAGGGATGCGATACCGGCGATCGTGTTGCCGGCCGATCCGCCCGACGCCTCGATCCCCGGCCCCATCGCCGTGTAGATAGCGGCGGCGCGCTCCTCGTCGATCAGGGCCATGCCGCCTTTGTCCATGCCGTGCTGGACAAGGAACTCGTCACTGGCATTGGCGATCACATCGACGATGGCATTGCCGATTCCCAGCACTTCAATCTGCGCGTCCGACATCCGGTTTCCTGACGAATAAGGGTTGTAAGGACAGAGTACGGGGCGCCATGGCGGCGCCCCGCTGTCTTTTCAATATCGATAGTGATCGGGTTTGAAGGGGCCCTGTTGCGGGACGCCGATATAGGCGGCCTGTTTGGGGGTGAGGGTGGAGAGCTTGACGCCGAGCTTGTCGAGGTGGAGGCGCGCGACCTT
>Ga0164242_10002949_pt1 | contig 19490 bp, 11 predicted proteins | sample OricomgcompostMG_FD_108783 | JGI IMG/M metagenome (GOLD analysis project Ga0164242, IMG submission 108783) | Miracle-Growth compost microbial communities from Emeryville, California, USA - Original compost - Miracle growth compost (MG) ... | reverse complement strand
TTTCTTCCGCCTATCAGTTCAGACCCATCGCTACGGGGGATGTCCTGGGTACTTTAAATGATCAGATCAATACCCAACTGGGATTATACGATCAGGTATTACAGGACGCTTATAATCCCTACAATATGATGAAGGATTATCTGCCGGTTTCCTATTCCAGGACTTTATTTTCCAATGCTTCTGTTACCTGGAATGTAACCAAAGATCTGACGGCCCGTTCTGAGCTGGGATATAATTTATATTGGAATAAAGACAAGACCTGGTCCGGTGCCATCTATAATAATTATATAGATGCAGCCGGTGACCAGACTTACGCAGGGAACGCTGCCATTGCGACCAGTGAAGGCTGGGGGTTGCGCTGGGTAAACACCTTAAGCTACCAGGTACCCTTCCCTGAAAAGCACAACATGAATATCGTGGTTGGCCAGGAGCTCAACAACAGCGGTTCTGAAGGGACCAGCATGTATGGGTATAAATATCCGGCCGGCTTCAGTGCGGATCGTGCCTTTGCACAGATGGATCAGTATTATCACGATCCGAACGGAACGGTCAATTACGGCTTTAGCTCTTCCACCGGTACGCCCAACAGGCTGACCTCTTATTTTGGCCGTGTCAATTATTCTTATCTGGAAAGATACCTGATTACCGGAACCTTCAGAGCGGACCAGTCCTCCAGGTTTGCACCTACGCATAGGTCCGGCTATTTTCCGGCAGGTGCCGTTGCCTGGCGCATTGACCGGGAAGATTTCATGAAAAATGTAAACTGGGTGAATAATTTAAAGCTGCGTCTTTCATATGGTGCGGTGGGTAATGACGGCATCAGTGCCAACCTGTGGAAGACGCAGTGGTCTTCAGACGGCCTGACCAAGTACTCCATCGATGAACAGCAGCTGAGTGCGTATTCTCCGGCCTCGACCATTGCCAACCCGAACTTAAAATGGGAGACAACGATTACAAAGAACCTTGGTCTTGATTTTACCTTATTTGATAACCGTTTATCCGGTACCGTGGATGTCTATAAAAACAAGACCAAGAACCTGCTTTTGCTGACTTCTATTTCTGCTATCAGCGGGTTTACCTCTACGTATGATAATGTGGGGAGTACCAGTAACCGGGGTATTGAAGTCTCATTGAGCGGTGACATCTTCAGAGAAAAAGAATTTTCTTTAAGCGCCAGCATCAACGTGAATATCAATAAAAGCAGGGTAGATGCACTGGCGCCCAATGTAAACGGATTATATACCACCGCCTGGGGTTCCGGCAATGTGATGCAGCCTACCTATGATTATATCCTGGAAGTAGGCAAGCCGGTGGGACAGGTCAGAGGCTTTACCTACGAGGGCTGGTACACGGTGGATGACTTTACCTATCAGAATGGCATCTACACCTTAAAATCAGGTATTGCTGATATCGCTACCGGTATTATCGGCGACGTGCATGGCACGGACGCCAATAAACCCAGCGGTCAGGTCGCCTATCCCGGGGTAATTAAATTTAAGGATGTTAATGGCGACGGTATTGTTGACGGCAATGATGTGGGTATTATCGGACACATGACTCCTAAACATACCGGCGGCTTCTCTTTGAACTCCACCTATAAAGGATTTGACCTGGCGCTTAATTTTAACTGGAGTTATGGCAATGATGTCTATAACGCCAATTATCTGGCGGGTACTTACGGGGCAAAAGAGGACGGTCTGTACAGGAACCGTTACAGCTCTTTATCTTCTGCCTATAAAATCTATGACATCCAAAACGGACAGTTACAGTTTGTAACGGATCCGTCCGCTTTGCAGGCTTTAAATGCCAATGCGACCATGTTTTTACCCTATCATGAGACGCCGGTCGTTTCTTCCTTTGGTATTGAGGACGGCTCTTATCTGAGACTCAACACTGTGACGCTGGGCTACAGCCTTCCTGAGAAACTGGTGGGCCGTATGGGCATCAGCAGGCTCCGCTTATATGCTGCCGTCTACAATGCGCTGACCATAACCGGTTATTCCGGTCTGGATCCGGAGGTGAATACCAATACCAGTCAGGGCGGTGCGCAGTATCCTACTGTGGGGCTGGATTTTGGTTCTTATCCCAGAGCCAGGTCCTATACGTTTGGGCTGAATGTTCAATTTTAATCCTTAGAAAGAAAAATTATGAAAAAGCTACTATATATATTCATGGGAGTGCTGATTATAGCCGGTATCTCCTGTAAGAAAGATTTTTTAAATGTAGAATCTCCCTCCGCGGTCGATGAAGACTTTGTCTTCTCTTCTTCCGGAGAAACCTTTAAGGTACTGGCCGGGATGTATGAGCTCTGGCGCGGGGTCAATAATAATTTATTCTATGCGCTGGATGTGCCGGGATCCGATGCTGAAACGCATCCTGAGGCCTTTGCCGCCCAGGTAAGACATGTCTGGGAGGGACTCTATCCCAGTGAGCCCAATATCGATGAAACCAATTTTACCAGTGCCTGGGCCGGATGGTATCAGATTGCCAACCGCGCTAATATCGTCATGGAGGCCCTGGACCAGAAAAGTGAATATACCAGTGCCATAGCGGCCGGAACCACCAATGACTGGACCCAGATGTATGGAGAGGCCGCTGTTTTCAGGGCTTACTCTTATTTTCAGCTGGTGCGGTATTTTGGGGATGTGCCTTATTTTACCACCACTATCCGTACTGCCAGCCAGACGGACAGTGCCAGACTTACTTCCAGAGACGAGATCTATAGCGGAGAAATCGCGAACCTGATTAAGGTATTACCCAATATGTACCGGCTTGGAGCAGGTGGTATTACAGCGGAACGGTTTTCCAGGACCTTTGCCGAAGGTTTGATTGGTAAGATGGCGCTGTTTGCAGGTGGATACTCGCTGCGCAGAACAGATTTTGATTATGGCGCAGCTACTTTTACCCAGATCGGGACAGAAAAATGGAATGCCAAGTACGTACGGCTGACTAATTACAAGGACTATTATCAGATCGCGAAAACTTATCTGCAGGCTGTAGTGGATAATCCCGGATCTGCTTATCTGATTACTACAGATACCAGAGGGGCCGGTTATGATAATCCCTTCCAGCTGAATTTTCAGTATAACATGAACCTTGAAGTGAGTCCGGAGTCTTTATATGAGATCGGAGAAACCCAGGGGCAGTTCTCGGAAAGACCTTATGCCTTCGGCAGACCTTCCGGCGGGGGCAGCTCTAATGCCTATCCCTGTAAGTCATACGGGCAGAGCCGCATCTATCCTGCTTTTTACTATGGAGAGTATGATCCAAAGGATAAAAGAAGAGACGTGACGGTAGGGGTGACGGCCAATTCCGGATCCTGCTCCGAAAAACTGGTGGATTTTACACCCGGTTCCCGCAACCTGGGCGGTTTGTTTAATAATAAATGGGATGACAGCCGCATGGCGAACCCTTATACCGCTTCCCAGAGGCAGTCAGGTATCAACTGGCCGCAGATGCGGATGTCGGATGTGATCTTAATGCTGGCGGAAGTGGACGCTGAACTGGGGGATGAAGGTGCTGCAAAAACGGAGCTCACTAAAGTCAGGTCAAGAGCTTTTGACCAGCAGGACCAGGCCACAAAAGTAACGGCTTATATTGGCACGCTTTCCGGTGACGCCCTCAAAGATGCTATTTATGAGGAGCGTAAGCTGGAGCTTGCCGGAGAGGGCCTCTTGCGCTATGACCTGATCCGGGAAGGAAGGCTGCCGGCTGCCATCAAATCCATTCGTGACAGAGAGACGGCCATGGTCAGCGGCCTTACGACAAATGGTTATTATACCTTTGCCAATGGTAACCAGATTGCTAATTATATCTGGGTCAAAGCGGTGAATGTAGCGGATCTGGGCATGAGCAAGATGCTGACCACGCAGTGCGAGGTGGATTCCACGGATCCCACCTATCCGGTCCGTTTCCCGGGCTGGCGTGGTAACTGCGATCTATGGACCTCCAGTGGCTTTACCGACGCCTCCGGTAACAGGAACCTGGCCATTGAGGGGCTGTTTCATTATATCGCTCCCGGCAGCGCTGAAGCGACGGCGCTGGAAGCGTCCGGTTATGTAAAAACAGCCTGGGGGATTAATATTGTCAATAACGCTTCTCAGTATTCCAGTGACATATTTAAAGGATATCCGGACGCTTATTTAGCGGCAGGTGTTCCGCCCAGATATTTACTGCCTTTATCCACGGAGACGATCTCTCAGTCTAATGGCCTGATATCAAATGGATATGGATTTGAACAGTAAAGCAAGGAATACCAGAGCTTTACAATGAAGCCTGTACCTGGATTAAATAAGTGTTTGCAGTTGGGGTAGCCGTTTTTATTTTTATTCTCCTATAACGCGTGGGAAACAGATAAAAATAACAGGCTGCCCCTTTTTTTGAGAAGATCAGACGCCCGCTTTGCAGAGGTTAAATTACCTCATGCAAACAATAAAATGCAAACAATAACTGCCGGTTTATTTAGGGCGTTTTGATCATGGCACTGGTCTGCTGGGAGCTATCCGCGGTATCAATCAGTAAAATATCCGCTGCATTTTGTAGGGATTCGAACTCTATTTTGCCTTCCAGTAAACTCTGCCCTGTATCTCCCGGGTCATTACCGCTGCCAAGGGGCCACTGTCCGGCGGTCTGCATGATCTTTAAACCGGATATATCCGCTACGGCAAGGGCAAAATCCGTACAATTACGTCTGGACAGATGATAGTGCTGCCGGGCATATTTTCTGGATAAATGGATGATTTTATGGAACTGTACTTTTGTAATAAACAGCCCGACGGACTCATCCCAGGTGTGCAGGCTGTCATTTTTAAAATCAGAAGAAGCGAAGGGTATAATAGGAGTCGCTTCCAGCATAAAATGCTTTTTAGGATAATACCCGAAGGTTCTTTGCACAAGCGTGCCATCCTGGTTGTATTTAATCAGCGTAATAAAACTGTGACCTACCGTGCCAAACCATTTGAACCTTTTCCTTTTCCCCGGTATGGGTTGCTTGACGTGTATATACAGACCGTAACCGCTGGCTTTTTTGCCATCCTGAAAGCTGCTCAGCAGCCGGTTTATTTTAACAGGTCTGGAAGGGGGCACCTTGTCGACGGTCTCAGGCTCGTCCAGCTCCCGAAAACTACTTAATACAAAAGAGGCGTCTATATGCTTTTGTTCGCCCCTTAAACTGCCTCCCATACTGGCCCTAAACAGACGCAGGGCCATGGCATATTTTTTACGAAGGGCTGCCTTTATCGCCATATGGTATAGATCCTGAGCGGATAAATAGGCGGCTGCCACCGGTACCTGGAGTCCGGCGCTATGGCTTAACAGCGAATCGCCAATCAGTAAAGGATGCCCGGTCGTTATCTGAGAACAGGACGGAGCCTGAAAGGTTTGTGCAGCCCCGTTTTTTATCACCATAAGGCTCACCAGGAGCGCCAGCATTAGCCTATTCATAACTATACATAAATCGTTTAAGGTAAACGGCTGCATTAAAAGAGAGCTACCCCTAAATCTCAGATCAGGATTAAGGATAGCTCGGGAACAAATGGATATCTTTTATTTCTGTAATTGTACTTTGTAGTTAAGCCGGACTAGGGATGCTTAAAAACTGCTTTCTGGCCATGACGCAGGTAATGGGCGTCCTGGTAAATCCGGGTCAGGATCTGCCTTACAAATCCCTGCTGGTATATCTCGCCGCTCTCAGGGCTGTAGGTCCTAAAATTATAGTCTACATAATGGTAGCTGATTTCTCCCGAAGGCAGCACTACGTAAAAGGCGGGCAGCGGGATATTGTCATCAATGCCGGAGAGCCAGTCGCCGATAGGGTTTTCCGGCGTATATAAACCAAACTGTTCAGCCAGGCTATTGTGCGGATCGGATAATACCCAGAGGTGATTATGCTGTCCCAGCTGCCTTCTTAAATCTCGGATATTGGCATTGGATACGACCAGTAAAGAACCGCCCATGATCTGGATATCCCTTTGAAAAGAATCCAGAAAATGTATATCATCCTTGGGGGTATGCTGGATGGAGGGCCTGAAGGCGATGACCAGGGGTTTATTAATATGACTGAGCTCTAAGAGCGATACGGGAGTAATGTCTTTTACGGTTTGTTGCTCTGGCTTTACCCCCGGATAGATGATATGACTACCAGGATGGGTAATAACGGGCAACAGATCTCCTTTTTTAAGGGGAGAAAATCCGTAGTAATTACTGATGGAAGGAGCGCCTTCCAGTACTTCGGTAAAGGGAAGGACGTGTTTATTGACTTTTGCGGTTGACTGACTCATTGCTATTATTTTTTTATAAGTAAAGGCCTTCAGGTAATTTGTTTTTCTTAAAGGCTATAAGACTAAGGGGTGATACGCTGCTTTTTTGGGGACCTATCTTCCCGCCTCAGCAGGATGGGTGTCTTCAGGTTAGCAACATCGCGCCTTTGTCGAACTTATATGGAGATAATAATAGAAATTACGCATGTGTTTTATTTTAAAAGTCTACTAAAATGATAGACTAAAAGTCTAATAAAAAAGCCTTTATTTTTGAGGCTGTTTAAAAGGCCGCTAGTGCTGTGACGGCTGTTTACTGATGCAAAAATAAGGGCAGATGATGAACTGGCCAAATAAATCTACTAAATTAGTAGACTAATAAATAAAATAAATTATAACTTAATGATAGTTAATTATTTGTATTTTAAATTTGTCGGGAAAATAATGGTAAGGCATTGGTAGGTGGCTAAAAAAAAAGCTCCCCTGATCGTGTCAGAGGAGCCTTACAACTAAAAACCATTTAAACCAAAAATTGTGCATCCGTTCAGCCGGATGACTGGTCGGCTGTTGATCAGTCCGGCTTTTTACCTTCTAAGAAGGCATTCAGGCTGGAGATATTAGCGCCGTCTTTATCATCTTTATTAACGGTGTATTTGCTGTAATAATTTTCTGCAGTACTGCTCTCTGCACCACCCAGCATTTCCAGGTTTCTGCGCACGTATGCAGGGACCGCATCAAAATCACCATTGGGGTCACCACTTTGAACATTGTAGGAAAGATTGCGCAGCTTTTGTATTCTCTCTTCTGCTTTCTTTCTTTTCATTTCTTCTTCTGAGAGATCCTGCTGGCCACCCAGGGCAGCGGTTGCGTATGGATTTGCTGCAGGCTGCGGGGTTGATTCTTTATATACAATCTGCATTTCCTCTTCTTCCTGTTGAAAATCAGGGATGCTATTGATAATAGGGCGCTGCGGCTCAGCGGGCTGTGGCCTTTGTGTATAAACCGGCTGTTGAGCAGCTGGTTGATAAGCAGGCTGCTGCGCTACAGGCTGCGGCTGCGACTGAGTAGCAGGCGCTTCAGGTCGCTGCACATAAGCGTGCTGCGGCTGCTGTGGCTGCGGTTGAGGAGCCGGTGCTTTAGCCGGTTCAGGTGCATAGATATTGGAAGGTTTGTTTAAAAACCCGGGTACGCTGGAGGGCTGCTCCGGCTGGGTATTTTCTGCGCTCTGTTTTTCTGTATATCCGAAGGCCAGTTCCGGCGCCTGCGGCTGCTGTACCTGAATCTGCGGCTGCTGTACGGGCATCTGAGGCTGCGGCTGCGGCTGCGGTTGTTGAGCGGGCTGCTGTACCTGTGCTGGTATTTGTTCCTGATTCTGTTCCTGGTCCAGGGTAAAATGTATGACCTGTGGCTGCGCTATATTTTCAGCAGGTGCTTCCTGAGCAGGTGCGCTGTATACAGGTACAGGTGCCTGCGCTTCCGCGGGCGTTTCTTCCATCAGTCTAGGCGTCAGGCTTTCCATTTCGCTTGGCTGAGCGGCTGCCGGCTGTTGAAAGCTGGGAGCTGGAGCTGGCTCGGGTGTGACAGTTGCTGCAGGTGCTGCAGCCGGGCTGCCTGCAAGTTCAGCCGGGGTGACCGGTTTTGCTTCCGCCGCTACTGCATTTTCCTGGATATTGAGTACATACAGTTCTTTGTCTTTTTGCGCTACTTTTTCCCGGACTGTTTTATCAAATGGATCTTTGTGCTCAAAGCCCGTAGCAATGAGGGTCACCGCCAGGCCTTTGCCCAGGCTTTCATCAATGCCCATACCGACGATCACATCGGTGTTCTCGCCCGCTTTTTCACGGACAAAGTCATTGATGAGTTCAAACTCATCTGTACCGCATTCAAATTCTCCTTCACTGGTGTTGATGTTCAAAAGGATCCATTTGGCACCGCTGATATCATTGTCATTTAAAAGCGGAGAGTTGATGGCGTCTTCAATAGCGGTCTTTGCTCTGTCATCTCCTTCAGCTACCGCGCTGCCCAGGATGGCCACTCCCCCTTTACGCATCACGGTGCAGACATCAGCAAAGTCTACGTTGATCTGTCCGTTGGAGTTGATAATATCGGTGATACATTTAGCAGCGGTAGATAAAACGTCATCTGCCTTGCCAAATGCTTCCCGCATTTTTAAATTCTTATGCTGCATGCGGAGTTTGTCATTACTGATGACCAGTAAAGTATCCACATGTGGTTCTAATTCTTTAATACCGTTTTCAGCCTGGCCTCTTCTTCTGGGGCCTTCAAAGCTGAAGGGGGTGGTCACGATGCCCACGGTCAGGATGCCCAGGTCCTGGCAGATCTTGGCGATGATAGGAGCGCCGCCGGTACCGGTTCCGCCGCCCATGCCTGCACAGACAAAAGCCATCTTGGTGTTTACTTCCAGGATTCTTTTTATCTCTTCCAGGGATTCCTCCGTGGCCTGGCGTCCGATGGACGGGTTGGCGCCGGCGCCCAGGCCTTGCGTCAGATGGGGCCCCAGCTGGATTCTGTTGGGGATGGCACTGTTATCCAGTGCCTGCGCATCTGTATTACAAATAATAAAGTCTACATTTTCAATTTTTTGCCCAAACATGTGGTTGACAGCATTACCGCCGCCACCGCCAACACCGATTACTTTAATAATGGATGACTTTTGTTTGGGGATATCAAAGTCGATCATAACGTTTCAATTTAAATGGTTAGTAGTTATAAGTGTTTTTCCTGGCTTAAAGATTACAATTAAAATCTAAAAAGAATTGTAATCTTTAAGCAGGTAATTTTTTTATCGGATGACCTGATCTTCCTCTTCTTTAAAAAGGTCAATCAGATTGTTCTTGAATTTTTCCCAGAACATGATCTTGCGCGCAGGACGTGGCGTGGGCGCGGGTTTATCGTCCGTTGCAGTCGACTGCGTATGCTCAGGCTGCTGAGTGGAAACGGGCTCCGTTGTCTGCGTCTGACCGTCCGGTCCCTGTGTAGTCAGAATCGGCGTAGTCGGATGTTTGACTACGTTAGATCCGGCAAAGACCTTCGTGTGGGTTTCGTAATCACTGTAGCCTTTCAGGATTAAACCAAGACAGGTGGAGTATATCGGGCTTTTTAATTGCTCGATATGATTGGGAGCCAGGTGTTCATTAGGATAACCGATTCTGGCATTCAGCCCCGTCACGAATTCGGTTAATTGTTTTAAATGTTTTAACTGCGCACCACCACCGGTCAGGATAATCCCGCCATTGAGTTTTCTGTTATCCAGACCCACTTGTTTTAAGTGATAGGTAACAAATTCCAAAATCTCTGTCATTCTGGCCTGGATGATATTGGCCAGGTTTTTAACACTGATTTCTCTGGGTGGTAAACCACGTAATCCGGGTATGGTGATAAAAGCATTGGCTTTCGCTTCGTCCGTCAAGGCTGAGCCAAATTGCTTTTTCATGGCCTCAGCCTGTTGTTTTAAAACGCCCAGACCCAGACGGATATCATGGGTGATGTTTTCACCGCCAAATGGAATAACGGCGGTGTGTTTAAGCACCCCTTCGTAGAATACGGCCAGATCCGAGGTGCCACCACCGATGTCCAGTACCGCTACGCCCGCTTCCATGTCCATGTCGCAAAGAACGGCAGAGGAGGAGGCCAGTGGCTGCAATACCAGATCTTTTGTTTTCAGGCCGCTTCTTTCGACAGCCCGGTTGATATTGCGGATGGCATTCCTGTCCCCTGTAATAATGTGAAAGTTAGCACCAACTTTCACGCCATTAAACCCAACGGGGTCTTTAATGAACTGAAAGTTATCCACATAAAAATCCTGCGGAATCACATCGATGATCTGATCTCCTGCCGGAATAAAGGTTTTACGCTGGTTGTCGATGAGCTGCTCGATTTCCACACGCTGGATTTCCAGTTCGGCATTCTGACGGACAATATCGCCGCGGGTCTGCAGGCTTTTGATATGATGTCCGGCGATACCGACATAGACTTCATTGATATCCAGGTCAGGATTGCTGGTGCGGCAGTTCTCCAGGGCAGCGTTGATCGCACGCATGGTCTGATCGATATTTAAGACCTGACCGTGCTGAACACCATTGCTGGGCGCATGACCGAAGCCAAGAATCTCCAGTTTGCCCTGTTTGTTTTTACGACCTGCGATGGCGGCGATTTTGGTGGTACCGATATCCAGCCCTACAATAATGGGGGCATCACTGTCTGGGGTCATCTGAACCATTTCTTCCGCAATTTTCCTTTGCTGTGCGTTTAGATTTTCGTTCATTATTTATTTGGTTTTAGTTGTTTTTGTATGGGGTGTCTTTTTTATCGTTTTTTTGGCGGGTGCCAGTATCGCTTTTGCTTTTGGCGGCGCCGTTGTTTTTTTAGGGGTAATAACCGCAGGCGGCGGGATCCCGGTGGCCTTATCTGCCGTTACTGCGGGCTGGGCCGTGGCCGCCTGGGTGGATTTGCCGGCCGGTATCGCTACCACCTGTCCCTGATACTGTACGTCAATCTCTTTATAGGCATCCAGCCCGGTGCGGGCGATGACCTGTCTGTAAAAGCTGTACAGGCGGTTAAATTTACTGTCCAGGGCCTCTGCATTACCGATGCGGATAACCTGATTGCCCACCGTGGGTTGTAATTCAAAACCGCCGGCAGGATCGTAATTGACCTGTGCAATAAAACTGTTCCAGAAAGTATCCTGTATAACGAAGGAGGCAATGGTTTTTATATCCTGCAGCACAAGGCTGTCCGGATGAGACAGTACTTTCTTATCTGACGGGAAACCGGTAAATACCGGGATCCTCGCTACAATATTTCTGTTGGTCGGTAAAAAATGCGCACCACTGTCCAGATAAAAGGATTTGCCGCTGACGGTAAATATGCGGGCAATGGGATCTGTCTCCTCCAGCACGGCCTGCAGAACCTGGTCATTATCAAAATATAATTTAATATGACTGATCCAGGGGTTCTGCTGCAGGTTGTTCTCAATGCGGCTCAGGTTGATCTGACCTACGGGTATGCCCGGTTTGCCGCCTGCCTCTGCGATATTTTGTTTGACACCCTGAATATCGGTAAAGACCTGCCTTGCTTTGCGGCTGATCTCTACATTGATACCCTGACACAGCTTATCTTCCTTGGAGCCGGCTCCGATAAAAAATAAGGCCGCTGCGCCAAAGCCCAGTAGTAGCCAGATGATTAATATGAGTTTCTTTTTTACCATTAACTTGTATGCTTGCCGGGCGATAATATCGCTTTAACGGGTTCTATGAGTTCGGCGATGTCACCGGCACCGCAAAGAACCAACAGTTCCGGGTTTTCTTTTTGTATTGTGGATAAAAGCGCCTGTTTTTCCAGGATTCTTTTTTGTTCCAATTGCATGTTATTTAATATCAGAAGGCTGCTGACGCCTTCCATGGGCAGTTCCCTGGCCGGGTAGATCGGCAAAAGGATCACTTCGTCTGCTTTGTCCAGCGCCTCGGCAAATGCTGTTGCCAGGTCTTTGGTCCGGCTATACAGATGCGGCTGGAAGACGACGGTCAGCTTTTTTGCATATAGACTGCGGACTCCTTCAATCAGGGCGGCGAGCTCTTCCGGGTGATGTGCATAATCATCAATTAATATATGCTGATCATCTCTGAGGTGATATTCAAATCTTCTTTTGACACCTTTAAAATCAGCTACTGCTGCTTTTATTTTGTCTGCCGCGATGCCCAGCTCTAGGGCCACCCCAACGGCTGCCACCATATTTTCCACATTATGCAGACCGCCGATTGTAAGCGTTAAGCCGGGTATGAGCTGCTGCTTATGGTGGACATCAAATACATAACTGCCGTTTTGAACCTGGAGATTGGAGGCGTACAGATCCGCCTGTTCGTTGAAGCGGCTATAGTGCAGGTGCCGGTCTGCTTTGAGTTCGCTGTCTCTGGTAAGGCCGTATTTACTGATCAGCAGGCCGCCCGGTTTGATTTTTTCAGAAAAGGCGATATAAGCATTTTCTACTTCTCTGGGCGTACCGTAGATATCCAGGTGATCGGCGTCCATAGCCGTGATTACCGCAATATCCGCAGATAGCTTTAAAAAGGAGCGGTCATATTCATCGGCCTCAATTACGCTTACCTGACGGTCGCTGCTCCAGAAATTACTGTCATAGTTGACGGCGATGCCGCCTAAAAAAGCGTTACACCCGTAGCCTGAGTGCCTCAGGATATGGGCTGTCATCGTAGAGATGGAAGTCTTGCCATGGCTGCCCCCGACGCAGATATTAAAGCTCTGCTGGGTAATCCAGCCCAGTACATCGCTTCTTTTGACGATTTCAATACCGGTAAAATGCGTTCTTACATAGGCCAGTTCCAGGCTGTCCTTAGGGATGGCCGGCGTATAGATCACCAGATCGGTACCCGCAGGGATCTGGCTGGTATCTTCTGTAAAGTGAATCAAAATGCCTTCTGCCGCCAGCTGATCTGTAAGCGTCGTCGGGTGGCGGTCATAGCCTGCCACGGCCGCGCCCTTGCTTTTGAAAAACCGGGCCAGCGCACTCATACCGATGCCGCCTATGCCGATAAAATAGACCTGACGGTAATCAGCCAGGTTTTTGCCTGCCTTAGTAATATAATCCGCTTGGTGACTCACTGATGATGATATAATTTATTATAATATTGATGTATGTTTACTTGACCGTTTTTAAAATCTCCTCCGCGATGATCTCATTGGCGTTGGTGACGGCTAATTTTTTGATGTTCTGCTCAAAGGCTTTCAGTTTGTCTTCATCAAATAATATATCCGTTACGGTACCAAAGAGTTTGGTAGGTGCTTCACTGTCTGGTACCATCGCCCCTGCATTTTTTCTGATCAGCCGCATGGCGTTTTCTGTCTGGTGGTCCTCTGAAGCGTAGGGGTAGGGGACAAATACGGTGGGTTTGCCCGCCACACACATTTCCGCTACAGACATGGCGCCCGCTCTGGAGATCACAATATCGGCCGCCGCATAGGCTTTGTCGATTTCCTGTATAAATTCATCGACCCAGACATTGCTTTTATGGGTCTTGCCGCTCATGATATAACGGGAAGAGTTGTTTTTCCCGGTTTGCCAGATCAGCTGGATATTTAAAGGATGCAGGTCAATTAAATGGGTCAGCATGACTTCATTGATGCTTCTGGCCCCCAGCGACCCCCCGACGGCAAGGATGGTTTTTTTGTTTTCATCCAGCCCGAAGAACTTCAGTCCTTCTGCCTTGCTGACGGTAGATTCAGAAATGATTTTTCTGACCGGATTGCCGCTAATCAGTATTTTATCCTTTGGAAAGAACTTTTCCATGCCTTCCGAAGCGACAAAGATCTTCACCGCATGCTTGCCGAGCAGTATATTGCTTTTGCCGGCAAAGCTGTTGGACTCATGTATGAAAGTTGGGATGTCTCTTTTTTGCGCATACTTCAGCACCGGGAAAGTAGAGTATCCGCCCACGCCTACCACCGCATCCGGCTTAAATTGTTTGAAGATCTCTTTTACCTGACAGAAACTTTGTATTAATTTAAACGGCAGACTGAGGTTTTTAAAGATGGAGCTGCGGTTAAAGCCGGCAATATTCAGCCCACGGATTTCATAACCCGCCTGCGGTACTTTTTCCATTTCCATTTTACCCTTCGCGCCGACGAACAGCAGTCCAATGCTGGGGTCAGACTTGCGCAGCGCATTGGCAATGGCGATGGCCGGGAATATATGACCGCCGGTACCACCACCTGCTATGATGATGCGTCTGGGCTTTGTCGGTATGTTGTTTTCTTTTTCCATTTTCAGAACTCCTAAGGATTTTAAAGGGCTGCTGCTTTTAATTTCTCTTTCACCGGTGTCGCCTCACTGGGCACCGCCAGCTGTTTGCCTTCCATTTTTTCTACGTTACAGGCCACGCTGAGAATAATACCGATGGAGGCGCAGGTAAATAGAAAGGAACTGCCCCCCATGCTGATCAGCGGCAGCGTGACTCCGGTGACCGGCATCAGGTTGACATTGACGGCCATATTGGCCAGCGCCTGAATAATTAAGGTAAAGCTTAAGGCCAGCGCCAGAAAAGCCCCGAAGGCAAAGGGACATTTTCTGAAGATCCGGATACACCTGAACAGAAAAACCAGGTATATAAATATGATAAAGGCCCCGCCCAGTAGCCCGTACTCTTCTATGATAATAGAAAAGATAAAGTCATTATAGGCCTGAGGCAGGTAATTGCGTTGTCTGCTGTTGCCGGGACCCAGACCAAAGAGCACATTGCCGTTGGCAATGGCGATTTTAGCCTGTTTTACCTGATAAGGGACTTCCGTATTATCAGAATAAATAAAATTCTCAACCCGGGAGCGCCAGGTGCTGAAGCGTTTAAAGATGCCGCCGCCGGAACCTTCCACGGTCTCTATCTGATGCCCCTGGCTATCGGTCGTGGCACTGTGATGGATGACGGCTGAGGCAATCAGCAGGGCAACCGGTATTAAAGCCACCAGGATGACCATACCGATATGCTTTAAACTGACCCTTCCGATAAACATCAGCATCAGGGCGGTCGCACCGGTCAACAGGCCGTTGGACAGGTTGGCCGGGAAGATGAGCAGACAGGTAAGTGCTGCCGGGATAAAGACGGGCAGAAAGCCTTTTTTAAAGTCTTTGATGACCTTTTGCTTACGGCTGAGCTGGCGGCTCATAAACATAAACAGGGCTAATTTGGCAAAATCACTGGTCTGAAAGGTCATATTAATGATGGGCAGCTTGATCCATCTGCTCCCGTCATTGATTTCCGCGCCGAAAAACAGGGTATAGAATAATAAAGGAATAGAAATGGCATAACAGATCAGCGCTATTTTAGAATACAGCGAATAATTCACCCGGTGTAAAAAATAGATGACACCCAACCCTAATATGATAAAGACTATCTGTTTGAATAAATAAACTTCCGTATTGCCATGATTCATTTTATAGGCCAGCGATCCGGTCGCGCTATAGACGACCAGTAAGGATACCAGTGCCAGCAGGGCCACGGAGGCCCAGATATACCGGTCGCCTTTGGTCTTTTGGGAAAGGCCTTTAAAGGGGTTCTCTATTTCTAATAAATCATTTATCATCGCTGTTATGACTCCTATACTGCTTGAATATTGCTGTTTATGCTGACCTGTGGGGGCTGACGGCCCGGCTTTTCTACTATAAGTTTTTAACGTTTTCCTTGAACTGATCGCCTCTGTCCATATAATTTTTAAACAGATCAAAGCTGGAACAGCCGGGACTCAGTAAAACGCAGTCGCCTTTTTCTGCCAGGTGATAGGCCTCGTCCACCGCATCTTTCATGGAGGCGGTCTGCACGATCGGGCTTACCACGTCTTTGAACGCGTCGGCTATTTTCTGGTTATCCAGACCGATGCAGACAATGGCTTTCACCTTTTCTGCCACCAGATCAGCGATCAGCGAATAATCATTGCCTTTGTCTACGCCCCCCATGATCAGGACCGTAGGCTTTTCCATGCTTTCCAGGGCGAACCAGACAGAATTTAAGTTGGTGCCCTTGCTGTCATTGATAAAATCGACGCCTCTGATGGTGGCGACAAACTCCATGCGGTGGGCCAGACTTTCAAAAGTCTGGACGGCAGAGCGGATTTTTTCTTTACGGATGTCCAGAACGGAGGCTGTAATGCCAGCTGCCATAGTATTATATTGATTATGTTTACCTTTTAATGCTACAAAATCATAGATATTCATACTGACCTGTTCTTCCTGGACTTTAATCAGCATTTCATTGTTCTTGATGTACGCGCCTTTGGATAATTCTTGTTTCATAGAAAAAGGTAATAAGTTAGATGAGATGGAAATATTTTTTAATTGACCGGTGATCAGTGAATCATCTATGTTATAGATAAAATAATCATCGGACGTCTGATTTTGTACAATTTTGAACTTGCTTTCAATATAGTTCTGGATGTTATATTCATAACGGTCCAGATGATCCTCCGTGATATTGAGCAGGATGGCGATATCCGGCCTGAAATCCTGTATGTCATCCAGCTGGAAGGAGCTGATTTCCGTGACATAAATGTCTTTGGGCTGGAGGGCTACCTGTCTGGCAATGGAAATACCGATATTGCCCACCAGGGCTGCATCCTTACCCGCCTGTTTACAGATATGATAAATGAGGCTGGTGGTGGTGCTTTTCCCGTTGGTGCCGGTAATGCCTATAATCTTACTGTCGCCTTTATATCTGTAGGCCAGCTCTATCTCGCTGATAACCGGGATGTTCCGGCCCCTTATTTTTTTAACCAGTTCGTTTTTTTCCGGGATGCCTGGACTTTTGACAATTTCTGTTGCGCTAAGGATGATCTGTTCGCTATGGCCGCCCTGTTCAAAGGCGATACCATGGTCTTCCAGTTCTCTTTGGTAAAGCGGAGCCAACTGACCTGCATCACTTAAAAATACGTCCAGGCCTTTGGTGTGTGCCAGGATAGCAGCGCCGACACCGCTCTCTCCGCCACCCAGGACAACGACCCCGTATTTTTTAAGTTGTTCCGTATGTTGATTTTCTGTTGCCACTTTTATTGGATAATTACGAGTATGAGGATGCTTTTTTATAATGGATGACTAACGAATTTTAAGTGTTGCGATAGAGAATACGACCAGCAGCACGGTGATAATCCAGAACCGGATGGCGATTTTGCTTTCATGGAACCCTTTTTTCTGATAATGGTGGTGTAAAGGGCTCATCAGAAAAATACGCCGGCCTTCGCCATATTTCTTCTTGGTATATTTAAAATAACTCACCTGGATGATCACGCTTAAGGTCTCCACAAAGAATATTCCGCAGAATATCGGCAGCAGCAGCTCCTTGCGTACAATAATGGCCAGTGAGGCGATAATGCCTCCCAGTGCCAGGGAACCGGTGTCGCCCATAAAGACCTGCGCCGGATAGGCGTTGTACCAGAGAAATCCGATACAGGCACCCACGAAGGCACTGATAAAGATGGTCAGCTCTCCCAGATTGGGGATATACATGATATTCAGGTAATCGGCCATCTTGATGTTACCCGATACGTAGACCAGTATGCCCAGGCCTACGCCTATAAAGGCGCTGACGCCTGCTGCCAGTCCGTCAAGGCCATCTGTCATATTGGAGCCGTTGGAAACGGCGGTAATGATAAAGGTGACAATCAGGATATAGACAACCCAGGTATATTTTTCTGCGCCCGGACCTATCCAGCTGATCAGCCTGCTATAGTTAAACTCATGATTTTTGACAAAGGGAATGGTCGTAATGGGTGCATTGACCTTGACATATTTCTTATCTACGCCGTCTACCTTACGGATGGACTCATTAGGACCGTTGAGCGTGAGTTCAACGGCGGTGTTACTGCCCGTAGGAATCACCTCCCTTTCCATGGATACGTTGTGGTTAAAGTATAAAGTAGCCCCGATGATAATGCCCAGGCCAACCTGTCCGATGATTTTAGCTGTGCCGGCCAGACCGTCAGAATCTTTTTTCTTATACTGTTCTCCTTTTTGCTGTGCTTTTTTGCGGGATTTGATTTTCAGATAATCGTCTAAAAAACCAATGGCTCCCAGCCAGACCGTACATAGCAGCATGAGGCGCACATATACTTTATCCAGATCAGCCAGCAGGAGCGTGGGGATGATGATGGCCAGTAAGATGATGATGCCACCCATGGTAGGGGTGCCTTTTTTCTGGGCTTCGCCAGCCAGGCCCAGGTCGCGGACCGTTTCCCCGATTTGTTTACGGGAGAGTAAATTGATGACCCGTTTGCCGTAAACGGTGGCAATAAATAAGGACAGCAGAATGGCCATCGCTGCGCGGAAGGTGATAAATTGAAATACACCTGCCCCGGCGATGTTAAATTCCTGTTTTAACCATGTAAAAAGACTGTATAACATTTATTGTGTATTAATGGTTATGTGGATGCTGATGCTGCCTGTTGAAAGACCCCTGCGCCCCGGTGTTTGATCCTTGTTTTTACTTCTTTTATTTATTTATCCAGGAGGCTGAACATCTCCCTGACCACTTCGTGGTCATCAAAATGATTTTTGACTCCTTTTATTTCCTGATACTTTTCGTGGCCCTTGCCGGCAACCAGGATAATGTCTCCCGCTTGAGCCAGGCTGATGGCTGTTTTTATCGCTTCTTTTCTGTCGACGATGCTGATGGATTTCTTGCGTCCCGCGCTATCCAGGCCTGCTTCCATCTCCCGGATAATCTCCGCCGGCTCCTCGCTTCTGGGATTATCGCTGGTCAGAATCACCCGGTCGCTTAAGGAAGCGGCGACCGCTGCCATTTCCGGTCTTTTGGTCCGGTCCCGGTCTCCGCCGCAGCCCACCACGCTGATGATCTGTCCGCCATTATTTCTAAGCTGATTAATGGTGGCAAGGACATTTTCCAGGGCGTCCGGCGTATGCGCATAGTCCACGATGGCTATGATCTGCGTGTTGCTGACCAGGTAATCAAAGCGGCCTTCCGCCCCCTTGATCATGGACAGCACCCGGAGTACTTCTTCGCTGCTTTCGCCAAGTAAGGTGGCGGCGCCGTATACGGCCAGCAGATTATAGGCGTTAAAGGTGCCGATCAGTCCAAAATTCACTTCGGTGGCGCCTACCAGCATGGTCAGTCCCGTCAGGTTATTTTCCAGAATCTTTCCCTTGAATTCTGCTATATTTTTCAGGCCGTAATAATGCCTGGAGGCCTTGGTGTTCTGCAGCATTACCGTGCCTCTCTTATCATCGGCATTGGAAAGGGCAAAAGCATCAGAGCTCAGATCATCAAAAAAGCGCTTTTTGGCCTTGATATAATTATCAAAGGTTTTATGATAGTCCAGGTGGTCATGCGTGATATTGCTGAACAGGGCGCCTTTAAAGTGCAGTCCTGCGATACGCCTTTGGTCGATGGCATGACTGGAGCATTCCATAAAGGCGTGGGTGCAGCCTCTTGAGACCATTTCAGCGAGCAGGGCGTTTAACTGAATCGCGTCCGGCGTTGTATGGGTGGCTGGTATGATCTCGGTGCCGATTTTATTTTGTACGGTACTCAGTAGTCCGCAGTGATACCCCAGTTCAGAAAACAGATTAAATAATAAGGTAGCGATCGTAGTCTTGCCATTGGTACCTGTTACGCCGACCAGTTTTAACCTGGTGGAAGGCTCATCATAAAAGTTATGCGCCATGACGCCGGTGGCTTCATGCGCATTTTTAACCTGAACATAGGT
>Ga0164242_10002948_pt1 | contig 19499 bp, 10 predicted proteins | sample OricomgcompostMG_FD_108783 | JGI IMG/M metagenome (GOLD analysis project Ga0164242, IMG submission 108783) | Miracle-Growth compost microbial communities from Emeryville, California, USA - Original compost - Miracle growth compost (MG) ... | reverse complement strand
TAGGGCGGCCCGTAGTTGTTGGCGAGGTCGACGTGGGTGATGCCGGCGTCGAACGCCGTCCGCAGGATCGCCGCCTGGCGCTCGAAGGGGACGTCGTCGCCGAAGTTGTGCCACAACCCCAGGCTCACGGCGGGCAGGACGAGGCCGCTGCGTCCGGTGGGGCGGTAGGTCATCGAGTCGTAGCGCGTGGCGGCGGGGACGTAGCTCATGGGCCCATCCAACACCGGTCCGCCGACACGCGCGTCGGCGGAGGATGACGGGACGGGGTCTTGTCCTTAAAGTTGAGTGACTTACATTGATTAAGTCCATCGAGCCCGGCCAAGGAGCCCCTATGTCCACGAACCCCAACCCGCTGCACCTCAACGCGTTCCTCTGGGACGTCGGCCACCACGAGGCGGCCTGGCGGCTGCTCGAGGCGGACCCGTACGCCGTCTGGGACATCGAGCACTACAAGAACCTCGCCCGGATCGCGGAGCGCGGCAAGCTCGACTCGCTCTTCCTCGCCGACAGCCCGGTCCAGACCGGCGACCCGGGCCGGCGCCCGCCGGGCAAGCTGGAGCCGACGGTGCTGCTGACCGCGCTCGCCGGTGCCACGGAGCACATCGGGCTCATCGCGACCGCCTCGTCGTCGTACAACGAGCCGTTCAACCTCGCCCGCCGCTTCGCCTCCCTCGACATCGTCTCGGGCGGGCGCGCGGGGTGGAACATCGTGACGACCGCCGGCGCCGACGCGGCCCGCAACTTCGGGCTCGACGACGTGCCGCTCCACAAGGAGCGCTACGAGCGCGCCGACGAGTTCGTCGAGGTCGCCACCAAGCTCTGGGACAGCTGGAGCGACGACGCGACCGTGGCCGACAAGGAGGCCGGCGTCCACACCCGCAAGGACCGGGTCCACAAGATCAACCACCGGGGCCGGTTCTTCCGGGTCGACGGGCCGCTCAACTCCCCGCGTCCGCCGCAGGGCTGGCCGCTGCTCGTCCAGGCCGGCTCGTCCGAGGACGGCAAGGAGTTCGCGGCGAAGTGGGCCGAGGCCGTCTTCACCGCCCAGCAGACCCTCGAGGAGGCGCAGGCGTTCTACAGCGACCTGAAGAAGCGCACCGCCGCCGCCGGTCGTGACCCGGAGACGATCAAGATCCTCCCGGGGATCGTGCCGGTCATCGGGGAGACCGAGGCCGAGGCCCGCGAGCTCGAGGAGCACCTGGAGCGGCTGATCGACCCCGAGTACGCCAAGCGCCGGCTCGCCACCACGCTCCGGGTCGACCCCGACACGCTCGACCTCGACGCGCCGCTGCCCGACGCGATCCCGAGCGAGGACGAGATCGAGGGCGCGAAGAGCCGCTACACCCTCATCACCGATCTCGCCCGGCGGGAGAACCTCACCGTGCGCCAGCTCATCGCCCGGCTCGGCGGCGGGCGTGGCCACCGCACCTTCACCGGCACCCCGGTGCAGGTCGCCGACGCGATCGAGGAGTGGTTCGACAACGGCGCGGCCGACGGCTTCAACATCATGCCGGCGGTGCTCCCCTCCGGGCTCGAGACCTTCGTCGACGAGGTCGTCCCGATCCTGCAGGAGCGTGGCCGCTTCCGGACGGAGTACGAGGGCACCACCCTTCGCGACCGCTACGGGCTGCCCCGCCCGGTCAACCAGTACGACGCCGCCGGGGCGGCCCCGACCGCGGCGCCCGCGTAGAGGGAGGTGGTCCGATGACCACGCGCCGCATTTCAGGGGGCAGGGCAGGATGGAACATCGCGACGAGCGCGCCGACGAGTTCCTGGACGTCTCCACCAGGCTCTGGGACAGCTGGGCCGGCGACGCCGTGCTGACCGACAAGGAGGCAGGGGTGCACGCGGACAAGGACCGGGTGAGGCAGCAGGCCGGCTGCTCCGAGGACGGCAAGGAGTTCGCCGTCCGGTGCCCGACGGACCAGCTCTCCGACGCCGCGCAGCGCGGACGGGTGGGGGAGACCGTGGCTTCGTGACCGACACCCTGACCCGCGAGGACCCCGTCGCCGGTGCCACCGGCGGCGGGGTCGCCACGTCCGCCTCGCCCGGCTGGTTCCGCCGGCTGCTCGGCTACTGCCTCCGCCACCGGGGCGACCTGGTGGCGGCGTACGCCTCGGCGCTGGTCGCCGCGATCGCCACCGCCGCGCTCCCGCTCGTCCTGCGCCACGTCGTCGACGGCGTCGACGACGCCACCCGGCGGCTGTGGCCCTGGATCGTCCTGCTCGTCGTCCTCGGCGCGGCCCGCTTCGGCGCGAGCTTCTCGCGTCGCTACTGCTCCGGCCGGCTGTCCCTCGGGGTGCAGTACGACCTGCGCAACGACGCGCTCGCCGCCCTGCTCCGCCTCGGCGGCACCCACCAGGACGACCTGCGCACCGGGCAGGTGGTGAGCCGCTCGATCTCCGACGTCACGCTCATCCAGACGCTGCTGCAGTTCCTGCCCAACATGACCGGCAACCTGCTGATGTTCGCGGTCTCGCTGGTCGTGATGGCGTTCCTCTCGCCGCTCCTGACGCTGGTCGCCCTCGTCGTCGGACCGCTGCTCTACCTCATCGCGCTGCGCAGCCGGCGCGACCTCTTCCCGGCCAACTGGCACGCCCAGCAGGAGGCCGCCGAGGTCGCCTCCGGCGTGGAGGCCGCCGTCAGTGGCGTGCGCGTCGTCAAGGGCTTCGGCCAGGAGGAGCGCGAGCTCGAGGACCTCGAGCAGCGTGCCCGCCGGCTCTTCTCCTCGCGTGTCCGGGTCGCGCGCCTCACCAGCCGCTACAACCCGGCGCTGCAGGCGATGCCGTCGCTCGGCCAGGTCGGCGTCCTCGCCCTCGGCGGCTGGCTGGCGCTCCACGGCTCGATCTCGCTCGGCACGTTCGTCGCGTTCACGACCTACCTCGGCTCGTTCGTCAGCCCGGTGCGCCAGGTGACGCTCCTCCTCACCGTCTGGCAGCAGGCGCGGGCCGGTGTCGAGCGGGTCCTCGAGATCGTCGACGCCAGGCCCGGCATCGCGGACGCGCCCGACGCCGTACCGCTCCCCGCCGGGCCGCTCGCGCTGGAGTGGGACGAGGTCGTCTACGGGCACGAGGACGGCGGGTCCGAAGGCGACGACGAGGAGGGCCGTACGCCGCCGGCGAAGCCTCTCCTCGACGGCTTCAGCCTCCGCGTCGAGCCCGGCGAGACCCTCGCCCTCGTGGGCGTCGCCGGCTCGGGGAAGTCGACCGCGGCCTACCTCCTCCCACGCTTCTACGACCCCCAGGGCGGCGCCGTACGCGTCGGCGACCTCGACGTCCGCGACGTCGCGCTCGACTCGCTGCGCTCCCGGATCGGGTTCGTCTTCGAGGACAGCCACCTGCTCTCCGACACGGTCCGCGCCAACATCGCGTACGGCGACCCCGACGCGCCCCTCGAACGGGTCCAGGAGGCGGCCCGGGTCGCCCGGGCCGACGAGTTCATCGCGGGGCTGCCGGACGGCTACGACACCGTGATCGGCGAGCAGGGGCTCACCCTCTCCGGCGGCCAGCGGCAGCGGATCGCCCTGGCCCGCGCGATCCTGCGTGACCCCGACGTGCTCGTGCTCGACGACGCCACCTCCGCGATCGACGCCCAGGTGGAGAAGGAGATCCATGCGGGCCTCCACCACGTCCTCGCCGGGAGCGGGAGCGAGGACGCCGCGCCGCGGACGCGCACGACGCTGATCATCGCCCACCGCGCCTCGACGCTCGACCTGGCCGACCGCATCGCCGTGCTCGACGGCGGCCGTGTGCTCGACGTCGGGACGGCCGAGGAGCTGTGGGAGCGGTGTCCGCTCTACCGCTCGCTGCTCTCGACCGACGCCCAGCCCGACGAGGTCGGGGTGGACGAGGCCGTCGCCGCGGAGCCGCCGCGGCCGCGCGGCGTCACCGAGGAGCTGTGGCGGCGCGCCGAGGAGGCGGCCGACGCGTCGCCGCGCGCCGAGATCGGGTTGCGGACCGCGCAGGCGATGGCCACGGCGGCCGCCTCCTCGGGACGCGGCAAGGTGGTCGGCGGAAGCGGCGGGGTCCTCGGCTCGGCGCCACCGACCCCGGCGATGATCGAGAAGCTCGCCCGGCTGCCCGTGGTGGAGGCCGACCCCGATGTGCCGACCGACCGGACCCGCGCCGCCGACCCCGACTTCGGGCTCCGCTCGCTGGTCCGGCCGTTCCGGCTCGCGCTCCTCCTCGGCCTGGGGCTGGTGGCCGTCGACGCGCTCGCGCAGATCGCCGTCCCCGTCCTGGTCAGGCACGGCGTCGACGCCGGCGTCTCCCACCACTCCGAGCGGGTGCTCATGCTGATCGCGGCGCTCGCCGGCGCCGTCGTACTCGCCGACTGGGCGGTCAGCGTCGCCCAGGTGCGCGTGACCGGGCGGACGGGCGAGCGGCTGCTCTACACCCTCCGGGTCAAGACGTTCGCACAGCTGCAGCGGCTCGCCCTGGACTACTACGAGCGCGAGCTCGGCGGCCGGATCATGACCCGGATGACGACCGACGTCGACGCCCTCTCCACCTTCCTGCAGACCGGTCTCGTCACCTGGGTCGTGAGCGCCCTGACGATCGTCGGCGTCCTCGTCGCGCTGCTCGTCATCGACGCCGGGCTCGCGGTCGTGCTCCTGGTCGCGCTGCCGATCCTGGCGGTGGCGACCGCGCTCTTCCGGTCACGGTCGGTGCCGGCGTACCTCGATGCCCGCGAGAAGGTCAGCGCGGTCAACGCCTACCTGCAGGAGAACGTCAGCCTGATCCGCGTCACCCAGGCGTTCGGGCGCGAGGCGCACAACGAGCAGGTCTTCGCCCGGCTCGCCTGGGCGTTCCGCGACGCCCGCCTGCGGGCGCAGCGGCTGATGGCGACGTTCTTCCCGTTCGTGGAGTTCCTCGGGACGCTGTCGACGGCCGCCGTGCTCGTCGTGGGCGCGTCGCAGGTGCGCCACGGCACGCTGACCGCCGGCACGCTCATCGCGTTCCTGCTCTACGTCGACCTGTTCTTCTCGCCGATCCAGCAGCTCTCGCAGGTCTTCGACGGCTACCAGCAGGCGGTCGTCGGCCTCGGCCGCCTCCGCTCCCTCATGCGTACGCCGACGGCGACCCCGCCCGCGGCCGACCCGGTCCCCGTCGGGGAGCTGCGCGGCGAGCTCGAGCTCGACCGCGTCGCCTTCGCCTACGGCACCGGCAAGGAAGTGCTCCACGAGGTCAGCCTCCGGGTGGCGGCGGGGGAGACCGTCGCCCTCGTCGGCACGACCGGCGCCGGCAAGTCGACGATCGTCAAGCTCGTCGCCCGCTTCTACGACCCGACCGCGGGCGCCGTCCGAGTCGACGGCGTCGACCTGCGCGACCTCGACCTCGCCGGCTACCGCCGCCGGCTCGGGGTCGTCCCGCAGGAGTCCCACGTCCTCGGCAGCACGATCCGCGACGCCATCGCCTATGGGCGACCCGACGCCAGCGACGCGGAGGTGGAGGCCGCCGCGCGGGCGGTCGGGGCGCACGAGATGGTCGCCGCCCTGCGCGACGGCTATCTCACCGACATCGGCGAGCGCGGCCGCGGCCTCTCGGCCGGTCAGCGGCAGCTCCTCGCGCTCGCGCGGGCCGAGCTCGTCGACCCCGACATCCTGCTGCTCGACGAGGCCACCGCCTCGCTCGACCTCGCCAGCGAGCGCCGGGTATCGCTTGCCACCGAGGCGCTCACGCGGCGTCGTACGACGATCGTCGTGGCCCACCGCCTCACGACCGCCGCCCGCGCCGACCGCATCGTCGTCCTCGCCCACGGCCGGGTCGTCGAGGTGGGCTCCCACGAGGAGCTCCTCGCCGCCGGCGGCGCCTATGCCCGGCTCTGGGCGGCCTTCCGCTCCGCCGGCGCGGCCGCCGACGTCGACCAGCTCGCCGAGACCGCCGACGTGGGTGACTCAGGTCAGCAGGGGTAGTCCGGCGGCCCGACGGTCAGCGTGACGCCGTCGGCGAGCCGGTAGGGGTTGGTGGCGACGAGCGCGCCGAGGGTACGCCGGAGCCGGGACACCTCGGCGCGGACGGTGACCACGTGGGCGGTGTCGCCGAAGACCGCGGTGCTGAGCTGGGACGCGGTGAGCCCGGCCGGGCCGGCCCCGTGGAGGAGGCGCAGGATCTCGGCGTGGCGGCGGGTGAGCGTCGTACGCCAGGGGCCGGAGCCGGAGGCCAGGGTGAGCACCGGCGTCCCGGTGGCGTCCTCCGCGAGGCGCGCGCTGATGGCGGTCGGTGTGGCGCCGGGCCGGACGAGCCAGCCGCGCTCGCCCACCCGCTCGGGCAGGCAGAGCCCGAGCCCGGGGACGGCCAGCGGGCGGTCGGCGCGCGGCACCTCGATGCGGTCGCGCACGGCGATGCCCGCGTGGTGGGCCACCCAGCCGTGGTCGTCGACGACGAGCAGCGGACCGGGGACGGCCGCCACGACGTGCTCCGTGTCGCGGCGCAGCCGCTCGAGGCGCTCCTGGTGGCGTCGCCACAGTGAGAGCTCGGCGAGCCGGACCGCGCTCTCCACGAGCGCGCCGAGCGCCGGGTGCAGCGTCAGCGCGGGCCCGCTCAGGTCGACCACTCCGAGGAGCTCGCCGGTGCGCGGGTCGTGGAGCGGCGCCGCGGTGCAGTACCACGGGTGCTGCTGGTGTTCGAAGTGCTCGGCGGAGAAGAGCTCCACCGGCGCCGCCTCGGCGAGTGCGGTGCCGATCGCGTTGGTGCCGACCGCGCGCTCGGTCCACCGCGCGCCCTCGGTGAACCCGAGCCGGTCGGCGGTCATCCGCACCCGCGCCGAGCCCTCGCGCCACAGCACGACGCCGTCGGCGTCCGTCACCACCATGAGGTACGTCGCCGAGTCGGCCGCCGAGGTCAGCACCGCGCGCAGCTCGTCGATCACCAGCGCCAGCGGCGAGGTCTCCCGCCGCCTCGCCAGCTCGGCCGCGGACGGCGTACCTCTGCCGTTGGCGCTGTCGGGGTCCAGGCCCATCCCGAGGACGCGCCGCCAGGAGCGGGCCACGAGCGTGCGCGGCGGCGCGGGCGGGCGGCTCCCGGAGAGGACGGCGTCGTGGACCCGCTGGAGCTCGCGCGCGTGCCTGCCGAGATCGGTGCCTGGGCGCACCGCGCCGAAGCCGGCCTGGGTCATCTCGCCTCCGCAGTCGTGGTAGCCCGAGCGTAGGCCGTCAGGTGTGACCGGGGCCACATGCAACTGGCTGCAACCCTTTCGCGCGAGCCCGCGCGGGCGTGTGCTGGTCGGTATGACGCAGACACTCGACACACTGGTCGTCACCGGTCCGACCGATCCCGCCTCGACCTGGCTCGCCGGCTTCGAGGCCGCGTTGACCGCCCGCGACATCCCGCGAGCAGCCGCGATGTTCGCCACGACGAGCTTCTGGCGCGACCTGGTGTCCTTCAGCTGGAACATCACCACGGTCGAGAACCGCGACGGCGTCACCGACCTGCTCGAGCACACGCTCGACCGGGTCGACCCGCGTGGCTTCACGCTCACCGAGCCCTCCGAGACCGCCGACGGGGTCACGACCGCGTGGTTCGACTTCGCGACCTCCGTCGGCCGCGGCCACGGTCTGCTCCGGCTGGTCGAGGAGGACGGCGAGCCGAGGGCCTGGACGTTCCTCACCACGCTCCAGGAGCTGACCGGCCACGAAGAGCCGCGCGGCGTACGCCGGCCCAAGGGCGCCGAGCACGGGGCCAACCGCGACCGAGTGACCTGGGCGGAGCGGCGAGCGCGCGAGGCGGAGACGCTGGGCCGGACCGAGCAGCCCGAGGTCCTGGTCGTCGGCGGCGGCCAGGGCGGCATCGCGCTCGGCGCGCGGCTGCGGCAGCTCGGCGTACCGGCACTGGTGATCGACAAGCACGCGCGGCCCGGCGACCAGTGGCGCGGGCGCTACAAGTCCCTCTGCCTGCACGACCCGGTGTGGTACGACCACCTGCCCTACCTGAAGTTCCCGGACAACTGGCCCGTCTTCGCGCCCAAGGACAAGATCGGCGACTGGCTGGAGTTCTACACCCAGGTGATGGAGGTGCCGTACTGGTCCTCGACGGTCGCCACGAAGGCGACCTGGTCACCGGAGCGGCAGGAGTGGACGGTCGAGGTCGAGAAGGACGGCGAGACGCTCGTGCTCCGGCCGAAGCAGCTCGTCCTGGCGACCGGCATGTCCGGCAAGCCGAACATCCCCGACATCCCCGGCATGGACGTCTTCCGGGGCGACCAGCACCACTCCAGCCAGCACCCCGGGCCGGACGCGTACGCCGGCAAGCGCTGCGTCGTCATCGGCTCCAACAACTCGGCCTTCGACATCTGCGGGGCGCTGTGGGAGCACGGCGCGGACGTCACGATGGTGCAGCGCTCCTCGACCCACATCGTGAAGAGCGACTCGCTGATGGAGATCGGGCTGGGCGACCTCTACTCGGAGCGTGCCCTGGCCGCCGGGGTGACGACGGAGAAGGCGGACCTGATCTTCGCGTCGCTGCCCTACCGGATCATGCACGAGTTCCAGATCCCGCTCTACGAGCAGATGAAGGAGCGCGACGCCGACTTCTACGAGCGTCTCGAGAAGGCCGGCTTCTGGCACGACTGGGGTGACGACGGCTCAGGGCTCTTCATGAAGTACCTCCGCCGCGGCTCCGGCTACTACATCGACGTCGGCTCCGCTGACCTCGTGGCGAACGGCGACGTGAAGCTGGCGCACGGGCAGGTCTCCCGGCTCACCGAGGACGCGGTCGTGCTCGAGGACGGCACCGAGCTCCCGGCCGACCTCGTCGTCTATGCCACCGGCTACGGGTCCATGAACGGCTGGGCCGCCGACCTCATCAGCCAGGAGGTCGCGGACAAGGTCGGGAAGGTGTGGGGCCTCGGCTCCGACACCACCAAGGACCCGGGCCCCTGGGAGGGCGAGCAGCGCAACATGTGGAAGCCGACCCAGCAGGAGAACCTCTGGTTCATGGGCGGCAACCTGCACCAGTCGCGCCACTACTCCCTCTACCTCGCGCTCCAGCTCAAGGCGCGCCACGAGGGCATCCCGACGCCGGTCTACCGCCTGCAGGAGGTGCACCACCTGAGCTGAGCGCGCGGTGACGGGTCGGTGAGAGTGCCGTCGGGCGTCCGGATCCCAGACCGGGCGCTCGACGGTCACCTGGTCAGGCGGTACCGCACCTGGTCAGGCGGTGCCGGCGACCGGTGAGGGGGCCGGTCGGCGCACCGCCTCCATGGTGACCGCGGCGAGCGCCGCGAGGACGCTGCAGCCCGCCATGAAGATCCACACGTCGCGGAACCGGTCGGCCGAGGGGAGGCCCTCGCCGAGGATCCCGACCATGACGCTGGTGCCGAGGACGAGGCCGACCTGGCGGGCCATGCTCACCACGCCCGAGCCCGTGGAGGCCTGGGTCGGAGGCAGGGACGAGGTCGCCGCGGCGACGAGGTTCGGCATCGCGAGCCCGACCGCGACGCCTCCGAGGGACCAAGGGCCGAACATCGTGGACCAGTACGCCGGCGTGGTGCTCATGACGAGCGTCTGCCACACCGCGGACGCGGCGAAGAGGAGCGACCCGGCGGCGATGAGGTGGCCCGGCGGCGTACGCCGGAGGAGGCGGGCGGCGAGGAGCGCCGTGACGGGCACGAGCAACGGCCCGAGGGCGACGGCGAAGCCGGTGCGCAGGGCCGAGTAGTGCCATTCCTGCTGCATCCACAGGATCCGGCTCAGCAGCGCGATGCCGAAGCCGATGTTGAAGACGATCGTCGCGATGTTGGCCCAGGTGAAGCTGCGGACCCGCAGCAGGGCGGGGTCGACGACGGGCGCGGGGTGGTGCGTCACGGACCACGCGAAGGCCGCGAACCCGGCGGCGGCGCCGGCGAAGGAGAGGAGCACGCCGGCCGAGCCCCAGCCCCAGTCGTTGCCCTCGACGAGCCCGAGGACGAGGGCCGCCACGGCGAGGGCGAGGACGACGCCGCCGAGCAGGTCCGGCCGTGGGGCGTCCTGGTTGTGGCGCACGTCGGGGACATAGCGCAGGGCGGAGACGACGAGGAGCACACCGATCGGGACGTTGATCCAGAACGCCCACTGCCACGAGAGCTGGACCAGCCCACCGCCGGCAGCGGGGCCGAACGCCGCCGCGAGCGCGCCGGTCATCGCCCAGAGCCGGGCGGCCGGGGCGCGCCGCTCCTCGGGCAGCGCAGCCAGCAGGAGCCCGAGCGAGGACGGCGTCATCGCGGCAGCGCCGACCGCTTGGACGGCCCGGAAGGCGACCAGCTCCCAGACGCTGGTGGAGAGGCCGCAGAGCAGGCTCGCGACGGTGAAGAGCGCGAGACCCGCGACGAAGCCGGACTTGCGGCCGTAGCGGTCGGTGAGGCGGCCCATCGGGACGAGCAGCGCCGCGAAGACGACGGCGTAGGCGTTGAGGATCCAGCTCAGCCGGCCCAGGGAGCCGGTCGCGAGGTCACGGCCGATCTCGTCGAAGGCGACGTTGACGATGAACAGGTCGACTCCGGCCAGGAAGGCCGAGCCGGTGAGGATCGCCGTGACGGCGCCGCCGTGCCGACGCCGAGGCTGACTTGTGATTGCCATAGCCAGACCCTAGGAGGCTGGCTATGGAATGCGCAAGCCAGATGCGTAGGATGGCGCCATGAGCGTGCAACTCGCCGGCCGGTTGGCGACCCGTGACGTCCCCTTGGGCGACCACTGCCCGATCGACCGCGCCATGCAGGCGATCGGCAACCGAACCGCGATGCTGCTGCTCCGCGAGGCGTTCTACGGCGCCACTCGGTTCGACGACCTGGCACGCCGCGTCGGCGTGACCGACGCCGTGGCCGCCCAGCGGCTCAAGGAGCTGGTCAGTCTCGGCGTACTCGCCAAGCAGCCCTATCGCGAGCCGGGCCAGCGGACTCGGTTCGAATACGTCCTTACCGACGCCGGGCACGAGCTCCTCCCGACCCTCTTCGCCCTCGGCCGCTGGGGCTCCCGCCACATCCCGGGCGGTGGTCCGACCCTCACGCACGCCGGCTGCGGGGAGCCTGTCGAGATCGTCGCGCGGTGCACAGCCGGCCACGAGGTCGGCGAGGAGGAGCTCGTCGTCACCGGGCGCGCCTGACCCGGGAGGTTTCGGGTTGACCCCGACTGGCAGTCTCATGAGCATGAAGATCCCTGCGGGGAGCGCGCTCAAGAGGCTGCTCCTCGAGTCGCTGGGCTGGCTGCTGGTCGCCGCCGGCATCGCTGCGCTGGTCCTTCCCGGTCCCGGGCTGCTCATGATCTTCGCCGGGCTCGTGCTGCTCTCGCAGCAGTACGAGTGGGCGGAGCGCCGCCTCGAGCCGGTCCGCCTGCGGGCGCTCCGCGGTGCGGCCGAGAGCGTCGAGACGTGGCCGCGGATCGTCCTGTCGACCCTGGGCGCGCTCGTCATCGGCGGCTTCGGCGTGCTCTGGACCGTCCAGCCGCCGGCACCGTCGTGGTGGCCGGTGAAGGACGCCTGGTGGCTGCTCGGCGGACGCTGGACCGGCATCACGCTGATCCTCTCCGCGCTCATCGCGCTCGCGCTCCTCGTCTACTCCTACCGCCGCTTCCACGGGAAGCCCGAGGCCGTGCGCGACCTCGACCGGGAGATCCGGGCGGCGGACGAGGACGAGGAGGACTACGACTCCGCCCGCGACTGACGCGTCGCCGGAGGCCTTCGCCGCGGCGCTACGGTGAGTGGCATGCCCCTCGACCGGCGGCTCCTCCTCCGTGCGGCGGCCGTCGCGCCGCTGGCCGCGGTCGCCGCGGCGTGCGGCAGCGGGGAGTCCGGCTCGCCGTCGCGTACGCCGTCCGCCACCCCCTCCCCGAGCGGCTCCCCGGGCGGCCCGACGTCCTCGGCGGTTCCGTCGAGTCCGGCGTCGTCCTCGTCGTCCTCGTCGTCCTCCTCGGTGCCGGCCGCACCGCCGCGGCCGCGCGTGGCCGGGACGCTCGCCACCGGGCTGGCGGTCCCCTGGGGGATCGCGTTCCTGCCCGACGGGACCGCGCTCGTCTCCTGTCGCGACAGCTTCGAGATCGTGCGGGTCGGTGGTCGTCGTACGACCGTGGTCGGGAAGGTCCCCGGCGTCGTGACCAGCGTCGACCTCGGCGGCGAGGCCGGCCTGCTCGGGATCGCGCTCCATCCCGGCTTCCCGGCCCAGCCGTGGCTCTACGCCTACCACTCCACCGACCAGGACAACCGGGTCGTGCGGATGCGGCTGACGCTCGAGGGTGACGGCGGCCGGCTCGGGCCGCCGGAGGACGTGCTCACCGGGATCCACACGTCGCTCCACCACAACGGCGGCGGGCTGCGCTTCGCGACGGACGGGACGCTCTACGTCTCCACGGGGGACGCGGAGGACCGCGACTCCGCGCAGGACAAGGACTCCTTGAACGGCAAGATCCTGCGGATCACCGACGCCGGCGGTGTGCCCGACGGCAACCCGTTCGGCAACGAGGTCTGGTCCTACGGCCACCGCAACGTCGAGGGCCTCGCGCTCGACGGCGCCCAGCTGTGGGCGAGCGAGTTCGGCGACCACGAGTACGACGAGCTCAACCGGATCGTGAAGGGCGGGGACTACGGCTGGCCGGAGGTCGAGGGCAGCGACGGGCCGGGCGGCTACCGCGACCCGCTCGCCCAGTGGCCGACGAGCGACTGCTCGCCCTCGGGGATCGCGATCGCCCGCGGCCGCGCCTGGCTCGGCGCGCTCCAGGGGGAGTGCGTGTGGTCGGTCGACCTCGCCACCGGGAAGAGCGAGCGTCACCTCGACGGGCACGGTCGGATCCGGATGGTCGCCGCCGCGCCCGACGGCTCGCTCTGGGTCGGCACGTCCAACCGGGACGGCCGCGCCACCCCGCGCTCCGGCGACGACCGGATCCTGCGCGTCACCCTGTGAGCCGGGGCCTGGGGACCGCGCGGGCCGCCGGACGCGTCGTCCACAGGCGTCGCCGGCGGTCGTGGCCGGAGTGTCGGAGGGCCCCGCTAGGTTCGGGGTCGTGCCCGTCCACCTCCACCGCGCCCCGCGGACCGACCTGCTCGCCGACGCCCTCGGCGAGCTGCTCGGCGTGCCGCTCGCGGACCCGTTCGCGACCGAGGTCGTGGTGGTGCCGGCGAAGGGCGTGGAGCGGTGGCTCTCGCAGCGGCTGTCCCACCGCCTGGGCGTGGGGCCGGGGCGGGGCGACGGAGTCTGCGCCGGGGTGGAGTTCCGGTCGCCGTGGTCGCTCTTCGCCGAGGTGACCGGGACCCGCGACGAGGACCCCTGGTCGCCCGACGCGCTCGTCTGGCCGCTGCTGAGCGCCCTCGACGAGGCGCTCGACGAGTCCTGGGCGGTCCCGTTGGCGACTCACCTCGGTCACGGCCTCCCCGGCGAGGAGGGCGACCTCCGGCGGGGCCGCCGGTTCGCGCTCGCCCACCGGCTGGCGAGGCTCTTCTCGTCGTACGCCGCCCAGCGACCGGCCCTCGTCACCGACTGGGCCGCGGGCGGCTCCGGCGACGGGCTGGGGCGGGAGCTTCCGGGCGACCTCGCCTGGCAGCCGCCGCTGTGGCGCTCGCTCGCGGCGCGAGTCGACGCGCCCCCGCCCCACGAGCGGCAGGCCGCGACGGTGGCCGCGCTGCGGGAGTCGCCCGAGTCGTTCGACCTGCCGCAGCGGCTCTCCCTGTTCGGCCACACCCGGCTGCCGTCGACCGAGATCGAGCTGCTCGGCGCGCTCGGGGAGCAGCGGGAGGTCCATCTCTGGCTCCCGCACCCGTCGGCCGCGCTCTGGGACGCGCTCGACGGGCTGGGCCCGCCGGTCGAGCGTGCCGCCGACCGCTCGCACGACCGGGTCGGCCACCCACTGCTGGCCACGCTCGGGCGCGACACCCGCGAGCTGCAGCGCTCCCTGTCGACCCTCTCGTTGGTCGAGCCGCGGTCGCGAGAGACGAGCGACGGCGTGCCGAGACCCACGCAGTCCCTTCTCGGCTGGCTGCAGCACGACCTCCGCGCCAACGCGGTGGGCGACGCGGCGGGACGCGTCCTCGACCCCAGGGACCGGTCGGTCCAGGTCCATGCCTGTCACGGCCCCGCGCGCCAGGTGGACGTCCTGCGCGAGGTGCTCCTCGGGCTCCTCGAGGACGACCCGACGCTCGAGCCGCGGGACGTCCTCGTGATGTGCCCCGACATCGAGACCTACGCGCCGCTGATCGAGGCCGGCTTCGGTCTCGGGGAGGTCGTCGGCGAGAGCGGTCACCCGGCGCACCGCCTCCGGGTGAGACTCGCCGATCGCGCCCTCGACCGCACCAATCCGCTGCTCGCCGTGGCGACCCGGCTCCTCGACCTCGCCGGCGGCCGCGCCGGCGTCGGGGAGGTGCTCGACCTGGCCCATCTCGACCCGGTGAGGCGCCGCTTCGGCTTCCGCGACGACGACCTCCAGCAGCTCACCGACTGGGCCCGCGAGGACGGGATCCGGTGGGGGTTCGACGCTGCCCACCGCGCGGAGTTCGGGCTGGCGGACTACGTCGCCAACACCTGGGAGTTCGGCCTCGACCGGCTGCTCTCGGGCGTGGCGATGTCCGAGGACACCGCCACCTGGCTCGACAAGACCCTCCCCCTCGACGACGTCGGCAGCGGCGAGGTCGAGCTCGTCGGCCGGCTCACCGAGCTCGTCCACCGACTCCGCGAGGTCACCGACCAGCTCGTCGGCAGCCACCCGCTCGACCACTGGCTGGCGGTCCTCGAGGACGGCATCGCCGCGCTCACCTCGGTGCCCGCCGGCGACTCCTGGCAGAGCGGCCAGGTGCAGCGCGAGCTGGGGCGGGTGCGAGAGGCCGCCGACGGCCGCGCCGTGGGCGAGCTCCGGCTCCCCGACCTACGCGCGCTGCTGACCGACCGTCTCGCCGGCCGGCCGACCCGGGCCAACTTCCGCAGCGGCACGCTCACCGTCGCCACCCTCGTGCCGATGCGGTCGGTGCCCCACCGGGTGGTCTGCCTGCTCGGCCTCGACGACGGCGTCTTCCCGCGGGTCGGCATCACCGACGGCGACGACGTCCTCGCCCGTGACCCGGTCACCGGGGAGCGCGACCTGCGCAGCGAGGACCGCCAGCTCTTCCTCGACGCCCTGCTCGCGGCCACGGAGACGCTGGTCGTGACCTACACCGGCGCCAACGAGTTCTCCGGCCAGCCGCGCCCACCCGCCGTGCCGCTCGGCGAGCTGCTCGACGCCCTCGACGTCACCGCGACCACCGCCACCGGCGACCCGGTCTCCGACATGGTCCGGATCCGCCACCCCCTCCAGCCGTTCGACCCCCGCAACCTCACCCGCGGCGCGCTCGTGCCGGACCACCCCTTCAGCTTCGACCGCGCCGCCCTCGCGGGCGCTCGGGCCGCAGCCGGGCCACGGGTCGCGCCGCCGCCGCTCCTGGAGGCGCCGCTCCCACCGGAGCCGGCGGCCGACGTCTCGCTCGACGACCTGCTCGCGTTCTTCAGGTCACCGGTCCGCGGCTTCTTCCGCGACCGCCTCGATCTCGCGCTGCCACGCGACGAGGAGCCGCTCTCCGACGGCCTCCCGGTCGAGATCGACAGCCTGGCCCAGTGGTCGGTGGGGGACCGGGTCCTGCAGGACCTGCTGCGAGGTCTCCCGCCCGAGCAGGCGCGCCAGCAGGAGTGGCGACGGGGCGTCCTGCCGCCGGGCTGGCTGGGGTGGCGCCTGCTCCACGACGTCGTCGGCAAGGCCGTCCCCCTTGCGGACGAGGCGGCCAGGCTCCGCACCCAACCGGCGCAGGCGGTCGACGTCGACGTGGACCTGGGAGAGGGCCGCCGGCTGCGTGGCACGGTCGCCGAGGTCTACGGCGACCGGCTCGTGCCGGTGAGCTACAGCCGCCTCGGTGCGAGCCACCGGCTCCAGTCCTGGATCCAGCTGCTCGCGCTCGCCGCCTCCGACGACGACCGGGCCTGGTCCGCCCTCACGCTCGGCCGGCCCACCAACAGCCGCTCCCGCACGCCCTTCACGCTCAGCCAGCTCGGCCCGCTCGACCACACCGCGCGGGAGGTGCTGCGCGACCTCGTCGCGCTCCGCGAGACGGGACTCACCGCCCCGTTGCCGCTGCCGCTCAAGAGCTCCCTGGTCTACGCCCGCCAGCGTCGGACCCGTGCCACGGTCGAGCACGCGCTGGAGAAGGTCGGCTGGGAGTGGCGAGGCGGCCGGTTCCCGGGCGAGCGCGCCGACGTGGAGCAGGTCGCCGCCTGGGGCGAGGAGGCCGAGATCCCCGCCCTCGACGTACCACCCGGGCCGGGCGAGGAGTTCCCCGGCGAGACCAGCCGCTTCGGGGCGCTCGCGCTGCGGCTCTGGTCACCGCTGCTGGGCGCCGAGCAGGGGAGCTGGTGAGATGACCGAGACGACCCAGACCACCCAGGCGATGGCGGCCTTCGACGTCTGCGGGCCGCTGCCCACCGGCACCACGCTGCTCGAGGCCTCGGCCGGCACGGGCAAGACCTTCACCATCGGCGCGCTCGTGACCCGCTACGTCGCGGAGGGCGTCGCCGCGCTCGACGAGATGCTCGTCATCACCTTCGGCCGGGCGGCCAGCCAGGAGCTCCGCGACCGGGTGCGAGCCCACCTCGTCGAGGCGGAGCGTGCCGTCGCGGCGGCCCTTCGCGACGCCGGTTCCTCAGGCGCCACCCCCGGCCCGCCGCCCGACGCCGGGAGCGACGTCCTTGCGAGGCTGCTCGACGCGGAGCCGGCCGAGCTCGCCCGCCGGCGACGACGTCTGGCGGATGCGCTGGCGTCCTTCGACGCCGCGACGATCGCGACCACCCACCAGTTCTGCCAGCTCGTGCTCCGGTCGCTCGGTGTGGCCGGCGACACCGATGCGGGGGCGGAGCTGGTGGAGTCGCTCGACGAGCTCGTGGTGGAGGTCGTCGACGACCTCTACCTCGCCCGGTTCGGCCACGAGCGCGACCGGCCGCCGTTCGACCGGTCGGCCGCGCTCGCGTTGGCCCGCACCGCGGTCGGCGACCCGCACGCAGCGCTGGCCGCGCCCGACCCCGCCGACGCGGTCGCGGTGGCGCGGGTGAGCTTCGCGACGGACGTGCGCGCCGAGGTCGAGCGGCGCAAGCGCCGGCTCGGCATCCTCTCCTACGACGACCTGCTCGGCCGGCTGGCCGACGCACTGGCAGACCCGGAGGCGCCGGCCCGCGACCGAATGCGCCGCCGCTGGCGGATCGTGCTGGTCGACGAGTTCCAGGACACCGACCCGGTGCAGTGGCAGGTCCTGCAGCGCGCGTTCGAGGGCCATGCGGCGATGGTCCTGATCGGCGACCCGAAGCAGGCGATCTACGGCTTCCGCGGTGGCGACGTCGCGACCTACCTCGCCGCGGCCCGCTCCGCGACCACGCAGGCGACGCTCGGCACCAACTGGCGCAGCGACCGCGACCTGGTCGAGCGCCTGCTCGTCGTGCTGCGGGGCGCAGGGCTCGGCGACCCCGGGATCGTGGTGCGCGACGTCGCCGCCCACCATCCCGGAACGCGGCTCGCCGGTGCTCCCCATCCGGCGCCGTTCCGGCTCCGCCGGGTCCCGCGCGACGGCTTCAGGCTCACCAAGGGCCGCCAGATCGCCGTCGGCGACGCGCGTGCCCATATCGCCCGCGACTGCGCTTCCGACATCGCCGAGCTGCTCGCCTCCGGTGCGACCTGGTGCGAGGAGCCCCTCGTCGCCGGCCAGGTGGCCGTCATCGTCGGCCTCCGCGACCACGGCCTGATGGTCCAGCGGGAGCTCCAGGCGCGGGGCGTGCCGGCGGTCATGGCCGGCGGCGGCGACGTGTTCCAGACCCCCGCCGGCGACGAGTGGCTGACCCTGCTCGAGGCGATGGAGTCGCCCCACCGGTCCGGTCTGGTCCGGGCCGCCGCAGTCACGTCCTTCTTCGGCCTCACCGCCGTCGCGCTCGACAGCGAAGGGGAGGCGCTCACCGCGCGCGTCGCGGACACATTGCGCGGATGGGCGCTGCTGCTCCGTGGTCGCGGTGTCGCCGCGCTCGTGGAGGCGGCGGAGGAGCGTGGACTCACGAGCCGCGTGCTCGGCCGCACCGACGGGGAGCGGCTGCTCACCGACGTACGTCACCTCGGGCAGCTTCTCCACGAGGTGTGCGTCCGCGAGTCGCTGGGGTTGACGGCACTGCTGGAGTGGTTCCGCGAGGAGCGGCGGCGTACCGCGGCGACGGAGCGGCCGCGTCGGCTCGACTCCGATGCCGCGGCCGTCCAGATCGTGACGGTCCACGGCAGCAAGGGCCTGCAGTACCCCGTCGTCTACCGCCCCTTCGCCTACGACAACTTCGTCCGCGCCCCCGACACCGCCCGCTTCCACGACGGCGACCGGCGCACCCTCGACGTCAGCGGCAGCGGAGGCCCGTGGGCCGACCACGCGGCGCGGCACACCGCCGAGGAGCTCGGCGAGGAGCTCCGCAAGCTCTACGTCGCGCTCACCCGGGCCCAGTCGCAGGTGGTCGCCTGGTGGGCCCCGACCCTCAACACCCAGTACGGCGGGCTCCACCGGATGCTCTTCGGCCGGAGGCCGGGGATGGCCGAGGTCCCCGACCAGCAGGAGGTCAAGGACGACGACTACGCCGCCCGCGTGCTCGCCACCATCGAGGAGCTCGGCGGCCCGGCGGCGGAGGTGTCCCGCGTGGAGCCCGTCGTCGTCGCCGTGGAGGGCGACGAGGGCGCTCTGCTCGAGGCGCGCTCGTTCGACCGCACCGTCGACGCGGCGTGGCGGCGGACGTCCTACTCCGGCCTCATCCGGGTCGAGGAGCCGACCCCAGGCGTCGCCAGCGAGCCCGAGGAGACCGGCAAGGACGACGAGCCCTTCGAGGCGGACGCGGGGCGCCCTCCTCAGGGACCACCCGTCGAGACGGGCGCGGACGAGAGCGGGGTGGGCGCCGAGGCACCGGTGCTCTCGCCGATGGCCGAGCTGCCCGCCGGCGCGACCTTCGGTTCCTTGGTCCACGCGGTCCTCGAGCACGCCGATCCCGAGGCCCCCGACCTGCGTGAGGAGCTGCTGAGCCGGATCCGCGAGCAACTCCGCTGGTGGCCGGTCGCCTCGGACCCCGAGACGCTGGCCGACGGGCTCCTGCCCCTCAACCACACCTCGCTCGGCCCGTTGGCGGGCGGCCTGACGCTGGCTCAGATCCCGCTTCGGGACCGCCTGCGGGAGCTCGACTTCGAGATCCCGCTCGCCGGCGGCGACCTGCGCGGGCCCGGAGCCCCGGATGTCCGGCTCCGCGACGTCGCGCCGCTGCTCCGGGAACACCTCCCGGGCGACGACCCGCTGGCGTCGTACGCCGAACGTCTCGAGCAGCCGGCGCTCGGCGACCAGCTGCTCCGGGGCTACCTCTCGGGCTCGGTCGACGCCGTGCTGCGCCTCCCCTTCGAGACGGGCGCGGGGCGCCCTCCTCAGGGACCGCCCTTCGAGACGGGCGCGGGGCGCCCTCCTCAGGGACCGCCCGACGGCCGGTTCCTGGTGGTCGACTACAAGACCAACCGGCTCGGGCCCGAGGCGCTC
>Ga0164242_10002946_pt1 | contig 19500 bp, 18 predicted proteins | sample OricomgcompostMG_FD_108783 | JGI IMG/M metagenome (GOLD analysis project Ga0164242, IMG submission 108783) | Miracle-Growth compost microbial communities from Emeryville, California, USA - Original compost - Miracle growth compost (MG) ... | reverse complement strand
GCAGGTGCGGCTGGTGCGCGCCGGCGGCGAGCTGGTGCTCGCGGAGTCGGTCTCGATGCGGGTGGACTACGACGGCGTTGCCTGCGTGATGGGCATCGCCCGCGACATCGGCGAGCGGCAGGCGATGCAGGACAAGATGGTGATGACCGAGCGCCTCGCCGCGGTGGGCACCCTGGCCGCGGGCGTGGCCCACGAGATCAACAACCCGCTGGCCTACGTGGTGGCCAACCTCTCCTTCCTGGCGGAGGAGCTGGAGGCGAAGCCGGGCGCCGTGTCGCTCGAGGAGCGGGTGGCAGACATGCGCGAGGCGCTGGGCGAGGCGCAGGAGGGCGCGCAGCGGGTGCGCACCATCGTCAAAGACCTCAAGACCTTCTCGCGCGGCGACGAGGAGCGGCTCGGCCCGGTGGATGTTCGCGAGGTGCTGGAGAGCACGCTGCACCTCGCGGCCAACGAGATCCGCCACCGGGCGCGCCTGGTCCGGGAGCTGGGCGCGGTCCCGAACGTCGAGGCCAACGCCGGGCGGCTGGGCCAGGTGTTCCTGAACCTGCTGGTCAACGCCGCGCAGGCTTTGCCCGAAGACGGCAGGGCGCACGAGGTGCGGGTGGTCACCCGGACCGAGGGCGGGAACGCGGTGGTCGAGGTGCACGACTCCGGCGTCGGCATCTCCCCGGAGCTGCGCGCGCGCATCTTCGATCCCTTCTTCACCACCAAACCGGTGGGGGTGGGCACCGGGCTGGGGCTCTCCATCTGCCACGGGATCGTGACCCGGCTCGGCGGCGCGCTCGAGGTCTCCAGCGAGGTCGGCCGCGGCTCGTGCTTCCGGGTGGTGCTGCCCGGCACCGGCGCCGCGCCCGCGGTGGCCAACGTGGCCCAGCCCGCTGCCCCCGGGCGACGCGGCCTGGTGCTGGTGGTCGACGACGAGCCGATGGTCTGCGCCAGCATCCGCCGCGCGCTCCGCGAGGAGCACGAGGTGGTGGCGGTGAACGGCGGGCTGCAGGCCCTGGAGCAGCTCCGCTCGGGTGCGCAGTTCGATCTCATCCTCTGCGACCTGCTGATGCCGGAGATGAGCGGCATGGACCTGCACGCCGAGCTGGCCCGCAGCGCCCCGGAGCTGGCGGCGCGGATGGTGTTCCTCTCCGGCGGCGCCTTCACCGCGCGGGCCCGGGCGTTCGTGGAGGATCCCCAGCGCACCTGCCTGGAGAAGCCCTTCGAGGTGGAGAAGCTGCGCGAGCTGGTCCGCAGCCGGCTGACCGGCTCGGGCTGAGCGGGGAAGGCCTCGCGAAATGCAGTCCGGCGCGAGTTGTTGAATTCGCCCACCCGCGCGGCTAGCCTGCGCGCCCTTTTCGCCGGAGCTTTCCGCCCATGCGCCTCTCCCATCTCGCCCTGGTCGCCGTGGCCGCTTGTGCGTTCTCCGGCGTCGCCCGCGCCGAGCAGAAAATCGGCTACGTGGATCTGCAGCGCGCGCTCACCGAGGTCGACGAGGGCAAGACCGCGAAGAGCAAGCTCAAGGCCGAGTTCGACAAGCGCCAGAAGCAGCTCGACGCCGAGCAGCAGGCGCTCAAGCAGGACAAGGAAGACCTCGACAAGCGCCAGATGGCGATGACCGAGGACGCCCGGATGGCCAAGCAGCAGGAGCTGATGGGCAAGCTGCAGGAGGTCCAGCAGCACTACGTGAAGATGCAGGGCGAGCTCAGCGACCAAGAGCGCCAGATGACCCAGGCCATCTTCACCAAGATGCAGGGGATCATCGGCCAGATCGCCCAGTCCGAGGGCCTGACCTTCGTCTTCGACAAGGGCGCCGGGCTGGTCTACGCGCCGGCCTCGCTCGACCTCACCAACGACCTCATCCGCCGCTACAACGAGAAGTACCCGGCGGCCGGCGGCAAGAAGACCGCGGCGAAGAAGGGAAAGTAACCCCGGGCTGAATGGTGTTGTGGGAGCGGTCTCCCGACCGCGACCGCTCCGGACCGACTCCGGCTCGAGCTCTTCATGGCGGCGCGCACCTTCACGCTCGCGGAGCTGGCCGCGCTCGCCGGCGGCACCGTTCAGGGCGATCCCGTGCTGCAGCTCTCCGGGCTGGCTCCGCTGGAGTCGGCCGGTCCGGCAGAGCTCGCCTACTTCAACCACGCCAACTACGCGCAGGCGTTCGCGCAGAGCGCGGCCGGCGCGGTGATCGTCGCGGGCCGGTTCGCGGTCGCGAGCCCCGGCCGCAATCTCTTGATCGCCGCCGACGCCGCGCTGGCCTTCGCCCGCATCGTGCGCGCATTCCACCCCGCGCCGCAGGCGTTGGCGGAGCGCGCGCCGCAGGCATTCGTGCACCCGTCGGCCGAGGTCGATCCGAGCGCGCGCATCGAGCCGTTCGCCTACGTCGGCGCGGGGGCGCGGGTGGGGCCGGGCTGCGTGCTTGGGCCGAACGCATTTGTGGGCGAGGGCGCGCAGCTCGGCGCCGACTGCCGGCTCGGCCCCGGCGCCAAGGTGCTCCACGGCTGCGTGCTCGGGGCGCGGGTTTCCCTGCAGCCGGGCGCGGTGGTGGGCGGCGACGGTTTTGGCTACGCGTTCGACGCCGCCGCCGGCGAGCACCTCAAGATCCCCCAGGTGGGGATCGCGGTGCTCGAGGACGACGTGGAGCTCGGGGCCAACGCGTGCGTGGACCGCGCCACCCTCGGCGAGACGCGCATCGGCCGGGGAACCAAGATCGATAACCTGGTCCAGGTGGGCCACAACGTCACCGTGGGCCCGCGCTCGATCCTCTGCGGCCAGGTGGGCATCGCCGGGAGCGCAAAGCTGGGCGAGGGCGTGGTGCTCGGCGGTCAGGCCGCGGTGGCCGACCACCGGCAGATCGGCGCCGGCGCCAAGCTCGCCGGACGCTCGGGCGTGACCTTCGACGTGCCGGCGGGCGAGGTCTGGGCCGGCTTCCCCGCCCAGCCGCACCGCACCTGGCTGCGCAACACCGCGGCCGCCGCCGAGCTGGCCGAGCTTTCCGCCGAGGTGCGTCGCCTGCGCGCGGAGCTTTCGCGATTGGGTGGGAAAAAATAGGTCCCGCGGAGTAGTGTGCGCGCCCTCTCCAGGGAGCCGCATGGGAAGCCAGGACCTGCTCGCCATCCAGAAGATCCTGCCGCACCGCTACCCGTTCCTGCTGGTCGACCGGGTGGTGGAGTGGACCGCAAACCAGACGCTGCGCGGGTACAAGAACGTCACCGCCAACGAGGAGTTCTTCCAGGGCCACTTCCCCGGGCACCCGGTGATGCCCGGCGTGCTCATCGTCGAGGCGATGGCGCAGGCGGCGGCGCTGCTGGCCTACAACTCCGATCCCTGGAAGGCCGACGAGAAGGTGGTCTACCTGATGGCCCTCGACGGCGTGCGCTTCCGCCGGCCGGTGGTGCCCGGTGACCGGCTCGATCTGCAGGTCGAGGTGCTCAAGCAGAAGAGCGCCATCTGGAAGCTCAAGTGCGCCGCCAGCGTGGACGGACAGCGCGCGGCCGAGGCGGAGCTGATGGCCACCATCGCCGACCGCCAGGACGCGCCGGCGCCTTGAACGCGGGGTGAGCCGATGGCCATCCATCCCACCGCGGTGGTCGCGCCCGGCGCGGAGGTAGACGGCTCGGCCGAGGTCGGGCCGTACGCGGTCATCGGCCCGCATGTGAAGCTCGGCGCGCAGGTGCACGTCGGGCCGCACGCGGTGGTCGAGGGCCACACCACGGTGGGGCCGCAGACCCGCATCTTCCAGTTCGCCAGCGTGGGTGCGCCGCCGCAGGACCTCAAGTACGCCGGCGAGCCCACCAAACTGGAGATCGGCGCGCACAACCAGATCCGCGAATTCGCCACCCTGCACATCGGCACCGCGGGCGGCGGCGGGATCACCCGGGTCGGTGAGCGCAACCTGTTCATGGCCTACAGCCACGTGGCCCACGACTGCCAGGTGGGCTCGGGCTGCATCCTCGCCAACTGCGCCACGCTGGCCGGGCACGTCACGCTCGAAGACTTCGTCACCGTGGGCGGGCTGGCGGCGGCGCACCAGTTCACGCGGATGGGCAAGCACGCGTTCGTCTCCGGCGGGGCGATGGTGACCATGGACATCCCGCCGTACTGCACCGCGCGCGGCGACCGGGCCAAGCTCACCGGGCTCAACACCGTGGGCCTGGCGCGGCACGGCTTCGCCGAGGAGCTGGTGAAGCGCATCAAGGGCGCGTACCGCACCGTGTTCCGCTCCAAGCTCGGGCTCCGCGAGGCGCTCTCGCGGGTCCGGGCCCAGAACGAGGGCTCGCCCGAGGTGGAGCACTTCGTGCGCTTCATCGAGGGCTCCGAGCGCGGCGTGGCCCGCTGATGGAGCGGGTCGGGCGCATCGAGGCCATCTGGCGCCACCCGGTGAAGGGCATGCGCGGCGAGCAGGTCGCCGAGGCGGAGCTGCGCTGGAGCGGCCTCGCCGGCGACCGGCGCTACGCCTTCGTGCGCGGCGACGACGACTCGCATTTTCCCTGGTTCACCTCGCGGACCGCGGCCGGGCTGCTCGGGTATGTGCCGTCCTTCGTCGAGCCTGCGCGGCCGCGCGGCTCGGCGGTGCGGGTGCGCAGCCCGGGTGGTCCGGAGCGGGCCATCGACGATCCCGCGCTGCTCGCCGAGCTCTCGGCGCTGCACGGCGGACCTTTGCACCTGCTGCACTCCGGCCGGGGGCTGCACGATTCCTCGCCGCTCTCGCTCATCGGCTCGGCGAGCATCGCCGCGCTCTGCCAGGCCGCGGAGCTTCCGGTGCAGCCGCGGCGGTTCCGGAACAACTTCGTCATCGGAGAGGTGGGCGCGTTCGCCGAGGAGGCGTGGCTGGGCAAGACGCTGCAACTCGGCGACGCGGCGGACGCGGCGCGCATCCGCGTGGACAGGAAGAACGAGCGCTGCATCGTCATCACCCTCGATCCGGAGACGCTGGAGCCGACCACCGAGCTGCTCAGCTCGCTGGCGCTCGAGCGCGACGCCTGCGTCGGGCTCTACGCCAGCGTGGTTCGGCCGGGCACGGTCCGCGAGGGATGCGATGTCTTCATCCTTGGCTGAGGCGCCGAGCCTGTTGGTGGTGGCCGGTGAGGCGTCCGGCGATCTCCACGCCGCGGCGCTGCTCCGGGAGCTGAAGGCCCGCGCGCCCGGGCTCCGCGCCTTCGGAATGGGCGGGGCGCACTGCCGCGCCGAGGGGCTCGAAGCGCTGGTCGACGCGCGCGCGGTCTCGGTGATGGGCCTGGTGGAGGTGTTGCCGGCGCTGCCGCGGATCCTTCGGGCGATGCGGACGCTGGAACAAGCCGCGCGCGAGAGGCGGCCGGCGGCGGCGCTGCTGGTCGACCTGCCGGACTTCAACCTGCGCCTGGCGAAGAAGCTCCACGCGCTGCGAATTCCGGTTGCCTACTACGTGAGCCCGACGATCTGGGCCTGGCGTCCGGGTCGGCTGCGGACGATCAAGAAGTACGTGGCCAAGATGCTCTGCATCCTGCCGTTCGAGGAGCGGCTCTACTTGGATGCCGGTGTCCCGGCGATGTACGTGGGTCACCCGAGCCTCGACGAGCTGGGCGCGCCGATGCAGGTCGGGCCGGCGCGCGATGGGTTGGGGATCTCGCGCGAGGGCCAGGTGCTGGCGCTGCTCCCGGGTTCGAGGCAGAGCGAGGTGCGCCGCATCTTCCCCGCGATGCTGGCGAGCGCACGCGGCCTGCTCGCGACGCGCCCGGGACTTCAGCTGGTGGTCGCGGTGGCGCCGACGATTGCCATCGAGCTGCTCCGCCGCGAAGCCGACCGCCAGCGCATCGCGGTGCGCTTCGTCGAGGGCCGTGGGCCGGAGGTGGTGGCCGCGAGCGATGCGGCGATCGTCGCGTCTGGGACGGCGGTGCTCGAGGCCGCGCTGATGCAGCGGCCGATGGTGGTGGTTTATCGCGTCTCTCGGATCACCTACTTCATCGCCAAGCGACTGGTGCGCGTCGCCCACGTGGCGCTGGTGAACCTGCTCGCTGGCCGCCGCATCGTCCCCGAGCTCATCCAGGGCGCGATGAGGCCGGCGCGCATCGCCGAGGAGGTGCAGCGGCTGCTCGACGACCCGGCCGCGCGCGGGCTCCAGCTCGCCGAGCTCGCCCAGGTGCGCGCGGGGCTCGGCGACCCAGGTGCCAGTGGCCGGGCCGCCGACCAGGTGCTCGCGCTCCTCGGCGCGACTGGGACGCGTGCTGAGCTCGCGGCGGAGTGAAGCTCTGACGCTCACTTCGCTTTCGTTCGCCTCGCTGCGCTCGGCTGCGGCGAGGAGGTCCAGAGCCAAACCCGGGAAGCCGATCGGGCGAAGTGGTTGGCTTCTTGGGGAGTGGTCTTGGCCGCGCCCGATCAGCTCGGATGGACCCCGCATCCACCGATGGCAGCCCGGCCGGGACCTCCTCCGCAGAACCACGTTACAAAATGGTTAAGCAAAACCGCCCCCCGTCGGGGGCGTCGATTTGACGGCTTATACGGGGGGCTATGGGGGTGTACGAGGCAAGAGAAATCCATGCCGAAACACTTAACCATTCTGTAACGTGGTTCTGCGGAGGAGGGGCCGGCGGGTGACGATGGCATCGAACCGATGGATCTGGAGATGGACGTCGCTTGCCGGAGACGGCGGGCGACGGACTGGGGCCAGGCGCGGGACCCGCTCGAAGTGCGATGGGAGCCTGGCCAGGTGAGAGGTGCCGCGGCTCGACCAGCGCCACTCCCCAAGAAGCCAACCGCATTGCCCGATCGGGGCCACGAAGTCAGCCCTGGATTCGCTTTCCCGCAGCCGCGGCTGGCGCCAGCCGGACCCGACGCGTGCCTCGGGTCCGCTCTCCTGAACCGGCGATTCGTCCCAACCGGCCCAGAACGAAAAAGCGGCCGGACCCGATTGGATCCGGCCGCAGAGCGATTGGCGTGACCTGAGAGGGCGGGGGGGTACCTCGCAAGCCACTCACAATCGCCGCGCGAACCATGAGCAACGCATGTGCCAGCCCACAGGTTGGCCACAAAACGGCCGCAAGAGCCTGATCCTGCGTGAACAAGCCGTGAAACTTTCAACGTTGCATTTCAACGATGCGATCACATCGCAGCTTTGCGAGGCCGAAGTGCCGCCAAACGCGCTCTTGCCCGGTCGCCCGCGCTGGGGGGTGAAACGGTTGACCAGCGGGCGCTTCGCTCCGAATATGCGCGCCCCATGAACCCGGCACTGGTCATCGTCCCGACCTACAACGAGCGCGACAACCTCGAGCCCATCACCACGGCCATTCTCGCGGCGGATCCCCGGCTCGACATCCTCGTCTGCGACGACAACTCGCCCGACGGCACCGGCGAGCTCGCCGACCAGCTTGCGGCCAAGCAGCCGCGCATCCAGGTCCTGCACCGGCAGAAGAAGGAAGGCCTGGGCCGGGCCTACCTGGCGGCCTTCAAGCACGCGCTGGGCATGCCGTACGAGTTCATCTTCGAGATGGACGCCGACTTCTCCCACGACCCCAAGTACCTGCCGCACTTCCTCGAGGCGATGGCCCAGGGCGCGGACGTGGTCCTCGGTTCACGGCGGGTGAAGGGCGGCGGGACGGTGAACTGGGGCCTCGGCCGACAGCTCATCAGCGGCGGCGGGAGCTTCTACGCGCGAAGCGTGCTGGGCATCGACGTGCGCGACCTCACCGGCGGCTTCAAGTGCTTCCGGCGCAAGGTGCTGGAGAGCATCGATCTCGATGGGGTGAAGAGCTCCGGCTACGGCTTTCAGATCGAGCTCACCTACCGCGCGCTCCGCAAGGGCTTCCGGGTGAAGGAGATCCCCATTGTCTTCGAGGACCGGCGGGTGGGGCAGAGCAAGATGAACCGCAAGATCTTCCTCGAGGCGCTGGGGATGGTCTGGCGGCTCCGGCTCGATGCGGTGACCGGGAAGCTCTAGGTGCACGGCTATCTCAGCTACTCGCTGGTGGCGCTCTCGGCCATCTTCGTGGTCGTCGACCCCATCTCGGTGGTGCCGCTCTTCGTCGCCATGACGGCGGGCGACACCTCCGAGAAGCGCCACGCCATGGCCCTCCGGGCGTGCCTCGTCGGCGCGGGGCTGCTCATCGTCTTCGCGCTCTTCGGCGCGGTCATCTTCAAGTTCATGGGCGTGACGCTGGGCGCCTTCAAGGTCGCCGGCGGGATCCTGCTGCTGCTCACCGCGCTCGACATGCTCAAGGCCCAGCCCTCGCGCACCCGCTCCACCCAGGCCGAGACCGACGAGGGCGCGCAGAAGGCCGACATCGCCATCGTGCCGCTCGCCGTCCCGCTGCTCGCCGGGCCAGGCAGCGTGGCCACGGTGATGGTGCTGATGAGCAAGGGCCCGGGCTTCTGGGTGGGCATCCCGGTCGTCGCGGCGATCCTCCTCACCTTCGTGGCCAGCTACTTCATGCTCCGCGCGGCCGGGATCGTGGACCGCGCGCTGGGCAAGAGCGGCAACGCCATCCTCCAGCGCATCATGGGCCTGATGCTCGCGGCCATCGCCATCCAGTTCATGGTCGACGGCCTCGGCGGCCTGCTCCCCGAGATCCTCCACCACGCGAGCGGTCACGGCGCCTGAGCCCGCGCCAAGCCCCGGCGCTTGGGTCGCGCTCGCATTCGTAGGATGTTGCCGCGATGCGCACCCCTCTGCGGCGAGTGCTGGCGCTGCTCCGGCCGCAACGGCGGCGGCTGGCGTTCGCGCTCGGGTGCATGCTGGTCCTGGCCGCGACCACCGGCGCCTACGCGTACCTGTCCGGCCCGCTGCTCACCTTCCTGCTCTCGGGCGGAACGCACGGGCTGGGCATGCTCGGCCACCTGGCGCCGGGGCTCTCCACGCTCGATCGCTCGCGGGCGCTGCTCGCGCTGCCGCTCGTCCTCGTCGGCGTGGCGGTGCTCAAGGGCCTGGCCTACCTCGGCCAGTTCTACTCGATGGGCATGGTCGGCCAGCACCTGGTCGCCGACCTCCGGCGGCAGCTCTTTGCGCGGCTGCTCGGCCTCTCGCCGGCCTACTTCTGGCGCAACGCCCAGGGCGAGCTGCTCTCGCGCTTCACCAACGACGTGGCCGCGGTGGAGCTCTTCGCCACCTACGGCGTCGCCTCGATCCTCCGCGACGGCGCACAGCTCGCGGTGCTCGGGGCGCTGGCGCTGGCGCTCGATTGGCGGCTGGCGCTCGGCGCACTCGCGGGGGTCCCGCTGGCGGCACTGCTCGTCTCGCGCCTGGTGCGGGCGCTGCGGGTTCGGCTCGTCGGCAGCCAGGCGGCGCTCGGCCGGCTCGGCGCGCGCTTCGAGCAGGGCCTCTGGGCCCATCGGACGATCCAGGCCTACGGGCTCGAGGCGCAGGAGCTCGCGCGCTTCGACGCCGAGAACGCGGCGGTGCTCGCCGAGCAGCGGCGGGCGATCCGGCTCCGCGCGCTGACACCGGCGCTGCTCGAGGTGCTCGCGGTGGGCGCGCTGGCGGCGACGTTGGGTCTGGCGGCCAGCTCGGTGCTGTCGGGCGGGCCCGGCGCGGATAGGCTGGTCAGCCTGGTGGCGACCCTGGCGCTCATGTACCAACCGGCGAAGGACCTCGGGCGCGTCGGCCCGTGGGCGGTGCAGGCCAGCGCCGGCGCGGAGCGGGTCTACGAGGTGCTCGATGCCCAGGACCCGATGCAGCCGCGCGGCGGCGACGCGCCGCTTCCGCCGATGGAGCGGGCCTTGAACCTTCGCGGCGTGGGCTTCGGCTACAGCGAGCATCCGGTGCTGCGCGGGCTCGACCTCACGCTTCGGCGCGGCGAGCGGGTCGGGCTCATCGGCGAATCGGGCGGCGGCAAGAGCACGGTGCTCGCGCTGCTGCTGCGCTTCCTCGAGCCCGGCGAGGGCGCGCTCGAGCTCGACGGCGTGGACCTGCGCGACGCAGAGACCGCCGACGTCCGGGCCCAGTTCGCGCTGGTGACCCAGGAGCCGCTGCTCTTCGACGAGACCGTCCGCGCCAACATCGCCTACGCGCGTCCGGGCGCGACCGAGGCCGAGGTCGAGGCGGCGGCGCGCGCGGCCTTCGCCCACGGGTTCATCGAGGCCCTGCCGCAGGGCTACCAGACGCTCCTCGGCGAGCGCGGGGTCCGGCTCTCCGGCGGCCAGAAGCAGCGCATCGCCCTGGCTCGCGCGCTGCTCGCGGACGCCCCGGTGCTCCTGCTCGACGAGGCGACCTCCAGCCTCGACGCCGAGAGCGAGCGCGAGGTGCAGGAGGCGCTCGAGGTCGCGCTTCGCGGCCGCACCGCGCTCATCGTCGCCCACCGGCTCTCTTCGGTTCGAAGCGCCGACCGGATCTGCGTGCTCGCCGAAGGCCGGATCGTGGAGCAGGGGAGCCACGCCGAGCTGCTCGCGCGCCACGGCGCCTACGCGCGCATCGCCGCGCTCCAGGGGATGGCCCATGCGTAGCCGGCGCTTTCGCTTCATCGCCGTGTCGCTCTTCGTGGTGCTCGCCGGGCTCGGGGCGAAGGTGGCCTTCACCCGCGTGCCTGCGGTCCGCCGCGGCATCCACCAGGTCCACGGCGCCTACCACGTGCACTCCAGCCGCGCCGGCGGCCGCGGCACGCCCAACGCCATCGCCAACGCCGCCTCGCAGGTGGGCCTCGACTTCGTGGTGCTCGCCGACCACAACGTGCTCTCGCCGGAGAGCCTCGCGGTCCACAACGGCGTGCTCATCATCCCCGCCACCGAGGAGTCGACCGGCTTCGGGCACGTGGTCTCGCTCGGCGCCTCGCGCACGCTCACCGCCGCGGAGAAGCGCGACAAGCCGCTCGCCGGGATCCGCGCCGCCGGCGGCGTGCCGATGATCGCCCACCCCTTCAACCTGCGCGCGCCGTTCTCCGACTGGGACGAGCTCGACAAGGCCCAGGGCCTGGAGGCGCTCTCCTACGACGACCTCTGGCGCGAGGCGCTGCGCTCGCCGTTCTCGCGCGGCCTGGTCGTGGGCGGGCTCGAGCTCCCGTTCAACCGCAGGCTGGCGGTGAGCCAGCTCCTTCGTCGTCCCGATGGCCAGCTCGCGCGCTGGGATGCGCTGCGCAAGACGCGGCCGCTGGTGCAGGCCTGCGCGGTCGATGCCCACGGCTGGCCCGACTACGCCTCGGTGCTCGGGTTCATGTCCATGTACATCGACGACCTGCCCTCGGTGCACGGCCCCGAGGACGCGCCGAAGATCCTCGCCGCGCTCGAGAGCGGCCATTCGTTCTGCGCCATCGACGCGGTGGCGCCCGCGGGCGGCTTCTCCTTCCACGCCGACGCGCCCGGCATCCCCTCGCTCTCCGAGGGCGACCACGGCACCGCGCCCAACCGACTGCTCAAGGTCACCCTGCCCGAGGCCGCCGAGCAGTTGCACGCGCACATCCACTTCTTCCGCGACGGCAAGCAGATGCTCAACGTCCCCGGGCCGCTCCAGCTCGCCGCGCCCGGGCCCGGCGACTACCGCGTCGAGGTCTGGGTCAAGCTGCCCGGCGCGTTCTGGAGGGGGCCCAAGGTGCCCTGGATCATCTCCAATCCCATCCGGCTCGAGTGAGGCGCGGGGCCGATGCTCTACGCGCTCGCGAGCTACGCGCTCTTCTTCCTGCTCTGGCCGCTGCTCCTGCTGCACCCGAAGACGCGCGCCGGCTTCTGGCGTCGGCTCGGGATCTACCCGCGCGACTTCCTCGCCGGTCGGAGCGGGCCGCGCATCTGGCTCCACGGCGCCTCGGCGGGCGATGTGCAGTCGCTGGCGCCGATGGTGGCCGAGCTCCGCGCGCGCATCCCCGGCTGCACCCTCGTCTTCTCGGTCATCACCAACTCGGGCCGGCTGATGGCCGCGCAGAAGCTCGCGCGCGACCCCGCGTTCGCCGACGCCATCACCTTCGCGCCCTTCGACCTGCCCGGCGCCGCCCGCCGCGCGGTGGCCGCCATCCGGCCAGATCTGCTGGTGCTGGAGTACACCGAGATCTGGCCGCACCTCATCCAGGCGGCCAACGCCGCCGGCGCCGCGGTGGCGCTCACCAACGGCCGCTTCGATGCGCACAAGCGCGGCCGCTATCGCCTCTTCTTCGCGCTCGCGGGCAAGCCGCTGCGGAAGCTCGACGCCCTGCTCATGCGCAGCGAGGACGAGGCGGGGCGGGTCCGGCGGCTGGGCGCGGTCTCGGAGCGTGTGCACGTGACCGGAAGCACCAAGCTCGACGCGCTCCTGCCGCGCGCGGACCCAACGAGCCAGGCCGCGCTCCGCGAGCGACTGGGGATCCCCAGCGGCGCGCCGGTGCTGGTCGCAGGCTCACTGCACGCCGGGGAGGAGGCGCTGGTGCTCGACGCGTTTGCGCAGCTCTCGAAGCGCTTTGCCGACCTGCACCTGCTCGCGGCGCCGCGCTACCTCGAGCGGGCGGAGCCGCTGCGCGCGCTGGCCTCTGAACGGGGACTTGCCGCCAGGCTGCGAACCGCGGCGCCGAAGGGTGAGCGGGTGATCGTGCTCGACACCGTGGGCGAGCTCGCCGCGATGTACCAGCTCGCGACCGTGGCCTTCGTGGGCGGCAGCTTCACCGCGCGCGGCGGGCAGAACATCCTCGAGCCGGCGGCGCAGGGAAAGCCGGTGCTCTTCGGGCCGAACATGAAGAACTTCGCCGAGGCGGTGGAGCTCTTGCGTGGCCGCGGCGGGATCCCGCTCGCCGGCGCGGACCAGCTCGTGGATGCGGTCGCGGCGCTCCTGGCTGACCCGGCGCGGTGCGCGGAGCTCGGCGAGCTGGCGAGCGCGGCGGTCTCGAGCGGCCGCGGGGCCAGCGCACGGAATGCGGAGCACCTGGCGCGCGTGCTCGCCGAATGCCGCGGTCAACTTCGTTTGTGGGAGCGGTCTCCCGACCGCGACCGTTCTGCCGAGGGAGTCTGACCTGGCCCCGCTTGCAGCCACTTCTGTTGCGCCGACGCGGCTCGAGCGCGCGTGGTACGGCGAGCGCGCCTCGCCTTTGCTCCAGGCGGCGGCGTGGGTCTTCGGCGGCGCGTCCGGGCTCCGCAATCGCCTCTTCGACGCCGGCGTGCTCCGCGTGGCGCGGCTGGAGGTGCCGGTCATCTCGGTGGGCAACCTCGTGGTCGGCGGGGCCGGCAAGACGCCGGTGGTGATCGCGCTCGCGCAGCGGCTGGTCTCGCGCGGGAAGCGGGTGGCGGTGGTCTCGCGCGGCTACGGCGGGACCGGCGGCCGCAGCCGGGTGAGCGACGGCGAGCGCATCTTCCAAACCGCGCGCGAGTGCGGCGACGAGCCCTGGCTCATCGCCAACCGGGTCCCGGGTGCGTGCGTGCTGGTGGGCGCCGCGCGGGCGAAGGTCGCGCGGGAAGCGGTGGCCGAGCTCGGCGCCCAGGTGGTGCTGCTCGACGACGGCTTCCAGCACCGCGGACTTGCACGCGATGCGGACATCCTGGTCCTGGGCGGCGTGGCGCCGCTGGGAAACGGGCGGCTCCTGCCCGCGGGGCCGCTTCGCGAACCCTGGGCGAACGCGCGCCGGGCGACGCTTGCCTGGCTGAGCAACGGCGCCGAGCTTCCCGAAGCGATGGCGCTGCCGCGGATCCGGTCGCGCCACCGTCCGACCGGGCTGGTGCACCTGGGCTCTTGTGGGAGCGGTCTCCCGACCGCGGCCGATATTCGGGAGCTCTCGGGCAAGCGGGTCTTCCTGCTGGCGGGCATCGCGCGACCGGCTGGCTTCACCCAGACGCTCACCGAGCTCGGCGCCGAGCAGGTCGGTTCGGCCTTCTTCCGCGATCACCACCGTTTCACCGCTGCCGAGCTTGAGCTCGTGGATGCCGAGGCGGCCCGGCTTGGCGCGGACTTCATCGCCACCACCGAGAAGGACGCCGCGCGGATCGAGCTTTCCGCGGGCCTGCGCACGAGGTGGGTGGCGGTTCGAATCGACGTCGAGATCCTCGAAGGCGAAGCGGTGCTCGGGGAGCTGCTCGACCGATGCTGATGCGGCTGCTCGTACTCCTGGTCGGGCTCTGGCCTGCGCGGTGGGCGCTCTGGTTTGGCGAGCGGCTGGGGCACCTGGCGTTCGCGCTGGGCGTGCGCCGCCAGGTCGCGCTGGAGAACCTCGCGCTCGCGTTTCCGGAGAAGCCCGAGGCCGACCGCCGCGCGCTCTGCCGGGCGCACTACGCGCACCTCGGCCGTGCGGCGATCGAGTTCTTCCGCGCGGGCGAGTCGCTGGCGCGCGTCGACGCCGGCGAGTGGGAGGTGCTCGCGAGCGCGCACGCGCAAGGCAAAGGGCTCATCGCCTGCGTGGCGCACCTGGGAAACTTCGAGCTCTTCGCGGCCTATGGGGCGAAGCGCGGGCTGCCGCTCACGGTGGTGACCCGGCAGCTCCACGGCGCCTTCAACCGCGGCTGGCTGGCGCTTCGCGGCGGACTGGGCGTGCGCGAGCTCCGCGGCCGCAACGTCATCGCCGGCATGCTCCAGGTGCTCCGCGAGCGGGGCGTATTGGCGGTGGTCATCGACCAGAACATGCGGCCGAGCCGCGCGGTCTTTACCCCGCTCTTCGGCAAGCTGGCTGCGACCACGCCGGCGCCAGCGGTGCTCGCCGAGCGCACCGGCGCGCCGGTGGTCCTGGGCGCGCTGGTGCGGCAGGCCGACGGCACCTTCCGGGTTCGCTTCCAGGGGCCGTTCACCAGCCGCGGCGACGCACTCACCGGCGAGCTCAACCGGGCGCTCGAGGGCATGATTCGCGAGAATCCGGAGCAGTGGTTCTGGGTGCACCGCCGCTGGAAGACGCGGCCCGAGGGCGAGCAGATGAGCGATGTGGTGACCGCGCGATGAGCCAACCTGGACTGCTCGAGCTCGGGCTGCTTCCGCTTCCACCCGAGGGTTCGCCGCCGCGGTTCGTGCTCGGCGCCGGCCCGGAGGTCTCGCGGGTGCGGCTGCGGGTCGCGCCCGACGGCGAGGAGGAGCTCCACGAGATGCGCCGCGAGCCGGAGGGCTTCGCGCTCGTCTACCGGCCGCCGCACGCGAACCTGCGCTACCGGTTCATGGTCGATCTCGCCGACGGCCGGCGGTTCAACCTGAACGCGGCGGGGCTCTGCGCCCACGAGCCGCTCGACCGCTTCGACTTCACCCTCGCGCGGCTCGGGCCGGCGTGGGCGCGCGAGGCGATCTGGTACCAGATCTTCCCCGACCGCTTCGCGGTGGGAGATCCTTCGCTCGCGGTGAAAGACGGCGAGCTGCGCTGGCGCGGGCACCCGAGCCGCAAGCTGCCGTTCGAGACGCCGCCGGTGCCGTACCGGGAGCTGCGCTGCCTCGACTTCCGCGGCGGAGATCTGGTCGGCGTGCGCCAGCGGCTCGACCACCTCGCCGAGCTCGGCGTGAACGCCATCTACCTGAACCCGATCCACCCGGCGCTCACCAACCACCGCTACGACGTCTGCGACTACGAGGCCGTCGATCCGCACCTCGGCGGCGAGGGCGCGCTCGCGGCGCTGTCCGAGGCGATGCACGCGCGCGGGATGCGGCTCATCCTCGACGCGGTCATCAACCACTGCGGTTCGGGCCACCGCTGGTTCAACCGCGAGGGGCTCTACGCCGCGCCGGGCGCGTTCCAGGATCCCGCCTCACCGCACGCCGAGTTCTTCAACTTCACCTCGCGAAATCCCACGCGCTACGCCGGTTGGAAGGGCATCGACCTGCTTCCGCGCCTCGACTTCCGCTCGGCAAAGCTCCGCGAGGCGCTCTGGGGCGAGCGCGGCGCGCTGCGCAAGTGGCTCCGGCCGCCGTTCGCCGTCGATGGCTACCGCTTCGACGTGGCCAATATGGTCGGGCGCGCCGGCGCGCAGCAGCTCCACGTCGAGATCTGGCGCGAGCTCGCGGCCGCGCTCTGCGCCGAGCGCGAGGCGTACCTGGTGGGCGAGCACTGGTTCGATCCGGCCGAGATCGTCGGGCCGGAGCGGCTGCACGGCGCGATCGACATGCTCGGCTTCGCGTTTCCCGTTCGCCGCTTCTTGACCGGCCGCGCCCGCGACGGCGCCCCCGCGACCCTCGACGGCCCCACGCTCGCGCGCCAGATGCTGGAGACCCACGCCGCCTCGCAGGGCGCGCTGGGCATGACCGCGGTGAACAACCACGATCTGGCGCGGCTGCAGTCGAGCGCGAGCCCCGAGGCGTTCCGCGCCGCGACCGGGCTGCAGCTCTTCTGGCCGGGCGCGCCGAGCATCTACTACGGCGACGAGGTCGGCCTTGCTGGCGGCGAGGACCCCGACAACCGCCGCTCGATGAACTGGGACCGCGGAAGCTGGGACGAGCGCGCGTTCGCCTGCGTGAAGGAGGGGATCGCGCGGCGCCGCGGCTCGGAGGCGCTGCGCGACGGGCTCCTGGTCGGGCTCGGCGCCGGCAGCGATTGGGCCGCGTTCGCGCGGGTCGGCGTCCGCGAAGTCGCCGTCGCGGTGCTCACCCGCTCGACCTGCCGGGTGGAGCTTCCGCTGGAGCGCTGGGGCCTGCCCTGTTTCTCGCGCGAGCTCAGCGGACCTTCGTGTCACCTGGAGCTTCATCGGCGAGCGGCGCGCTGACCGCCGCCTCGATCTGCAGCGAGTCGCCTTCGCGCATGGTCGCGGTGCCGCTCAGGAGCTCGAGCTGGACCTCGTCGTTGCGGATCGCCAGCACCCGCATCCGCCCGACCTCGAGCGGGTGCGCGCCGTGTGGCCGCAGGATCTGAAGGGTCATGCCCGGCGTCAGCTCTGCATCGCCCACCGCGTAGGTCCCCGGCGATTGGGGCACCGCGGTGGCTGCCCGCGCCCGGCTTCCGAACCCAAGCACCGCCGTCAGAACCAGAAGACCGCACGTCCGCTCGAACGCCTTCATGGGAACCTCCGCGCACCTCGCAAACTTCGCGTCGGAAGATGCGGGAGGCAATGGAAGCGGATTGCCCACTCGGGTGCGCGCAGGTCGCAGGCGTGCGCCGCGCGCGGCCGGGTCGGTCGCGCCGATGGCACCGCACTCTTCGCTGCGGTAGACCTCGCGCGTGTCGTCGCCCGCCCGCCGCAGGACCCAGCCGCTCACCACGCTGCCCGCGTTGCTCGACCGGCTCGAGCGCGGGGTGGCGCCGAAGATCCTGGTGGTGGGCGATCTGGTCGCGGATCGCTACGTCTTCGGCCGCACCGAGCGGGTCAGCCGCGAGGCGCCGGTATTGGTCGTGCGGCGGGAGCGCGAGGAGGTCCGGCTCGGCGGCGCGGCGAATGCGGCCTGGAACGCGGCGGTGCTCGGCGCGAAGGTGACCGCGGTGGGCGTGCTCGGCGACGACGCCATGGGCGCGGAGCTGGCCCGGCTCTGCGCGCAAGAAGGGATCGCGCTCTCGGCGCTGACCGCGCCGGGCGTTCGCACCGAGTCGAAGACGCGCATCCTCGCCGGCGGGGTGAACACCTCGCGCCAGCAGATGCTCCGCCTCGACGAGGGCGAGGACGGTCCGCTTCCGCCGCGCCTCCGCAGCCGGCTGGTCGAGCGCATCGAGCGTCTCGCCGGGGCGCACGACGCCATCCTGGTCTCCGACTACGGCGCCGGCGTGCTCGGGCCCGAGGCGATCGCCGCGGTCTGCGCCTGCGCGCGGCGGATTCCGGTGGTGGTGGATTCGCGCCACCAGCTCCACGCGTTCCGCGGCGCGACCGTGGCCAAGCCCAATGAGCCCGAGCTGGCGAGCGCCACCGGCCAGTCCATCGGCACCGCGGCCGAGGTGGAGCGCGCAGCCCAGGCGCTCAGGCGTGCGCTGGCCTGCCAGGTGGTGCTGGTCACCCGCGGCCGCGAGGGCATGCTGCTCCTCGACAAAGACGGCGCCGAGCGCATCGCGCCGCACGGCCCGCGCGAGGCGGTGGACGTGACCGGCGCCGGCGACTCGGTGGGCGCGGTGTTCGCGGTGGCCTTCGCCGCGGGCGCGGCGGCGAGCCTGGCGGCGAAGCTGGCGAATGTCGCCGGCGGGCTGGTGGTGCAGAAGCCGGGGACGGCGGCGGCGACGCTGCGCGAGATCCGCCGCGCGGTAAGGTGACCCATGGGCGAGCGGCTGACGGTGGAGCAGGCGAAGCGGCGGGTGGAGCAGGCGCGCGCCGGCGGCAAGCGGGTGGCGCTGGCCAACGGGGTCTTCGACCTCTTGCACGTGGGGCACGTCCGCTATCTGCAGGGCGCCAAGGCGCTCGCCGACGTGCTCGTGGTGGCGGTGAACTCGGATGCCTCGGCGCGCGGCTTCAAGGGCGAGGGCCGGCCGGTGGTGCCCGAGGCCGAGCGGGTGGAGCTGCTCTGCGCGCTGCGCTGCGTGGACCTGGTGGTGCTCTTCGATGAGCCCGACGTCCGCGCGGTCATCCGCGCGCTGCGCCCCGACCTTCAGGTCAAGGGCACCGACTACACGCCGGAGACCATCCCCGAGCGCGACGAGGTGCTGGCCTACGGCGGCCGGGTGGCGGTCGCGGGCGATCCCAAGGACCACTCGACCAGCGAGCTCTTGAAGCGTCTCGCGCGCTGATCGGTCGGGCCGGGCCTGGCCAAGCCGCCTGCGGGCGTTCCGTACTAGCATCCGCGCGTGCTGGCCATCGAAGCCCACGGGCTCTGCAAGACCTACGGCGGCCTCTTCGGACGCGGCCAGGTCGCGCTCTCGGGCATGGAGCTCTCGGTCGATGCGGGGAGCGCGTTCGGGCTCATCGGCCCCAACGGCGCGGGCAAGACCACCTTCATCAAGGTCCTGCTCGGCGTGGTCCGGCCGAGCGCGGGGGCGGTGCGGGTGCTCGGCGGCGACCCGCAGGATCCGGCCACTCGGGCGCGAATCGGCTACATGCCCGAGCGGCTGCACCTCCCGGCCGCGTGGACCCCGCTGGCGTTCCTGGCCTCGGTCGCGCGGCTCAAGGGCCGGCGCATCCCGGGGCCGCAGCTCTCGCACGCGCTGGCACGCGTCGGGCTGGGCGATGACTCGCACCGGCGCATCGGCGGGTTCTCCAAGGGCATGCGCCAGCGCCTCGGCCTGGCGGCGGCGATGCTCGGCGAGCCGGAGCTGCTCATCCTCGATGAGCCGACCGACGGCGTCGATCCGCTCGGGCGCATCGAGATCCGCAAGCGGCTGGCCGAGGAGCACGCGCGCGGCGCCACCATCTTCCTCAACTCGCACCTGCTGGCCGAGACCGAGCGCATCTGCTCTCGGGTTGGGATCCTCTCCGGCGGCCGGGTGGTGCGGCAGGGCGGGCTCGAGGAGCTCTGCGGCTCGTCGACGCGCTGGCGGGTGCGCTTCGCCGCGGGCGCGGACGCGGCGGCGCTGGGCGCGCTCGGCTTCGTGGCCGCGGGTGATCACCACCTGCTCGACGCGCCGGATCCGGCGGCGCTCAACGCCGCGCTCGAAGCAGCCCGGGCAAAGGGCGCTCTGGTGGTGGAGCTCTGCAGCGATCGCCGCGACCTCGAGGACGTGCTCGCCGATGCCGTCGGCTCCAAGCGGGAGGCGGCGTGAGCGCGCCCATTGCTGGCCGGGCGGTGTTCGGCGTGGCCGCGGATCTGCTGCGCGAGGCGGCGAGCCGGAAGTGGTTCCTCGCCTTCGGCGGGGT
>Ga0164242_10002945_pt1 | contig 19502 bp, 18 predicted proteins | sample OricomgcompostMG_FD_108783 | JGI IMG/M metagenome (GOLD analysis project Ga0164242, IMG submission 108783) | Miracle-Growth compost microbial communities from Emeryville, California, USA - Original compost - Miracle growth compost (MG) ... | reverse complement strand
TCATCGGCCAGCAAATCCTAGATCTGGTGCAGCTTCGCTTCACCAGCATGAATTGGGAGGGAAGCACTTGATCCGAATTCGCGTCAGTGGATTCAGGGAATGAATGAATCCAGGAGACACGCGACACGTCTCTTCATCCTTTTTGGTACATCCTGTCGTGCAACCTTTGCTTCAACATGCAAGCCCTTGGCACACTGGGACTCCCGATTGGGCCAAGTGTGAATCAACTTGTCCTCAGCCTGTGTCGGCCCACCCCTCCCCCCGAAATGATCTCATCTAAGCAGAGCAGCCCTAAGCTGTGGCATTGTTGCGAAGTGGCCCTGGGTACACAATCACACAACATCTCCCGTCCCCACCCAAATTTCAGCGTTCCGCCAAAGGCAACGAATTGCCTCTTGCTTCCCGCCGTTTCCTAAAAATGGCCAAGTTATGGAGGGCGGCAGCCGCGCTCTCAAGGCGCCCAGTTGGTATGAGCCTCAGAAGGGCGCCGACAACAAGGGTCAAGACCCCGAGGACCAGAGACACCGCCCACTGTGACCCTGTCAGCGGCGTGGCGGTGAAGGCCGGGCCGCCGACGAAAATGATCAAGATCTGGAGTCCGATCATGAGGCTGCTGATGGACAGGAACAGCCGGTTGTGCTGCACACCTTCAAGGATATTGAGCGTGTCGTCGTACTGTCGGGAGCTTTGCATGGACGGGTTTGTCAATTAATTGTTTATTGTTTTTATGGCCAATGCATTCAAAAAAAAGACGGGATATACTTACTTGTACATATTAAATATCTGCAACCACACGTACGTGTTGAACACAAGCGTATCAATTTGCTGAATTTCAGTGTCGGTTTGGTAGGCAAAGATCCGGGGGGCGGCGAAGTAGAGCACAAGTGTGACTGCCGTTTGATAGATTGACTGTCCGACAATTGTTTTCCACATCTGAATGGTGATTAGTGGTGCCATTCGCGGCTCAGGCTTCCGGCACAGCAGTCTCGGCTGGGGAGGATCTGTGGCCAAGGCAAGGGCCGCCAGGGTATCTTGAAATAGGTTGATCCACATAAGTTGGACGGGCGTGAGGACCGACTGCTCGTCGGAGTCGGCAATCCCAGAGACAAAAGCGAGGAGCACCGAGGTGACTGTGATGGTAATTTGGAACTACACGCCGGACGCGGGTGGTTAGTACGCCTTGATAGGCACTTAAGTGATCAAATATGCAAGGTAAAATATGCCGAGCCTTTTTATCAAAACTGAGCCAAACACACTGATGGGAGACCTTGAGATCGCCTTACCTGTAGAAACTTCTTTACGGAGTCATTAACTGCTCTGCCCCACATTATCGCCTTGACAATACTCGTAAAGTCGTCAGTCGTCAAGATGATGGACGACGCTTGCCTGGCAACCTCAGTCCCGGTGAGGCCCATCGCGAAGCTGACGTCGGCGGCACTCATGGCCGAAGCATCATTCGTTCCGTCACCTGTAACGGCGACTATCTCGCCCATATCTTTGAGGAAAACGACTAGTTTCTGTTTGTCCTCCGGAGTTGACCTAGCCAGGACCTTCAGGTGCGGCACGACCTTCCTTTTCTCACCGTCATTCATAGTCCGGAACGTGGCACCTTCCAGACAAATGTCATCCCCAGAAAGAATACCGCACTCCTTAGCGATGGCCTTGGCTGTCAGTAAGTTGTCCCCGGTTACCATGCGAACTGTGACACCGGCCCTTTGACAATCCCTGACGGATTGTCCCACTCCGGGTCGAAGGGGATCATGGATTCCCATGAGACCCAAAATCACTAAGTCTTTCAAAAGATAATCCAAGGAGAAGTCGGTTTCGGGCATCGCTGTCTCCCCCGCTGGTAGATGAAGGTCCCGGTAGAACAAGCCCACGACTCGTAGTGGTTGACCAGCATACGTCTTGATGGTCTTAGCTAACAATTCCTTAGCCTTGGGACTAAGTTCAATATCCGAACATGAACCTTTTGATGGTGCTTCCTGTACAACCCTTGTGGATTTGGCGAGGAGATCCTCCGCTGCGCCTTTGACTAGAACTCGGTAAGTGCCGGGGGTATCACGCAGTCGAATCACCGTTGCCATATATTTGCGGACTCCACTAAAAGGTACCAGCTGCGTGATATTCTCAGCGGCCCGCTCTTTGCTAACAGACCTCATCTCGAGATAGTCCTTTGCGAAATTTAAGAGTGCGGACTCCGTGTTGGAGCCGACAAAGGAAGTGTGATCCTCGCTTTCAAAGGCCGTAGAATTCAGTGCAATAGACTGGCGAAGTAACTCCACGGTGTTCGGGTTCAGACCTCTCACAAACTCGGAAGCAGTTAGCGAGACCGTAGACGAGTTTGACTTCTCCGAGAAGTTGTGATCGACACCGACTGTTCCGGCCACTACAGTCATCTTATTCTGTGTCAAAGTTCCCGTCTTGTCACAACAGACACTCGTGGCATTGCTCATGGTCTCGCAAGCCTTCAGCCGGCGTACCAAGTTATGGTCTTGGAGCATTCTTGTTGTCGCAAACGCGAGAGAAAGTGTTACGGCAAGGGGCAAGCCCTCGGGAACGGCAATGACTAGGACTGTCAGGGCAATGATCACAATGTCGATGAAATTCTTGCCTTTTTCCGCCGCCGTCCGTTGGTCATGGGGCAGATGTACTAGAAACCTGATGAAGAGAGCGAGGAAGAATAGTACAGCAACCGCCGTCCCTATCCAGGCGATGTACTTGGCTAAAACGGCGAGCCTAGCCTGCAGCGGCGTCGGTTCATTGTCATCCTCCTCCCGCAGCTGTGACAAGATCCTACCGTAGGTCGAATTGCGGCCAGTCGCTGTGACAATAAATGTTCCGACCCCCTCCAGAACCTTAGTCCCGGATAGAACGAAGGGGTCATGCACCGGCAGCGTGCTTTCGGCACGGTCCCCACGAAAGTCCTTCAAGGCGAGGAAGACCGCATCTCCAGGCATCTTGTGGACTAGTTCGGACTCCCCAGTGGCGGAAGACTCATCGCACATGACGTTGTGTCCAGTGAGCAGGATGCCATCGGCCGGGATGACATCGCCGGGATCAAGAAGGACGACGTCGCCAACGAGGATGTCGGCACTCGGTATCAGCTTCGACACGCCGCCACGAATCACTTTTGCATCCCACTCCAGCTGCTTCTTGTTGAGCTTCTTGAACTGCCTAGCCTTTTCCCAGTCGTTGATCGACCCAGCCAGAGTGATGATGACGACGGCCACGAGAATGGCGACGCCCTCGACCCATTCCACAGGCGGTTCAGCGACGGTGTGAACCACTGTGAAGGTTTGGTAGAGTCCAATTACAAGCGAAACTGCCGCAGCCGCCGTCAAGAGGAACAAGACGGGGTCGTTGTAAGCCATCCATACCCGGTACAGGAAGCTTGGTTGCCGTTTTGTCGGGAGGGAATTGTTGAGGAAAACCGCCTTTCTCTGCGCAAACAGCGCGGTACCGTAAGGGTCATCATCCAGCCCTGTACCCTGCTTTGTAGTCTGTGTCACGGCCCTTGACATTCCACTTCCAAAAGTGTAGCTCGACGCGGGCTCGGTCGGAGTGCGTGTCTTAATGCCAGGCGTGGTGGGGCCGTTAATCGCCTGATTGCCGGGTCCGCCAAGGCCCTCGGTTCGGTCGGAGCGGAGGCCGTTGACGAGCTCGTCGATGCTGCCCAAGTGCAAAAATGCGGTGAGGTTCTTGGGGTTGTGCAGAGTCCCGAGCTGCTTTGGGGTGATGGCGAAGAGTCCATTTTGCTCTTCCACATTGTTGGACCGGGTCGCGCTGTAACGTGCTCCGTCCATGGCCCAAAACAATAGTCAATTGCAAGGGCAAGACACCTGGTTAGACAGCTTAATTTAGGTTCTTATCGGCCTCATGGTGGATTATGGAGGTAGGTCAAGACGGAAACCTCCGACGGAAACTGGCAATCGGGAGAAAGGGAGGGCTGGGAAGGGTGAAAAATAAGAGCGAAAAAAATGTTCGGTGGAATTTCCTTTTTTTTTTTTGGTACCAGTAGATAGGGCGAGTTCGGGTTTCACAGACAATGCCTACTGAAAAGGCCTATCGATTTAGTGGTGGCGGTGCCTGCAGCCATGTGCCCAAGAGCCTGCCACGATGGTCCTTTGGAAGAGACCCATTTCAACGAAAACGAATGATGGTAACGCAGGCGCCACACGCATTTAGCGCAGGTCCCTCATTTGACACTCACCGTTCAGCTGCTCATAAAGGCCTCATTCCTGCCTAGCAGTCATTCGTCCGCTTCCATAGTCTCCTGGGCCTAACCGCTCCCTTTGACCTCTCGCAGTCGTGACGACTATGGAGGCAACCGAGGTCGTCCGGTGAACTTAGAGCGAAAGATTGGAATTGGTACATTCGACCCGGCATTGCCGATATACCTTTGGTACTGGTGGCGGCCTCTTTTCTTGTTATTGTGATCCTCAACACACCACTGAATCGATTAAGGTCCCGATGCTATCAGACCGGTACACGGCGACTGTGCGTCGCCTCGTCCGGCTGCGATGGACTTAGCTGCATTAGCCGTGGGTTCGCTTTCGTCAAACCAAGTAGCTTATTTCCTAGCGTCACATTTCACACCTTCGGTTGGCCGGCGCAGGAGTTGGACATTTTGTCCACCAGAGTTGCCGATCCGCCCTGGGAGGCCTCTGAGAGATGGATGCAGACTCAGACGACCTCACTGCTTTCAGTGTATTGGCATCACGAGCAGAACCGAGCACATCCTATCACGCTATAAGGATAAGAAATTACCATCGCATACTCCTGGGGATGGGGACGACGAGTCCGCAAAGTGGCTCGATGACCACGGTTGTCCCGCTAAAACGTGCTTCGCCGTCTTGAACTGGCAAAACAGCTGCATGACCAGTGGTTTCCCAGCTAAGTCGTGTCTCACCGCCCTAAGTTACTCGGCAAATGTGGTACTCGTGAATTTGTTCAATGGCGACCTATTGGTGACACGTCTATATAACCGACTGCTGTAAGGCTTTATTTCTACGCCTCGATATCAATACCTCCTCTAGTACACTGTATACTCTGTATTGTGCAAATGTAGCATGCTACAGCAGTCTTCTCCACGGGTTAACTATCAGAGGACCTAATGTATGCCTCTACATCCATACAGAGCTTTCACATAGAGGAGTGTAGGAAAAGTCGTTTTATATGTACAGTCCATCTGTTGCTACAGGTGAGTCCTTTGCAGATTTGATTAAAGCTAGTGCCGGCTCACTTTATCATTGGCATAATCACGATCAATTTGCGCTCTCCAAAACCCCGGTAAGCTCAATAGGATCATGGCGTAGTGGGTTACCATGCTGTTGGTCCCTGTCAACGCCGAGTACAGCATCCTTGGTCTCCGTGCTCAGGTGGTGGGCCCGAACAAACAGGTTGAGTATTGATGATACGCCTGCAAATGCGACATACTGTGCGAGACGACGTGTTATCAATGAGGACGTCGGGCAATAGAGGGGGAGTGAGATGAATCGAACCACTACGTACCATGATCCACACCGCTCTAAGAGCGTCGAAATATGCCTGTTTGACAACTATCTGCTGGTCCTGTGGCAGAGTACCTATCAACTCAACGTTGGCCAAGGCTTTGTCGCCGTTGAACTGACTAGCAAGCAGGCCGAGTTTCTCGACAAGACGAGGATTCACCGCGTTCATCTCGTTCTGAAAGATAACACCACCGATGACGACCGAGACGGCGGTTGCGATAGACCGGAGAAAGCTCATCGTTGCGGTAACAGCAGCGGTATCCCGGACAGTTGTCGCAGCTTGTGCTGCAATGATGGGTGCCTCGATATTCATGCCGGCGCCGATCCCGGTGATGATCTCGAAGATGAACAATTTTGTCAGGTTTTGTTCAAATTTGAGAGCAATGAACAACCCCATGCCCAGTGTCAAGGCGACCTGGGCGGTATACATGATGGGCAGGTATCTCCCCGTCCGTTGAATAAAGATCCCGGCAAACGCGGCCCCTATTGACGATGAAACAATGAGGGGCAGGAGATGTAGCCCAGAAGTCAGAGCATCCGCGCCTAACACAGATTGGGAGTAGAGGGGGAGGTAATAGGCAAGCCCAATAAACACGTATGAATTGCAGGCGAAGACGCTGTAAGCTGCCGCCGTCGACGTCGTAGAAAACAACCGCAGCGGTATGAGAGGGTTCGAGGTAAATCTCCATTCGTTGACAATGAAAATGCCAACGATTAGGGCGCCAAATACGAGAAGACATATAACAGTGGCGGATGACCATGAGTGTATGACACCTCCAAAGTCTAGGCCTAGGAGAAAGGTTAGGATGCCACCGACTATGAGCACGCTTCCAGTCCAATCAACGGCCTTAAGCCCCGCCAGGACTGGAGTATGCGGATTCGGGACGTTGAGGACGAAGAGCAAAACAGCAAAGACGACAGCTCCGATTGGTACTGTAGAACTTGTAAGATTCATGACGGGTGTTGTGCCATTGACTAAATCGTGACTCACAATTGATCCAGAAGCACCATCTCCAACTACCCACATAGCAATTAATTTTTGCAGAGTATCAGACTTCTAGCTGGCCAACTTACTCTAACCGTGTGGTAAAGACACCGCCTATGACTGGACCAATGGCAGTTGCAACTGCCCAAACGACAGACGTGATGGCGAGATACAACCCGCGATCCCTCAGCGAGAACATGTCGCTAATAACGACATTCACCATAATGCTCATGCCCGAGGCTCCAAGCCCCTGAATAGCGCGGCCGGCAATCAGCGCGTCCATGTGCGGGGCAAGCGCGCAAAGCAAGCTCCCCACGAGGAAAACGGCAACGGCGGCAAGCATGATAGGTTTCCGGCCCCAGATGTTCGACACGGACCCCCAGACCGGCGTGATCGCCGTGTTCGCCAGGATGAAGGCAGTACCAATCCAGATGTAGCCGGTAACGGAGTTAAAGGATCCCACGATAGCCGGGATGGCGGGCGTCATGATGGTAAGGTCTAGCGCCGATAGCGTTGCGGACAGGCAGAGCGGTGTCATGGTCAAGGCAATGGTGGAGGCCGAGAGCTTCGTAGCGGCCGCCGGGGGTGCCGGAGGTAAGACCGGTGGGTCCGACGGGACCACGACTAACAATCTGCCCGCATGTTCACCCTCCGCCGTCCCCTCGTGGGAGCTAGGAGGTTCGGAGTGGATGGCACTGGCGGCAGCAGGGGTGGTATCATGCCGCCTGCGGTTAGTTACGACCGCGGGCGCTACTTGGGTTATAGTCTGAGTGGTGGAATGGTGTGACATGACAATGGCGACCTGGATTTGGGGGCAGCACTCTGAGCTGCCGCACCGCAAGAGAATTGCATGGTGTCAAAACCCGTACACGCGTCCGATATGGAGTTGAATAAAATGTCACGTGATTCCCGGAGACCCTGATCCACAGCTCTTTGCCCACCCGTGGTTGAGAATAGGTCGCTAAAGGTCGCTACCTACCTACCTACGCTGACGTGAGAATTTGAGGAGAACTAACGATGGATCTTAAGGCAGGGAACTTTTGAGGATGGAACGCGATGCTGACTCCACAGCACTACGACGTCAGCTCAACAGACCATCGTAGGATCCAAATAGTCATTACAAACTGGGGCATTACGCTTTTGGAGAGCAATATGAACGACGTTATAATAAACCAACTCCCTAAGAGATTACATCCGCTGTACTTCTGGCACTATGCCTGACATGGATGGAGCGGCTTGCCAACGCGGATGGCACATGCGTAATTGTCCAAGTGTAGAAGAATGGCAACTGCTACTCCATCGCCACGGAGCGCTGTAATCCTAAGATCGATCCGGAGCAGCGCTACAAGTTCAATGGTATTACCGAATCTAACTGCAGCACCATTGTAGAGTGAGTGCCCCCTTAAGGCTTCTCCTTCCCACATCAAATCTAGAAATTTGAGCCTCTCAAAGAATACCTGTTCACGAGTTTATCTTAATTTCCGATTATTCCTCAAAATAGACCAAGTTGGCTCGGATTTCTCACAGGAAGCAACCACTGTGCTGCACTGGGAACTTTGCTAAACTCCTGCTAACCTCCTACCGGCGTGTTAACCTTCTACCGGCGTGTTAACATCCTACCGGCGTGTTAATCCTACCGGCGTGCTAACCTCCAGATAGGTCTTGGTTTTTTGCCTCAACGCTAAAAATCAGCGAGCGAAGCGAGCTTATTTTACAGCTATCCAGGACAGATTCCGGAAGGATCTGGCTAAGGCAATTTCACCTGCATTTTACGGATCCTGCGTCAGACAAAGGGTTACAGCATTGGCTTGTGGCGCTGGCTCGTGGGAGGACCGCGGGATCATAACGGGCCTAATAACAGGGATTCGAATCCTCCCCACAATCCTTCCTACCCCCGATGGCCACGATAGGACCAGACTTACGCAGGTACATTAAATTGATTCAATAATCCTACCTAACATTATACGACTCTACACTGCAACGGTATGAAGAAGTTGCACAGGTAAGAAGTTGTATAGGTAAAAAGTTGAACAGATAACTCCAAGTATATAAGCCAGGTTGATCTGCTGTCAAGAACATGCCATCTTCCCCTCTCTCTACCTCTCTCTACAACAAGCATCTCTCTTTCACTTATAAAACATATCTTTCCAACCCTCTATCAAAATGAAGTTCTTCATCGCCGTTGCCGCTCTCACCTCTCTGGCCATCGCCGCTCCGGCTGCAGAGGAAGTCAACCTTAACCGCGTTGCCGGCCCAGTTGTTGAGAGGGCTATCGTTGAAGCTCGCCAGACATATCCCGGCTGCAACAACGGCGTGCACCCTGGTGACTACGGCTGCTACGCCAACATTGCCGACCCTAATGACCGTTTCTCATACCTCGGCCAGTGTGGCACCGACGGCAACACTCATGTGAGTAATATCGCGCAGTTGCTCATCACCTTATACATGTGGAGGCTAACTGATGCTCTACCTTATGTATAGGTCATTGCTAGGTGCAATTGCCAGGTTATCGGTGGACAGCCATTCTGTGTCTAGAGAAGTCTAGATTTAGACTGAAATGTCTATTTCCGGTCGTATGATCGGCGGTTGGGGTTTTGGCCGAGGGCCGAGTGTCATGATCGGTAGAGGTGGTGGAGGAATGGCATCCAAAGATCAAGAGTTCACTGTGCTTCGTACAGCTGCTAAGATTGACCCGGTTACACTGTTCAAGATTAGAAGTAGATATTCATCTTGGCAAAAGTTATTGGCCTGGGTGTGCATTACCGAGCCTGATGGTTCCCCGTCATTCCACCCGCCCCTGAATCTTGATGCACTCGGAACTAGTCGTCCTCGCCATCGTCAGGGCGCTTGATCGGGCAGGTAAATCACTAGTGTCCGGAATATAAAAGCCGCCCCATCACCTAGGTACCTACCTGTATATGTGTTCCAGAACAGGAAGAAACCATTTGGTAACCATGAACAAGATGACAATTTCTCAACTGAGCTTGCTTGAGCACCACAAAGGTATATACCAACCATATGAACGACTCCTACACTTATCTCCTCGGATCCCACGTTTTCCCGGTGTGCAAGCATCATCATTCTCGATTGAACCAGTCGGAAACGCGCGGAAGGCAGTACAACATGAAAAGCCTCCAAAGCTTTTTTGGAGAGGTTTTTAATTTTGGAAATAACAGCGCTATGACTAAGAGTCATCCCCAGTCCTTGAGACTGTGTGGACACCCTCACTTCCATCTGGGTCGCGGCCAGTCTCTTGTCGAAGCAGTTTAATGGTGAACTCGAAGGTAAGCTGGCCCGTAGGAATTCGCCATTGAGCCATCGGGTTCCCTCTCCAGAACCGTAAACGATACACTTCAACGCACCGGTAGATGAATAGGATTGCGTGGGAAATACTGTCAGACGATTGTCAATGGTTAGAATATTTATCCCCACGCTGATACTCGACTCACCCTAGTAACATTCCAAAGACCAAAAAGCACCACACAACTGGTTCAAAGGCGAGCCTCCATCGTTCGCATTCTTCAATGTCGGATGGAGGACGCTCGTACGAGCTACAGTAGGAACCACCTGACATAAATCCAGAGATGCCTGAACCAGAGAGTACGGTGACATAAAATCCGATGATGATGTCCACTACAATGTTAAATGCCTGGTGCAGGGGTCTGTTCTGGCGGTAGAGACGGACTAAGTTGGCCACGGAAAAAAGTACCGCTACAAGGGACTGTAAAGCACCATCAGAACCGATCATAGATGAACATGCAGTGGGGATTATCTTCGTTTTAGCTTACTAGGCCTGCCACCGGTCGCAAAGCAACACTGGTTTCCCAACTCAGACGGTAATTTCGGGGTTCATGTGAAGACATGATGACGACGGCGAGGAAGGACGTAATGGATGCGGTCGCGGCGATGAGTGAAACCCATGAGCCGACCACCACGTCCCTGTCGCGGTGTTGTGTGGACTCTGGAGTCGCCAGTACTTGTCCATCTTCCGAGCGCCGTTGACTATCGGAGAGGAGAGGTGTCGTCTCGGTGGTCCCTGGAAGAGAGGCCCCGCTTGCGGTAGCTTGGTCGGTCATCCTTAATCTCGGCACCGGCTTGATAAGTCGGCTTCAGTCGATGCTCACAAACGGATTAATGGTATGCCTGATGGACGTCAAAACATGCAACGTCGCTGTAATTTCCTCCCACCTTGTTGGCAATGTGTTCAGGGAAACAATCATGGACTTTCGTTAAGGCAACGTTTCAGCACGGAGAAAAAGGATTCGAGGCGCAGCCAGGCGAGGTGGTGGGTCCCTAGAGGTCAAGGCGTTTTCAGTTCCTAGTTCCTGCCTACCACGTGATATTAGAGATACCTAGTAAGGGGGTAAGATAATTACTCACAGCCCATCAGTCGAGATTCTTCACTTCCTCCTTTTGAGAGTGACATGACCTTTTCTTGTTGTCGTCGTCGTGGTTTCGAGCGCGGCGACCTAGCGCCTAATACACTCATGCATTGGATTAACTGTAAATGTTCTAGCTTTGAAGATCATTAACGGCAGTACACTAGTTTTCCGCCCACTCAGCAATTCGATATGATTGGGATCCTGGCCAATTAGAAGCTGTAGATATCAATACACCCCAAAAGATGGCCTCAATGGCGTCGTTCCACGGCGCACGTGCTACCTACGCCCTTGCACCTCAACTTCGTCAAGAGCGCGCGGGGAGCTTCAGCTGCCGCGTTGTAGTTGAGCAACTTCTACGATGCCACAATGCGCTGACATTCCCTGGACAGACTTGCAGAAGGACCATTGCCTGCCGACCTGCGGTGTAAGTATTCTTGTTTTCTAGACAAAAGGTAGCCCAAGTTACGGTAGTTGCGCATTAATTCAGCTAACACCAGCCAAGGAGCCCTGTTTCGACGGCTACATTCTCAACCCAAGTCTACACAATGACAACACATCATCCTGCCTGCCCCTTGACTATGGTTGCAATTGCGCGCGCGCGGATTATTACCGCGATGCCATGTGCTGCGCATTGCAGCGATGTCCAGACACCTCTGGGCGGGACAACGTAGCTGATTTTCTGGCCGCGTTCTGCGACATGTTCGACCCAGACGACCAGCCATTCTCCCGTGCCACAAATTGCTCCAACTGGACAGCACCGCCTTCACCAACTATACCGAGCGCTACCCCGGATACAACCAATCCGGGGAGCAAACAATCACATTTAAAAGTGGGGCTTGGGGCGGGTATTGGAGGCGGTGTTGGCGGATTGCTGCTGGTTGGGCTTGGAGGGTATTTCTTCTGGCGCAGGCGGAAGCGAGCCAAGGCGGCGCCTGGGGTACTTGCTCCGCCAAGTGGCGACGGACCATCAGAGCTCGGTGGGCGTGAGCATATACCGACAAGACACGAGATGGACATCGTCCGCGGTCCGGGGGATATGTGGGAGCTAGGAGGAGCATACTTGCCGCCAGAGCTTGAGGGTTCGTCGAAATTTACTAATATAAACAAGGGATAGTGGCCATGCGTACTGTCCGAAGCCGCGGGCGGCAGAAGCTGGACTAGGATGAGGGGTTGGATAAGTTGTATCGAACGGATACAAGGGAGGGGGTTGCAGCCAACTGTGCGAAGGTGCTGAGGAACTGGGTGGGACGCTTCCTAAACATGGTGTACGATATGAGCTCCGCTACGTTGCGGTTAATCTACCACTACTGGTACCACTGCGAACTCTAACTGCCTTGTGTAGGTAAGGAGGGACTTATTTGAAATGGCAAAGATAAAATATTCTTGAACACCTAGCGGAGATCTATAATATTAGTATGTAGAGCAGGTGGTGGTAGTGGCCAAGCTCCTCGAGATCTATGGCTAGTTCATACTCACACTCGTCCAGCGCCGGGGGCTAAAGACGGGCTACGGGTTGAATGTTCAGGGCTCGCTTACGACCCTGGTGCCGGAAACTCAAGCACCGTGGGATCGGTCATTTCTCGGAGTGGGTGGTCTCCTCTGTCCGGGAAATAAATATTGCGTCGTACCTAGAGCTAGACGCCGCAGCAGATCAAGGTCCGGAACCTGCAGACACTCTTTGTGCTAATACGGAAGTCTTAGCTACATATTGGAGTGTGCTTGACAAGACAGGTAATTAGGGTTTACAAGGGCTGGGTGAAACTGTAACCTTGCTTGTTGAGGAAGCTGACGTTAGGATTCCTATGCGACCCGGTCATATGCGACCCGTCATGGCCAGCGCTTGTGTTGGAATCCAGTCAGTAGTCGTGGTCAGAACCCCGCGTATTTGTATTTGGTAGAAGGTCAAGGAGTTGGCCCGTGGGCTGTAAATATCTAGCAACGTGATCAGCCCATTCTTACAAGCCGCATGTTGCGCGCTTGGAGCCCTGCCTAGCTTCCTAGGTATTCTAGATGATGATTTATAGGCCTTCTACCTCTTCAATACCCTACACTATACTAGGTTATAGCAGAACAACTGCTCTACCTAGTTACTTTAGTTGCCCTTCTCCTAGGAATTGTCACTACTCTCTAAGGCCTTGCTAAGTAGCTGTCCAAGACCGCCTTGACGAATCTACTGGCCGCAAAACACTGGGCCGTCTGTTCCCTGCAGTTGGCTCTAGATTAGCTAGATCCCGGAAACGGTGAGGTTATCTTAATAGCTATCTTTGGTTGCATTAGCTTTGAACTGATTGACGTTGGAAATGGTTGGTGGCAGCCATACCTCAGAGGCGCTGGGAGGCTAATGGCACACTTCGGCCTGGTCCAGATATCGAGCAACTACCTCGCGAATGGACTTCTCTTCGACTGCACTCTCAGCTTCTTATAGTGTTCTGGCCCCTTTTCTCCGTTGACTGTCACTGCCGCGATCCGGAATAGATTAACTAGACTATATACCCCAGATTCCGGCTTGGCGTAAATTGTGCAGTTGTGCCGTTGGCTTGGGCGGCGAACGGGGCTTAATTCACACAATGTGGCGAGGCCTCGAAGGGGGGAAAAACAAATGAAGGAGCACTCGAATACATATACCTAGAGTCAGAAACCTTGTGAACCCGTTCCCATTGCTAACTCTCCTCATATCACGACCAAAGACCCCAAAGACCCCGTGGGCGAGCATTCATGTTCTACTACGTAGTAGGTATGTATTAGTTGTATGTTTTCTAGTATGGATTAGCTAATAGACGACAAGGGTGTGAAGATACCCGGATCGGTCGCTAGAACAGGGCGGCCCAATAATTGAGTCGAAATCGGGCTCTGTGTGATAGTTCTCTGATCGAAAATCCCAATCGAGTTGCTTCACAGTATTCCGAATGACACTTTGTACAGCTTTACTGTCCGGTCCACGCAGTATCTTTGCGATATAGTCAGAATGACTTGCTGGATCCAAAGGCAACTTCTTCCATGTGCCTTCGAGGCATATTGTTCAGTCTTGGTGTGTGTGGGAGCCATGGCCCCAGAACGAGTTAGCCAGAGGTAGCGAGATAGCAGGATTTCCTGTCTGTCAAAAGAAAATCAAGCAATGAGTGGACACGTGGTGCCACACGTTTATTGCAATCCCTAGAAGTGGTAGGTAAGTACGGACTATATCGGGGAACTGCGGTGTGGACTTCTGGATGGCCCAGGTGGGCCAGGCTAGGAAAGGATCTTTCTACAGGGAGCTGGGCTGGAAGCTAGGGTCTCCCAAGTGGCCCCGGCACCCAACAGATTACAATCTATCAACATTTGTGTCACGGTACGCAAGCGAAATCACCAGAATCGAAGTCCTGATTCAAAATCAAAAGCGTCGAACGTGTAGGGAAATGACATTTGGGGCGCAAAGGGGACGCAACGTATCCTCTGTATTTATTAGAATCGAAGCTGAGGGAAGCTGAGGGAAAAAGGAGCCTATTTACAGGATGCGTAGGCGCAGGTCACGTGCCTCACTGGTCCGCCCCCACCAGGGAAAGAGGGACCACATAAGCAAGATAAAAACATGAGAATACTAGAAAGACAAGGGTTCGAGAACAAAAAGGAAAAAAATTGCATCAGCCGGGAATCGAACCCGGGGCCTGACGATGGCAACATCAGATTTTACCACTAAACCACTGATGCGTTATGAAATCAAGGTTACTAAACTTTCTTTAAAAGGTGTACGTAAGGCAATGTACTGTTCAGAAAACTTGTATCGAATAGATGTCAAGCTTCCCCATCTTCATAGCAAACCGTCGCAGACTCTCCTAGCGCAAGGGCTGCATAAACTTCCCTCGAATATCTCACTTGCTCAACATTGCCGTCATTTCTCGTCGTGCGGAGGGCGGTTCGACCTTCGATGTATAGTGAAACGCACTACAGTCATTGCCGTGAGTCATGTGGGATGTTGCGGATGCTAGAGTCCAGGATTCGGACTTTAACGCACTAAGTCTACGAGCCCCAATCAGCAACGCGCAACCGAGATTAAGAGAATCCTCTGGGATATTCCGCCTATTTGTAGTGCTGGGATTGCCATATCCACCTAAGAAGCTGTGGGATATAATCACGTGCATGGACATATAGCCATCGAGCCTGGATATCGGGCAGGACTGTCATGAACCAATATTCAGGGCGCAAGGGAGGGCGCGACATATTGATTGTATTTAGACTAGGAAATCAACGATGGAGGGGGAAAGAGACTATTTACGCAGTACAGTAGACGTGATGCGCAGGCCCTTTGCCATCACGTGTTGTGGCACATGAAAGCATGCTTATGTACGCAAATGGGCTGCGCGCGATGTCGGGGCGTGACAAGGACTATTATGTATAGTTTTTAAAGGAAGCTTAGTAACTTTGATTTCGTAATGCATCAGTGGTTTAGTGGTAAAATCTGATGTTGCCATCGTCAGGCCCCGGGTTCGATTCCCGGCTGATGCAATTCTTTTTTTTAGCTGCTAGTGTAGCAGTGGTTAAAATATAAGTTATTATCTAGGTAGAGTTAACTGTAGTGGAGTAGAACCCCTTTAAAACGTACTTGACTTGCTTAAGCTTTGCTGGCTACTTTAGAGCAAATCTTAATATATCAAGCGGTGGGGGAAAAAACAGTCCCATTCGTGACCCCATGTACTAACGAATTTCTTAATAAAATCCTTAGAGAATTGTTGATGGGAGAGGTAACTGATGGGACTGTTTTTTTTCCCGCCGCTTTGTACATATATAACGTATATGTCTCTTGCAATCTTGGCTGAGAATGGGGTATATAACTATCTGTCAGGAATAGTAATAAGCACAAGATGAAGAGTTGTGATGTATCGGCTTTTGCAAGGAGTGCAAAGGTAATGGCCAATTACCGGGATGCCGGTAGATGACATGGGGAGCGGGGGCATCACCTGCCTATAGGGGCTGCAAGTGAGACAATGGGCCTTATAGGTTGACATCTACTTATTGGGCTTTAGCAATAAACTTCCTTGCAATAGGTGATTTTCTGTTAACGTATCGGATTGGGGAGATATGTTGCCGTTTTTAGTATTCCGGGTTAAATTGGTTACCAAGAGCCTCCATAGGTAGACAAGGAGCGACTTGGTGTCGAGATCTGGCTATATATGTCTGCTGCCTCCTAGGGATCTCAATTATATCAAGGTTCGGATGTCGGTCATATTGCAAGTTTCTTGACTTGTAGCTGGGGAGTCAAACAGTAAACACCATGAGAACGATTGCCTTGTGCTTAGCGGCCCTGCTGCTCCATGGGGTCCTCGCAGATTGTGTAGAACCTTCACCGGGGCGTGGCGATCTCACAGTACGAACCAAGACCGGCGTTTACACGGGCATGGTGGATAGTAAATTCCCCAACACACGTCAGTTCCGGAACATTCCTTACGCCAAACCGCCAACTGGCAAGAACAGATGGAAACCTCCTAGAGCTGTGATCGCCTCCAGTCATCACTCGTACTCGTACAATTATCCACCATCGTGCCCTCAGTATCTGCCCGCCACGCTATCTGTGTGGAATTCTAACATCACCGAATTTTCCATTGATGTTGCCGGCCAAAGCTTCTCCGCCGGCGAGTATGCGCAGACAACGGCAGAAGACTGCCTCAGCATCGCCATCTGGGCCCCACTAAACATCAGCGCCGACGCCAAGCTCCCAGTTGCACTTTTCATCCCAGGCGGCAGCTTCATCCGCGGCGGCATTACGGTGCCGTACCAGATACCCGCCGGCTGGGTCGAGCGTAGTCAGAAGCACATCGTTGTGGCGGCGAATTACCGCCTTGGCATCCTGGGTTTCCCTTATGCGGCAGCGCTCGAGGACCAGAACCCGGGGCTCCTAGACCAGCGCATGGCCTTGAAGTGGGTGCACGCAAACATACCCTCCTTCGGCGGTGATAGGGACCGCATCACGTTATGGGGTCAGTCGGCGGGGGGCGTATCGGTGGACATGCTGACGTACGCATATCCGGACGAACCCCTGGCGGCTGGAGTGTTCATGCAGAGCGGTACGGCCATGGTCAACGTCACTTACCCGGACAAGCAGTACCAGAATTTCACATACGTGGCTAAGAACCTAGGGTGCAACTTCACAGGGGACGCGTTGGCGGAGCTGGAGTGCATGCAGGCGGTCCCTGTCGTGCGCCTCATGAACTTTGTTGGTGAGCATATGGAGAGCGGTACAGGCCCGAAGATGAGGTTTCCTCCCATGCCGGACAATCGCACCGTCTTCTTCAATTACACAGAGAGGTCGGAGAAGGGCCTCGTGGCGCGTATCCCGGCGCTTGTCAGCACGACGGCCAACGAGGAGTCCAGTTTGTTCAAATACCCGCTCGGTAACATCGAGGCAGGGCCAAACATGACAGCCGTCGACAAGGAGACGGTAAACCTGTTCGTTTGCCTGGCTAGTAACACGACGGATGCGAGAGATAGGTTAGGCCTTACGACGTATAGATACCAGTACGCCGGTAACTTTTCCAACCTGACACCCCTGCCGTGGATGGGAGCTTATCATGCGAGTGACACTCCGCTGTTTATGGGTTCGTATGAGAACCTGGCCCCTGCAACAGATTTCCAGAAACATGTCGCCGAGAAGATGCAGGACTACCTGCTCGCGTTCATCACAGACCCACTGGACGGGCTCCGGGATGCGGGGTGGATGCCCTACAACAGCACGGATGAAGGAGGGGGGAATATGTTGAGGTTTGCGTCAGGAGAGGAGGTTGAGATGAATACGAGAGCGGCAGAGATTGACGATGCATGTGTGAAAGGGGCACCGTATAACCATAGTCCTTAAGAAACTTTGGGTTCCCGAGCTGGGTGGTGCGGGTTGGACTAGGCGGTGCAAGTGATGTCCAAGTCACGGCCTCTTTCCTGCATCGGGGCCAAGTTTGCATACGGAAATCCCTCTAGAAGCAGCAACGCAAGGGGGGTATAGGGGAGGAATTGAAACCACTCGGAACTCAAGAAGTTAAATAATACTTGGTCCCACAAAACAAAACGGAAACCACATCGATCACTGTCGCTAGAATTTGATGTCGGCAGGCCTATGTGCTTCTTTAAAGCATAAGTAGTGGGGTTTGCCGCAGATGCCTCGGGCACCTACACCTGTATACTTGCTCAAAGTTCCTGTGTTACCCCAAAATGCAGCATACCAATCCTATAATGCTGTAGTAATCACCCACACAACAAACAGCATGACAAACAACCCGGATGTACGGAGCAAGGCTGTAGTATTAATTCAAGGTGTTATGTAATAGGGAAACACCAACACCCCGTCTCGTGGGGGTACGGCGTAGTGCCTCGGAGTAGCAGGCAATATATTACTGCCCAGCCTGCCTAGGTACAGCGCGATCTTTCTACAACTCAGTCTTCTCACATCTTTCTAAGCATCTACTTGCGGGTAAAAGTATAGCCTCATTTAGCAGGTAGGCACTGAACCATAAAATGAAACATTTATACCCCTTTGCGCTTACCAAGATGAGATATAGCCAGTCAAGGACCACAACACTCAAAATATGTCGAAGTGGCACTGCAAAGCCTACCGACATGAAGAACAATGGTCTGTTAGTATCATTGACTCATTCGGCACTATTTACAACATTCCTGGCGGTGCCGACCAGATTGAGTTTATCTTTACCCCTAAAGACCATCACACCACTGTCTTCACGTGGAGCGAGGAGAACGGCCAGGGATTGCAGACGGCGACAAATTACCAACCAGGAATGACGTACACTCGGGCGAGAATATCGGGATTCAGAAGCTGGGCTGTCTTCGTCAACACCATGCATGCTTGATTTCCTTTATCCAAGCCCTCAGGACAAGACCCTGTGCCCAGCGGTGGTTATATTCATTTATTCCCTGGATATATATATATATATAAGCTACCTAGTTTTGGGGGCCGCGTCATGCAGGAGAGATTCGGATACCACTGGGTTGTGCTCGTGTCAGTGAGGCCAGCGGAGGAGGAGATGGCGCTATTCAGCCTTACTATTACTCTCCAAGCCCCAAGAATGCTACAAAAACCTCTATCTTGGTGGAATAATTACGCACAGAGAGGATGGGGAATAATGCAGTAAAGTAAACCGAAATGTTGAACAGCCAATACATCGCAACCAGAATTGGGGAGCTAGCCGTCTCCGCCGTTCACTGTACTTCATTAGGATTTAGGGACTAGATTGGTTGGGCAGCGCGGGAAAATTGACGCGGAGGCTTTTCATCGCTGTGAGAAACATGACGGGGCCAAGTGTCCCGCCGGTTACTTGCCCAAGCATCACACTTCGTTGTGTAAAGCTCCCGTTTTGCCCCTTTTCCGATGATGATTCGCGTCTCGTTTGTATTTCCCCCATTCTGCCATAGTCAGTTCGACGGATCAGAAAATGACATAATATTTACATGTGTGTGATCTGCAGTTTATGAGGGGCGACGTTATTCTGGAACGGCCGCCAGTCGAGTAGCGCTGGTGCTGTGATGTGCTGGTCAGCTCTCATCCCTAGCCGCCGTATTTAGTCTAGCCGGTCGGCTCAGGCCTCAGCTCAACGTTAGCTAAGGCTGGTACTGTAGTTGGGGATCGGCGGTGAGATACCACGCGTT
>Ga0164242_10002944_pt1 | contig 19504 bp, 19 predicted proteins | sample OricomgcompostMG_FD_108783 | JGI IMG/M metagenome (GOLD analysis project Ga0164242, IMG submission 108783) | Miracle-Growth compost microbial communities from Emeryville, California, USA - Original compost - Miracle growth compost (MG) ... | reverse complement strand
CGGTCAGGGCGCCGTCGTCGCCCGCGACGCGCTCGATCTGCGTCATGACGCCGGTCGAGGTCTCGTTGTGGGGCCAGCCGTAGACGTCGACGCCTGCGGTGGGGACGGCCTTGGCGCTCGTGCCGGCCGCGGCGTCGATGACGCTCGGGGCCTCGAGCCACGGGGCCTTGGCGGCCTTCGCGAACTTCGAGCCGAACTCGCCGAAGGTCGCGAGCTGGGCGCGCTTCTCGATGAGGCCGAAGGCGGCCGCGTCCCAGAAAGCGGTCGAGCCGCCGTTGCCGAGGATGATCTCGTAGCCCTCGGGCAGGCGGAACAGGTCGGCGAGGCCCTCGCGCACGCTGCCGACGAGGTTCTTGACCGGCGCCTGACGGTGGGAGGTGCCGAGCAGTTCGGCGCCGCGCGTCACGAGCGCGTCCACCGCCTCCGGACGGATCTTGGAGGGGCCGCAGCCGAAACGGCCGTCGGCGGGCAGCAATTCGTCAGGCAGGGAGATGCTCGGCATGGCCTCAGCCTATTCGCTGTCAGAGAGCACGACGTACGGTTCGACGGTGTTAAGCGCACCGTGCAAGTAGTCTGAGAAGAGGGCTGTTACGGCCATTCGGCGCGAAAGTGCAGGGAGCACGGATGACTGACCTCGTCGACACGACCGAGATGTATCTGCGTACGATCCTCGACCTCGAGGAAGAGGCGATCGTGCCGCTGCGCGCGCGCATCTCCGAGCGCCTGGGGCACTCCGGCCCCACCGTCTCGCAGACCATCGCGCGGATGGAGCGGGACGGGCTGGTCGTCGTCTCCGACGACCGCCATCTCGAGCTCACCGACGAGGGCCGCCGCCGCGCCGTCGACGTCATGCGCAAGCACCGCCTCGCCGAGCGCCTGCTCTCCGATGTCATCGGGCTCGAGTGGGAGTTCGTCCACGACGAGGCCTGCCGCTGGGAGCACGTCATGAGCGAGCTCGTCGAGGAGAAGATCCGCCGCCTGCTCGGCGACCCGACCGAGTCCCCGTACGGCACGCCGATCCCGCGCATGGACGACGAGGGCCGCGCCCTCTCCGGCGTCTTCCTCGACGGCGTCGTGCGCGCGGTGGATGCCGTCGCCGCCGGCGGCAGCGTGACGGCGCCGATCCGCAGGCTGGGCGAGCCCGTCCAGTTCGATCCGGAGCTCCTCGCGCAGCTGCGCGAGGCCGGCATCCTGCCCGGGAACACGGTCACCCTGACGCCCGCGAGCGGCTACGTCCTCGCACAGGTCGGCGGCTTCGGCGACGGCCTCGAGCTGCCCCCCGAGGTGGCCGGGCACATCTTCGTCGCCGCGTAGGCGGGCGGCACAGGGGCCGGCGGGCCCGGAGCCGGGGCATTCCCCCCTTTGGGGGCCATGCGCCTGAAAGGTTTTAGAGAACAACATTTTCAGTGTGACATTTCCGTTACCTTCGCCTATTCTCGGACGAGTCGAAAGGCCAGCACACGGCCGCTAGACCCGAGTCGAGACGCTCTGAGACCCGTCGCTCGACACGTGAAACCGAAGCCCTCCCACAGGGGCCCAAGACAATCGGACGGGCCTGCGCGCGTGCGCGCCGGAGAGCGCCGGAGGTGCATACCTTGGCAGAAGACACGAACGAGACGACGCACGGCGCGATGACGCGCCGAGAGGTCCGCGAGGCCTACCAGGCGCGCAACGACGCGGCAGCCGGTAAGCGAGCGGCTGTGCCGGTCCCGACATCCGCCGCGCCCGCGAAGCCGAAGCGCCGCCTCAAGAGCTTCGCCAACGTGTTCGTGCTTCTCGCCGCCGCGGGAATCGTCGGGACCATCGCGATCCCCGCCTACGCCTTCAGCCCCGCCAGCCAGTCGCACACCGACGGCAGCTCGATCGCGATCGACTCGATGAAGCGCGCGAACGCCCAGCACTCCGCCGCGATCCCGAGCGCCCTGGCACCTGCATCCACCCGCGACGCCTTCCAGGCGACGACCGCGCAGGAAGTCGCCTCGACCAAGCTCGCCGCCCAGCGCACCGCCGCCGCGAAGGCCGCCGTCGCCCAGGCCGCGAGCTACCGCGCCGCGTACACCGGCCCGACGGCCGCGCAGTACCTCGCACAGACCCCGGCAGGCACCAGCTACAGCCTCGCCGCCGTCCTGGCCACCGCCAAGAAGTACATCGGCACCCCCTACGTCTACGGCGGCTCGACCCCGGCGGGCTTCGACTGCTCGGGCTTCGTCATGTTCGTCTACGCGCAGTTCGGCGTCTCGCTGCCGCACTCGGCACGCGCGCAGGGCCACATCGGTCAGACCGTGTCGCAGGCGAACGCCCAGCCGGGCGACATCATCGCCTTCAACGACGGCTCGCACGACGGCTTCTACGCCGGCACCACCGCGGACGGCACGGTTCTGATCCTCGACGCGCCGAAGCCCGGCGGTGCCGTCGGCATCCGCCCCGTCTGGTCGAACTCGTACCACTTCCAGCACTTCGGCGGCTGAACCATCGAGGTTGCGGATGCCCCTGCCGGAGCATCCGCACAGGTTAAATCTCCCTGACGACACGGCGTGAACTCGCCGCTCAGCCATGGTTTCCGCGCGCATCGCGGGTTAGTCTGACCGTGTCGGGCGCCGCAACCGGCGGCGACCGCGATGGGAGTCGGCCGTGTTCGGAATCGTGAGCAGCACAGAAGCGCGCATCGCGCGCGTGCGCTGCAGCGCGGTCATGCACCGGTCCCACCACCGTCACCATCTGCACCACGTGCACCACTTCTGCCCGCAGGCAGAGCTCGTCGGCGTCGCCCTTTGGGCGGCGCCTTCGTCGTTAATGCGGGCCGAATCGGCAGTCGCCGCAGTGTCATCGAAGCCGGCGCCGGCGAGGTCGGCCATGCCGGCCCGATCGGCGCTTCCCGTCGTCGTGGCCAGCCAGGTCGCGCCCACGCAAGGAGTCCCATGCGCACTCTCGTCCTGAACGCCGGATACGAGCCGCTCGCCGTCGTCTCGTTCAAACGCGCCCTCGCCCTCGTGATGAACCACAAGGCGACCGTCGTCGAGTTCGACCCCGGGCACCCCGTGTTCGGCATCACGGGCTCATGGGAGAGGCCGAGCGTGATCCTGCTGACGCGCTATGTGCGCTTGCCGCACAACCACCACGTGCCCGTCTCGCGCCGTGGCGTGCTGCGCCGCGACGCGCACCGCTGCGCTTACTGCGCGAAGCCTGCCGCGACGATCGACCATGTGATCCCGCGCTCGAAGGGCGGGCAGGACACGTGGGAGAACCTGGTCGCGTGCTGCCTGCGCTGCAACAACGTCAAGGGCGACCGGCTGCTCGCCGACATCGGGTGGCAGCTGCGCTTCACGCCGCGGATGCCGCACGAGGCGGCCTGGATGGTACGCGGCTCCGAGCACCTGCTGCCGGAGTGGGAAGGCTACCTGCAGGACCAGGCGGCCTGACTCGCGCACGCGAGAGCGCATGTCAGATCGCCGTGGTCGGCCGCCTGAGCAGCGTTCACGCGGATTTCACACCGCGCGCTTAACTTGCCGCGCATGGACGCGCTTCCGATCGTCATCCTCGTCATCGTCCTGGGGCTCGTGTTCGACTTCACGAACGGGTTCCACGACACCGCCAACGCCATGGCCACCTCGGTCGCGACCGGGGCGCTCAAGCCCCGTGTCGCCGTGCTGATCTCGGCTGTGCTCAACCTCGTCGGGGCGTTCCTGTCCACCGAGGTCGCCACGACCGTCTCGAGCGGCATCGTGCGCGAGGGCGAAGGGGGTGTGCACATCTCGGCCGCGATGATCTTCGCGGGCCTGGTCGGGGCGATCATCTGGAACCTCGCCACCTGGTACCTCGGGCTGCCGTCCAGCTCGACCCACGCGCTCTTCGGCGGACTGATCGGCGCGGCGATCGTCGGCAGCGGCTTCGACGCCGTCGACTGGTTCACCGTGCTGTCGAAGATCGCGCTGCCCGCCCTGTTCGCGCCGCTCGTCGCCGGGATCGTCGCCACCGTCGCCACGTACTCGGCGTACATGATCACGAAGCGCGCCACGAGCACGGGCGCCGAGCGCGGCTTCCGCTACGGCCAGACGGTCTCGGCATCCCTCGTCTCGCTCGCCCACGGCACCAACGACGCGCAGAAGACGATGGGCATCATCACGCTGACGCTCATCGCGACGGGCTACCAGCAGGCCGGCACGGGCCCGCACTTCTGGGTGATCCTGGCCTGCGCGCTCGCGATCGCGCTCGGCACCTACTCCGGCGGCTGGCGCATCATGCGCACCGTCGGCAAGCGCATTACCGAGGTCACGCCGCCCCAGGGCTTCGCCGCGGAGGCGAGCTCGGCCGCGACGATCCTCGTGTCGAGCCACCTCGGCTTCCCGCTCTCGACGACGCAGGTCACGACCGGCGCGATCGTCGGCTCGGGGCTCGGCAAGAAGCTCGCCTCGGTCAACTGGGGCACGTTCGGCCGCATGGTGCTCGCCTGGATCGTGACCGTGCCCGCCGCCGCGCTCGTCGCCGGCGTCGCGACGCTCATCGTCTCGACCGGGGCCGTCGGCACGATCGTCGTCGTCCTCGCCGCGTTCGGCGGCATGGCGACGTTCTGGTGGCTGTCGCGCCGCACGCCGGTGACGCGCCACACCGTGAACGAAGACGCCGATGTGCTGGACTCCCGTCCGGCCGCAGTTGCTGGAGGTGCCAAGTGATCGCCTGGGGTTCGCTCGGAATCGAGTTCGTGGTCAGCCTCGTCTCGGCTGTGGGGGTCGTCGCGATCTTCGCGCTCGCGCTGCGGCTGCTCGCCGTGGGCGCGCCGGAGCACGTGCGCCTCGGCGTCGCAGGCGGAGTCGAGCAGGTCGCCGACGGCGAGCTGCCGCTGCAGCACGCGCGCCCGACCTGGGCGTCGCTCGGCGCCTACCTGTGCTTCGCGGTCGACATCGCGGTCGTGCTGTTCGGGCTCTGGCTGATCATCCCGCAGTTCCACTAGACCAGTCGCCGACCTCGATGTCGGGCGCGCCCGCTGCGGATGCCTGCAGCACGATGCCGTTGCCGTCGGGGTCGGCGAAGGTCGCGAAGCGGCCCCACGGCGCGTCCTGCAGCGGGCTGACCTCGACGCCTTTGGCCGCGAGGGCCGCGGCGTCGCCCTCGAGGTCGTCGGTCTCGAGCACGGTGCCCTGCAGCGAGCCCGCAGACATCGACGGGAACCAGTCGACGAGCGTGAACGAGGTCCGGCCGCCGGCCGGCGCCACCATGACCCAGCGCATGTCCGGTGCGAATCGGCGGTCGGCCAGGACGGAGAAGCCGAGGACGTCGCGGTAGAACGCGAGTGCGCGGTCCTGGTCGGCGACGGGGATCGAGACGACTTGGACGTGGGTGATGGCCATGGCATCCATTCAGGCCGGGTCGGCGGGACGCGTCAAGAGACGGCCGCGCGGCGGTAGCCGAACGCCTTGCGTGCTTGAAGGCGGAACGCGACCGCGCCCTCGTCGATGAGCTGCGGGATGAACTCGGCCCACTCCGCACCCTCACGCGGCACGTAGTGGTCGAGCATCGCCTGCCGCAGCTCGGCCGCGCGCTCGTCGCCGAACGGCACGATCTCGGCCTCGCCGTGCACGATGAGCTGCGTCGTCTCGTCGGGCAGCCACGTCGCGCTCGCAGCGGGGCTGCGGAGCAGGTGGCGGGTGCGGACGCCCTCCGCACCGGAAGAGAACCACAGCTCGCCGTGCAGGAGGTAGCCGTCGACGGCGCCGGCGATAGGAAGGCCGCCCGCGGAGACCGTGGCGACCGTGAGGAGCTGCATTCCCGGCATCCGCATCACGAGGTCGGCCGCCGACATGCGCACGTCTTCCGTGAAGATCTCGCGCAGGTGCGGGCCCGCGGAGGCGATGCTGCGGTCCAGCAGCGCTTGCAGAGCGGCGAGTTCGGCGGATGTCTCGAGCATGCGGCCAGTGAAGCAGCGACCACCGACATCGGCGGCTCGCGGAAGAGCGCCGTGCGCCGTCGCGAGGCGGCGAAGGGCTCTCCACCCGAGTCGCCGGCCCTGTCCGCAGTCACCGCCGCGACCGAGTACCGTCAGCCGACTGACCGACGCAGCCCGGCGAGGGCCGCATCGAGGATCGGCCGGCGGTACTCGGTCGTGCCGGGGATCTTCGCGATGGCGACCACCAGATCGAGGATCTGCCCGAGCTCGATGTCCGCCTCGATCTGGCCGGCGGCCTGTGCTCCGGCCAGAAGCGGCTGGCCGGCCGTGAGCATCCGGCCGCGGGTGTCGAAGACCGGATTCGTCCGGTCGGTGTCCTCCACCAGGGCGATGACCACCGGCCGCTTCTCGGTCACATACCGGAAGAACCGCCGCAGCCACGTCTCCAGCCGCTCGGCGGGGCTGTCGCCCTCGGCGGTCTCGGCGGTCGTGCAGACCTCGTCGACCTCTCCGGCCAGCAGCGCCTCCAGGAGTTCACGGCGGGTTGCGAAGTTCCGGTAGAGCGTCGCCGACCCGACCCCGGCGCGGCGCGCCACCTCGATCATCGACGCCTCCGCCCCGGCCTCGGCGAAGGCCTCGCGAGCGGCGTCGAGGATCCGTTCCCGGTTGCGGGCGGCATCGACTCGCTTGGCGACCGGATGGTCGGGCATGGGGGTGTCCTTTGCTAAGTGGGCAGGGTGTCCGTATTATGTGAACACCCACTCCGTTTCTTTCGGAGACTCTACCCACCCTGGTCCGAGGAATGCCATGAGCCACGCAACCGCACCCGCAACCTTCCCTCCGACCGGCACGACCGGCCAGCCCGTCCGCCGCTGGCTGGTGCTGGCGATCTGCTGCCTGAGCGTCGGAGTGACCGGCATCAACCTCAGCATCGTCAACGTCGCGCTCCCGTCGATCGGGCGGGAGCTGCACGCCGAGGTCACCAGCCTGCAATGGGTCGTCTCCATCTACTCGCTCGTGATGGCCTGCTTCCTGATGCTGTCCGGCTCGATGGCCGACCGCTTCGGCCGCAAGCGCATCTTCCAGACCGGCCTGGTCCTGTTCGCCGCCGGTTCCCTGGCGTGCAGCCTCGCGCCGAGCGTGGGCTGGCTGATCGGCTTCGTCGCCATCCAGGCCATCGGCGGCTCGATGCTCAACCCGGTCGCCATGTCGATCATCGCCGGAGTGTTCACCGACCGCGCCGAACGCGCGAAAGCCATCGGCGTCTGGGGGTCGGTCATCGGCGTCACCATCGCCATCGGCCCCGTCCTCGGCGGCCTGCTCGTCGACGGCGTCGGCTGGCGCTCCGTGTTCTGGATCAGCGTCCCACTCGGCATCCTCGCCCTCGTCCTCACCGGCGTCTTCGTTCCCGAGTCCAAGGCCGCCCGCGCCCGCCGCTTCGACCTGCCCGGCCAGCTCCTCATCATCGTGATGTTCGCCTCCGTCATCGCCGCGACCATCGAGGGCCCCCGCCGCGGCTGGGGCGACGGCTGGATCATCGCCCTGTTCGCCCTCGCCGCATTCGCGCTGGCCGCCATCCTGCTGGTCGAGCCGCGCCGACGCGAGCCGCTGATCGAACTGCGCTTCTTCCGCAGCCCGCCCTTCACCGGCGCCAACGGCATCTCGCTCCTGATGACCGCGAGCCTCGGCGGCCTGCTTTTCCTCTCCACTCTCTACCTCCAGGACGCCCGCGGCTTCACTCCCCTGCAAGCGGGGCTCACGATCATCCCGCTCGCAGCAGCCCAGGCCATCGCCGCCAACGTCTCCGGCAGGCTCGTCGCAGCCCACCGCGACCGCGCCGCCCTCGCCCTCGGCGGCGGTCTGATCGCCCTCGGCGCCTTCGGGCTCGTCTTCCTGACCGTGCGCACCGACATCGTCTACGTGCTGGCCGCCTTCGCCGTCTTCGGCCTCGGAGCCGGACTCATCGGCCCGCCCGTCAGCCACACCGCCATCTCCGGCCTTCCCGCAGACCAGACCGGGGTCGCCGGCGCCATCGCCGCCAGCGCGCGTCAGTTCGGCAGTGCCATCGGCGTCGCCGTCACCGGCTCCCTCGTCACCACCACCGGTGCCGGGTTTATCGACTCCAGCCACGTGGCTTGGGCCGTGCTCACCGCCGCCGGGCTCGCCGCGCTCGTCCTCGCCCTCATCTCCACCAACACCTGGGCCAGGAACGCCGCCACGCGCAATGGCGAACACCTAGCCGCCGCGCACGGCTGAGGCGGCCGCGCTCTCATCCCTTCGCCAACGATTCGAGCCGGGACGGCTACGCCGGCGAGAGACTCCTGCGGTCCAGATGATCCGGGCGCTTCCCGCCAGGAGCCGGGTCGCCGTCGGGGAGCATCCCGACGACCGGCCTGGCGGGCTCTCTCATGCGCGCCGTCGGTGTGGCGCATCTGCGCCTCATCGAGCCGGCCTGCCGGAAGGTGAGCGCGGGCTCGGACATGGCGTGCCTCTCACGTCGGCGCGTGAGCCCACGCGAGTCCACGAGAGGGCCTCGACTTGCTCCCGACGCCTTGACGCAAGGCGACGACTTTCGGCCCTGACCGGGCATTTCGTCGTGCCCCTGGAGGGACTCGAACCCCCAACCCTTTCCTTAGGACGGAACTGCTCTTCCATTGAGCTACAGAGGCAGGCCCCTCAATCGTATCGGAGCGCCCCGACGGGCTCGGCTACATCCATCGATGTCCGTCCTTTGCGCCTCGAAGCGGGACGCGCCGGATTCCCAGCGTCGAATCACTGCCGATCGGGCAGCAAGGACGGCCGTCAGTGCGGCTCACGGGACGTCGAGCGATGTCTTCGCGAGCTCCGGGCCGCCGCATTCCCGCGTGCCGCCGACACGCTTCCACTTCAATTCGAACTCGCGCGTCGCGAGCTCGGCGCCCGAGGCGTCGCGGGCGGAGATATGGACGATACGCGGCGTCGTCATGTCGATATAGAGCGTCCAGATATCACCCGTATGGCTCGGGGTAGTCGGGGGCGGCGTGTTCGGCACCGGCGTGCAGTCGAAGCCCGCGCAGTAGTCGAGGCGGTCCACGGAGGAGGTATCGCCGGTCACCGCGACCCGGATGCGATTCGACCAGCCGACGTCGGTACACGCCACGGGCGGCGAGCACGCCGTGAGCGACAGGGCCCCGGCGAGCAGCACAGCGACGGATATCGCGGCGCTGCGATAAGTCCTCATATGCCCCAGCATCGCCGCGCACGATCGCGTCGGGGGTGTCGGTTCGATATCGATAGCGGTAGAGCCCTGCGGGAATATCTCGCGATTATGCATGTCGCGCAGGAAATCGCCCCGCGATACGCGCGACACGGCTATGGTCAGTATCGACGGGGAACATACGTGCCCGCATACCCCAGCTTCTTACCGAGGGATTCCCTATGAAGAAAGTCATCGAACAGCTCGTCGACGATCTGGACGGCGAACTCATCGCCGACGGCGCGGGCGAGACCGTCTCCTTCGCCCTCGACGGCAAGTCCTACGAGATCGACCTCAACGACAAGAACGCCGCGGCGTTCCGCGAGGCGCTGCAGACGTACATCGCGGCCGGGCGCCGGGCATCCGCAGCCGTCGCCTCGCCGCTGCGCCAGGCCGTCCGCTCGAGCCGCGGCGCCGCGGCGGGCAACTCGCACTGGTCGGCCGGCTACGCCGTCGTGCGCGAGTGGGCGCAGGCCAACGGCGTCGAGGTCTCGCCGCGGGGGCGCGTCGCCGACTCCGTCATGAAGGCCTACGAGGACGCGCACAAGTAAGCAGCGTTCTTCGCGAAACCCGCGTCACGCACGTTCGGCACCATCGGGAACGTACGCAACGCGGGTTTCGCGCATCCGTGGATCATCCTTTGGGATGAACCCCCGGCGAACGGCACGCCCGATGCGGATGCCGCGCTCTAGCGTTGCCCGCATGGATCTCATCCTCGAGCGACTCGCCCGGCCCCGCACGGCGACGTGGCTGCGCGCCGGCGTCCCGATCGCCGGCGCCGCGCTCTTCCTCCTGCTGTGGGTCGCCGCCGAAGCCGGGCGCACCTGGCACCTGCCCAAAGCCGTGATGTTCGGCGTATGGGCGATCGGGCTGGCATGCGCGGGTATCGCGCCGTATGTCGCGCTCGCGGCGGTGCTGCTGTTCCCCGCCGTGATGCTGGTCTCCTATCCGATCCTTGCGGGCTACTCCCATTCCTCTTGGGCGATGGAAAGCGCCTACGGGCTTTCCACGAGCTGGCCGGTCTGGCTCGCGGCGCCGATGATCGTCGGCTGGGTGGCGGCGACCCGGCCCGGGCGCGTGCCCCGGTATGTCGCGTTGTGCTCGGGGCTCGCCGGGTCCACGATCTACGCCGTCGTCCTGGTGCTGTCGGGGTGGGACAGCTGGACAGGTGGCGGCGATCTTCTCCCGGCGTCGGGGTGGGCGTGGCGCTTCCTCGCGCCCGTGCTGTTCGAGCTGATCGCCGCGCTCGGCGCCGCGGTCGTCATCGCCTGGCTCATCGGCATCGGCCTCGCCGCCCTGTGGCGCGTGCAGATCGTCACCGGAGCCCTCGAGCACACCGCGGCCCAGCTCGACGAGGCCGATCTGGAGCTGCGGCTGGCGCACGACCGCGGGCGCATCTCGCGGGACATCCACGACTCGCTCGCCCATTCGCTCGCGATCATCGTCGCGCAGGCCGAGGGGGCGGCGGCGATCCACGAGCTCAAGCCCGAGGCGGCGCCCGAGAGCCTCGCCAACATCGCGACCGTCGCGAGGCACGCGCTGGGCGAGGTCCGGCGCCTGGTCGAGCGCATCACCGACGATGCGGATGTCAGCGAGCACACGAGCCGCCTGGAACACATCCCGAACCTCATCGACGAGGTGCGCTCGGTCGGCGTCGACGCGAGCCTGCGCACCCTGGGCGACCCGGCTCCGCTCGCCCTCTCGAAGCAGGTCGCGGTGTTCCGCATCGTGCAGGAGAGCCTGACGAACGCGTTGAAGCACGGCGGCCGGGGCACGGCCGTGACCGTCACCCTCGACGCGCAGGGCGCGGGCCTCGCGGTGCTCGTGGTGTCGAAGACCGGCGGCGGCGCCCCGCTCGTGCAGAGCGCCGGGCGCGGCATCGGCATCGCCGGCATGAAGGAGCGGGCGCGGCTCGTCGGCGGGTGGCTGACGGCCGTTCCGAGCGACGACGAGACCTTCGTCGTCACGGCGTTCATCCCGCCGGACGTCGACGTCGAGCTCGAAGGCCCCCGTGTCGCGGGCGCCGCGGACGGGGCATCCGCATCGCCCGCCGACGCCGACAACGGCCCGCTCGCGATCGAGGGCGCACGTGGCTGACGGGGCGACGCGCGTCGTGATCGTCGACGACCAGCCGCTGTTCGCGGCCGGCCTCGCGATGCTCATCGACGCGCAGCCCGACCTGCGCTGCGTGGGCACTGCGCACGACGGCAACGCCGCGGTGACGCTGGTCCGGCAGGTGCGGCCCGACGTCGTGCTGATGGACCTGCGGATGCCCGGCCTCAACGGCCTCGAGGCGACCCAGCTCATCGTCACCGAGCCCGAGCCTCCGAAGGTCGTGGTCGTCACCACGATCAAGCGTGACGAGGCCGTGTACCTCGCCCTGCGCGCCGGCGCCACGGCGCTGCTGACGAAGGATGCGCTCCCGGCCGAGGTGCTCGGCACCGTGCGGGAGGCGGTCGCGGGGGAGCGCCTCGCCGGGGCATCCGCACTCGACGTCGTGCGCGAGTTCGCGAAACCGGGCCAGGCGCGCACCCCGGACGACACGCTGGCGCCGCTGAGCGCGCGCGAGCGCGAGGTGTTCCTGCTCGTCGCGCGCGGGCTGAGCAACGCGGAGATCGCCGAGGCGACCTTCCTGAGCGAGGCGACCGTGAAGAGCCACGTGCGGCAGGTGCTCGCCAAGCTCGAGCTGAAGAGCCGCGTGCAGGTCGTCGCGTTCGCGTACGAGAACGAGCTGATGGGATCCGTCCGATGAGCGCTGCGGATGCCGCGAGCCCGGCCGCCGTGCAGCCCGCCGCCACGATCTCGGTCGATCTGACCGCGCTTGTCGAAGAGCGGCTACGTGAGATTCACCTCGTGTCACCAGGATGAGGGACATGGCCCCTGCCCAGGGCCGCCCCGAACCGGAAGAAGGATCATGCGCAAGAACCTGGTGTTCGCAGGGGCCGCCGCCGCGGCATCCCTCGCCCTCCTCGTCGCCCAGCCGGCGACCGCCGCGACGTCGTCGTCGCACCCGCACGGCCACGGCGGCTCGAACCCGGCCGCCTGCTCGCCCGCGATCGACGCGGTGGGCTTCAGCGACGCGCTCGACAAGCTGCAGTACGGCGGCGCCGAGGTCAGCGGTCTCTCGTCGCTCGCCTGGGACGCGCGCCAGCACGCCTGGGTGAGCGCTCTCGACAACAACGGGCAGACCACGCCCGAGTACGTCTGGACGATCCGCGACCTCGCGCGTCCGAAGATCGCGCACGCGCCGCTCGTGCTGAAGAAGGCCGATGGCACGCCCTATGACGGCGGCCCCGCTGCCACCGACCCCGACGCCGCAGACGACGAGGGCCTGGTCGTGCTCAAGAACGGCGACTACGCGGTCAGCTCGGAGATCGAGCCGTCGATCCGCGTCTACGGGCGCAACGGGGTCCAGAAGGCCTCCCTGCCCGTGCCCGCCCGCTTCGCCGTGACCGGCACCGCCGCGGCCGGCGAGGCGACGGCTAACGCGACGCTCGAGGGCCTCACCATCACGCCCGACGGCAAGACGATCGTCGCCGCGATGGAGGGCGCGCTCTCAGGCGACGTCTCCGCGAGCGGCGACGCGAACAGCCACCGCTTCCTCGTCTACACGCAGGGGCGCCACGGCGAGTGGAAGCTCGGCAAGCAGATCGAGTACAAGACCGAGACGGGCATGCGCGTGCCCGAGGTCGCCGCCTATTCGAACGACGCGATCGTCGTCGAGGAGGCCGCATGGACCGCGGCCACCGGCAACGAGGTCAGCCTCTTCGCCGTGAAGGGGCTGTCGCGGGCTGCGGATGTCTCGCGCGTCGCGAACCTGGGCGACGCCTCCGCGCGCCTCGCGGTGCACAAGACCGCCCTCGGCGACCTCGTCTCGTGCCCGAGCCTCGGCGCCACCGCGCTCGAGTTCCAGCAGAACCCGCTGCTCGACAACTTCGAGGGCATGGCGGTCACCGGGCGCGAGCGCGGCGGACGCTACGGCATCACGCTCGTCAGCGACGACAACAACAGCGCCCAGCAGCACACGCGCCTGCTGGACCTGTCGGTCAAGCTGCCGTAGCCGTTCACCGGGATTTCCCGCTCTGCGCCCCGTTCGAGGGTCGGATGTCGGAGGCTCCGGGTAGAGATGTGGGCATGACGAACACGACGCCCGAGACCCCGAATCCGGCCCCGACGGGGCGCACCGCTCTTCCCGGCAGCTCGAGGCCGGCGGCGCCGGCCGTGCGCCCGGCGCCTGCACCGGCGGGCGCCGACGCGCGCATCGAGGCGACCGTCGTGCTGCGCCGCCGGGCCGAGCTGCCCGAGTCGGTGCTGCGCGGCGAGCCGCTGTCCCGCGATGAGTTCGCCGCCCGCTACGGCGCCGATCCGGCCGACCTCGAGTCGGTCACGCAGGCGCTCGCCGGCCATGGCGTCGACGTCGTGTCCGCCGATCTCGGCAGCCGGCGCGTGCGCGTCTCCGGCACGCGCACCGCCCTGGAAGCGGCGTTCGGCACGACCCTCGAATGGTCGGAGAGCGCGGCGCCCGGCGGCGCGACGGTGTCGCACTGGCACCGCACGGGCGAGCTCAGCCTGCCCGCCGAACTCGGCGGGGTCGTGACGGCCGTGCTCGGCCTCGATAGCCGCCCCCAGGCGCGGGCGAACTTCCGCGCCGTGCTGCCGCACGCGGCGTCGTCGAGCTACACGCCCGTGCAGCTGGGCGCCGCCTACGACTTCCCCGCGGGCACCGACGGGTCCGGCCGCACGGTCGCGATCATCGAGCTCGGCGGCGGCTTCGAGGCGGCCGACCTCGCGACGTACTTCTCGTCGATCGGGGTCGCGGCGCCCACCGTCACGGCGGTCGGCGTGGACGGTGCGGCGAATCAGCCGGGCGGCGACCCGAACGGCGCCGACGGCGAGGTCGCCCTCGACATCGAGGTCGTCGGCGGGCTCGCGCCCGGCGCGGCGATCGTCGTCTACTTCGCCCCCAACACCGACGCAGGCTTCGTCGACGCCGTCGCCCAGGCCGCACACGCGACGCCGACGCCGGACGCGATCAGCATCAGCTGGGGCCAGAGCGAGGACCAGTGGACGCAGCAGGCGCGCCAGGCCATGGACGACGCCTTCTCCGACGCGGTCGCGCTCGGCGTCACCGTGACCGTGGCCGCCGGCGACGACGGCTCGAGCGACCGGCAGGGCGACGGCAAAGCGCACGTCGACTTCCCCGCCGCGAGCCCGCATGCCCTGGCCTGCGGCGGCACGCGGCTCGAACTCGACGCGTCCGGTGTGATCTCGGCGGAGACCGTGTGGAACGACGGCGCGGGCGGCGGCGCCACCGGGGGAGGCGTGAGCGATGCGTTCCAGCTGCCCGACTGGCAGAGCCCCGTCGGCGTCGAAGGGGCCTCGGGCGGCAAGACGGGGCGCGGCGTGCCCGACGTCTCGGCCGTGGCGGATCCCGAGACCGGGTACAAGGTGCGCGTCGACGGGAAGGATATGGTGATCGGCGGCACGAGCGCTGTGGCGCCGCTGTGGGCGGCTCTCGTGGCGCGCCTGGTCGAGGCATCCGGCCGCCCCATGGGGCTCGCTCAGAAGCTGCTCTACGCGGGTGCCGTCGCGGGCTCGGTGCCTGCCGGGTTCCGCGACGTCACCTCGGGGTCGAACGGCGCCTATCGGGCCGGCGCCGGCTGGGACGCCTGCACAGGCCTCGGCTCGCCTCACGGCGAGGAACTGCTGAAGCGCGTCGCCGGATAGAGCGCCCGGTGCTGGGTCTGGGTGCTGGGTGCTGAGTGCTGAGCGTTGAGTGCTGGGCCGGCCGTGTCCGCGGTATTCGCATGGGGGCGGAGATTCTGACCGCGTCACAATCTCCGCCCCCATGCGAATGGGGCGAGCAACCTGCGAACGGGCGAGGAAGGCGGCCGGCCTTCGGCTAGCGGACGGCCGGGCCCAGCTGCTCGACGAGCGCGGCGCGGCGGCCGCGGGCGCGCTGGTCGAGCTCGGCGGCGAGCTCGGCGACGTCGGCGGGCGGCTCGACGCCGGCATCCGTCACGGCGCCCGTGAGGGGCTCGCCCGCGCGCACTGCCAGCGGCAGGATGCCGGCCCAGACGCCGTGGTCCTCGCCGTCGTCGGCGGCCTCGCCGACTCCCTGGAACCGCACCTTGACGCTCACGCGGTCGAGCGGCAGCCGCAGCACCTGGGTCGCCGCGAGCTCCTTGCCCGTGATCTCTCGGATGCCGGCGCGACGGCCCGGCATCAGGTGGTCCCCGACGATCCACAGCGCTTCGAGCCGCTGCTCGATCGGCACGACGGTCGCGCGGCCGAAGATCATCGCGCTGCGGTAGTTGGCCGAGCTGTCGTTGAGCGAGCGCGCGTAGACCAGCCCGTCGAGGTGTGTGACGGTGGCGGAGATCGCCACGCCCTCCGCTCCGGCGTCGAGGAACAGGCCGCCGCCGGTCGAGCCGTGCAGCAGCAGCTGCGGGCCGCCGCCGTCGCCGAGGTCGCCGACCCCGTACAGGTACGGCAGCACGATCGGCAGCCCGTCGCGCACCATGCCCACGTGGGCGATCATGCCGTGCCGCAGGACCTCGTCGAGGACGGCGGGGTCATGGCTCTGGCGGTCGCTTTTGCGGCGGACGGCGAGGCGGGGGGACTGCTCGATCATGGTCTGACGCTAGGCGTCATTGTGGTCTAGCATCGAGTCCAATTCATTACCGAGTGATTGGACCAGTTGTGTCGGATGCCCTGCCCGACGGCGCCGTCGGCAAGAGCGCCCGGGTCGCCGAATCGGTGCGCGCGATGATCCACGACGGGCGGCTGCGCGAGGGCGACGCGCTGCCGTCGACGCGCGCGCTCGCCGCGGAGCTCGGGGTGGCGCGCGGCACGGTCGTGACCGCGTTCGAGCAGCTCGACGGCGAGGGGTACATCACCACGCGGCACGGTGCGGCGGCGCGCGTCGCAGCGACCCTCGAGCGGCGGCCGGCGGCGCACGGGGGCGCCGTCCGGCCCGGGGCGGGCGCAGCGGCGGCAGATGCCGCGGCCGGGGCATCCGCACCAGAACTCGACCTCACTCCCGGCACGCCGTCGGTCACGGCCCTCAGCGCGCGCGACTGGCGCGGGGCCTGGCGGCACGTCGCCGCGCAGCCGCTCGACGACGCCTACCCGCCGCGCGAGGGGGAGCCCGCGCTGCGCGCCGAGATCGCCAAGCAGCTCGCCTTCAGCCGCGGCTTCGCACCCGAGGCCGAGCGCGTGGTGATCGCCGCGGGCACGGCCGAGGCGCTCTCGCTCATCGCCGAGGCGCTCGGCCCCGGCATCCGCATCGCGATCGAGAACCCGGGCTATCTCGGCGGCCGCACCGCGCTCGCGAGCGCCGGCGCCCGGCTCGTGCCGATCGGCCTGGACCGCCACGGCATGCTGCTCGAAGAGCTGCGCGCCGCGCACGAGGCCGCCGCGCTCGCCGCGGTGCTCGTGACACCGAGCCACCAGTACCCGCTCGGCGCCGTGATGCCGGTCGCGCGGCGGCGCGAGCTGCTGGAATGGGCCGCTCTCGAGGGCGTGCTCGTGATCGAGGACGACTACGACAGCGAGTTCCGCCACCACGGCTCGCCGCTGCCCGCGCTCGCGGCGATCGACACGGCGGGTGTCGTCGTGCACGTGGGCAGCTTCTCGAAGCCCCTCAATCCGCAGCTGCGGTGCGGGTACCTGGTGCTGCCCGGTGCGGGCGGCGGCGCCGAGGCGGCGATCCGCCGGGCGCGCACCGCCCGCGGGGCGGCGGTCGCGACGCCCATGCAGCAGGCGATCGCGTGGCTCATGGCGACGGGCGCGCTGCGGCGGCACCTCGGGCGGGCACGGCGCGACTACGCGCACAAGCGGGCGATGGTCGCGGATGCCTTCGCCGCGGTGCCGGGCGTGGGTGTGAGCGCCCTCGACGGCGGCCTTCACGCCGTGGTGCAGTGGGCGGGGGAGCGCGGCGAGGCCGAGGTGCTCGCCGGCATCCGCCGACGCGGCGTCGTCGTGGCGGGGCTCAGCGCCTATGTCGTCCCGGGCAGCGGGCTCGAGGTGCGGGGGCTCGTGCTGGGCTACGGCGCCGTGAGCGCGACGCAGCTCGCCCGGGCGCTCGAGGCGATCGTCGCCGAGCTGGGGTGACGGAGCTCACCCCAGGTGGCAGTTCGGGCTGTTCCCGCAGCGAGGTGCCAGCCCGAAGTCACACTTGGGGGCAGGAGCAGGAGCAGGAGCAGGGGCAGGGGCAGGGGCAGGAGCAGGAGCTCGGGACCGGGCTCAGCGCGTCGGCCAGCCCGCCTCGCGCAGTGCGGCGCGCACCTCGTCGACGCCGCCGAAGGGCACGCGCACGCCCTGGATGTTGCGGTGGTGCTCATGCCCCGGCCCGAAGTACAGGATCGCGTCGTCCTCGGCGGCGATCGAGATCGCGTGGCGGATGGCGTCCTCGGGCAGGGCGATCTCGAGCAGGGGGAAGCCGGGCTTCGTGTCATCGGCGCGCTTCTGCGCGGCCTCGTGCAGCGTCGCGCGGATCGCGGCCGGGTCCTCCATGTTGGGGTGATGGTCGGTGATGATCGCGAGGTCCGAGTGGTCGACGACGGCCGCAGCCATGAACGGGCGCTTGAGCGTGTCGCGGTTGCCGGCGGCGCCGAACAGGCAGATCAGCCGGCCGCCGGGCTTCATCACGGCCCGCACGGCGTCGAGGTTGCGCGCCATGGCGTCCTCCGTGTGGCCGTAGTCGACCCACACCGTCGGGCCGCGGTCGCCCGAGACGCGCTCGGCCCGGCCGGGGATGTACACGTCGATGCCGCCGCGGACGGCATCCGCGAGCTCGTCGTCGCCGTAGCCGCCGAGCGACAGCATCGCGATCGCGAGGGCGGCGTTCGACGCCATGTGCCGGCCGAGCACCGAGACGCGCGAGTCGATCGACCAGCCGTCCGCCGTGCGGGTGAGTGTGAACGAGACTCCGTCGATCTCCTCCGCGGTCACCTCGACGAGCCAGTCGGGCGCGAGCGCCGGGTCGGAGCCGATCGTCTGCACGGGGATGTCGGCGCCGTCGGCGATCTTCCGGCCCCACTCGGTGTCGAGGCTCGCGACGCCCGCGCGAGCGTGCGCGCTCGTGAGGAACGGCCGCTTCGCCTCGAAGTACGTCGCCATGTCGCCGTAGTCGTCGAGGTGCTCGTGCGTGAGGTTCGTGAAGCCGGCCACGTCGAACACGACGCCGTCGACGCGGTGCCGCTCGATCGCCTGGGCGCTCACCTCGATCACGGCGGCCTCGACGCCGCCTTCGGCCCAGCGGGCGATGAGCGAGTGCAGGTCGACGGTCTCAGGGGTGGTGAGCCCCGACTTGAGCTTCTGGCCGTCCACATGCCGTTCGGCCGTCGAGGACAGGCCGGTGCGCACGCCGAGCTGCGACAGCACCGCCTCGAGGATGTGCGCCATCGACGTCTTGCCGTCGGTGCCCGTGGCTCCGAAGAACTTCATGGGTGCGGATGCCGTGTCGAACAGCCACGCGGCGATCGCGCCGAGCGAGGCGCGCAGCTCGTCGCGCACCACGACCGGAAGGCCCGTCGCCGCGGAGAGCTCCACACCGGCCCCGTCGGTCAGGATCGCGACAGCGCCGGCGGCCGCGGCATCCGCAGCGAATCGTGCGCCGTGCTGCTTGAGGCCGGTCAGTGCGACGAACACGTCGCCGGGCTCGACGGTCGCGGAATTGAGCGTGATGCCCGAGATGACGACCGCGGCGGGGTCGCCGCCCGCGATCGTGCGCTCGTCGCCGAACAGCGCGATCAACTCGGCCAGGGCCTTGGCGGGGCGCGTGCGCGGTCGAACAGGCGGAGCAGGCTGCGAGAGCGACATGCGAACCACTCTAAAGGCGCGAAAACGCGGCCCCGCTTCCGCGGATTTCCGGGCCATTAACCCTAGGGTGGCACGCGTGTGGGGCATCGAGAGGAAGAGCGCGCCGGACGGCGCCGCGGCCGAATCGGCGTCTGACCACGCCCTGAACCCGGCGCCGCAGCAGCGCGCGACCCCGCAGACCCTGTCGACGGGCGACCCGCACGTGCAGGTCGGGAACGTGGCCGAGCACGCCTGGACGCAGTGGCGCGCGGAGATCGCGCAGCTCGGCGGCGCCTCGCCGCTCCTGCACTTCCGCGACGAGGCCCGCACCCGCATCGACCTGAGCTCGACGCACCCGGGCGGCCTGCCGACGTTCATCACGGGCGAGCGCACGCTGCTGTCGAGCCTGATCCGCGACGAGCTGGCGCTGCGCAACGCTCGCCTGGCCGCCGGCGCGATCACGAACAAGGGCGTCGAGCTGCGCGCGAGCCGCGGCATCGACGCCGTGCACCTCGCGATCGGCCTCGCCGGCTGGCGCAACGGGCTCGAGGAGTTCCTCGCCCCCGTGCTGCTGCGCCCGCTCG